>JAABUS010003548.1_pt1 | contig 25039 bp, 1 predicted proteins | sample 5560161 | NCBI WGS metagenome assembly JAABUS01 (sample SAMN10711885, study PRJNA513376) | rock metagenome | isolation source: Antarctica rocks | place: Antarctica: Victoria Land, Trio Nunatak nord | collected 2016-01-04
ATAATTATAAATTATATATTTATAATCTTAATTATTTAAATATTTTAGTTTAAAGTTTTAAAATTTTTTTTTTTAATAATTATTATATTTATAATAATATTTTTTTTGTAAAATTTATTAATAATATTGTGTTAATTAAGTAGTTTTTGATATATTTTTTATTGTAAGTTATAAAATTAAAAAAAAACCTTTTTTTTTAATATTTATTAATAGTTTTAATTTTTAATTGCTTGTTAGGATTAGAGCTTTAATAGCTAGTATATAGTTAATTAACAAGAATACTAGCTATATATATTGGCGTTTTTTTTGGAACTCTAAGCTACTCTAAGCAAGCTAGCAAGACTAAGCACTTAAGAGTTATTATATCTTAAATTGAAAACAAATACAACTTGTAGAGCTCTAAACATAGCTAAGTATTATACTTATTAATTGAGAGAAACTAATAATAAGAGACTAAATATGCTTTCGCAAGCATTTTTTAACAAAACGTTAAACTTTTGTAAGATAATTAGAATCTTTTTTGTTTTGTTTATTATTAATAGACTTGTTTATTTAAAGATATTGTTGTTGTTCTCGACGCATATATAAGATAATCAAATTATTAAGACTTGTTCTTCAAGTAAACTTTGTTCGAATCAATCAAATTTGCAATTTATAAAATTTTGATATTAATATTAACGCAACTATATAACTATTAAACGCAATAATAAATTTTAAATATTAAAACTTCTTGAAGCTAAGTTCGATTAAGATTGTTTTGATTTGTCGAATTTTAAAAAAAAATATAATTTCTAAAAATACGAATTTCGTCTATTTAGATTATCTTAATTAGTTATATAACCTAATTCTAATTCTAGACTTTCTCAGAGAGCTTAGGAAGCTCGGAGAGCTATGGAAAAATATTATTAAATCGAGCTCAAAAATAAAACGCCGATATAGAACTAACTATATACAGAAAATAAATATAAATACTATAGATATTAAGACGCTAGATGTTATCTATAGTATATTCGAGACTAGAGAGCAAAAATTCGAAAAATAATTAAAAAACAAAATCTATCTAGTTTAAAATTGTAATACTATTTCTTTTTTCTATTTGCAACTTTTAATAAAGTAATATTAAGCTTTTTAGTTAGTATTTTTAGTTAACTTTAATTAATTTCGAGTACTTGTTAAATATAAGCTTCGATTAATATCAAATATATATTAAGTATTATTCGACAATTAAAATTAAAGTTTTTAGTATATATTAAACAAAAGAATAAATTTGTTAAGTAAAAAAAAAAAAAAAAAAAATTTAAACCAAAATATACAAAAAACAATAATATACAAAGCAAAGAATATATATATTGCAAATAGTATTTTAGTTAACTCTTAACTATTTTCGATTAATATTAAGTATGTTTGTTAAATACAATTTAATACTTAAAATAAAATATCAAATAATTGTTAAATAGCAAAAATCGAGTTTCGAACAATTTATCGAGCAACAATAAAATTAAGAGAGAAAAAAAATTAAATATAAAAAAATTAAAAAGAATACAAAAGACTACTAATTTTAATTCTAGAAAAAGAATTCGAATTATATAATACAAAAACTAGAAGATTGACAACAAAATAGAGATCGATTGTATTTAAAAAGATTTAAGAAATCGATTATATTTAAGAAAATTTAAAAAGTCGATTAGTTATATAATTTAAGAGAGATTAACAACAACAAAAGAGAGTAACAATATTAAAAAGTCGAAATTTGCTAAATTTTAACTATATTCAAACACGTTTGTCGAAATTTGTTATATAGAGAAAGAAAATAATATAAAAGTAACTTAACAACAATTTATACATAGTTATGCATATATTTAGAAATATTAAATTAATTCTTATTTAAAAGATATTTAGAATAGATATTTTAAAATATCTAATAGAAATACTATAAAAACAATAGCAAGAATTGCAAATATATATCGAATAACTTTCGACAATAATAATATATTAATAGTGCGTTTTCAAGATTCTTGTTAACTAACGCAAAAGATAAAGTAATATATTAAATTAATCTAATTTGAAAAAATATTTAATTTTGATTACAAATATATAACAAGTAACTCTTAACAATAATAATATATTAATAATGCGTTTTTAAGATCGATTCTAGATACAATAACAAGAACTATAGATATATATTAAGCAATATTTAGCAACAATAATAGAAGAGCGCAAAAAGTATATAGATACAAATTATTGTACTTATGAAATTGTTAATTAAGAGATATCTTAAATATTTAGTAAGATTTTGTTGTATCTAAATATTAATAATAAAAGTTAAAAACAAAAATAGAGCAATTGTTAGCTATAAAGTAGTTTAATTATTTAGATCTATTGTTGTAGTTTATATAACTTATAAAAAAAAATAGTATTATAGTATTTTGCGTTTGTAATTAGTAACAATTAGATTTAAATCTATATTATTATTATTTTTGCATATATTGTATTATAATACTTCGATATCTTTAATATAATATTCGGAATTATTGTTGTTAATATTGTTAACAATATTAATAAGCAACAAAAACTTAATTTGTTAATTTAACAAAAACTTGCTTTTATTAAAATATAAAAATTATAAATAAAATATTAAATAAATTTTTATTAATCTAAGCAATTCTAATTTGTAGATATAATTATTAATTGTTCGAATAATTTTATAGAAATTTGTATTTTTATACTTTAGAAACTTGTATAGTTAAGTTGTTTTAATATTTTAAATATTAAATACAACTTAATTATCGATTTTGAATTTTAAGATTACAATATATTTGCAATTAGCAAATTCTATTTGTTTAACTTAAATTTAAACAAGTTTTTAACAAAAAAAATCTTATAAAATCTCGATTTTTTAAATAATCTTATTAATATTCTTTATATTGCAACAAACTTTAAGTATACTATTATTAAAAAAGATTACAAGTAACTTTAGATCTAATTGTAACAAATAGTTTTAATAATAAAAAAAAAACAATAGACTTGCTAATATAATTGTTAACAACAAACTCGACAATAGCAAGATAAATAACTTAATTATTCTAATTACATTATATATATATTCGAAGATATTGCTTAAAAACAATATTAATATTTTTAATTTAATTGTCGATTTTCGAATAAAATATAATTAATAATTTAGATTTAGTTTCTAGTCTTCTGCAAAAACATTATTAGAAATAAACAATTAGTTAAGTATTTCTATTTGAAACAATAGTAACTAAAAAGTCTTTAATATATTAAACAAAGTTAATAAAAATCTAAATTACAATTTTATTTTCTAAAGAATTTATAAATATAAACTTTTTATTCTTAAATAGTCTATTAGTTACTATTAAAATATATTGAAAGATCTTTTCTTTATAGCAATATAATAACAAAGAGATAATAAAGTTGCAAAATATATAATGTTAATAACAATTTAAAATAGAAAGAGACTTTAATAGATTGTACTTATATTTGCAATATAATTTAATATACTTATATATTAAATAACTTTTAACGTACTTTTTAACGTCTAAATATAGTATAAATTAATAGTAGTAATATTGTACTTTCTTAAAAGTAGTTATTCAATCTAGATATTTAATATTTAACAATTTATACTACAATCTAATTGCTTTAACTCGAAGAATATAATTTGTATTTTAAAATATATATATTTTGTCTTAAACAAATAGATATTTAATATTAATTGTTAAATATTTAACTACTATACAATTTTTAAGTTTTGATTTAATTATTTTGTAAAAAATAGTCGAAATCTTTTGTTTATTATCTTTCTTAATTTAAATAATCTATTTTATTTTTTTGTTATATAAATATATCTTTGATATTTGTTAAACAAGAATTTCGAAATCGAATTTTATTTTAAGTTTCTTTTTTTTATTAAATTAATTGCAACAACAAATAGAGACTAGATTATTAAAAAAATTGCAAATATAAACAATTAAAATATAGATAGAACAAATATATTTAACAAAAAAACAAATTTTAAAGCTAAAAACAAAGAAATTGTAAACTAAGAAATTGTAAATACAATAATAGTAAGCAAAAAAACTAAAAATACAAATCTAGCAAAACAAAATCTATTTTGTTAAAGTAACGCAAATATTGTAAATAATAGAAACGTAAATAATTTTATATCTTTGTTAACTACTAGTAAGATTGTAAATTTCTTACAAGCTTTTGCAATTATTTTGTTAGCAATTAATTTAAACTTAATAGAGTTTCGAAACAAATAAATTAACTTAGTTACTAAATTGTAAATAATACTTAATAGTAGCAAGATTAATACAACAACTTTAACAATATCTAATTCTAAGTTATATTGCTTAAGAATTGTTTGTCTTTAAAATCGATTGCATAAATTGGTTTTATTAAAGAGCAAATTTTGCAATTGTTTAATAAAATTATTTAACTTTGCATCTAGTATATCTAATTAATAGATAATCTTAAAATTGAATTTAAACAAAAATTTGATTTAACAAATTTAATAACCATTTAGTTACTTAATAGTTATAAAATATTTTAAATTACAATAGTCGATAATAATTTTAATAAATTGTTTAACAAATATATCGATATACTTTAAGTATTACTTCTTGAAAGCGCAAATAATAATTAATAGTTTTTTGTTATAAATCTTGTAGTTGTACTTTGCAAACAATATAACTTTAAATATATAAACTATTAAATAAAGCAATCTATTTAAATCTATTTATAATAGCACAATAGTAATTACAAAGTCGAAGATATTGCTTTCGATTTAAATCTCTAAATTAAAATCGAAATAATATAAATTAAATTAATCGATAAAAGCTTTTTTAATAGCTTAAAACACAAAATCTTTAAAATTAACAAACTGTTATAAAAAATTAAAATTCTTGTTCTTAAGTTTACTAAGCGCTAACAAAGATTTAACTAAATGTAAATAATTATAGATAAATTGTTAATAAAAGTTTGCAAAGTCTAGAAAGATTTGTATATTATATACGCAAATAGAAGCTTTCTATTCTAGAATATATCTAATCTTCTTAGAATTTATTTAAATATCTTTAATAATAATAATTAGATCTAGATATTTAATTAACTTAACAAAAAAAATACTTATTAAAATTTAAATAAAGATCTGTTTTATAAAGTTTAGCAATTTTTTTATTAATATACTTTTTATACTCTTTTTCGATATTACTATAAATTAGAATATTATTTATATAAATAATATAAAAATTGTCTAGATAAAAACTAAAAATCTTATTAATAAAACACTAAAATATAATTAAGATATTATATAATTCAAAAAAGATTATAATATATTTAAATAAATTATAATTAGACTAATTGCGTCGGATCGAGTTATCGAGTTTAGATCAAGTATTCGACTCAAATTGAATCGAGTCGATTCTAAAAATTAAAATCGAATTGTCGATTCAATTCCTAATATTAAAATCGACAATTCGATTCGATTCCTAGAGTTAAAATTAAAATTCGACTCGAAAAATCGATTCAAATTGCCAAGACTACTATTTTTAGTAAATCTTAATATAAAAATTTAATTGCTAATTATTAAATAATTTGTTGTTAATAATACTAGAATTAAGCTCGACTTTAATAAGCAAGACTCTATTATATAAGTTAAATATAATTTTAAACTTTTTTATTGTTTTTTATATAAGTATTAGTTTTTGTTTTGAACTACAACTTTTGTTAAAAATATTTAATTTTTTAATTTGCTAAAATTATTTAAGTTGTTATCTAAGATATTAGAGCAATTCTCTTCTCTAAATACTATTAGTTTAAGATTGCTAATATTATAAGTTTTAAATTCGATAATAATTTTTTTTTAATTTTAGTTAATTTGTTTTTGTAGAAGATATTTAAGTAATTAAAACAATATCTTGAGCGCAACTATTTTTAACAAAGAATATTTTTTTCAATTTTATTTTTAAATATTTAAATTGAGAGATTAACTTTGTTTCGAAAGGAATCTTTTGTTTAATTATATAATTAATTGACTTATTGTTGTAAGCTTCGAATCTATCTATAAGTTTATATATAATATTTTTATTTTTATTTGCTTGTAGACTAATTATTGGATCGAGTTTCGATTCCAACTATTAGAATCGATTCGACCCAACAATTCCAACATTAGAAATTGATCTAAAACTCAATTCCATTTCTATTATTTTGAAATTAAATTAACTCGATCCGACTCGATTCTTGATTCCAATATTAGGAATCGAAGCGAATCGCCTAGAATGTCAAGAATTCTAAAAATAGTATAAAATTAGTTTTTTAAATTATTTTCTAGATAATGCACAATAGTAATATATAATATAAAAACAATCTACTATATTTATTAATTAAATTAAATAGATTAATTATTTCTATTAAATTATTAATTAATTATTACTAAATAATTATTACTAAAAATAATTAATAAGTACTAAAAATAATTAAATTTACTAAAAATAGTAGTCTTAACAATTCGAGTCGATTTTTTTGGATCGAGTTTCGATTCTAATATTAGGAATCGATTCGAAATGTCGATTTTAACATTAGAAATGGAATCGACTTTTCGATTTTAACTTTTGAAATCGACTCAATCTAATTCAAGTCGAGTACTTGATTCGAACTCGATAACTCGACCCAATACAATCAATCTATTTGCTTGCGTAATAGTAAATCTATTACGCGCATTAATCTATAATAATTAATAATTTTCTTTCTATTTTATTCTAAAATTTATTATATATAATCGAGAGATTAAATTATTAATATTAATAATCTTAATTATATTAACAAATTCATTGTACAACTTGTCGCTTAATCTTAAATCAAACTAAAATATTTTTTGATTTTTAAATAGCTTAATATTTGCTATAATAAATATAAATTAGGTTACGTATTTGTTAAAGATTTCGAAAAACTTTATAGTAAAATTAGATAATATAAGCTTAATAAAGTTTCTATATTATTAATTAAACTTGTCAAATAAAGTGTAGAGATTTATTATTAATTTAGCTAATATATTATAAAGCTAAACAAGATTGTTGTTCTAATTCGATAGACAATATCTAATATTTTCAAAAATATCTTCTATATATTTAATTGTAATATATATTAACTTAATTAATTTGCTATCAAATATATAAGAATAGACTCTAAATTTAACAAAGAGCACTATTTGCTATTAACTAAATTTCTTCCATTTATTTGAGAAAGCAATTAAATCGAAGAATTTAATATTGTTATATATTAATTTATCAATCTTAAGCAAGCTATTTCTATAGACTTTGTTAAGATATTTGCAATTTTGTTAATTTAATTTGTAAAAAAATATATTATAATTGTTGCTATTGTTGCTAAATAGATTTAAATTGTTTACAACAATTAAGTTTCTTAATTAACTTATTTTGTTTCTTAATTAGTATATTAGTTCTTTTCTTTTATATTTTGTTTTTAGCTTACTCTATATTTTGCTTTTTGTATAAATTCTTGCAAATAACTCGAGCTTTATTTAAATTTGTCTCTAATTGTACAATTTTTTGGTTTCGATTTTTTCTATATTGTATTAGATATTGTACGCAAAAATAGATACTATTAATATACTCAAATTAATATGCGAGATTTTAAGTTATATTTTTAATAAAGTTGTTAATATATAAGAGCTTTGCAAAGTTTTCTTAAATTTCTTGTTAACAACAATTGTAATCGAAGAAAAACTAATAAAATAAAAATTAATTAATTTTAACTTTAGTTTTATATCTAAATTTCTTAATAAATAAAGATAGTATATTAATATTCTCAAAAAAATTATTGTTAAATTTAATTAATTTAGAGTTTTCGAAAACAAGTTCGAATAAAGTTTGCAACTATAACTCTAACAAAAGTAACAAAATCTTAATACTTAATTAATATTAAAATCGATCTTGAGATACAACACTCTTACGAAACTTAAAATTAAAATAAGATATTTAATTTTTTATAACAAAATTGCAATATATTGTTATAATAGATTTGCACAAATATTGTAAATCTTAATAGTTATAAATAATAACAAAATAATAAGTAAAAATATAAACTTAAATAGAATACTTTATTTAAATATATTTGCTCTATTTAGATATTGTACAATTTATTTTGTTTAATTAAGTTAATAAGTATTGAAACAAAATTATCAATATCGAAAACAAGTATTTCTTAAATATTATATTGCATAGTAAGTTTTGCGCAAAATAAAAAATATTGCTCGAAAACAACAATATTGTAATATAAATATTAATTTTAGCAAACTTGTTAATTTATTTTAGCAAAATTATTAAATTGTAGTTAAAACAAGTTGTTGTTTATTTATTTTAGTAAATTTACTATTTTTCTTATAAGATATCTTTTAACTTACTGCAACAAAAATTAGAAAATATTTGTTTAAAAAATTAACAAAATTTATTATTGTTAAGTTGTATATCTTTTTTAAAGATATCTATTGTCGCAACTTAGTTATATTTTGCAAAGTATCTATTCTAGTAACTTTGTATCTAGAATTGCTTTAATAACTTTATATCTAAAATTGCTTTAATAGCTCTATATTTAAAGTACGTCTTAGAAAAAAAATTAGCAATATAAATATTTGTAGAATATAATTTGCAAGATTGTTTCTAAAAAGATAGCTAATATTATATTAAAATTAGAGCTTTAATAACTAGTATATAGTTAATTAACAAGAATACTAGTTATATAGAACTAACTATATACAAAAAATAGATATAAGTAGACTAATCGTTTGGTTCTAATAGTTGGAACCGAATTGCATAAATTATGAAATTACTAACTATATTAGGTTAAAACTTGGCCTAATTAGATATAACTTTCGGGTCGGGTTATAGATTTCGGGGAAAAACCGACCCGAACGATTAGTCTAGATATAAGTACTATAGATATTAAGACGCTAGACGTTATTCGTAGTATATTCGAGACTAGAGAGCAAAAATCCGGAGGATAACTAGAGAACAAAGTCTATCTAGTCTAGAATTGTAATATTGCTTGTAAGTTTTTAAAATTTATATATATTTTATATTGTTTAACAACAAATTCGATTTTTATTTTTAATAAAATTTGTATTTCTTTACTTTAAAATATAGGTTTTTAAATTTAGATATTTTAATATTTTGAAGATATAATTAATATATTTTTTTAAAAATTTTAAATAAATTATAATATTATTTAAGTATATTATAACAAACTAATTTAAATATTGTTATAATATATTATTAAATATTTTTTAATCTATTGTCGAGATATTTGTAAATAAAAAAAATATTACTATATACTTGTATAATTTATATTGTATACAAAAAGTTTTTTTTTTTTTTTCCCTATTTTTATTCTAATTAAGTTGTATATTTTTTATAAATTTAATCTAATAAAATATCATACTTCGAATAGTTAATTCAAAGGTTTATTAATATTAAATAATAAATATTAATTTTTAATTATAATATTATTTAGCTTTTACTAGTTAATATATAAATAAAGAATTTTGTTCTTCTTAAATATAAAAAGAATCAAAAATTCTATTTATAGTTAATTAATTAATTTTTTTTATTAAATATTTGCAATATACTTCAAGCTATTTTTGAAATAAAATATTTATAAATTTAAATATAAATTGCTTGTTTAATTTAAATTTAATTTTATAATTTTACAATTAATATTGTTACGCTAGTACTTTCTACGAAGATATTAGGGTAAATTGTGCTATTAAAGAGATTTGTAGACGTCTTTAAACAATATAAGCAATTACTTAATAACAAAAGTTGCAATTATAAACAATTTCTATATTTAATAAATTTTAAAAAAGATTCGATAAATTAAAGTAACAATAAATAAAAATTTATAATAAGTTAAACACAATTTATAAGAAAGTCGTATTTTATTTTCTATATATTAAAAAAATACTAGTTGTTTACTTTGTTTGTTTGTCGAATAATACAAATATAATTATTCGCAATATTTATTCGTCGAATATTGCAAACATTATACTTAAATTACTTGCTTCTTAAATATAACAAACATAATAATAGATTTGTTAAAACAATATAAAACTTAAATTATTAATACAACTTTAATAAACTTATAATACTAATTTTTTTTTTCAAAGTTTTTGTTCTAAAATTTAATGTCTTCTTATTATGTCTTTAAGAAAAATTAATACTAGAAATTTCTTCTTTTAAAAGAAAGATTTTTTCAATACTTTAAATTTGATATTTTTAACAATGCGTTTTTGTCGTAACTATACAATGTTTAGTAAAATCTATTGTGTAAATAATAATTTTAAAAAGTGTGTAAAGTATATGCAATCTAATTGTAATTATAATTTAACAATTTCTTTTATATCGATTAAACAAATTTATAAAAAACAAATACATTTAAAGAAAGAAGTGCGCAATGCGCATACAAAGCTAAGTTAACTAAAAAAAAAATTAAATTTTTTAAAAAATAAGAAAAAAAAAAAAATTGTAACAAAATAAAAGAACATTAACAATCTAGAGATAAATAAAGCATATTTTGTCAAATTTGTTATAAAGACTCTTAAGTTGCTATTTGATATATTGTTTAAACAATTTTAATTTTTAATTAATTAAAATTAGAATACTATTTTTATATTTTGTTTTAATAAAATTTCTTTAGAAGATTCTAACAATAATTAAGATTTTTCTTTAGTTTTTACGTATTCTTTAAAATAAAATATTCTTTTTATTTGATAAAATACTTTTAATTTTTTTGTTGTAAAATTTTTTTAATTTCGAATTAATTCTTTTTTTGCAAATAAAAATAAAATATGTTTTATAAAGACGTAATTAAGTTTATTAACTTTAACAATAAAATATAAAATATTAAAAATATTTCGATGTTTTTAAGTAAATCGAGTCTGTAATTAATTAAACTTTTCATTTTTTTAACAAAAAACAATTTAACTTTAATATAATTTAATTTTTTGCTTAGTTTCTTTGTTCTAAGATTTTTTGTAAAAAGATATATTTTATTTTTCTCTTTTAGTTAAGATGTTATTTTTCGTTTTTTATTTTAATATTTAATTAATTTTTTTTACATTTTTGAGATATTGTTGTGTATCTTTTTTAATGTCGCTATTCTTTTAATAACTAATTGCGTAAACAAATGCGCACATTTTTCTTTAAAAAGATTTAATTTTTTGTTATAATTAACAAAAAATAAAGTTATTTTAATAATATTTAAAATCTTTGCATTAAGTATTAATTATATTATAAATAAAAGTAATATTTAATTATTATAAGTATTGTTAATATAATATTTTAAATATTATTTAAAACTCTAGTTTGTTTATTCTATTTAATTATTCGTAATTAAGTAATAGATAATAGACATTCGAAGTTTTATATTTAATATTAAGAGAAACGTCTTTTAATAATTAAACGTAAAGAGTTTGTCTTTATTATTAATTAATTTTTTAAATATATCGTAATATTATATAAATTAATTTAATATAATATATTTTAGTTGTTTTGCAATAAACTTCTTTTTGCATGCAATAATATATAAGTACTTAATAAGCTTATTAATTATTATTAATATCAAATTATATTTATCTTTAATTGCTTAATTCGTCGATTTAAGCAATTTAATAATAAAGTTTATCGTAACTTTATCCTATAACAACTTAAATAATTTCTAATATTAAATTTCGTTATAGTTCGCATACATATTATATTTATTTTACTAATAGCTAAAATATCGTTTAATATATATTTCGACAATTTATCTTATCTATAAAAACTAACAATGCTAGCGTAAAAACTAAAGAGTTTTTGTTACTTCTAAATACTTTTGCAATAATTTATTATAATGCTCTTTTATATATTTGTCAATTTTGTCAATAAATATCTAGAGTTTTTCTTTCTTTATTAAATTTTTTTTTGTATTATTTCGAAATATCTGTAATATAGCATTCAATTCGTATTTGTTTGTTAATACTAATTTGTTTTTGTTAATTTTAAGTATATTATAATTGAACAACTTTTTTGTTTTTATATAATTACTTTTTTTATTAAGTGCGTCTACTTTATTATTATTTTTATCTAAAATATACTATATTTTAAATTTGTATTATTTAAGTCTTTCTAATTATTATATTTGTCTTCTATTAAGCTATTTAATAATAGTAAAGTATATAAATCGTAAATTCGAATAATTTTTTTATATATATTTTTTATAACTTTAAGAAGACTACTATAGTAAGTAGTTTTTTATTGTAAACATTATAATTCTATTTAATTAATAAAAGTTTTTTCGAAAGATATATTATTAAATATTATATATCTTTATGTTTTTAATTAAAGTATATATTAATAACTAAATCTAATACGTTAATTTCAATTCTATTTGACAATTATAAATTGTATATTTTTAATACTAGTTTTTTTAAACATTTTAATTTAAGATTTTAAAATAATTTCTTTTTGGCGAATTTTTATATTTATAACGTATTTTTCTTTGTAAAGTTCGTTAATAATATTGCGTTTACTAAGTAGTTTTTAATAAACTTCTTGTTATAATTTATAAAATCTAAAAAAAATTATACTTTTTTAACATTTGTTAATAATTTTTATTTTTTAATTGCTTGTAGCTTTTTAAGATTTATGCATATTTTATGTTGTTTAACAACAAATTTAAAAAAGTTAACTTTCTTTTAATAAAATTTACATTTTTTTTAATTTAAAATGTAAGTTTTTTATATTTAGATATTCTAATATTTTGAAAATATAACTAATATGTTCTTTTAAGATTTTTAAGTAAATTATAATATCGTTTAAGTATATTATAACAAATCGATTTAAATATTGTCGTAGTATATTATTGATTATTTTCTAATATATTGTTAAGACGTTCGTAAATTCGAATAATATTATTATGTATTTATATAATTTATATTGTGTGCGAAAAGCTATCTTTTACTTTTTTTTATTTTTATTTTAATCTAATTGTACGTTTTTTGTAAATTTAATTTAGTAAAATACTTTACTTTAAATAGTCGATTCTAAAGTTCGTTAATATTAAATAATAAATATCGATTTTTAATTATAATATTATTTAGCTTTTAATAATTAATATATAAACAAAAAGTTTTATTCTTTTTTAATACAAAGAGAATTAAGTATCTTGTTTATAATTAAGATTTTTTAATAAATTTTTTTTTTCGTTTTTTATTAAATATTTGCGAAGTACTTCGAGCTTTTTCTTAAATAAAGCATATATAAGTTTAAACGTAAATTGTTTGCTTAATTTAAATCTAATTTCGTAATTTTACAATTAATATTTAAAAAAAATCTTTATTGTTTTCTTTTTTTAAAACAAATGCTCTTAATTGTTGTATATTCGTAATATATATTTTAGCAATTTCTTTATTATATTAAATAGTTTAAGACTTCTAGAAGATTCGTAATTTTTTTTACTTATTTTAATCTTATAATTTAATTAATTTTTATTAATATTTATTGAATCGAACTTTGTTAAATTGTTTCTTTGCAAAAATGCAAACTCGCTACTTGCGATCGATTTTCGATTTAATCTTTTATTTATTATTAAACGTTATTAATGCGTAGATTAGATATAAATTATGTAATTACATTGTGCAAATCTAAGTACTTATGTATTTTAATTAACTTCTAAATTGTATTGTTTTAATCAAAATATTTCTAAAACAATATTATAAATAATTATTTTTACTATATTAAAGATTAGTTTCTCGTGATATTGCTAAATAGCTATTAATAGTAATTTTGTGTCTTTATTTACTTTTTTATTCTTATTAAGTAATAAATTTTTATCTATAATTATTAAATTATATGCGTCAAACTTCTTTTAAATAAAGTATTCTTCTCTTTTAACATAAGCTTTAATTATAAAATTATTTATTGTATTAAAATTGATTATTGTAGTAAATCGACAATTATTAATCTTAACTAGTGTAATAAAACATCGTAAGTATGTTGTTAAATTTATTTGTTATTATTAAGCTAATATATTGCATTTCTTTAATATACTTTTTATTAAAAAATTTAAACTTTTCTTTACTTTGATATTGCAATTTCTATTTCGAATATTTTTTTGCGCTAAGCTTTCTTCTTATGCTAAATTAATAACATTAATTTTTTAGAAAATCAACAGATTTTTTCTTTGTCTTTTAGATAAATTTAACATAAGTTGTTATAATATTTTGTTCAATTAAGTGTCGCATGTTTCTTTGCTTTTTTTATTTTTTTTTGAAATAAACTTACATTGCTTAGTTGTTGTTCGATTTTATTAAAAATTTCTCTTTTGATAGTAACGTCGCTTTCTAGCGCTTTCTCGCATTTATTTACGATTTAATTTATGTCTCTCTTTCTTAATAAGCTAGTTAAATCATTAAAATAATTCGTAATATTGTTTAGACATTTGTAAAAAAAATTCTAATTATATTTGTTGTCTAAGTTTATTGCTAAATAAGAGTATAACGTTTTTGATTATTTTGTTCTTATAATTTTATTAAGTATTTAATTAACTTCTTGCGTAGATGCGAATGTCTTATTTAATAATGTTTTATCTAGAACTTTTTATAACTAATTTAGATTTTTTACTAAATAGTAGTTGTTATTTAATCTAGTTTTAAAAGTGTTTGTCTCTATATTAATTTGCTCTTTAATGTTGTTTTAATTATCAAATATATTTTTTAATATAATATTAATTTGTTAGCGATTTATTAAGTTTTATAATCGACAATCTCTTGTAAAATAATCTAATTTATTATATAAATAATACGTTTTTTAAAATTTATTATTTTGCTTTTTTTTTAAGTTTTTTCTTTTATATTGTTAAGTAAAATTCAATTTTATAGATACAAGCTTATAATAATTAAGATTATTATATTTTTAATTAGAACAAAATTCTTTTTACTAATATTCGATTGCTAATTTAAAGAAGATTTTTATTCTTTTTTAAAATTAATTGTATCTTTTTTTTATAATTTTTTTATATAATTTGTTATCAAAATCGATAATTACTTTAATAAGATCGAATATATTGTTAAGAATTTTTTTATTACGCATAATTTCGTCTTTTAAGTTGTTTTTAAAATCTTGTCGAAACATTGTTATAAATGCGATATTGTTTTACTTAATTAAATTAATATATTTTTGAAATTTAACAACGTAGTTTGCTACAAAAATTCGTTAAGTTAAATGCTAAATTATTCTTTTTGCAATTTGTTTTTTGTTAAATATTTTAAAGATTCTTTGAAGCTCTCTTTTAAAATTTTTAAATTTTTTAAATATCGCACAAAGGTTTTTGCTATTGTTTTTTAAATATTTTTGTAAATTTAACTTGAGTTAATGTTAGACTCTCTCTCTAAAAAATGTTAATACAAAAATTGTCTTTTAATTTATTAGAACAAAATAGAAAATAAAGTAAATATTTATTTATATAAGTTAGTTTTTTAAGTTAATACAATCTTTATAATAAATATTAGATTTGTTAATTCTAATTTTGTTATCTTTTATAATCGATAATCGACGTAATACTAATAAGTTAATGCTTAAAATAGAGACGCATTAATCTAATATAAACATTCTTAAAATGTTCAAAGTGTTACGCTAGTACTTTCTACAAAAATATTAGAGTAAATTGTGCTATTAAAGAGATTTGTAGACGTCTTTAAACAATATAAGCAATTACTTAATAACAAAAGTTGCAATTATAAACAATTTCTATATTTAATAAATTTTAAAAAAGATTCGATAAATTAAAGTAACAATAAATAAAAATTTATAATAAGTTAAACACAATTTATAAGAAAGTCGTATTTTATTTTCTATATATTAAAAAAATACTAGTTGTTTACTTTGTTTGTTTGTCGAATAATACAAACATAATTATTTGCGATATTTATTTGTCGAACATTGCAAACATTATGCTTAAATTGCTCGCTTCTTGAGCATAACAAATATAATAGCAAGTTTGCCCAAACAACGTAGAACCTAAACCACTAGTATAGCTTTAATAAGCTCGTAACAAATATTTAGAAAAAGTCTTAGTTTTTTTTTTTCAAATAGAGATTTTTAATTATTATATATTTATAATACGTATTTTAGCGATTTCTTTGCTATATTAAATAATCTAAGATTTTTAAAAAAATTACATTTTTTTTATTTACTTTTAACTTTGTTATTTAACTAATTTTTGCTAGTATTTATTAAATCGAATTTAATTAGATTGTTTTTTTGCAAAAGTATAAATTTGTTATTTACAATCGAATTTCGACTTAATTTTTTAACTATTATTAAATACTATTAATACGTAGATTAAATATAAAATATATAATTATATTGTGCAAATCTAATTATATTGTGCAAATCTAATTACTTATATATTTTAATTAATTTCTAAATTGTATTACTTTAATTAAAATATTTGTAAAATAATATTATAAGTAACTATTTTTACTATATTAAAGATTGGTCTTTTAGAATTTTGTTTCTTTAATTTACTTTTTTATTTCTATTAAGTAATAAGTTCTTATTTATAACTATTAAATTATATATATTAGATTTTTATAAATAAAGTACTCTTTTTTTTATATAAGAGTTTTAGTTATAAAATTATCTATTATATTAAAATCGACTATTATAATAAATTGTTATTTATTAACTTTAATTAATATAATAAAATATTATATATATGTTGTTAAATTTAGTTGCTATTGTTAAACTAATATATTATATTTTTTTAATATATTTTTTATTAAGAAATTTGAATTTTTTTGGCTTTTGTATTGTAATTTTTGTTTTAAATGTTTGTTTATATTAAGCTTTTTTCGATACTAAACTAATAATTTCGATGTTCTATAAAATTAATGAATTTTTTCTTTGTTTTCTAGATAAGTATAATATAAATTGTTATAACAAGTTGTTTAACTAAGTATTGTATATTTTTTTACTTATTCTATTGTCTATTTAAATAGATTAATATTGCTCAATTATTGTTCGATTTTATTAATATTTTTTTTTGTAGTATTGCTTTCTAGTGCTTTCTTGCATTAATTTATAATTTAATTAATTTTTTTTTAATAAACTAGTTTAAACGTTAAAATATTTCGTAATATTATCTAAGTATTTATTAAAATTTCTTTAATTATATTTATTATCTAAGTTTGTTTCTAGATAGAAGTATAGTATTTTTAATTGTTTTGCTTTTATAATCTTATTAAGTATTTAATTAATTTTCTATATAAATACAAATATCTTATTTAATAATATGTTATTTGAAGCTTTTTATAATTAATTATTAAATAGTAGTAGTTGTTCGATTAAATTTTAAGAATATATATTTTTATATTAGTTTACTTTTTAATATTATTTTAGCTATTAAATATCTCTTTTAATATAATATTAGTTTGTTAACAATCTATTAAGTTTTATAATTAACAATCTTTTGCAGTATAATTTAATTTGTTATACAAATAGTATATTTTTTAAATTTTATTATTTTGCTTTTTTTTAAAATTCTTTTCTTTATATTGTTAAATAAAATTTAATTTTATAGATATAAATTTACAATAGTTAATATTATTGTATTTTTAATTAAAACAAGATTTTTTTATTAATATTCGATTGTTAGTTTAAAGAAGATTCTTGTTCTTTTATAAAATTTAATTATTATTATTTTTTATAATTTTTTTATATAATTTGTTATCGAAATTAATAATTACTTTAATAAGATTAAATATATTATTAAGAATTTTCTAATTATATATAATTTTGTTTTTTGGATTATTTTTTAAATCTTGTTAAACTCTTGTTATAATTATAATTTTGTTTAATTAAATAAAATAAATATATTTTTAGAATCTAGTAGCGTAGTTTGTTTCAAAAATTTGTTAAATTAAATAGTAACTTTTTTTTTTATAATTTGTTTTTTAGATTATTTTTTAAATCTTGTTAAAATCTTGTTATAATTATAATTTTGTATAATTAAATAAAATAAATATATTTTTAGAATCTAGTAGCGTAGTTTGTTTCAAAAATTTGTTAAATTAAATACTAACTTTTTTTTTATAATTTGTTTTTTGTTAAATTTTTTAAAGATTTCTCGAAACTTTTTTTTAAAATTATTAAAATCTATAAAAATTATATAAAAAATTTTCTTATAATTTTTTAAATATTTTTGTAAGTTTAATCTAAGTTAATACTAAACTCTATTTCTAGAAAATATTATTCAAAAATTGTATTTTAATTTGCGAAAACAAAATAGAAGATAAAATAGATATTTATTTGTATAAGTTATTTTTTTTTTTAAATTGATATAATCTTTATAGTAGATATTAGATTTGTTAATTCTAATTTTGTTATTTTCTATTATCGATAGTTAATATAATATAAATAAGCTAATATTCGAAATAAAAACACATTAATCTAATTAAAATATTCTTAAAATATTCAAAGTATTACGCTAGTACTTCTTATAAAAATATTAGAAAAAATTATATTATTAAAGAGATTTGTAGATATTTTTAGACAATGTAAACAATTATTTAATAATAAAAAGTTGCAACTAAGTAGTTATAATAATAAATTACAAATTAAGATAAATCAAATACAATTTATAAGAAAGTTGTATTTAAAAGTTATATATATAATAAATTAACTAAATTATTAAATTAATATTGTTGCGCAATATAATATTGGTATATTTGAAGTCTACAAACTAAAGCAATATTAGACAAGTAAAACAAAGAGCTACTTGCCAAATTCTAATTAACTTGCTTAGCAAGTTAAATCGAATCTAGCTTAAATTTAGTCTAAATAAGCTAGATCTAATCGAAACTAGCTTAAGAGCTCTAATATATTTTACAATCTTTGCTCTTTGTATATAATTATCTTCTAAAGTATTAATAATCTATTATATTGTTTGTTATATTTTTCAATAGATTATAAGCTCGAATTTTCGAAGACTTTCAATTTGACAATTTCTAATACTATTATTGCAACAACTCTAATTGCATTCTACAAAAAACAAAAAGTACTACTATTAATACGCAAAAATCGATATATATCTTCAAGTTGCGCAAAAGATTTTTGCGCAAACAAATTAATTTTGTTTAATTACAAATTCTACAAAAAACAAACAACAATAAAAGAGACTAATTTATATATTTGAAAAAAAACTAGTTACAACTTTAAAGAAAGCAAATTATATTATTTAAAAAAGAGTTAATTACAACTTAAAAAAGAGCAAACTATATTATTTTAAAGAGAGCAAATATAATATAAAAAAATACTATTAAAACAACAACGTAATTACAATCTTTGTACTAGATTAATAAAAGATTAGTATATTAAATCTTTTTATTGTTACTTAACAAATATTACTTTATTTACTCTTTTATTTTTTTGTTATTTTTACTTTATTTACTTTTTTATATAATATACGCAAAACAATTAATATTCTTAGTCGAATTACAAGCAAACAATAGTTTTATTAAATAAAAAATTATCTAATAGCAAAAGATCTTTAAAATATAATTTAATTTTTAGATATTATTATATTTTTTATTTTTATAAGCAAAACTAGTTTAATTTTATTAACAATATCTTAATTAAAAGATGTAAAAACAAATGTTAAAGCTACTATTTATATATAGCTTTGTTTAAACAAAAACAATAAGAAGAATGTTGTTGTTATTATTATTGCATATAAGATATAAAAATTCTCAATATACAAGTACAAAGAGAAGCTTCAAATTATTAAAAGATAGCATTTAACAAACTATATAAACTACAAGAAGCTTGTTAATTATAATATTAATAAAACATAGATATATTTTAAAAAGTTTAAACAAAAGATTGTTAAAATTTAATTAAATATAAGAAGACTATATTGTAATAACAAACTAATTTAAATATTGCTAGTTTTCTTGCTTTTAAAATATATTGCAATTCGAGATACTCTTAATACTTAAAGTTCTTTTGATATTAATATAACTTTGCAAAACTTATTAAAAAAAACGTTATTTAAAATTAACAAGATTGTTATATAAGCTAAATGCAAAGTTAGTTGTTCGAAATCTTAATATTAAAATCGAAGTTTCTTTTTAAAATTATATTTTAACTCTTGTTAATACAATTAAAAGATTAATTTTTTCGATTAAAAAATTAGTATAGATATATATTGTTGTTATTTTTGTTAAAGTTTTAAGTATCTTATTAAAGAATATTCTTTTTGCATTAATATTCGCAAGTTTATTTAGAAAAAAATAATAAAAATAATAAATAATACAAATAATAAACGCAAGTTTTACAAGAAATATTGTGTTTACAATATTAAAAATAACAATTTGTTAAATAGATTTTGTTTAAATACTAGCAACTTTAATATTAAGAAAAATATTAATGAAAAGTTTGCGATATTGTTTAAAAAGAATATTAGTAAAAAATTTAACAACAAATAAATTGTCGATATTAATGCTTTTTTATATATAACTAATTAATTTCGATACTTTAAAGATTCTTTTATTACAATTTCAAAATACATTGTTAAAATTAAAGAAAAAAAATTGTTCTTAAATTAATATAGAATAGCAACAATATATATAAAGAATAAAAACAAAATTTTTTTAATAAATTTTTTTTCTGTTTTAAGTCTTAGAATTAATCTTTTGTTTAATAGATATATATATTAAAAAGATCTCTATAAAAACTTCGATAAATATAGTATATATATGCAAGACAAATAAGAAAGATATATTTTTATTGCAAATTAGCAAAAAGATATATATTTTAAAAACAAAATAGCGTCGAGTTTAAACAAATTTGCTCTTATTGCTATTATACAATAGAAGTCTCTTATAGTATTTTTAGTAATTAATAATATATTTAATTAAAAGAATTAAATGCAACTTAATATTAATAAAGTAGTTATTAATAACTTTAAAACAAAGTTGTATAGTCTTTAATATTGTTAATTTGCTTATTTGGACGCAACTAAGTTGCAAAAGCTATATAAAAAATTTATATTTTTAAAACGTTTTTTACTGTCAAAGATCTAGAAAATCTCTATAAAGTATACGCACTAATTAAGTTCTACAATAAAAGAAATTATTATATTAATAAATACAAAACAATTATTTTAGCTCTTGTTTTAATTAATATTTGCAAATTATTGCTAGTCTTAAGACTTAAACACAAATATTTTTTTAAAATTATCGATAATTACTTGCGTAAAACGTAAATATTAATAATAACTAAACAAAAACAAATTGTAGATACTTTTTGTTAATAACAAATACAAATAGAATTTTAGAGTAAAATTAAAATACTTGTAGTTTGTAGCAATAACAATATAAAACTTAAGTTAATATTTAATAAATAATATTTATTGTTTAATATTGTGCTTAACTATACTTTGCTATACAATTCTCTTTAAAATAAAGTTGCTAAACAAGATATATAAACTATTAAGAACTCGATAAAAATTATAATTAAAAAAACTAAACTTTCTATTAAATTCTAATTAGAAATTGCACAAATAAATATATATCTACAAAATTATATAGCAATTAAATTGCTTATTAACAACATGTTTATTATTTCTATAAATATATTTATTAACGTCAAATTATTTATTATTTATTTGTATATATAAGATTGCAAATACTATTTTTATATAAACTTTAAATCTCTTTTTGTTAAAAATAGAAAATATGTCGAAGAAATAATTGTATTTGTCAAAATATAAATATTAAATTTAAGTAAAATTATTAGACACAATATCGTTAAGTATATCGAAAATAAAAAAAGAGAATATGTTGATTTTAAAATATATATTAAGACTATTAATATTTTGTTAGAAAAATAATTAGTAGATAGATTTTGCAAAGATGCAATTAGAACTAAATTTAATTTAGATATTGCTTAAGCTAGTCTAAATTTTATTTATATTAACTTAAATTTTATTTAAACTAATTTAGATTTTTTTTAGATAATATTAAATAATTTTGTTAAATCTAAATATTATATATAGATGTTTTTGTATATTGCTATTTTAAAAAGAAAACAAATTAATAATAATATAAGAAACTTAAAGAAATATCGAAGCAAAATTGTTTGTATTATAATAGTCTTTATAGCTTAAAATATTATTAATAAGACTATAAATACAAAATGCAACTTTACAATTATCGACAAGAAAAACAATAATATTAACAAGTTTGTTATACTTATATTAAGAATATAAAACAAGATTGTAAACAATTTTGTTTAAAAAAAACTATAAAAGAATATTATACAAGCAAAATTACTTGCTTTTGCTACTAATAGTATATAAAAGATTGTTACTTTTTTTTAAAATATTAATATTGTAACAAGCAAATAAATATTTAAAGCAAAGATATATATAGATAGAATACTAGAAAAACTTAAAACAAAACTAATTGCAAAAAACTTTACGCAAGCTTTTAAAATTAACTACAAAAATATTTTTACTTTAACAATTAAATTTGATATTTTACAAATGTTTTTTGTTATTATTATATTAAAAAATCTAGAATGCTATTAAGTAGATATTAACAATATCTTTATTAAGTTTTTTTTTAAAGAAAAAATCTATATAGTATCTTTATCTAGAATAAATATATCTTTAGAACAATATTTGCGCATTTTTCGAAGTCTTTATAATCTAAAATAGACTGATCGTTCGGTTCCAATAGTTGGAACCAAATTGCATAAATTATGAAAATACTAACTATGTTAGGTTAAAACTTGGCCTAATTAGGTATAACTTTCGGGTCGGGTTATAGATTTCGAGGAAAAACCGACCCGAACGATTAGTCTAATCTAAAACAAGTTGCTTGTAGTTAATACAAATATTGTATTAAAAAACTTATTAAACTAGATTTTAAACAATATAATATTAATCTTTGTCTCTTATTGTATTTCGAACAACGTATTATGCTTTTGTTTTATATTAACAATATTGTTATTACTATACAATTAATAAATAATATCAATTAATTCAAATACAAGTTTTAAAAGATATTTAAAATTAAAGATCTAAAAGAAATAAAAAAGATTCTTAATATTAGAATTACTTGCGATCGAAAAGTTAAAACTCTACGTATAAATTAATCTTACTATATTAACAAGATACTTAATAGACTACAAATGTCTATCGATAAAAACAATTTAACTAAATTGCTTTTAAATAAATACAATATTCTTCGACTTGTTAAATTAAAGAACAAACAAATTAATTAAAAAGATTATTAATACGCAATTAAAAATATTATATATATAGCTATTTATACTTGTCTAGACATTATTTTTGCAATAGAATATCTAAATTAATATTTTGCCGATTTAGCAAAGCATTATAATTAAGTTTTAAAAATATTATTTCGATATCTTTGTTTTATTGTTAACAAATAATTAATAAATAGCAACAATAGAAGTTTATAGTTAATAGTATACTTTAACTTAAACTATATTTTTAATAAATTAAATGGAAAATTAATTTTTAGATACGTATTTATAATAGACAAAAAATTAGTTGTATAGATATTATGCAAGCAAAAGTTAATTGCAACATTTATTACTAAGACTAAGTATATAACTCTATCTATATATATTAGAAAGAATCTATAAATTATATAAGTTCCAAAAAATATTAATTATGCAAAATATTTTAAAGATCTATTAAATTGTATAATTATTGTCAAGAACAAAATATATAGATTTGTATTTTCTATATAATTAATAGAAGACAATTAAGCAACTTTAGTATTTATTAAAAATAATTATATTTATAAAAGATTAAAGTATATTAATATAATCTATTATTATATTAGAGATTTCTATAGAAGTAATTGCATTTGCATTAACTTTGTTTAAAGCGCAAATATAATAGCAAACAAACTAACAAAGTTATTGTCTAGAAATAAGTTTAAGATCTTTGTCGAATAACTTAAATTAATAAATTGGAAAATTAGTAGAAACTAATAGATATATTATTATCGAGTAGAAGTATTGCGCAATACAATATTAATATATTTGAAGTCTACAAACTAAAGCGATATTAGACAAATAAAATAGAGAGCTACTTGTTAAATTCTAATTAATTTGTTTAGCAAGTTAAGTTAAATCTAATTTAGATTTAATTCAAATAAGCTAAATTTAATCAAAACTAGCTTAGAGATTTCGATATATCTTGCAATTTTTGCTCTTTGTATGTAATTATCTTCTAGAGTACTAATAATCTACTACGTTGTTTGTTATATCTTTTAATAAATATGTTTAGTTTTAATAATTTAATAATTTATTAGATTAATAATCTTAATAAATTAATATTTTTAATTCTACTAATTTATTAATTTAGTTATATAATACTTTCTTAACAAACTATGTTGTATATATTGTAAAAAATTTCGCGTTGTAGTTAATAATACTAAATATACAACTTGTAATATTAATCTATATATTAATAATATTTAACAATAGATAAAAGATTAAGTTAAAACTCGATTGCAAATAGCAAGTTTATATTTTTGCAAAAAAATAATTTAACAAAGTTCAACTCAATAGATATTAACAAAAATTAGTTAAATTGCAAAATTAAAGTAAATAAATAAAATTGCAAATCTTTTAAAAAAATCAAACTATTTAATATAGTAGAGAAATTATTAAAGTATATATTATATATATATAAAAATTAAAAGTATCTATTTTTAAAAAAAAAAAACAACAAAGATTTTCTTTAAATATTAATTATAAATATATAAATTTAGATTCAAATTAAACAAACAATTTATATTTAAATTTATATATATTTTATTAAAGAAAAAGTTCGAAATAATTTGCAAATATTTAACAAAAAATAAAAAATAAATTTTTAGAAATTTTTAATTATAAATAGAATACTTAATTCTCTTTAT
>JAABUS010003551.1_pt1 | contig 25000 bp, 24 predicted proteins | sample 5560161 | NCBI WGS metagenome assembly JAABUS01 (sample SAMN10711885, study PRJNA513376) | rock metagenome | isolation source: Antarctica rocks | place: Antarctica: Victoria Land, Trio Nunatak nord | collected 2016-01-04
AGATATTCCCGAGGCTACCAGCCACGACTAGCGGGATCTGCTTCGCTAGGATGGCCGTCGCAGCCTGCTCTCTCGACGATCCGCAGCCGAAGTTGAAACCGGAGACGAGGATGTCATTAGGACGAGTGATACTGTCAAACTGGGGGTCATAATTCTCCATACAGACACGTGCCATATCGTCCTTGGAAAGGTTATCTTGGTAAGTATATTTCCCCGGGTAAATACCATCAGTGTTAAGATTGTCGGCGTCGCAAAAAATGATTTCACCACTGATCTTTTCGGGAAAGCCTGGCAAGATGTCGACTTCGGATCTAGGAGTCTCAATACACTCCACTCGCTCAATTAGCGACTCCATCTGCTGTAGGAAGTTTGAAAGCTTGTTCTCTGTAGTCGGTTCGGCACCGGTGCCGTACCCGTACTCTACGCCAGACCAATTCGTAGGAACCTCGTAGGTGTCCGGACCGGAAATGACGCCGTTGAGAGCGCTGGCTGCTACAACCTCGGGACTTGCCAGATAGGTTTGCGCGTCCCTATGTCCAACCCTGCCTTTATAGTTACGATTTGAGGCGCCACGAGTAGGTCAGTTTCGATTCTAACTCTGTACTGCCGGGGGTAGATTACCTTATTCCAACCTCACCAGGCTCCAGCAGGCCTAGACCAAGCCCAATACAGGGTCCGCATCCGGCGGGCAGCGCCTGAGCGCCAGCATCGAGTAGAGTCTGCCAGTCACCTACAGCTTCTGCGGCCTCCTGCTCGGGTGCGGAAGCGGCAGCGATGTACAGTTGGACACCTTCGGCAATCTTAGGAGGAGTGTCGGGATTTGCCTTGGCTGTATCTTTAAAGACCTTAGCGGCTGCGGCGAGATCGGAAGCCCGTGAGTTAGTGCACGAGACGATGTAAGCACGATTGATCTTGATATGCTGCGGCGCCAGCTCATGCAAAGGGGTCCCGACTTTGACAGAGTCCGGACCCGACACATAGGGCGCGAGTGTGTCGAGATTCAGATATAAGTGCTTCGCATACACAGCATCACGGTCAGCCGTGAGGGGGTTCGCGAACAGCTCGTCTACCTTCTCATGTGTGATACGTAGTCCAGTCGTACGGTCGTCGAGTATGGCAGCTTCGGTTGCCTTGATTCGAAGCCAGCGCTCCAAGGTTTTGTCCACCGGGAATAAGCCTGCCAGCTGGTTAGCAGCTGCCAGCTTGAAAGACCAGTAGATTGACAAGCCAATAAACTCACCTGACAGAGCAGCCATCTCAGTAGTCATATTGGCGATCGTCAATCTGTAGAGAAGTTAGACTTGATATTCTATACAAGCTTAGAATTCAAAGGGTACCTGCTATCCACGGGCAGACTTGCCATAGTTTCCTCGGAGCCAGTGAACTCAACGGCATGGTTCAGCACGTCGCTCTGAAAGACTGAAGGATGTGTGAGCCAAACAGTGTAGTAAAATTAACTTATCATACTCACAAATATTTAAGGCGACTGCGATATCTTTTGCAGTCACCCCTGGCGGCAGCGTTCCTGCAAAGTTCACTCGTGCTACTGGCGGGATCTGCCACCAGGTACGCGATGTTGCCCAAATCGATGCGGCATCTGTACGAACAAGGGGAGAGCCTAGGCTAAAATGAATTTAGAAAGAACTCAAGATGAATACTGTAGGTTTGAACATAGAAAGTTTGACGACGTACCATCCTACACCGCCATAGTGGTTGCTGTGGCTGTCAGAGGCCACGCACATGGTGCCCGGCCATGCATACCCCTCTTCTACCATGATCTGGTGACCTATACCACGACCCGGTGGAAAATGATCAATTGAATGCTTTTCGGCGAAGGCCTCGATTTGCTGATACTTTTTGAGGTTGGCATCACTGGTGTTCTGGATATCGTGGTCAAGCGTAAAGACGATCTGACGTGGATTACGGACCTGCGTCGCTCCGATCGACATAAACTTGAGCGCAACTGGCCATGAGTTGTCATGAGTCATACAGTACGCTGGCGACAGACTGATATAATCACCGCTCCGGACGAGCTTTCCTTCGGGAAGACTGACGGCATAGCGTTGTACAATCTTTTCCGTAAGAGTCTGCGGCCGCTTTTCAAAAGTCGGGGTGGTGAAAGGAGGCGGCTCTTGTTGGTATAATGCGCCAGCCCGCGCGATGGTGCTCGTATCTAGTGAGGGGGAATCGGGCGACATCGAGATAGTACGGAAATGAGTGTAGATGCTCCTACTCGGCAGCCAGCTGCTGGACAGGCGGAACGAGTTAGCCCATAGAGACCGGACCTATAAGAATTAGATTGAGCTAGAGAAAAAGTAGAAACAGGAAGACATCACTGACCAGTGTGCACCTCATCGTAGACATTCTCCTCCAGTAGCAATTACCTCGCTGTATTATGCACGACGTGATATCGAATGCGACTCGTCAAAATCTCGCGAAGATGTGCGAGTTGGCGGTCCATGGTTGGGGTGCAGATGACTAATGTTGCGACCGCAATACAACCAGGATGCAGGTCAGATAATTATTGCAGAAACAAGGCGATAAGTATTGGTGGCAGATCTAGATGGTAGAAGAGTGGTTTCTTGGATTCATTGGATCTGTATCTCTTGTATTCCCTGTCGAAGATCTTGAGCCTCAAGATCTACTGAAGCTAAGACTAAAGCAGCTATTTGATAAACCCACGCCACTAAGCCATAAAGCTAGTGACAGCTTCCGATCTTCGACTTTCGTAGATGGCCAATGGCCACGAATGATGATTGATGTAGAGGAACCTCATTGTATATCATTCGAAGCCGGACTACAACACACCAAATCTAGGTCCCAAGACAGCATCCGGTTTAATCAAGGCTCTCCTCAAGGCACTGCAAGCCCAAGTCTACCTCTTCGGCCGCCATACTTCCAGAAGCATAGTCTTGAGTCGAACCTCGAGCTGCCTGGTCCCACGCAAGTAGGAGGAGCTGAAGTTACTACGAAGAGGCGCGACGGTGGTCGCGGCCTCTTGAAAGGCTTGCGGATATGGCTGTCAACAGGATTAAGGGCGCGTTCGCTGCACCAAGGAAAGGGGAGACATTTGAACTGAGAGCTGGCCTAGTGTACGGAGCTCCCTCTACGGCGCTCTCTGCTTCTGTAAATCCTGGCTGACGTCGTACATCATCAGTTCCCAATATGCCTACGAAAGGTGTGCTCAAGGTGCAGGATTGAAGGGAGCATTCAGTCTCGCTCACAAACCTCTAGGAAAGAAGCTATACAAAAGACTATAATGTCAATGACGCTGGGTAAAGACGTCTCGGCGCTGTTTCCCGACGTCTTGAAGAACATAGCAACCGCAGACTTGGATCAGAAGAAGCTCGTATACCTATATCTCATGTTCGTGCTACATCCAGTATGGGCGCGGTGCGCTTCTACCACAATTCATGCTCATCTGCAGTCAGGAATTACGCTAAGTCACATCCTGACCTCTGTATCCTCGCCGTGAATACCTTTGTCCAGGACTCCGAAGACCCAAACCCACTAGTGAGAGCGCTGGCCATACGGACAATGGGCTGCATAAGGGTCGAGAAGATGGTAGATTACATGGAGGAGCCACTCCGCAAAACACTGAGAGACGAGTCGCCATACGTACGAAAGACGGCAGCAATATGCGTCGCAAAACTCTTCGACCTCAATCCATCACTTTGTCTGGAAAACGGATTTCTCGAGACTTTACAGGAGATGATGGGAGACCCAAACCCTATGGTGGTCGCTAATGCTGTCACTGCGCTTGCGGAAATACACGAAGCGGCTCCTGAAACCAATGCTCTCCAAATATCGCCAACTTCGCTGAAGAAAATGCTGATGGCACTCAACGAATGCACTGAGTGGGGCAGGGTTAGCATTTTATCAACGCTTGCGAATTACAAGGCGACAGACGTGAAAGAAGCGGAGCATATATGCGAAAGAGTCTCACCCCAGTTCCAACATGTAAATCCAAGTGTGGTGCTTGCGGCGGTCAAAGTGGTCTTCCTACATATGAAATACGTAAATGCAGATGCAAATCGGTCATACCTGAAAAAGATGGCTCCTCCACTAGGTTTGTCGCGGACTTTGATCCGAGAATTCGGCCTGCTAATGTTTTCCAGTCACGCTCGTTGCTTCGCCGCCGGAAGTGCAATATGTCGCGCTGCGTAATATAGATCTCCTCCTTCAAAAACAGCCCGATATACTGAGTAAAGAATTACGAGTTTTCTTTTGCAAATATAACGACCCTTCTTACATAAAAATTGAAAAGCTCGAGATCATGGTACGAATAGCAAACGACAAGAATGTGGATCAACTACTTGCGGAGCTGAAGGAATATGCTTTGGAAGTCGACATGGATATAGTGAAGCGGGCTGTCAAAGCAATAGGCCAAGTCGCAATCAAGATCGAAAGCGCCAGCGAGAAATGCGTCAATACGTTACTCGACTTAATCAATACCAAGGTCAATTATGTCGTTCAGGAGGCGATCGTGGTCATCAAAGACATCTTCCGGAAATACCCTGGCTACGAAGGGATAATACCTACGCTGTGCAAGTGCATTGACGAATTAGATGAGCCAAACGCCAGAGGGTCGTTGATATGGATCGTAGGCGAGTATGCAGAAAAAATAAGCAACGCCGGCGACATACTCTCAGGATTCGTGGATGGCTTTATGGAAGAATTCACACAAGTAAAGCACACTCGGCACCCCTAATCACGATGCCGCGCTAAAGCCTCTCAGACACAACTCCAAATCCTCACCGCAGTCGTCAAATTCTTCCTCAAACAACCCGACCAGCCCCAAGCCCAAAGCCTCGTCCAAAAGATCTTCCAAGCCGCCACCGCCGAAAACGACAACCCCGACGTCCGCGACCGCGCCTACGTCTACTGGCGCCTCCTCTCCAGCAACCCGCAAGTCGCGCAGAACATCATCCTCTCCGACAAACCCCCCATCACCACCACCATCCAATCCCTGCCCCCCGCCCTCCTCGACCGCCTCCTCACCGAACTCTCCACCCTCGCCTCCGTCTACCACAAGCCCCCCGAATCCTTCATCGGCCAAGGCCGCTACGGCGCCGACGCCGTCCAGAAAGCCGCCATCGAGGAACAGCAGCAGAACGCGCGCGAGAACCCCATCGCCGCTGCCGCCGCCGCCGTCTCCGGCCAGCCACCCCAAGCCAACGCCGAGAACCTTCTCGACATCGACTTCGACGGCGCCGCCCCCGCGTCGGCCCAGAAATCGCCGCAGCACGGCTTGTCGGGCCTCGAAGGCCTGGCTGGCACACCGCAACGTGTTGCGTCACCCACTGTGGGAGGAGGGCAGCCGGCTGGGAATCTGGATGATCTGATGGGGCTGTCGAACGGCGCGGGCGTGGGGCAGGCGAATGGGGACCACGCCCATGCGGATATCCTAGGCGGGTTCGCGTCGCTGGATATGAGTGCCGTTACGCAGCCGCCGCCGCCGCAGGAGCAGTTGGCTGGGGATGGCGGCGGGGGCAAGAAGACGAATCAGGATCTGTTGGATCTGTTCTGAGAAGGGGCGAGTGAGCGATCAAGGGGCGGGGTCGACGGTGGTTGTGTATCTAAATCTTGATGGGGTTGCATGGCTGAGGCGTCCCTTTGGGGTTCGACGGAGATGGATGAGGGAAGCTACATTGGCGGCGCCGGTTTCAAAAGGGAGGGAATCCTTTCGAGCTGGGGGTTCAATGCATAATACTCAACAGTACTTCGAATCGCTTTCTTCCAGAGATAATGATGAGGGAGGACGATGGATCTCGAAGAAAATCATTGACTCTCAGACCATCAAGTCTCCCACTTTGCGAATTGCGATGATAGGGCGAGGTAGTCTACTGTGCACGGTAGTGAAACTTGAAATCTTCTTGCAAATCCGCTCCGGCTTTGTTCTTGAAGCCTGTACACCTCCTCAGAGCTCTTCTTCGAGGGTAGCTGCACCAGCGTCAAATGATGCATCATCCTTCACGGATCACCGCCGCTATGTAGGGAAAAGGTTCATTGCTCCCGTCGCTAATGCCCTGTACACAAACTGCGCCCCATAATTACAGCTTCCTCTGGGATGTATGCCTCCTTCCGGTTCTCCCCCTCCTTTCCATCATGTACTCTGTGCATCGCCTTTCAGATCAGACTCTTCGCCAGATCCTGCCCCATCTTCAACAATTTCCCTACCGGGCTCGAGCCAAGCAAGCCACCCTTGCCTCCGTCTTTGCCGTCGCCTTCCGGCGTCGTGGTGCCCTTGGTGCCCGTCTGGCTCGATCGGACAGTCGATGGCAGAGCGTCATAGCTCGGAGAGTCGTCATCCGAGGAGATTTCGATTGCGGAGTCGAAGTTCGAGTGTGCCGCTAGTGGTTGTTGAGGTTGGCGGCGCTTCTTGGGCAGCTGCACGAAGGTTTCGGTGCTGAATGTCGAGCGAAGGCGCTTCGTGAAGGTCTTGGCTGGAGGTGCGGCTGGAGGTGCGGCGGAGCGGAGGACACGGGCTTTCGAGGCTTTGGTTCGGGGAGTGGCTCCGGGGGTGTCGGGATGCCCCGTGAGGCCCTTTCTAGGAGTCGCTTGTTCTGCTCTTTCCGAAACCGGCGACTCTGTTGCTTCGGCATCGGTATCTGCAATGGGTGGCTCTGCAGCAGTATGCTCCTGGCTTCCGTCAACCTCGTTTTCCTGATCGTTATCCAACGTTTCACCAATTTTGGCCGTTTCTTGGCAAGCTGCAGCTGTCCGCTCCACATCTTCACCGTTTGAAAGCCAAGCTTGTCTGAGAGCTAGTCCTAGAGCCAAAGCTACTGGTCGAGCAACGCTGTTTCCCACAATCTTCCATTGCATAGCCGGAGTGCCAACAATGACCTCGTTATCCGGAAAGCCTTGAGCTCGACGAACCTCCATTACCGTCATGGGTCGATCAGCCTCCCAGTGGAGCCATTTCCCCGCTATCCCATCGTCCAACGAAGGCGATGTCGTTACGGTCGAGATAAGCGTGTTTGGGATAACCCGTTGCCACGCTTTCGATTTCTCGCCTGATCTAATAGGCTTATCCCAGGAGAACGCTTCGATCTGAGGTCTCGCCATAACACCCAGTTTGACTGCCTTGACAAAGTTCATCCCTTTCGGATGCTTCGGTATGCATTCGATTCGGCCTTGATTGAGGGCGTTGACATTCTTGTTGGGACGATGATCTGGATGTTGAATGCATGTCAATTTTCCATGCCGATTCAGAGGCAAGTCATTGGTCGCTTCTTCGATAGTGATATACTCGAAAGGTGTCGAATCCCAATAACGAGTACCCATTGGTAAGCCGTTTGCGGTTTTGCCCAAGGCACGAGCGTTAATACCAATAGGATGCGAGTGAGATTGTGGTGGATCGGGCAAAGGCGTCAAACCAGGCGCAGCGATGGAGATAAAAATTCTTGTTCGACTCTGTGGGGCGCCAAAGTTCCATGCGTCAAGAATAAATGGTCGTACCTGATAACCCATGCCAACCAAAGCGCATATGACTTGCGCAAAGATGTTATCGTCTTGTTGTTTCGGATCACATTTCGTCATACCGAGCACGTTCTCCAATAACGCATACTTTGGCCGGTAAAAGTCAATAAAGGACACCACAGAGGCAACCATTGAAACATTGATCAGACTGGCATAGTTGTCCTTCGTGAGATTAATCGACGAGAAACCTTGGCAGGGGCTCCCTGCTGCAATTACCTCGACCTCCCCTTGTTGAGCGACTAAAGGATTGTCTCGTTTGCCTCTTATGGCTTGGCTGAGATAGTCGTTGACGGAGCCGTAGAAAAGTTTTGTGTCCTCTGTTCTGGCGTTCGCTTTGTACGTATGAATCGCCTCGCGAAAGTAATCGACAGCCCATCCCATTTCCACTGCGCCACCGTCTTCGAGGCCTCTACCGAAGGATCCACCGCCACAGAAGATATCTAAACCTCTCATTGGTGAACGTGGCCGTGGAGATACCGAGGGCTCGAAGCCTTGATGCAAACATACCGGGTACGGCTTTTGTAGAGGCTTGAGAATCCCACTGTCATTCCAATAACTGATATAGTAAAAGTCACCCGTTCCTCGTGAGCAGTAAGGGACCGGAATCTTTCGCTCATGCTTCTCATCGATTGTGTAGAAACGCACATGACAAGGACGAGTTAGAGAACCTTTTGATATCTGCTCGATGGTCGATGAATAGACTAGCTCGTTTGGATCGGCATCTTTGATGGCATAGTCACGACCTAAACGCTCGAGCCATCGAATTCTGATTGTCACGAGATTGACGTCATCGTTGTCCAAGAGTTCCACGGGCTCCAAGGTTCTCCCAGAGCTGGACTTAGCAACAAGCCACGTATCTCCGGCACAGATATTATGTGTTCTTTTCGGCTTCTTGCACACGCAGGTAAAGTCTGACTCTGTCAAAGATGTCCATGCTCCATCGCCTCCACTATACTTTTGGCGCACAAAGTATTCGGCGTTCGTTGTTGTTGTCTCATCTCCATAGAAGGCGACATTGAGCTTCGACATCACTTCCTCTGCGTATATAGGTTCATCACCACAATTGCAGTGATCGCTCAAAAAAAGCTCCTTCAAGATCGGATATCGCATACGTCGACATGAAGTATCTGACGCTCGATACAACCATAGCAGGCTAAGTCTGGGTTTTTCGTTCTGCTGTGAAGAAACCGCTTGTACGTAGCCGAACCACGAGGTATCGTTGGATTTCCAATCAGTATCTGAATCACTAATGACCACAACAACGTCACCTGTAGAGATTGAAGGCTTTGAAGTCGCAGCATCACCTCGGAAAAAAGGGTGAGAGTTGACTTGCTTGCGGCGAAGGGCAGGCGCGGGGTCTTGAACATCGAGGAATCTTGCCCACGGGAGATGCTTAAAGCACTCGTAAACATAACTAGTTACGACAGTGCTCGGCTTGATGTCTTGATGTTTGAGTGACTTGACAAGCTGCAATTTCTTGGCTTGGCTCTGCTTCGGCACTGCGTTCATCTGGAATGGGTCAACTTCAGTCCATATCGGATGATTCGCATATTCTTCGCCCAGTTGGATAGCTTGATTGGACAGAAAGCATGAGTGTGCCGTTAGGACGCGACGAAAATCGGTATCTGAGTAGATACGCAGCCATTGCTGAAATGCGAGGTCTGATTGGTGGGTCTTCAAAACCCAATCGTAGAAGTCTTTTCTGAGAGAATGCAGACCCACCTTCTCATGGTGATAAAGGTAGTCCACGAGATGCTTTGCCATGTCGGCCAGCCACAGAAAAGCCTCGTGGTAAGGATGGTATTCCTGAGCAGGTTCCTTAAGACAATACCAGATGCCCGTTTTTCGACTAGTGATTGACTGAACCCAGAGAGCCGATCCCACAGTATGCCAATCGATGTCGTAACCGCCAATCGAGAGGATTTCACAGCGTACACGTTGAATGAATTTCCTCGTTGGACCATAGCAGATCCAGCCATCCAGGTACCAATAGGCCATGCCCCTATCATCAGTCTCGTGGAGGCCCATTAATTCATTCGACGTTGGCATTTCCTCGGTTTTGCTCTTCTTCACTATCCGAGCTTTATGTGGACGGTAGATGCTGAAATTCAGAATGTCAAACGCAATGAAGTGCTCTTCCTCGAAGGAAGTCTGGGTGCTGCCAACGCTTTGATGAAATGCCTAAGAATGCTCAGTATCGTCTCTTGCCGCAACCAGATACATTTGCTTACTAAGGCTTCTTGCAAGACAATACTTTCGATAGATACCTGTACAGATTGCTCATGATCTACATACACCGATTTCGGATAGATGAGAGCTGGTATTCTCACAGCTGAGGCACGCTTGGATGATCGTCGTTTCGATGACTTTTGGGCAAGGTGTGCTGCACCACTAGCTTCAAGGTCGAGATCCAGAAAATCTTCTTCTGAATCATCCTCTTGAGCAACCGCTCGTCGCTTTCTCTTCCGAGGATTTTGGAACGCCGACTCATCAGGCTCTGATACCCCTGAATTTGTCACCGACAAGCCATCCCCCCCCTGAATGGGGCCGATACCCGCGTAGCTGGGCATAGAACTGGAGGCCGCCTCCATGTTGACTCCTAGATTTCTCGTTTCTGATTCAGGATCACTAAAATGCCGCCATCACTGTAGTGACCGCTGATGGTTATTGTAACAAGCCAGCAATCGGTCAGCTAAATATGATACAGATGACGAAACAAGAACCGTGCGACGATCTAGAGGATTCGAAGAGTAAAGCAATGTAATGCTGGTTCAGAGTTTGAAGGTGATGAAGTGAGAATGGAAGCAACTGCTAATCTGAAGTGAAGTTCCGTCGCGTTCATCTTCACAAGACGCGGTTTGAGCCGGAGTTCTGCCGGAATCTAACCAATTTTGCTCTCGCTCTTGGACACTCAGACACAATGAAAAGTCGCATTTACCTCCGGCTAGAAGAGCGATCTGGTCGTCCTCATGCAGCGGTCAAAGCTCTCTGAGGCGAGAGAAAATTGGCTTGCCCTCTTTGCGGACGTACGCAGAAGACCGCGAGGAATTGCGTCCACTCTTGTGGGTCTATATGGCATACACGCCTTCGAGCTACGATGTCAGCTTGTTAGCGCTTCGTGCGGCCAACGATCAGGGTTGGAATCTCAATGAGAGGAAGGTTCTTACTCGAGTAATGTCGGGAGATCTTAGGTTGAGATGTCGTTTGGCCCTCCTGTTTCAGTCCCTGGTGAGGATCGATCGGTGTCCCATGATTGATCGAATTGACCGACACTCTATTGTCGTTACCATCCATCTCAGATAGAGAAACAGGAGTATACGCTTCAAGGCATTGACCGACAGGACCGCACGACCGGAGGTGAACGTTAGCTGACGTTGCTCCTTTACCAGAATTTAGAGTCAGAAAGGGTCTACAGTCCGGCGAATGGTTGCAGCGGCAGTGCTGTGGCCAATTCCTTTTAGCAGTTACTGCAGCGTTTCATCTATCATTTCTTTGGCTTCTGCCTCCCCACTCCGCCGGTAAGCCGCCCAAAGTTGCCGAGACTCGATTTAGGCTTGTGGAGCGGCCCACCGGGCGTCGGGGCTTTCTGCGTGGCACTCCCAGCGCTCGAAGGGCGTAATGTTTGCTTAGGAACATCTGGTAGTGCCTTTTCCTTGTCAGTGTCTAGAGCGGGCCTCGGGGCAGGTGTCCCGTCATCAACGCGGTTCTGCGATCTCTGCAGTCGTTTCGCCTTTTCCTGCACACTCTTAAATTTTTCGAGTAATTCCCCCCATCTGATCGTACCTTCCTCTCTAGCTTTTAGTCTGTTGGGTCGGTCGAATGCTGCTGTAGGCGTTGGTGGGGTGCTACCGAAATGAGCCTCAGTGCTTTTTTGGCGCAAGTGGGAGAGAGTAGGAGTAAAATTAGATTGGACGTACCCTCGCGGGGCAATATGAAGGTAACCTATGGCACTGACACTGTTCAGGCGGTTCTTCAGAGCTGCAAAAGCCGAAGATTGAGGGAGTAGCATCAAGACGCCATAAAGACATTTGTACAAATGTGGGTACTTCTCAGGCTCGAGGAGCTGGAGCCGTAAATCTATACGATGTCAGGAACGAACAAGAACCCTACTACAGCGGTGAATACTATACATGTGAAGACTGGTGACTCGAGAAGCTGTACAAGCTTGTCAATCTGTATCAACATGTTGACTGTCATCTCCAGTTCAGCACTGGACATATTAGCGACGAAGTGCCACAGAAGCGGATTGCTTACAAGATCTGAAGTAAATTGTAAGCTTGTTCGTAGGCTTGAGCAAGCAGACATAGTGAGAAGGTTGCCACAGCGTTGTGGCACCACGATCGGAATAATGCGACGAAGAAAGTCTGACCGTCCTGATTACACCACTTAGAGAACTCATACCGCGTAGGAGACACGTCGTACCTTGATCTCAAGATTTCTCAGCCTTTTACGCAGATCTGCTAGCTCTGGGGCCGTGATAAGATTGTTGTTTAGATTCTGTACCATGATGCTGGCAAATTCCACATCCTAGACCTGCGTCAACGTGGTGCATGAGTCATATAACAGTAGACCCACTTCATCCTTTTCCAGACAATCTGCCAGCGTCCGATAGATCCTCTCGGCGCTCAAGCTGACGCACAATTGTCGGATGATGAGATTTCCGCGTGTCTCCAAGAGCTTACGGTCAGTACAGAATAGCTGAAGTAAGTTGATCATAAAGGAGGTAAAGTAGCTATCTTCGCTGTTCCTTGAAATCTGAGACAGCAACTGCAGATCTCGCGTAACGACAGCTTCTGCTGGGTCTGATAAGGTTTTTAGCAGGGCTGGGAATGTACCATCGTTGGTTGCGAGAACTTTTCGAGGAGCTTTACGGTGTAACATGATGAGCCAGGAGAGAGCTGCGACTCTGGTGGCCTCATGTTCATTCAGGAAGTGCAAGGTCAACGTACCCACAGCAGCTGCGTAATCGAGCTCTACTATGTGTTTGGGAGGGGGCGACGCGAGCAACGGTGGTGTCGGTGCTGTGGCTTCTTCATCCTTCTTCGTCTCTGCTTCGTTCTCGGGAGTCTGCGATAATTTTGGGGTTGGTGTTGAAGTTCGCCGGGATCTACTATCTGCTTCTTTCAGTGTATTGGTTGGAATGCGGGATGGCGCCACCAGCCGAGTTTCCTCTGTGGCTTGTACTTGCTCATCGTTCAGAGAAGCGATGTGCTCCATCAGAGAATTATTGACCCTGTTGGCAGCCTGCCTCACGACATCGACACCGCTGGCCATGGCGGGGAGAACCCGAGAGAGTAGTCGAGGAACGAACGCAAGAACATCCTCTGGACAAATCTCGAAGAAGCTATCAATCCAGCGTAAAGCTGTAAGCTGTATTTCCTCCTCTACGATGTTGTCAGTAAGAAACATCCAAGCTATCGACAGGATGTATATCCGACCTGACGACGAATCTAAAAACGTTACTAGAATTTCTAGTATTTTCGAATGATCTACCTGCACGTCCTGCCCAGGTACCCAATCACCGTCCGCTTGCCCATCGTGGACGTCAGTCTCCCCCTCTGCAATATCAGACTTCTCGTTCACCGTGCTTCGATCGGTACGGACACTGCCACTGTCGCTCGAGTCCGAATGCTTCAGCTTGCTATCGCTTTGACCCCTGCGGCTTTCTTCAATCCCACGCTTTATTCGAGCAATTCTCTTGATTTCATTAAGGAAGCGTTCTAACGCGCCTTGAGTGGCGACATGTACATCTCGATTAGGATCACTCAGAAACTTGAATAGACCCCCGAGGAATGCAGGTAAGTAAGCAACCAGCTCCAGATCCGGTATGGTATCTAGCAGCGTAACCCATGATACGAGGAATGTACGTGTGAACGGGTTGATAACAAAAATGCGCTCTTGAAGCAGTGGTATGAACTTGGCAAGCGAGAAGGCCATTGGAAGATCAATAGATTCCGATTCAGCAGAAGCTTCGTCCGAAGTTGGGGCTTCAGACGACTGTAAGACGGACACGTAGGTTGACGCGGACTCAGAGACGATGTCTTTGACGAGCCGATCAAGTAGCTCAGCACCGTTCTTCACGGATAGCTCGGAATCTGCTGCAAGCTTCCTACTAGTCAGCAACCATATGCTGGAATTCATCTGGAGCTCATACCTTGCAAAGAGCGTCAAAGACGTCGTTGAAGAAGAGTAGTATTTCCCCCTTGGCAACCTTGGCGATATTGTACATGCTCTCGCATGCATAGTACCTGACACGTGCATCTTGATCGGTGAAGCAAGCTAGGACGGGTGGTACAATCTCCTTCAGGTATTGAGCAACTTCTTCCTACGCTGAAATCAGCTCCAATGCACGTGGTGGGCGGTTTCGTCCGCTTACTGAGCCCAAAGCAATTGAAGCTGCGGCGAGTCCAATCAAACCTCCATTCCTGGCGTGTGGCTGATGGACTGCGTATGCGTAGTCATGGCATAGTTGATTAACGATCTTGGCTATCTTCTCTGATTCTCGATTGGCACTGGCTTCTCGAACGATTCGTTCCAAGCTACAAAACTTCAGTCAGCAAGGTCCAGATGGAAGGTGTAGCGGACTCACTCGAGAGCTCCTTGCTTTCTCTTGTCGTAGAGCTTATCATTGAGAGCGCGTTGTACAGAAGCATCCATGATCGGTTGAAGGGTGCTATCGTAATTTCATCATGTTTTGCTGGTCTTTAAGTGGGGACCGGAGCAGCCTGTCTTGGGAAAAGACACAAAACCGTTATGTAAAGATGCTATAGTAGCAATTCCAGTGAGGCCTGCGAAGACCAGATGACAATTTATTCACATGAATGGAAGTTAGAAGTGGGGAAGGGAGGCCGACGCGTGAGGTACAGGAATCGAGCGGCCCTTTCGTACTTACTCTTATCGCCGACCCTGGTTTGTTTGGGCACTAAAGCATTCGTCGCCAGGGTCACTGGCACACGTGATGATTCCAACGCTACTCAATCCACTACAAGTAAGTATACTTTATAGCAATCACTTCTTCTGTCCCGATGTCGGAATAACCATGCTATAGCAATTTGCAAATATAATAATTATAGAAATTGATCCCACAAGTAACAGACCCCTCAACAGAGCCCAAAACCCAAGTAAAGCATCCGCTCAACCATCAGAGACCAGGAATGAAGCTCTTGACGCTACGATGCACACTTGCCTTGCTGGATGGTCTCATCGGCAGACTGAGTCCACTCTCTCTCCTTCTGTTCGACCTGCTTCCACGTTCCCTGACAGTTCTTTCGCTGACCCGACTAACATTATCTTCGTCTACAACCTCCAAGCCTGTCCTGCTACGGCTATGATGACTTGATCTCTTACTCTCTCTTGACTTCCTTGAGCCCGCTTGGCTGACACTGTCGCTCGGTGCCACAGAGCCTAGCTCGCTCTTCATGTCTAGATTGTGCGTCCGAATTGCAGTGGGGTGTCGCGACACATAGCTAGTAGCCCCACTAACAGGTAGAGGAACACCTCTCGCCAACTTGATTTCAGTCACAGCAAGGGATCGCAAGGAAGACTTGTGATCTGATTGTGATACGGTTTTGACTGCAGAAGACGCACGCGACATCTTCGATGGCCGTGAGACGGCCTGAGAACGTCCTATATCACTATCCGTATGGCTCCTTACTATGGGGCAGGGAGGAAAGGGACGAATTTCCGAAGGAGGCACAAAGGTATCAATCAACGTGCTAGCTAGCAGCATGCCTGCAGTAGCAGTCGGCCCGGGAAGACGTCTGGTCGACGAGGTTGTCTCGAGTAATTCACGACGACCGATGGCCGAACCCGAGACGTTGGGGTACTCCAGCTCTCTCAATGTCGTACGCGGAGCGTGCGATGGGTTCGAAGGCGGGTAAGATCGTCGCGAGCCGGCAGCCGATTGGATCATCTGGGGATTGTTGGCTTCGATGGTCTGGTACGTTATCGTTTGCGTTTGGGTTGATCTGGGGCCCTCGGCTTCTCCCTTCGTCATGGCATAGGCAACAGCTGCGCCAGCTGCAGCACCGAGAAGCGTACCGATTAGGGCTTTCGCGTTCGTCTCACCATGCTCTTTCGCTGTGGGGGCGAACCGTGAGACGAAGGTGGTGGGGGTGGTAACGTTATTTATCATAACCCGCGATATCGGCTTCTCCGCATGGGTAGCGTCACCGGCTGAGCTTCGAGCTACGTCTTTCTGCCAATATAGAACACGTTGGTCCTCCTTGCTCACGTCTGATCTATCGGATCGCTCCCGTAGTCGCTCTCGATGCATTGCTTCGATTGAATTGTCGTCAAAGTCCAGGACCGCAGCGCTATAATACCCAGTCTCTTGATCACGGAGAGCAGGCTCACCGTGGAATCGGCCACCGGCTTTCAAGGCAGCTGCAAAGAAGGCGTCGACGGCACTACGCGAAGGTGCACTGAATGCAATATGAGCAGCCGTTGCTTCGATACTACGTATTCGTCAGTAATCGCATCGCAACAGAACTCGGAATCGTGATTCTGTACCTTTCAGATTCTTGGGAGAGGAAGAATTCAGCGTTGCTCTTTCCGAAAGCAATTTGGTTCCCTTCTTGTCCAAGGTAGCGATAGCCAAGCGGCGAGAGCGCTGCTAGAAAGAACGAGCAAGAGGTAGGAAGATGCGTAACCGCGAGACCGACGTGTGAGACTGGCATGTTTGCTCAACAAGCTACCTAATGATGGCTCGATTACTGATTCAAAAAGAGGACTTGAAAGCAAACGGAAATCTGAGCATAGGACGCTCTTTAACGTGACGCTCTATGGACCTTTTAGGCCTATGTTGATTCGTTCTTAGCATGACGGGATCGGTGTGCCTCGAAATCCGGGGCGATCGCTGGTAGGTAGATTGGTACCTGACATGGGACAGGTTGAGATTTGATTCGTGAATGGATAATTGGGATAATTTCCAGGGCTGCCCAAGGTGGTCGCTTGCCACGTCGATGGGACCTGCAGCTAGCCAAAAGCAATCAGAACACTGGATTCGCTCGGACACGCCTAACATGTACCTTGTCAGCAAACCAACTGTTCACTTCGACGCATACTAATCGATTGCATTCAACCAGTCAAAGCTCATGCTGTTAGCCAACGCCAGATTCCTGCATTAATGAACTTCCCCGAGGCAAGATTCGTTAGCACGGTCAGTAAATCCTAGAGTTGAAGTCAGATCACAAGAAATGGTCGCATATCTAAGATATTTAGCTAAGCTCCCGGTTGATTTACATCAGTATTGTAGAGGTAGAACGAAATTTACCAACCAGCTGACGCCATCATAGGCACCATGATGGTCATGCCTACTTAAAGGCAGCCCTGGGTATCTCAACCCACGAAGACCGGGCCTTGTACCCTTTCGGCCTATAAAAACCCATGATACTTTTACTGCAAAACGCAGGGTGACAGCGACCTTGGACCAAAGAAATCGTGGAGCAGGTTGAAGTGCTCCACGAAGACGCGAAAGCGCCTTGAGTTTGTTGAACCTCGATGTTCTTGTTATAAAAACAGAGCCAGATCCACAAGCCTCAACGCGACAAGGCAGCCACTTGTCAGGGAGCTTTGATGTTATGATCTCAGCTATCACAAGCTTCGCCCTAGGAAATCCGTCCCAGAAGTGCATGGCTTCGGGACCTAGGTGTCTCATGATGGCGGAAGAGCTATCCGCTTCGTGATGGTCGTGCCTTCGTAAATCGGTGTGGAATGGCTTGACAAGGGCTTAGACGATGTTCCAGACGTCTTCGGCCGCATTGCAGAATTTGCCGCACGCAACGCTGGCACTCAGACTGAAGTTACTGACACTGATCGTGTCATCTTTGAATGCATCTGCGAAATCATCGGTGCCCTTGGCCATTGCGCCAACGAATACACAGACACTTTGCTTCGACCCAAGGTCTGAGATATAGTCCTGCACCCGAACAACAGGTGCGTCGAAACTGAGGGTAACCTTACGGCAGTTTGGAGGGAGGTGATCGATTATGGGATTTTTAATAACCTTTAGCAGCTTTTCTTGAGAATTTGTTGAGCGTATTGACAATCTGTGTAGCAGCTGCACCATAAGACCTGCGAATCGCTTGAATGTTCGAGGTATTCGGACCGTCGGGCTCACTTCGATGAGGACTCCCTTGGCGGTATGAATGTAGATCTGAAGCTTTCCAGCTTTGTTGACTGGCGAATCAAGTAGCGTGAGCAGACACTGTCATTCATTTCAGCATGGCCAACGAGTACCGCGGCTTCGAACAAGAATCCAGAAGCAAACCTGGTGAGTTATATCCGGTCTGGCGTCGCTTATGTCTCGATTCATCTTTCTCATCACGCCGATATGTTCATCGCTGTTCAGTAACGAGTACTTCTCGTCTTTCATCGTTCCGTTTCTGCCTCCATGCGAGGCCTTGTATGTTTCCAAGCTAGCGTGAGACAGGACGACGATGAGGCGTTGGCTATCTTTATCGGCGGAAGCAATTGGTACATGCTGCTCGGCTACGAGCTTTGGCAGCTCCGGCGGCGGACATGACTGTGTTGTCCCTGCTGAGGCTATCAGCTGAAGCCTCTAAAAGCAAAATACATGTTGCCCAAGACGACCGGAGCTTTACTCTGTCTCTTTCTGGCTCTACCCTCCGTGGCTGCCATGTTTGTTCGTTGGAAGGTGTTGTGAAAGGTAAATTGAAAGCAGTGCGGTTTGGCTCGGATGGATGCTTGAGGGAGGAGTCCTATCCCTTGTTTAATGCGGGCGGATGGCGGGGCTGAGTGAGATGAACAATTTCGGTACCAAGGCTCAGGCAGATGGTTGGTTATCTACAGGTCCCTTTCTATGTGGGGGCTTCTATGATTTTGATGGTGGGGAAAGGAAATGGTTCGTAAGGCGATCGCCAAACCCGCAAAAGGGCGGGCTCAAACTGGCCGAAAATGGCCGAAGCCGAAATGTGACTCAGCACTAGCACTTCCGCATTTCCGCATTTCCGCACTTCCGCGGTATTGCAAACCCAACATTCAGGAAACGTACTCACACTCGGGTCTCATTGCAAGCTGCATCAGAGCGGTCTTCGGGGACAAAAGGAGCACAGCATCAATCCTGTCAGCTAACAAGGTTTGCATTCGGCCCAACTACCATCCTACGAGATTGTCGTCTCGATCCAAGGAAGTCACTTCGCTGACAAACTCCGATCCCTACCTGATCAATCAGATGCATGCACGCTCAAGCGCTGGAAACTTGACAGAAACTCGTCTCGATATCGGCGGTCAAAAGCTGTACATCACCTTCGGATACCTAAGTAATGTAGATAGTACTGGACCCGCGTTGGAAGCGGTGATCTAAGCCAGACACGCTCGTCATGTCACGCTGGTAGGCTCGAGTGAATGGGCATCTGCAGCGAACGTTGCTACTTTACTCTGCTCCACAGATACTTTAGGTAGGCTTTCCGCAGGTGCCAAGCTGTCATCATCCTGCACAAATTCCTTCAGGAGCACGAGGGGCTCACCGACTCTTTTCGCTTCCCGTACCCCTACCGGTCTATGGTCCGCATACTTTGCCTTGTCACCTAATTGGAACTGATACCCTTCGTGATCCCAGCATTGCCCAGATTCCCCACGAAGACCACTAGGACGGCACAGTATCTGTTTACACAAGTGGTTAGCAGAAACATACCATGTGCTCAGATATCCTGCTATGTCGCAAGAGCTAGCGTTTATCTCTCGGTTATATCAAGATATTCGAGGAAGTCCAGAGAACTCACCCTGCGCTGGCCGCCAAGATCTCATGTCGCCTTGCCTTCGTAAACAACGACAGCACCGCACTAAAGGTCAATGTCGCGACTAGAAGAACACCTATGCACAAGATGTTCGACTTGTTGGTGTTGAATGTCACTGACAGATGGTAGAGTAGCCAGATGGGGATGACGAGGAGAAGGAGGATGATGAAGGTAATGATGAGCGTTACGAAAGCGTTGATGCGACCGCGCGTGAAATAGCGGATGTCTGTGTCCAGGGATTTTGATGCCGTTTCCTAAAGTATGGATTGGGAACGTTAAATTCAGGTTTTAGTGATGCGAGCAGGATTGCTTCAAGATGAGGGGGAGAGAATGGTGCAAGGAGACTCTCTACCTTTGAACAGAAAATTGCCTGCAACGGTCAGCCATGGTGTCAATGAGTTTGCTTGAGGTGCGCAGTAATACCTGGAGAGGTCGGCAATGAAAGGTCCTGAGCATGCGCTCGACAAAAGCGTCAACGAAGGAGTGATCCCTGCCTGGGCGCAAAGTTACCAGGTCCTCCTTGTGGTAGGCGAAAGCTGATTCTCCTTCGACGAGACACCTTCGATTTTCGATGTAGTTGCGAAGGCTCAGTTGATCTCGCATGGGCGGCTTGTTGATCGCAACAAGGGTTTGGGCTTGTTGTAGCAATTGACCTGGATAGAAGGTATATAAGTGATCATGCTCGAGCAGTGAAGGGAACGGCGAGTCCTCCTCATAGTGAATGATTGGGGAAGTTGAAACGCGTAGACTGTCTCTGTGTAGATGGGGACTGTTTCCCGTTGCAATTGTGGGAACGCATTGAGGAATTTTCCAACATATTCCATGCGCCGGCATGCTGCGCTCCTCTGGAGTTCTTCCTGCAATAGAAATACTTGGCTCCTTGCTTCGACACTCTCCATTGGTTCGATTGTTGAGTCAATGAAGTAAAACACTTTGACCATTCGACTCTTGATCTATGAGTCTTTACTAGTTGAACAGCCCATCGTTATCACGTTGAAACGCTTTTTCGTCCGACGGTGCTTAGGGATGGTGCGCCATTCATTGCCAGCCGATGGGATAATCATACCCAGGATCAAGCTGTGAACGTGTGAACAAGTTCATTCAATTAGTGCAACAAGGAGTGTACAAATTACAATTTTGCAAAACTCAAGCCAGCTCGCGCCGAAGGGGGAGACGAAGGAGAGAGCCTCTTACCGTATTTCAGCGTCTTCTCTTCGATCTTGTCAAGAAGGTCGATGCGATCTCGCCCAGGAAGGTCCCGGTTCTCTTCGTCGATTTCCCGAGACTGCAAACACAATTGGCGCTCTGGGTCTTTAGCGTCCTTCTTGTCCATTTCGCTGAGCGTGTCCTCAAGCTCGCGCAGCTCATCTTGTCGATGCATGAGAAGCCGGGAGTGGACCCAACCAAAACGGCGGTATATCATGAAGCATTCATCACTGTCGGCATAGGCCGCTTGCCTTGGGTATCCAAGTGGGTGATCCTCAACTGCGAGAGGGCCTTAGCATTGTGACCATACCGAAAAGCTGATTTGATGACACACGTTTTCGGATAAAGGTTTCGGTGCTAGGCTTTGGTTTTTTCGTCCTGGCAAATCTTCTGTGCCAGGAATACCGTCTGCGAATCCTTGCTGCGTTCTGATCAGAGTTGATCCCCTATACAGTCAAACCATACTTACTGCTAGGGACGGTGGGGGACTTCATGGATGCAATGGTTGAATTGTCCCATGATGTCGGACTGGTGCACCCCAGCTTCTCGTCAGAGATGCCCATTGAACAGTCCTGATTTGTGTCTGCATGAAAGGTATCCGCAAGATTGAGGCCCATAATGTCGACGCTATCGTAGGCTACTATAAGAGGATCCAATGTACCAGCCTGGACATGTCATCGACCGCGCTCCCCCTCGAAAACTTGAATTTTCCTTGGTACTTAACTGCAATGTGGCCTTTGATGTTACATACATTCTTGAAGTTCTGTGTGTCTCCTCAGCCTTGCGAAGCACCAATAGGCTGAAGCAGCACAAAGCTAGCACTACAGCGCAAGGCTTTCTTCTTAGCCTCGGAGCATGGACGGATTAAATGGAAGCCCTGGTGCGCAGCATATGCAGGGCGAGAATCGCGTGATCCATTGCATAGATAAGCACATGATACAGCCAGTCACTCCAATCAGGCTTTCTTAGTGTCTGTTTCCTTCACCAAGTGCCCATACTTGATACCGTCCTCATTTTTGAGCCAGTAATCCCACCCACCTCGATCTTCGTCGTACTGCCACCCATCCACAAACATTATGTAGTCGAAGGTCTCTGCGGTAGACTTCCTCATCCAGACCTTGCGCTCCTTGTTCCATTTACGTGGGGCCTACGGCGATACTCAGTGTCTCTGCTCAGCTCTCGAGTCCAAAGGACCTACCTTTTCTCTCGTCGAAGGATCGGTAACAACCGTGTGAGCTCTCGTCGCCGGAACCTCGTCTTTATTAGGCTGGCAGATACATTAATCTGGTCCAATCGAGCAATGGGGGACACTACCGTGTGATCGCTCATCGTCCCAAGCTTGGCCTTCCTGCCCAGCCCACAGGATGCTGTTGTATGGTTGGTGAGTAATAGTATGACTTGACTTCTTCGCGAATAATGTTCGCAAATGACCCAGGGTAAGGCGGGCCTTCTTCAGCTCGGGCAACGTGAGGCTCAGCGTGGTCTGGCCTTGCCCTTTAGGTGGGACGCTGCATATGATCACCACTGACCCCGCCAGAGAGCAGAAAAAGGCACCGGCGACCCAATCGCGCACCCCACACTCACAGTGACCGTATGCAGGTGTCTTTTTCGGGCAATGAACGAAAACGCCGTGCCAGCTGATGAGAGCGGTCGGTATCTATGGCACAAGCCCCTGGATGCACCAAATTGTAACGATATCCGGAAATGTCGTTACCGTGGTAGAAGCCCGGAAGGACTTCCATCCAGAAGTGTAACACAATCTGATCAATCTTGGACGTGTTGCCCTTGCGATCCCATGATTGACCAAATCGTTGCGAGGTCACTCGTCCGAATCAACGGCGATTGTCAGGTCAAGTCCATACGATCCCTTCCTTCTCTTGGCGCGCGAGTGAGAGATCTCATCCGCAGATGAGGATGGTGTAGTTATGCCAGGCAGCATTATTTGACTGGCCGGGCGCTTCAACTTCCCTAGTCTTCTACGCATCCCAGAGTTCTCGAAAAGCTTGACCGCGGCCAGCTTTTGTGCGTACGCTCCAGGAGATGGCTGGATACCTCCCCAAGATGTCAGTCCTCCCCAAACGATCCTATTGACTGGCATTTCGGTCTGCCACATGAAGCGATTCAAGGCATCGCCGAATTGTATGATTTTCTTCTTAGTGGGTGGCTCGTCGAAAATGAAATTCAGATTTAACAGCCCTTGCGGTCCAACAGCAAGTGAGGCCCTTGACGTGGAGTCAGTCCGATCGCTGGTCTCGGGTAACGGTGCTAGCATGATACGCTGAATGGCGTGAAAACCGCGATCCAATTGTACTGGTACTTGGTCCTTTGGAAAATTTGGAGCATCTCTAATCTTGCGGGATAATTCAGAAACGAGAAACTTGGACTGCTCTTCTTTGAGAGTCTCTAAAGCCCAGATCAGCGCCGTCGTGAAAGACTCCGGACCTGGCGATAAAGTGGTATTTCCAGAAGAGCAGGCGCCGAGGAATTCGAAAGACCTATGTGACCAAGTCTGAGAGCGTGTGCGTCCTAAGTCGCCAGCATAACAGCTGGGCCCATGTCTCAGAATTATGCCGCCAACTGAGGTAAGGATCGAGTGCCTACCAATCGAAAATTTCCAGGACATCACCCTTGGTATGCTGAAAGTTGTCCTCAATGCGGCCCCAGACTATCTCATTGAGTTCTTCAGGGTGTTCCGAAAGCACACGTTTGCTGCAGATCATTAGTCCAAATGCAGTCAATCGGGGGAAGAAATCCCAACCCCGAGAGTATAAGGCCAGGCAGACGATTCTCGGACGATCTTGGACTACCATGACCCGCATAGTATACAAGGAGAAGTGTCTGATATGCATCTTCTTCGTACAGGAAGTCTGCCGTATATTTCATGAGCTGTACGTGGGCAAGTTGCTCGGAGTTGCTGTGAAGCAATCTCCGAATGACCTTATAGCGGAAGGAATTCTCGAGAACACCAGCAAGCTTAGAGACCTAGATCATGAGTTTCGTGGTTATAGTTTATTGGGTCTTCAGAGTCTTACTTCTTCCTCGGTATGCAAATCATCGCATGCTGGGTCCCACGACACCAATAAGCACTTGACCGTTTTGTAAAAGGATGATGTTTTATAGTAGTCGCTCCTGTCCATTACATTGCTCCAGATCACTTGTAAGGCGGCGTTGGCTTTCTCAAAGTCATCTTCATATTGCACTGTCGAAGCTCCCCCTTGCAGCCCTTTGTGCTGCTGAGGCGGAGCTCCTTTAGCAACGGATGGTCCCATAGCTTCGCACCTAATTTGAGAGAAGATGAGAAGTGGTGAAAGTCAAGCTAGGAGCATCGCATAGTTTCTTAGTGTAGGGGTAAGTGTTGGGAGTGAGTATATATACAAACTTTCTCACAAGCCATTAAAATCTTCAGCTCAGCTTGAGGCGCAGCGAGCGGCTGCCTGAATGCATACTTAGGTTTGCGTAAGGAGGCTCTGTTGAGCCCCCACTGTTCATGGCGCCGAGATGTCCCTCTTGTTCAACGCTTCTGAAACACTGCCTCGTTGCACTTGTCAGCTCTGGAAGCTTGGGAGCGGGCGAGATCTTACCTACTTCTACATCCTTCTATTTTCGGCCTGACCCTGCTCTAGCATGGTGTACTTGCTTACAGAACAATGAATTTAGTGCCTTTCTTCGTATTGTTGGGTGTCTGCATCAAGCAAGGCAAATACTTTCATGCTTTGCCTTTTCAACTATGGGTCTCCATCAGTCTTTCAGCCCATGGTAGCCTTCGCCGTGAATACATTTTTCCAAGAAGCGCTATGAAATGGTGCACCATTCCTGACCACTGCATGTGATACTTGAAATCGTCTTGCCGGCCTGCACTTCACCGCAGAAGTACTTCCACACCTCAGCGGTATTGACCACCAATCCAGCTGGACCGTGCAGCCGCGTTGGCTACTGGATCAGGCTGGCTCGGCAGCTCTACCGGTACTGATTTGGCAGACACCACTGCCACCAGCTGCTGTCCCGCACTCGACTCATGCAATCTCTGTTCATTACTTCAACCAATGAGATCACTGGTCGACACGCCCTTTTGGCCTCTTACAGCGACATATATCTTTCTCGGTCGGACAGATGGAATATAATGTAAGCCTCCTCCCTTGATGCCATCGGTCACCTCGCGACAATTGAAAAGTGCTCTGGGCACCCCTACGAACAATTGAGATACCATTTGCGACTTCATGTAGGAGGGTCATAGGAGAAACGAGCAGATGAGGCTGTAGTGCCATCAAGAACCACAGGATTGTCTTATCAAACGCCAACAACGCCGTACTCGTGCCAGTCACAACCTACCCTGTAGATGAACTGAAGCTCACCATTCAAGTCCGAGATCCGCCACCCCCACCATCGGGCTTGAACGACCTCAGGGAAAGGGGGCGGTCTTTCGGTCTGTCGCCGAAGTCAGGTCTTCAGCCAGAGAGGTCTTCAGCCAGAGAGGTCTTCAGCCAGAGAGGTCTTCAGCCAGAGAGGTCTTCAGCCAGAGAGGTCTTCAGCCAGAGAGGTCTTCAGCCAGA
>JAABUS010003553.1_pt1 | contig 24989 bp, 11 predicted proteins | sample 5560161 | NCBI WGS metagenome assembly JAABUS01 (sample SAMN10711885, study PRJNA513376) | rock metagenome | isolation source: Antarctica rocks | place: Antarctica: Victoria Land, Trio Nunatak nord | collected 2016-01-04
TGACGGTATGGCAAAGTTCGTGCCAGAGCACGGCTTCCCAGTTCGAGGGGTGCTCACCCTGCGAGGCGGGGCTGTTCGCCGTGATGACTCGCCCGAAGCAGACGCCCAGCAGCCCGTCGGCCCCGGGGAGCCCGAACGTCCTGACGGCGAATTCCTTCTTGCGAGGGAAAATCTCGACGATCACCGGGCTCGGCAGCGCCACGCCGTACTTCTCGCCCAGGGTCGCCTTCGCCCGCTTCAGCAGCGCCAGGACCCGGGGGCCATACAGGTCGGCTTCGCGCGGGTCCATCTTCACGAGCAACCCGTCGCCCTGGAGCGTCCGGAACTTGGAGAGGCGATCGCGGAGCTCGATCAGGTTATAGGCGACCACGTTGTAGCCGTCCTTCGCGAAGATCTCGTCGACGAGCTTCCAGCCCTCCGACTCCTCGCCGAGCCGCAGCAGGGCCTGCGAGAGCTGAATCTTGGCGGGGAGATAGTCGGAATCCAGCGCTAGCGCGTCCCTCTGGAACGCCGCCCCCTCGGCGAACCGGTACTTCTGCGCGAGCTTCCGGCCGATGAGCGAGTCGACCTCGGGATTGCCGGCCCAGGGCGCGAGGGCAGATCGACGCGCCTCGGCCTCCTTTTCTCGATCGCCGAGCAAGTGGGCCAGCACCGCCCGGTACGCCCAGGCGCGGGGCTCCGACGGGTTGACCTCGATCACCCGGCCGAGGACGTCCGCCGCGTCCACATACTTCTCGGCGTCGATCAGGCCGTCGACCTTCAGCAAGAGGCTGTCGAGGTGGCGGGGGTTGATCTCCAGCGCCTGGGCCAGCGACCTGTCGGATTGCGGACGATCGTCCTCGGAGAGGGCCAGGGCCTTCAAGTAGTGGAATCGCGGACTCTCCGCGGCCTTCGGGGGGGCCTTCCGGAGTGTCTCCACCGCGAGGCCATAGTCTTGCTTATCGAGCGCGAGTTCGGCCGAGGCGAGGAAGGCCTCGACGAAGTCGGGGTCCCGCGCGATCACCGCGTCGTAGAACCGGTCGAGGACCTGTTTCGGGTCGGCGCCCCGGAGGAGGAGGAACCGCCCGAGGGCGACCTGTCCCTCCGGCGTGGCATACCGGTGCGGGGCCTGGAGGACTCGACGCTCGACCGCGGCCATCGCGGCAATCTCGCCGTCGCCGCGGCCTCCGAACCGGCGCGCGTCGCGGCCGATGAGGAAGAGCATCACGCTCGATGGATAGCGGCGCATCCCGATCTCGAGCGCGGCCAGGGCCGCCCGATACTCGCCCCGCGCCAGCTCGGACTGGATCCTCAGCGCGTCCCAACGCTCGCCCAGCGCGCCTCCGGCGATCTCCTCCGCCGTCCGCTTCGCGCACTCCTCATACCGTCCGGTGCGATAGAGGTTCGCCACCTCCTCGAGGTCGGCGGCAACGGCCGCATGGGAACTCGCGAGGCCGACAAATATCCCGGCGACCGCCCACCGAATGAGCACGGAACCTCGTTGCCACGCCCGATGATCCGTCGAGAGTCCTCGTCGCTCCGCGGGTGAGTCCATGGAACCCTTCCATCCGTAGAGGCGTCGGCGGGCGAAAGACCCGGGCTCAACCCGGTGGTGGTCTGCGTCGACTCCGCGAGGATCTAACCCGACGGAGCCCGCGAAGTACCGCGAGTCGTCCCGCGAAGTCGATCGACCCGAGCCCGGGACGAGAACATTCCTACACGAACGATTATGGTCACCCCCCGAGGACTTTGCCAGAAGTGTGCCCGGTCACCGCATCCTCGTCCCCGCTTCCTCCGGCCGAGGTCCTCCCGTGGAGTCGTAGCCTGGTCCCGCGCCGGTCGCGAAGGTCCCCGATCGAATTCCTGGCTCGAGCGCGATTCGCGACCGACGTCCGCTCCCTCGAAACGGACGAGGAGTCCTTTCCCGTCTCGCCCGGGTGTGAGAGGCTGCTCGGCATCCCAACGGAGGCGGCGGGCCGATTCGTAACCGGCCAGAGCCGGTCTGGGGGGTTACAAACTTGCAAGTAACCGATCATCGCCGCATCTGGGGGTTACGAAACCCGAATCGCCACGATCTGTAGGACGGCGAGTCTGACTTCATTTTACATTTGAACATGTCAAAATTTATTAGATCCAATGATTTCTGGGGAGGCGGACACGATGCGTCTCGGATTGATCGGCTCCACGGGGCACTGGCATAACTACGCGCCCGCGCTGGGGCGCGTTCGAGGCCTCACGCTCGTCGCGGTCGCCGCCGCCGGGCCGGAGGAGACGACCGGCGCGTTCGACCATGCCCCCGGCCTGACGGTGGAGACGCGCCGCTACGACGATGCTCGGAGAATGCTGGAGACGGAGCGCCTGGACGTGGTGCAGGTCTGCTGCCGGAGCGACCGAATCCCGCGCTGGATGCTCATCTGCCTGGAACGTGGACTGCCGGTCATGGCGGAGAAGCCGCTGGCGATGGACTTGCCCACGCTGGGAGGGCTGTTCCATGCCGCACGGAAGACCGGAGCGGCCCTGGTCCCCATGCACACGATGCGGAGCGTGCCGGAGTTGGAGGCGGTCCGGCAGGCGGTCCGCGCGGGCGAGATCGGCGATCCCATGATGAGTTTCAGCCAGAAGAGCTACAAGTGGGGCAAGTCCCGCCCGGACTCGTTTCGGAGCCGCGAGACGTTCCCCGGCGTCGCGCCTTATATCGGCATCCACGCCTTCGACTGGTTGCACTGGATCCTCGGCGATGTATTCACCGAGGTGCAGGGGCGAGAAGGAACGACGGCGCACCCGGACTTCCCGGCCTGCGCCAGCCAGGCGGCCTACGTGTTCACGATGCGGAACGGAGGCGTGGCCGCGGTCACGCTCGACTATCTGCTCCCGGAAGCCGCGCCCTCGCACGGCGACGAACGCCTGAGGATCGCCGGTTCCCGGGGCGTCATCGAGGCCGCACTGGTCGAGCGGAAAGTGACACTCGTCAACGGCGCCGGCCCGTCACGGACCCTGACCTTGAGCCCCTTGAAGGACATCTTCACGCAGTTCGCCCGGTCCTTGCGCGGCGAGGTGCCGCCTCCACTGACGCTACACGAGGCCTGCCGCATCACCGAGATTGCCATCAAGGCCCAACAGGCTGCCGACACCGGACACGTCGTCTCCCTCGACAACTCCGCCTATCGGACACCCTAACTCGGCGATCTCGACGATCCTGCCTGGCGGGGCTTCATCGCGTCAATTCGTGGGCCACGAGCCGGCCGTGCCCGCCCGAGAAGATCAGGTCGGGCGTATCGCCGAGCGCGAGGTCGTGGACGTGCGCAGGGGCCTTCTCCTGGAGCGTGACGGCCTTGGTCGTCAGGTCGAGCAGCATCAGGAAGCCGTCATTCGCGCCACCGACGGCCAGGAGTCGGTCGCCGTCCGGGAGGAACACGAGGCGCTCGACCAGGCCTTTGAACGTCTCGCCGGGGAACTCGAAGGTGCGTTTCGCGTCCCGCCAGTCGAAGACCTCGACGCGGGCCAGGCCCTCCAGGTGGTCGATATTGCCGACCTGGCCCATCCCGCCGATGGCGAGTCGGGTGCCGTCGGGCGAGAAGGCCAGCGAGCGGATGCCGCCGATCGAGTGCCGGCGTTGCTTCGGGTCCCAGGTGTACATGGTGGGGGCCTCCAGCGTGGCGGCCTCCCGGCCCGTTTCGACCTCCCAGATGACGACGTGGCCGACCTTGTCGCCGGTCGCGACATGGCGGCCGTCGGGCGAGAAGGCGCAGGCGTAGAGCATCGAGGGGAAATGGTGCGGCGTCTGGACGGCATGTCCGCTCAGCTCGTGACGCTTTTCCGCGGTCTCCCCGTCCCAGAGCCGACAGACCATGTCGTCGGCGACGCTCGCGACGACCGAGCCGTCGCGGGTTGCGGCCACGTCGCGGATCCATTTCGCGTGGGCCTCGACCTTCCGGATCGGTCCGCCGGCCTCCAGGTCCCACCAGATCAGGCGGCCGTCATAGCCGCCCGATACGGCCTTGCGGCCCGCGACCGCCATCCCGCTGACGTAGCTTTCATGGCCGCCCAGCTTGCGTGGCTCCGGCTTCTCCCCGGCCAGGTCCACGTCGTACACCCCGAAGTCGGAGCCGCCGAAGACCACCCGCTGCCCCCCGGGGACGTGCGCGAGGGCGAAGATCATCTCCTTGCGGGGGAGTTCCTTGACGAGCTTGAGCGTTTCGGCCATGGCGTGGACCTCGGTGCGTTGGGCTCGAGGGAGCGAGTCAGGCCAGGACGCTGGTGATCGGCTCGGTCCCGGGCTCGGTCAGGGGGACGGGGCGCGAGCCGACCCGGTAGTTTTTCTGGTGGTTGATGCCCAGGGCCTGGAAGATGGTGGCGAACAGCTCGGGGGCCCCGACCTCGCCGTCGACGACGGCTTGCCCCTTCTCGTCCGTCTTGCCGAAGACCGAGCCGCCCTGGATGCCGCAGCCCGAGAGCGTGGCGCTCCAGGCGGAGGCGAAGTGGTCGCGGCCCAGGCTCGGGTTGATCGTCGGCGTGCGGCCGAACTCGGCCAGGGTGATCACCAGGGTGCTCTCCAGCATCCCGCGCCGCTGGAGGTCGTCCAGGAGCGTGGCCATGACGTGGTCGAGCTCGGGGACCATCTCCTGGTGCGTCTCGAAATTCTGCCCGTGGCTGTCCCACCAGGCGCGGCCGACGCGGATGAACGGCACGCCGGCCTCGGCCAGGCGGCGGGCGACCAGCGCCTGCTCGCCGAACTGGGTCGGGCCGTACTCGTCGCGGATATACTGCGGCTCTTGGGCCAGGTCGAAGAGCTTGTCACTCGCCATGATGCCGCGGACGCGCTGATAGGCTTCGTTGTGGGCGCCCAGGTCCGTCGAGGCCCGGCCGCGGGCGAACCTCCGGCTCATCAGCTCGCGCAAATCGGCCCTCGCGACGTGGTCGGACTCGGAGAGCGACTCGGCGCGGCGGATATTCTCGGGCATCAGGCCCGCGGTCAATTCCATCGGCGCATAGCGCGAGCCGAGGAAGCCGGCCGAGCCGGGGGCGAAGTCGCGGCCCTCGGTCGCCGTGTAGAACGACACGTAGTCGGGCACCGCGCTGTGCGCCTGGCCGAGCTCGCGGGCCAGGACGGCGCCGAGGTCCGGGTAGCGCAGGCTCGGGTCGTCCATCCGGCCGCGCATCATCAGGCGGGCGCCGCCGCCGTGGTCGCCGTTCTTGGTGTTCAGCGAGCGGATGATGCAGGTGTGCTCCATCCGCTGCGCCATCTTGGGCATCAGCTCGGAGATGTGGATGCCGGGCACGGACGTCGGGATCGCGCGGAAGGGCCCGCCGGTGGACGCCCCCGGCTTGGGGTCCCACGTCTCCAGCTGGCTCGAACCGCCGGCCAGCCAGAGCAGGATCACGCGCTTCTGTCCCGACTTCAACTCGCCGGCGAGCGCGGGCGATGTCAGGACGTCGAGCGCGGTCATGTCGGCCGCCAGCGCGGCCGCCCCGGCGGCCATCGCGCCGAGGAACCGGCGACGGTCGAGGGCGTGCTCGGGCGATCCGCAGAAAGTGTCGCGTCGCGACTTTGCCGGCATCGGGCAGGCTCCCGTTCGATTCGAGGCGTGGTCAGGTCAGGTCAGTGATTGAAGCGGAACTCGGCACCCGTCAAGAGCGCCCAGACAAGTTGGCGGCAACCTTCGACGGGCCGGTCTTCGTGGCGCGCGAGGAACTCGCCGAGTAGAGAAATCTCGTCGTCGTCGGCCGGACGCGACAGAATTGAGCGGACGGCCAGGTCGATCCGCTCGCGCCGGTCGGCGATCTTCGCGAGGCGGCCGACCAGGCGGTCGTTGCCGTCGGCGAGGAGTTCTTTCAGGCGGTCACTGTTGCTCATCAGCAGCGCCTCGGAGACGCCGATCTGGTAGTCCTCGCCGGGCCGGGCGAAGGCCGAGGCGAGGGTCCGCCCGCGGCCCGACAGGTCTTCGACCTTCTTGGCGTGCTCGTCGCGAGTCGGGTCGTCGGGGAGGGCCGCCGGGTCGGTCGTCGCCACCCACATCGAGGCCGACAGTTGCAGGGGGGTCAGGGGGCGTACCGCGGCGGCGGCGAAGAGGCGACGATCGGGGGCCTCGGCCGATTCCCAGAGGCTCACGCGGGCGTAGGCCTGGCTCAGGACCAGGCCCCGGATCAGGCGGCGCAGGTCATATCGATGCTCGATCGTGTCGCGGGCGAGCCACGCGAGCAGGTCCGGGTGGCTCGGCGGGTTCTCCGAGTGCATCTGGTCGAGCGGGATTACCAACCCGACCCCCAAGAAGCGATCCCAGAGGCGGTTGGCGATCGACCGGGCGAAAAAGTCCCGCTCGCCGGGTTCCAGCGCGAGCTCGACCAGCTTGGCCCGGGCGCTGACCTTCGGCGCGGGGGGCGCTTCTTTCTTCTTTTTCGCCTCGTCGAGCCGGCGCTTCTCCTCCTGCTTCGCCTCCTTCGAGGGTTCCTCCGCGCCGGCCATCTCGACGACCCGACCGGTGAGGAACATGAACTTGGCCCGTTTCTCCTCGCCGTCGGTCGTCTCGAATTTGACCGAGCCGTACTCGCGCTCGCCCACGAATTTGCCGACCTCGACCGTGCGGTCGAGGAACGACTTCATCCCGTAGTAATGGTCCTGCTTCCAGTCGTCGACCTTCGGGTGGTCGTGGCACTTGGCGCAACTGACGTCCACGCCGAAGAAGACCGAGCTGACGTCGCTGGTCAGGCGGTCGACGTCCTTCACCCGCGCCTTGAGGAACCCCGAGGCCCCCTTGCGGCCGGGGTCCGACTCATCGCCGAGCAAGAGGTCGCGGAAGACCGCGTCCCAGGGGCGATTCTCGGCGAAGGCGAGGCCGAGATACGCGCGGAGCTCGCCCCGGGTCCCTGCCATGAGCATCGCCTCGAAGCCGTCGGCCTGATGCCGGACAAACCCGGGCGAGGTCATGAGGCGATCAACGAGCCTCGCCCGCTTCTCGGGCTCGGTGGACTCGACGTAGAGCGCCGTCTCGGCCACCGTCGGGATGCGGCCGTTGAGGTCGAGGGTGAGCCGACGGATCAGGGCGGCGTCGTCCGCCGTCGGTGCCGCCCGGAGCCCCTCCTGGGCAAGTCGCACGTCGAGGTAGTGGTCCACGACCTCCTCGATCGGCCGATCCGGCGGAAGGAGGTCCGCGGCCCGTGCCGCCGCGGGGGCGAAGATCAGGATGAAGATCGCGGGAATCGCCAGACGCAAGACGTCCATCGTGATCTCCCTCGGCGTGGCGCGGGGGGCGTAAGGAATGCTACGCCCTGAGAAGACCCGACGAGTCTTCCGCTCACCCTTCCCGACCGGTAACGTCGGCCGGCCGGTGCGGTTCGAGCATGTCACGGGCCACGCGACCCGATCGTCATTCAACCCTTGTTAAATTCTTCGATGGCGTGATTGTTGTCAAGGCCATACCGAACTGGGCCGGAGGATTCGCACGCAGTCGTTGACGGGGGGCCGTTCGACCCTCCGGAGAGACGCGGGTGGGACCGGGCCACAACTCCTCGCTACCGACTTCGGCCGCTCATGGCCGGGGCGAATTGGAGTCGGTGGCATCGTCGACGTTCGCTCGCAAGGTGGACTCCGGCTCGATCCCTTGCCCCAGCGCGGCCAGGTACTTTCCGCCCAGCGTGGGGTCGGTCATGTAGAGATAGGCCGCACGTCCCATCAGCGTGGTGTGCGAGTCGCCGACCGGGGACGGCCTGCCCTGGGTCCTGTTGTGGATGGCCGCGCGGAGGCGACGCCTGAGCTCGCGGGGGGCGCGGGGCGGGAGATCGCCGTTGACCACGAGGCCGGTGACCCGCTGCCGACCGCCCGAGCGGGAGACGGAGGTCTTGTCCGGGTGGATCGAGAACCCCTCGTCCTCGACGATCCTCCGGACGGATCCGAGCAGCGCGCCGACGCGAGGAGGGCCCTGGTGGTCGGAGGGCAGGCTGAAGGTCAGGTCATCGGCGTAGCGGGTGTACCGGAAGCCGAGTGCCTTCGCCAGGCCGCTGAGGCGCCTGTCCAGTCGGAGGCCCAGCGTGTTGGTCAGCGCGGGGCTCGTGGGCGCGCCCTGGGGAAGGCAGCGCGGGCCGAGGGCGACATAGTAGGTCTTGCCGTCGTGCTCGACGATCTCGCGGGGCGACTCGGTGCACAGGAGCGCCAGCAGGGAAGCGACCCCTTCGCGGTAGCCGGCCCTCCGGAAGACGCCCTTGACGCGCGGGAGGGTGACGGTGGGGAAGAAGTCCTTGATGTCCACCTTCACCACGATCGTCGGGCTCGCGTGCGCGGCGGCGTTCGTGAGCGTCGATCGACCGGGCAGGAAGCCGTGGACGGACCCGTGCACGAGCAACTTCTCGACGATATTGCGGAGGATCCAGCGCTGGGCGTCCTTGAGCTTCGGCAGCGGGGCCCAGATCGCCCGGGCCGTACCGTCGCGCTTCGGGATGGTGAAGCGTCGGTAGTGGATCGTCGTCGCCGCGTCGCGATGGTAGGCCAGCCATCGCAGCTCGGGGACGGTCAGGCCGAGGGCCTCGGCCAGTCCCTTCGGCGAGTCGAGCGGGGGCAGCTCGTTCTCGGCGGCGCGTGCCTCGGCGTTGGGGAGGTCCCACTTGTCGGGCTCGCGCCCGTCGGTCCAATAAACCCCCTCGCCGAGGTGGACGATGTGGGCGGACTTGTAGGCCTGCCACGCCTCGCGACGCAATCGACGCCGCTCCTCGGCCTCGGCCTTGAGCGACTTCTTGTACGCGTCCCGCTCGCGGTCGGACATCTGGTCCGCCTCGCGGCGCTCGACCACGAAGCCGCGCTCGACGAGCTGCGCATCGACGAATGCCTGGATGCTCCCGGCCTGCTCGACGGCACGCCAGAGTGTGGTCGGGTCAGACTGCCTCGGCCTCGCCATGCTGGGCTCCCCCGCGCCTTCGCCACTCGCCACCGCTCAACCCACCGTCGCATCCAGGAAGCCGCGGGCCTCCAGCTCGGAGACCCGAGCGAGGTACGCCCCTCGCGCATCTTCGACGCTGTCGAAGGCCAGGGTTTGCAGCCGATGCGGCCGGTCGTCGCGCCCCCAGCGGACCTTGAGCCGCCGCCGCTCCAGCGACACCTGGTAGATCTCCTCGCCGGTCAAGTCGCGGCGGGAGTAGGTCCGCGTCTCGACGGTGATCGCCTCAGCGGGGTCGATCCCCTGGAGGCGTCGGGCCGTCTGTTCGGCATAGGCCATTCGGAGCGCGACCAGGTGGACGCACGGGCCGGCCTTCAGGCCCTGCTTGCGGAAGGCGTTGCAGGTGCAGTCGGCCCGGGTCACCTGGCCCTCGTCGGCGAGGAGCATCTGCGGCCGATACTCGCGGCGGTCCTCGGCCACGGCCACCTGGCCGGTCAGCTCCAGGCCGGCGCCGGGGATGCGGTTCTCCGACGCGATCTTGACGGCCCCGTGGCGGGCGAGCAGGTCGTGGGCGATTCGCTCGCGGCGGTCGCGATATTCGAGCCGGGCCGGGTCGAGCGGGGTGTCGGTCAGGGGACGGAAGCGATAGACGTCGTCGGCGAGGTCGTACATGATCTTGCCCTGCTGACAACCCAGTTGAAGGGCCTCGATCAGCGACGGCCACGGGAGGCCCGTCTCCTTGGCGAGCTCGCCTGCGCCGGCGGACCAGTGCTCGTGCAGGTAGGCGAGCACGGCGTCGAGCGGCCCGCTGGTCGTCTGGGTCTTGCGCGGCAGGAGCAGGTCGAAGTCCAGCGCCTGCGACCAGTTGGCGGCGGTGAAGCCGGTCAATCCGAGCGTCAGCGACATGCCCGCGGCCCGGAGCACCCAGAAGCTCGGCAGGCCGCTGCCGAGCAGGTGGACCTCGACCTCCTCGACGAAGGGGAGGAACCGCTGGATGAGCATCAGCCGGCGCCTCCCCCAGACGCGGACCACGCGCGAGGCCCTCCCCTTGTACGGCCCGGACGTGGCGGCGATCACCTCGTTCCAGGGCTCGAGCACCAGCCGGGGCGGCTCGCCGGGGACCAGCTCGATCCGGAGCCCCCGGCGCTTGCCCTTGCGGTCGCCGTGGAGCCGGAGGTGGCGAAGGGCGTTGTACAGGTCGATCGGGTTCAGGAGGAACCGGTCCTTCGGCAGCGCGGCCGACGATTGGACCTGGAGGAACCCCCGGAGCCACGAGTTCGGCACCTGGATCCGCTTCTCCAGCACCTCGCCCGCCGAGGCGGTCGCCAGCGTCACACCCTCCTGGCCGATGCTCAGCCGGGTCTCGCGATAGCTCCGCATCTGCTGGAGGCCCTGGTGGAGCGACTGGCTGAAATCGATGTTGGTCGTGCCGTAAGTGGGCGCCTCGGCGAATCCGAGGGCATCGCCGTCGATGCCGAGCCTGGCGTAGGCCCCTTCGTCCTTGCTGAAGACCTCGAACAGGACCCGGTCGGGGTGGACCGTGATGACCGGGTCGAGGACGACGAAGGCGGTCGGGTCGTTCCGCATCAGCCAGGAGAAATACGCCCGCTGCGCCTGCCAGGCGCCCAGGTTCGCCGACTCGCGGCGCATCCGGATGTACGCCTGATATGCGGTCCGGTCCTTGGGGACGTAGCGGAAATCGCTGGCCACGACGGCGTAGAGCGAGGACATCGCCTCGCGGAACCGGAGAGGCTCCTTGATCGTCGCCTCCAGGCGGACGGGGTCGCGCGAGAGGCTTCCCGCCAGGGCGAGGCGGGCACTGGCCTCGGACGTGACCAGGCTGCTGACGCCCGCATAGGCGAGTCGGACCTCGGTGGTCTCGTTCCCGGCCGGTTCCGCGGTTTCCTCGCGGTCCTCGACGCCGCCGCTCATGGCATCACCTCGGCATTCGCCACACCGGCCTTCCGCCGCAACCGCCCGGAACGTCGGATCGCACGCCAGGCGGCCTTGCGCAATTCCTCATCGACCTCCGCGTCGGAGGCGATCCGGCGGAGGACCTCCTCGGCCGACCCTCGCGCCATCGCGGCCAGCCCTTCGACGGCCCCCAGCCGCGTGGTCTCGGGCAACGACCGATCCTCGGCCACGACGGCCAGTGCCTCCACGTCGCCCCGATCGATCAGCTCGGGCAGGACCACGCCCTGATAGTGGACCTGGCGCGCGGCCGTTTCGAGAGTCCCTTGCGGAACGTCCCCGTCGCCGAGGGCGAGCCGATGGAAGCTCACCCGATCGGACAGGAGTCGATCGGCCATCGCCGCGGCCCGATCGGGTGCGCGGCGGCCGAGCGCCTGCGCCGCCATCGCCCGGATCTCGAAGTCGCCCCCCAGGGCGGCCGTCTCCAGGGCCGCGACGACGTCGGGGGTCATCTCCCCCGAGGCGAGGGCCAGCACGGCCTCGAGTCGGACCGGTTGGTACCGGGAGTCATCCGGGCGTGCGACCGCCATGTCCGTGAGCCGCTCCGGAGCGACGCCGAGCCTCCCCGATGCCCAGACCAGGCTCCGAAGGCAGGACGTCAGCGCGTGGCTCGGATTCGTCTCGTCCGACGAATCCATGGGGAAGGCCGGCCTCTTCTCCTCCCAGGTCTGACGCCACCTCATCAGCGTGGCTTCTAGCACCTCTCCCGCATCCGCCGCCGCGGTGCCGGCCCGGCCGAGGATGCGGGCGGCAGTCCCGGCGGTGATCGGGTCGGGGCTCTCCAGGGCCGACCGCGCCTCGGCGATGGGAGGCTCGGGCCGATTGACGAGGCTGATCGCCAGCGACTCACGGACCTCGTCGGAGCACTTCGGGAGGATCTCGAAGAGGAGGCGTGGCTCGCCCCGGTCGCGGACGCGGTCCAGTGTCTCGTCGAAGTCGTCCAGGTCGTGGGCCATCTGGTTCTGGATCACCGCGTAATCGGGCTGGAGCGACTCACTGCCCCAGAGGCGCCGCGCGGAGACCAGGGCCGCTTCGAGGACTTCGTAAATAACGTCTCCCGCCAGCAGGCGGAGCAACAGGTCGCGGGTGGCGGGGTCGTCGTCGTGGCCCATCAGCTCGACGCAGGTGTCGCGGAAGGTGCTCGTCGGCGACGCCGCACGCTGCCGGATCAGCCCCCAGCCGGCCCGGGTGTCGAGCCATCTCAGGCCGAGGAGGGCGCAGAAGGCGACTCCGGAATCTCCCTTCGCGAAGCGCTCGAGGAGCTTGAAGATCTCCTCCGCGCGCGGCGAACGCCCGAGGTGGCCGATCGCCTGGGCGGCCGCGTACTGGAGCGCGTGGCCGTCCTCTCCAGCGAGCCGCAAGAGCACATCCAGGGCCCTCTCGTCGGCGAGTTCGCCCAAGGCGAGGACCGCGCGTCGGCGGAGGTCCAGGTCGCCCGCGAAGTCGATGCTCGCCAGCAGCACGTTCAGCCCGTCGGCGCGGCCGGCTTTGGCCAGGCCCTCGGCCGCGAGGAACTGGGTGATGGGGTCTTTGTGCTGGAGGACCTTCCGGAGCGGCTCCGGGTCGCCCTCGCGCTTGCGGAGCCGCCACCCCAGCGCTTCGACCGCCTTCTGACGGACCGTTTCGTCGGGGTGGTTGACCAGCCCGGCCAGGACGGGATCGACGTCCTTCCCCCGCGACCATCGCGCCCCCGGCAGCAGCGGGAGCAGGAGCCGGGAGTCGGCCGGGGCCGAGAGGCGATCCATGAGGCGGGCCAGTACGCCGTCGTGCCTCGGGAATTGCTTCTCTTCCCGGGTCCGATCCACACTTTCCTCTTCGAAGTCGCTGATCGACTGGTCGTAGCCGCTGATCGCGATTAGGGATCCGACCGCAGCGGTGCGGCGATTGCGGTCCTTATCCATGAGCACCAGCAGGCGGTCGACGACCTCGGGGCGGCGGAACCGGCCGACGGCCGCGAGGAGACGATCGGCGAGCGCCGTCCCGCTGGGATCCCCTTCGAGGCGGTCAAGGAAGGCCCCCGCGGCACGGGGGTCGCCCAGCGTCACCAGGCCCTCGATCACCCGGTGCTGGGGGTTCGGGTCGCCCGCCGCCATGAGCAGCCCGACCAGCGAATCGAAGGCGGCCGGGTCCTTCTTGGTGGCCAGTTCGAGCGCGGCGGCCTCGCGGATGGCCTGGTAGCGCGACCCGAGGGCGCGGTGGAGATGGTCGCGGGCGGCCGGATCCGTCTCGATCTCGGCGGAGAGCCACGAGATCGCCTGGCGCCGCAAGGGCTCGTGGGCGGCTTCCAGGGCGCGGCCGGCCACGGCGGTGGCCCCTCGGCGGGCGATCAGGAGCTTGGCGGCCTCGATGGCGAGGTCGTCCTTGCGCGCCAGCATCGTCCGCTCCAGAACGGCCTGCCCCTCCACGTCCGAGGCACCGCCGGTCAGCAGCTCCAGGCCCTTGATCCCGAGGTCGGTGTGCCCGGTGGCCAGCGCCTCGGCCCCCAGCGCCGTGGGGTCCATGCCGAGGGCCTGCAGGTGCTCGAAGGCCTGAGACCGGACGGCCTGGTTGGGGTCGGTCAACGCCTGCATGAAGACCGGCCGCGCCGCGCCGGCGTGGTGGGGGTCTTCCCTGGCGAGGGCGAGGATTCGGCCCAGGGCGGCCTGCGAGACGCGGGTCGCCTCGGGATCGGCGGCGGCCTGGCCCTTGCGTTTGGGGCCCGCCTGCTCGCGGACAAGCCCGACGTAGGCCCCGAAGGCGAGCTCGCGGAGCGGCTCGGGGCCGTCCTGGAGCGGCACGGGCGTGCTCCCCTGCGCACGACCGCGGAGTGCCGCGATCTCCGCCGCGTACCGCGCCTTGTGCACCGACCACGCCTGGTCGAATGCGGCCTGTTCCTTCGCGTCGAGGTGGTGCAAGAGCAGCGCCGATCGGGCCCGGAGCAGGGGATCGCCGTGGACGAGCAGCTCGGCCAGGACGTCCACGGTCGACGCGGGGACCTTCCAGTCGGGCTTGTCGCCCCGGTCGTTGACGAGGCCCACCACGAACGCGCCGAGGGCGGCCGGGTCGGCGATCGACTCCAGCGCCAGGGCGGCCGTCAGGCGGAGTCGCGGCACGCGGCTGGAGAGGCAGGCCAGGCACCGCGCGGCCGTGCCTTGCGGGTCCTTCCACTCCCGGATCATCAGGAGCAGCAAGGCCCGAGAGCGGACCTCGTCCTTCGCGTCGTCGAGGGCGATGACGAGCCGATCTTCTCCCGAGGCGCCCAAGGCCAGCGCCGCGGCGGTCTGCTCGTCGGGGGTCAAGACTTTGTTCGCCGCATCGGAGAAGACGAGCGAGGCCACCGAGGCATCCCCGGCGCAGGCCAGGCCGAGGGCGGCATGGTATTTCACCTGAGGGTCGTCGTGCGGGAGCGCCAGCCGGAGCGTGTCGAGCGTGTCGTGCCGGGACGACCACACCACGGCGCGCGCGGCCTGCTTGCGGAGCGGGGCGTGCGGGCTGTCCAGGAGCGGGATCAGGTCCGCCAGCGCGGCGGGGTCGCCCAGTTCGGCGAGGCCGTCCAGCGCCGATTCGGCGAGCCCGAGCCAATCGGCCTGGCGTTCCCGCTCGATCGGCTCCGGGGCCGTCGCCAGGTCGAGCAGCGGATCGAGGGCCCTCCGGTCACCGTGCCGGGCGAGGGCCCTGGCGGCGCGGACGAGGACGTCGGCGTGGGGGCTGCCGAGTGCCCCGGCGAGCGTCGGCAGGGCGTCGGAGTCGATCAGCGACCCCAGGGCACCCAGCCGGACGTCGCGGTCCTCGTCGTCGAGCGCGCGGATGAGCAGTGCCTGCGCGGCGGCGGTGTGCTTCTTGATCAGCTCGTCGACCGACCTCTTGCGCAGGTCGGGATGGCGCGACCCCAGCCCCGCTTCCAGGAATTCGAGCCCTTTCGTCTTCTTGATGGCGAATCCGAAGGCGTCGTCGCGGAGCTTCGGGTCGGGGTCGTCGAAGAACTCGAGCAAGACCTCCCAGCCCCAAGCCTCGCCGACCTGCGCCATCGCCTCGGTGAGGACCTCGCGGCGGATGTCGGGGTGGACGCTCCGCATCGCGAAGCGGAGCGTGCCGGCCCCGCCTCCCGCCAGCTGCTGGCCGAGCACCGACTTGAACGCCTCCGCACGGACCGAGGGGAAGCTGTCATTAAGGGCGCGAGCCAGGAGCCCCCAGGAGGCGTCGGCCGGCCACTTCGGCGGGGCCTTGCGGACCTCGGCGATCAGGACCTGGAGGCCTCGGCGCCTCACGTCTTCGTGCGAGGCGTTGAGGCCCGACTCGGCGGCCAGCAGCGGATCGGCCTTCTCGATGTGGGCCAGCGCCGTGAAGGCGGCGTCGCGGACTTCGACCTCCTTGTCGTGGAGCAGCGAGCGGAGCCGTTCGATCGAGCGGGGGTCGTCCAGCGCGGCCATCGCTCGACAGACCTCGGCGCGGGCGGACTCGTCCCCCTCGCGGCTCAGCTGGAGGAGCAGGCCGAAGGCGCGGGGGTCGCCCAGCAACGCCAGGCCCCGAGCCCCGCGGAGGCAGGTGTCGAGGGCACGGCTGGCCGATGCCTGGAGCAGCGGCTCGAGGTCGGCATCCTCCAGCGACTCCTCCGGCGCCGGGGCCTTCGGAGGCTTCCCCTTCTTCGCATTGGCGGGGGGCGTCGCCTCATCGGATGCAGTGCCTTCCAGGTCCGCGAGCTGGCGATGCAGTTCCGGGTCGATCGACCGCAGGACCTCGAGCAGCCGCTCGCGCGTGTGCAGCGAGAGGAGGAACGCCGTCCGGCGGACCCCGGGATCGGCGTCCTCCGCGCGTCGGCGGAGGGCGGATTGCACGGCGGGATCGCCCAGCATCCGCCTCCGGAAGAGCCGGACGAGCGCCGACCGGCGCACGTCCGGATGCTTCGTCCCGAGCGCGCCCAGGTTCGCCTCGGGCGACTCCGGGTCGTAGGCCGATTCCAGGGCGACCAGCGCCGCCTGGCGGACCTCGGGCGTCTTCGCGTTGAGCGCGTCCGTCAGCCGCGCGAGCGCCCGATCGTCGCGCGATGCCAGGCCCTCCAGCGCCCGCACGGCCAATATCCCGACGTCGGCCTTCTCGACCTTCAACGCCAGGTCGATCGGCCGGAGGTCGGACTCGCCCAGTCGTTCCCGGAGGCCCACGAATGCGGCCACGCGCACGGCCTCGTCCGGGTGGCCGAGCCATTTCTCGAGCAGGGGCGTGACGCGCGGATGTCTGGCCCTCGCGAGAGAGCGGGCCGCCAGCAGTCGCAGGGTGTGGTCGGCATCGGTGCCGACCTGGTCGGAGATCAGCTCGATGGCCCGGGCGTCCCCGTGGACGGCCAGGCCTTCGAGGGCCGCCTCGCGGCGCGAAGGCTCGTCCTCCGAGAGTTCGTGCCGGGCATGGGCGTAGGCGTCGTGGACCCGGTGCGATAGCTCACCGATCTTGCCCGATGCGTCGACCGGGAAGAACCGGAGCGTGCCGTCGTCGCACGCCGCGACCAGCCTCGGGCGAGCATGGACGTGGACGAGCGTCAATGCGACGACGCGGCCGACGCCGTCCCTGGTGGTGGCGGGCTTGACCCCGCCGACCCGCGGCCACGACTTGATGGTGCCGTCCCGACTGCCGGAATAGAGCCGGTCGCCGGGTCCCCAGATCAGCGCGGTCACGATGTCGGTGTGGTTGTTGCCGCGGCCCTTGTCCTCGGGCTCGAGCTTGCCCCGGGCGTGCGTGCTGAGGAGTTTCTGATCGGCCCCCGCCGAGAAGACGCGGAGTTCGTCCGGCTCGAAGAGGAGCGCGGTCACTGCGCCCTCGTGCAGTCGCTCCGAGGCGCTCATCAGGAACTCGGGCTTGCCCTCGGCGTCGAAGACGGCCACCGTCCCCTTCGACATCCCGACCGCCAGCCAATGGCCGGTCGGATCCACCGCGAGGCACGTCCCCGGCTCGGGCAATTCCAGGGTCTGGAGGGGCGCGCCGTCCTTCCGTAAGAGGACGGCGACCTGCGACCCGACCAGGACGGCCAGCCTCCCCTCGGCCAGCACGGCGATCGCCGTCGGGGCCGCGGCGAGCTTCGCACCCCTCGGCTTCGGCGGAATTCCGGGTGCAGTCAGCTCGTAGACCTGGGCGTCGCTGCCGGCCACCCAGAGGACTTCCCCTTCGGAGGCCAGGGCCACCCCGCCCTTCGACAGCGGGTCGAGCCCGAGGGACAATTTGTCCGCGTCGAGACGGTAGAGGCCGGTGGCCTGGCCCTCCGAGTGGACGGTGGTGAACGCCACCACGCCGCCGACGCCGACGACCGCATGCGAGGAGATGTCACCGCGATAGGTCAGGTATTTGTCGACGATCACGGTGAGGCCCCCTGGCGGTCGAGGTGCAGCTCGGGGTGGGTGTGGCGGATCCGCGTCACGGTCACGAGGCACGCGGCCCGCTCGCTCAGGCCGCGCGAGACCATGAACTCCTCCACCAGCGGCAGGACGCCCCGGGCGAACGCGACGTCTTCCATGGCCAGGTCACGGATCGTCTCGATCAGGGCCAGCTTCGCCTTGCGGGCCGGGAGCGGCTTTAATCGCTCGCGGACGCTTTGTGACTCGCCTTTCTCCGGGCGGGGCGGCGGAATCTCGAAGAGGACGCGGCGCAGGAGAGACCACAGATCCCTCGGGCTGGCGGGCAATTTCTCGGGACGCGCCGGCGGGCCGCTGCCCCGGCCGTTTGCGGCGGCCGCGGCCTTCTTCGCGGCGGAGATGAGGGCCGGCTGGGGAGGCAGGGAGGGCTTCCAGTCGTCTTTGATACCGCGGTCGCGATAGAGCGACCAGAGCGTCCGGATCACGAAACCCCGGACGAATCGGTCGGGGCACTCGGTCAGCCGGAACAGCTCCTCGGGCAATTGCAGCCGAGGCGAGCGCCGGATGAGCTCCATGCCCAGGGCGCGCGTCGACGGGTCGGACGACTCGCAGAAGCTGTACACCGCGGCCGGGGTGAGCGTCGCGGGATCGATCCGGTACGGTCGATGCTCGGGATCGTCCTCCGCCAGGAGGGCTTCCGCCACGAATCGACGTACGTCCGAGTGGGGGCTCTCCGCCAGGCCGACCAGCTCCTCCGCCGGCGGCGACCAGCGGGCGAACTCCCAGCGGGCCAGCTCCAGTCCCAGGTCGCGGAGCGGCTTGCGGCTCTCCCAGAAGAGGGGCTTGACCCGCTCGAAGTCGAGGAAGCCGGCGGGGATCTTGGCGCCGGGATCGACCGGGCGGTCGGTCTCGGCCAGGGCGATGTCGGGATGGTGGCGGCGGATGTACTTGATGGCGAACCGGGCCAGAGAGGCGTCGGCCGGCCCTGATGCGTTGGCCATCTGCCAGAGCCGCATGCTGCCGGCGAGCGCGGCGTCTTGCGAGACCTCCTGCACCTGGCCGGCGAGCCTCTTCAAGAAGGCGGTCTCGGAGATGATCTTGATGTTCGCCCCGGCGGCGTTCAGCTCCTCGGCCTTGACCTGTTTGGAGCCCTTCTTGCCGTGGCCATACAGCGACGACCCCTCATCGCCGATGACCAGGTAGTGCAACTTGTTCGTCACGCCCGACGCCACCGCGCCGCCCGCCTGGCGGGCCTTGTCCTCGGCTTCCTTGCGTTGCATGGTCGCCAGCTTGCCCGTGAACAGGAACGAGGCACCCCCCAGGTCGACCTTCGCCGGCTCGGCGGTCGTGGCGGAGGGAGACGTGTCCGTGTCTTTGGGGGCGAAGTCGGCGGGCACGAAGCCCTTGATCATCGTCTCGATGGCGAAGTCGTGGTACCGCGGCTCGCTCCGGGATGCCAGCCGCAAGAGCCATTCGAAGCCCAGCTCGTCGGGCGTGAACCGGCGGACGTCGCGGAGCCAGCCGATGACCCGGTCCGCCAGGGCCTCGTCGAACTCCAGCCTTCGGGCCCATGCGGGGCCCTCGCGCCGGAGCGTCACCAGCCAGGGATCGACCTCCCAATCGGGGTGATAGGCCAGGGCCTTGAGGAACTCGGGACCGAAGACCTTGGGCGCGAGTCGGCCCTCCACGACCCAGGCGAAGGCGCGGTCGTCGGTCGTCGGGCGGAGGACGAGGCGGCGGAGGAAGTCGCGGTCCAGGGCGTTCGGGTCGGAGCGGGCTAACTGGTCCAGGGCGAATTTGGCGACGAGAGGCGGGGACGGCCCCTCCGTTTCATCGCCCGCGTCGATCAGGCCGGCGAAGTAGCCCGGCCCCAGCGTCGGGGCGGGGTGGAGCTGGAGCAGCAGCGATTGGACGAATTTCGAGGCATCGGGGGCCACGGCGAACAATCGGGCCTGGAACCACTCGGGCGTCAGCTCCCGGGCGCCGAAGTGCTTGCGGAGGACCGCGGCGGCGAGCTCGTGCCCATACCGGGACTCCAGGAGAAGACCCCATGCCTCGAGCCCCACCTCCTCGCGAGGGTCGCGCGCCTGGAGCAGGTCGGCGGCCAGCCGACGGACACCGACATGGTTGTTGTCGGCCAGGCGGATCAGCTCCTCCACGGGGAGGTCGCGGGCGTGGGTCCGGGCGTACTCGGCCGCATAGGCGCGGGCCGCGTCGGAGGGAGACTTGAACAGCCGGAGCACCGCCTCGTGGAGGCCGAGGGTCCGGAAGGCGGCCTGCTCGAACTTCGGGACGTTGCCCAGCACCCAGACGACGAAATCGTCGACCGGCTTGCTGCCGACTCCGACCAACCGGGCCACCCAGGACGGCTCGACCTCGCGGAGCGAGGCGCGGAAGTCGGTCTTGAGCGCCTCGGCGGCGAACAGCCGGACCTGATCGCTTCGCGCCCGTTCCAGCAGGCCGAAGAGCGGTCGGGGGCTCCGCCGCCAGAGGTCGCCGAACGCGCGGTCCTTCAGCAGGTCCGTGGGATGGCGCTTGAAGTGGAAGTTGGAGCGATCGTATTCGCCGGTCTCGTGGTAGAAGATGTGATTGGCGACCCACGTCATCGTCCAACGTGTGGACTCGCCGTAGTGGGCCAGGACGTCGGCGGCCACGTCCGCGTACAGGGCGGGACACTCCCGGGCCGTCCGCCGGAGGTATCGCCAGGCGCGGCGGCGGAGGTAATTCAGGGTCGTCGGGCCGATTTCGTTCCAGACTGTCGCAGTCTCCGAGTCGATCCGGGCCGCCAGCGCCCCGAAGACCTCGGTATCGTCGCGCGCCTCGGCCTCCTTGAAGATCCGCTTCAGAGCCCGCCACGGCCCGTATTTCAGAGGGACCCGAGCGATGATCGCGAGCAGGCAAGATCGGGCGAACGGGCCGTTGTCCTCCCAGAGCACCATGAGGATTTCGTGGACCCGGAACCGATCCGGTAGCGGGACCTCGGCCGTCGGAGATTCGAGGGCCTTGATCTGCTCGATCCGGAAGTGTGCCTGTTCCTCCAGGGGCCTTCGCCGGAAGGCCTGGCTGCGGACCTCGTCCAACAACTTTGCGAAGGTCGGCGCCCCCTCGCGGATGGGAGTCTTGGGCGTCTCATCCTCCTGGTCGACCAAGGCCTCGACGAGCCCGATCAACCCCGAATCCCTCGATTCCCAGGCGCGGCGGACGTCGTCCAGGCGGAGTCGAGACGGCACGGGGATGCGCCTCACGATTGGGGGTCCGACGCCGAAGCCGGTGCGATCGGTCGGGGCCCATGTGTCCTTACGGGCGGAGAACGGGAGGAGACTCGCAAGAGATGAGGAAGGACGGACTGCCCGGTTCGGCCCCGAACAGCCCGCCTTCGACTCCGGGAGAGGTGTCCACTACAAGACCTGGGACATCGAGGGCTCTCCGGCTCGCCGGGGTAGACGACCTCGGTCGATCCGCGGAACCCCGATCGGCGGGGTTGCGCCAGGCCCGCGGATCGACCGAGGTCGTCTACCCCGATCAGCGAGCCTGAAATAGCCTTCGTTGTGATGCATGACCAGTCAGACGCTCGGGCGGCGCAACGCCGCCCCGGTGCAGAGCACCGAGCTAGACCTGTCCTCCCGGAGGCTCGTCCGGCAACCTCATCCAGACCGAGCGGACTTGTTGTACGGCAGCCCGGAGGGCTCCGCAAGTGGGTGCAAAATTATTTCGGAGGGATCTCGATGGCTTATCATGGCGGGAATCGGGTTGTCTTCCCCCATGCTCCGGACGCGTGGCCTCAGGACTGCCACGACGGTTCCCAGCCTTCGCGATAGGTCTTCCTGAGCAGGGCATCGGCCGCGGGGACGTTGGTGATCTTCAGGCCCGCCTGATCCCAGCGCAGGGTCTCGCCGGGGGTCCGGATGGCGATCGACCCGAGCAGGACGGCTTCCGTGAGCGGGCCGGCGTAGTCGAAGGACGATGTTGTCCGGCCTTCTCCTCGGCAGGCATCCGCCCACGAGATGTAATGATCGCGAGCGGGCACCGTCTCGATCTCGTGGTCGGCGAATTTCTCCTCGGGAAAGAGCCTGGGCGCGGCGACGTGAGGGATCAGCAGCGAGCCCTTCTCGCCGAGCAGGAGGGAGCCGGAGACCGGGAGTCGATGACCCTCCGGCAGCCCTACGGCTTCGCGAGGGGGGACATGCCCCGCGCCGTCGTACCAGGTCAGCGGGAGGGTCGTCCCCGCCGTGAGCTCGGTCCCGGGGAATTCGTAACGGACGGAAGCCCGACGGGTCCAGACCTCGCGGGGGAGCGGCTCCGCCTCGGCCCGGATCGTGGCGGGCGCGGTCAGCCGCAAGGCCAGGAAGACCGGGTCGAGGATGTGGCAGCCGAAGTCGCCCAGTTGCCCGTTGCTGAAATCCTGCCAGGCCCGCCAGTTGTGGGGATGATAGATCTTTTCCTTGTAGGGGCGCGACGGGGCGACGCCGAGCCAATCGTCCCAGTGCAGGGTCGCGGGAATCGGGTCGGCGCCCGCGGGGCGGTCGTCCACGAGCATCCAGCGCATCGGGCCGCTCTGCCAGGAGTGGACTTCCTTCACCTTGCCGATCACGCCGTCGTGGACGAGCTTCACGGCCGTGCGATAGGCGCCATGCGACTGGATCTGGTTGCCCATCTGGGTGACGACGCCGGCCTTGGCGGCCGCCAGGCGCATCTGCCGGGCCTCGAAGACGGTGTGGGTCAGCGGCTTCTGGCAGAAGACGTGCTTGCCGAGTCGCAGGGCCGTCATGGCGATCGGGGCGTGCATATGGTCCGGCGTGGAGACGATGACCGCATCGATGTCGCCCGAGCCGTCGAGCAGCCGCCGCCAGTCGGTGGAGCGCCGGGCGTGCGGGTATCGCTCGGCCGCTTTCCCCAGGTTTTCCGGCCCTTCCTCGACGTCGCAAATCGCGACGATCTCGACATGAGGGCTGTCGGCGACCGACGTGTGGTCCGACCAGCCCTTGCCGCCCACGCCGATCGAGGCGACCCGGAGCCGTTCATTCGCCCCGAGGACGCGCGACCAGCCGTGTGCGGTCAACGCCCCCGCACCTCCCGCGATGGCGACACTCTTCAAGAAGCGACGTCGGGGAATTCGCTCGTGAGACATTGGGTTGATCCTGCGATCGGGTCGATCGGAACGCAACAGCGAGGGTGATCGCCACGTCGTGGGGACGGGGGAAGGTCCCGCAGGCGTCGATTCTCGATCTCGGCCCCGGTGCTTCGCGACGCACCCGACGTCCCCGTCAGACTAAGGGGCGCGGCCGTCCTTCACAACCCGCGGCCCTCGGGATTCCGGAGTGAAGGGAGCAAGCCGGAGGGACACCGGCTGGCAATCCGGCGATCCAGAGGCGAGTATGGTGAGCGCCTTGCCGGGTCGGTTATCGTCGGGGTCGGTCCGGGGGGACGTCGACGACACGACGCCCGGAAGAGGCGTCGTCCCCATCCCTCGGGAGTACATCGTGCAGCCACCCTCGCCGCCTTCGACCGCCTGGTATGCCGGTGTCACCCGCGCCCAGTGGATGGTGCTGGCCGTCGCCTCGGCCGGCTGGGTCTTCGACACGTTCGAGGGCCAGGTGTTCAACATCACCCGCGGCCAGATGCTGGCCGAACTCCTGGGGACGCGGGGCGGGCCGGGCGAGGTCCGGCGGTGGGGGGACCTGTTCCTGGCGGTCTTCCTGGTCGGCGGGACGGTCGGGGGCGTGCTCTTCGGGACGCTGGCCGACAGGTTCGGCCGGAAGCCGACGATGGCCGCCACGATCCTGATCTACTCGGTGTTCTCGGGGCTCACGTATTTCGCCACCGAGCTCTGGCACGTCGCCGTCCTGCGGTTCCTGGTCGCGCTCGGGGTGGGAGGCGAGTGGGCGGTGGCGGCGGCACTGGTCGCAGAGGTCTTCCCGACGAAGTCGCGCGCCCATGCCTCGGGGATCTTCCACGCCACCAGCGTGCTCGGCACCTGGCTCGCGGCGCTCGCTGGGCTGGCGGTCGGGTCGGGGTGGCGGTACGCCTATCTCGTCGGGGTCGTCCCGGCGCTGCTCGTCTTCTGGGTCCGATCCGGGATCCAGGAGCCGGAACGCTGGGAGCGGGCGGGGGCCGGGCCGCACCGGCGCGGGAGCTTCCGCGAGCTCTTCGGCGACCCCCGATGGGCACGGCCGACGGCGCTCGGCGTGGGGCTGGCGGCGGTCGGCATGGGGACCTTCTGGGGCGTGACGGTCGCCGGCCAGGACCTCGCCCAGGAGCTCCTCTTGCGGACGGGCGCGACCGCCGATGTGGCCTCCCAGCGGGCGAAATTCGCCTACGGGATCGTCCAGGCCGCCGGGGGAGGGCTGGGGCTCCTCTGCTTCGGCCCGCTGGCGGAACGCCTCGGCCGCCGCGGCGCGTTCGCCCTGATGCAGATCCTCGCGCTGATGATCGTCCCGGTGACCTGCTACTTGCCGCAAACGTACGGCCAGCTCCTCCTGTTGCTGCCCGTCTTCGGCTTCCTCACCCTGGGCATCCACGCCGGGTACGCCATCTACTTCCCGGAGCTCTTCCCCGACCACCTCCGGGCGACCGGCTCCGGGGTCTGCTTCAACGGGGGACGCCTGCTCGCCGCCCCGATCCTGGGGATTTCCTCCGCGCTGAAGGCGCGTCCCGGGGTCGACATCCGGCTCGCCATCACGATGCTCAGTTCCCTCTACCTCCTCGGCCTCGTCCTCATCTGGTTCCTGCCGGAGACCAGGGGGAGGCCCCTGCCCGGGTCGGACGACCCGCCGCGAATCGACGACGAACAGCCCCTTGGCCAGCCGGGAGGGTGACATGAGTTTCCACGCACTTCAGGTCGATCGGGCTTCGATTGACGGCCAGCAGGAGTACGACGGCGGGGCCTTCCCGCTCGTCTACGAGTGTCAGACCCCGTCGGCCGTCCTCGACACCGCGACCGGGTGGTTGGCCGCGCACCGCGTCGATCTGGTCGAGCAGGCCGCGACGCACGGCGCGGTCCTCTTCCGAGGCTTCCCCGTCTCGACCGCGGAGGACTTCGACGCCTTCGTGGGGGCGTTCGACCTCCCGAACTTCCCCTATGACGACTCGCTCTCGAACGCCGTCCGGGTGAACCGGACGCCGCGGGTGTTCACGGCCAACGAAGCCCCGCCGAGCGTGTCGATCTACCTGCACCACGAGATGGCCCAGACGCCGGTCTACCCGAGCCGGCTCTTCTTCTTCTGCGAGCAGCCCGCCACCGAGGGCGGGGCCACCCCGATCTGTCGCTCCGACGTGCTCTGGGAGCGTCTGGCCGAGCTCTGTCCGACCTTCGCGCGCGACTGCGAGGCGAAGGGGCTCCGGTACTCGAACGTGATGCCGGCCGAGAATGACTCCGGATCGGGCATGGGTAGGGGCTGGCAGGGCACCCTCCGGGCGAATGACCGCGACGGGGCGGAGGACCGGCTCCGCGCCCTGGGTTACTCGTGGGAATGGTTGCCGGATGGCTCCCTGCGGGCGACCACCCCGGTCCTCCCCGCGGTGATGCGGCTTCCGGACGGCCGGACGTCCTTCTTCAATCAGTTGATCGCCGCGTCCCGGGGATGGAAGGACAGCCGGAACGACCCCTCGCAGGCGATCACCTTCGGCGACGGGACCCCGCTCGACCGTGCCTCCGCGCTCACCGCCTCCGAGCTCGGGGAAGAACTCACGTTCGACATCCCGTGGATGCGCGGCGACGTGGCGTTGCTGGACAACTTCATCGCGATGCACGGCCGCCGGCCGTTCTCGGGCACCAGGAAGGTCCTGGCGTCCTTGATCGCGTCGGGACCGTGAGGCGTCGGGCACGGCCCTCGGCTCAGAGTTCCCTCGGACTCCTCAT
>JAABUS010003554.1_pt1 | contig 24986 bp, 22 predicted proteins | sample 5560161 | NCBI WGS metagenome assembly JAABUS01 (sample SAMN10711885, study PRJNA513376) | rock metagenome | isolation source: Antarctica rocks | place: Antarctica: Victoria Land, Trio Nunatak nord | collected 2016-01-04
CGCCTGGACTCCGAGGAGTCAGACCTGATGGAGAAGCTCGACAAGGGCGACTGGGAGGACTCGATCGAGGAGGCGCTGGGCAAGGCGGTCGCCGAGGCGATCGACGATTTCGGCGCCGACTTCGACGAGGAGGGCAACCCCATCGAGGAGGGCGAGTCCGACCGGATTAAGAGCGAGGAGGAGCGCAAGAAGGAAGGGCGGACCAGCGGCGAGGGGTCCGCCGACGACGACGACTCGGACGACGACGGCGACTCCGACGCGTCGGAGGAACAAGAGGAAGAGGCGGCAGCGACCGCGTAACGCGCTGAACCCATGGCCACCCAGAAAGACGTCAAGAACCGGATCAGTTCTGTAAAGAACATCCAGAAGATCACCCGTGCCATGGAGATGGTGGCGGCGGCGCGACTGCGGCGTGCCGAGCAGCGCATCGAGAACATGCGCCCGTACGCGCGCGCGATCCGGAGGATGACGCGGCGCACCGTGGAGGCCGTGGAGAAGATCCCCAGCCTGCCGCTGCTCGAGTCCCACGACTCCGAGAAGCGCGTCGGGCTGCTGCTGATCACGGGCGACCGCGGCCTGGCCGGGGCGTTCAACTCGCAGATCATCCGGGCCGGCGGCCGCCGCGCCCGCGAACTGGAGGATGACGGCAAGAAGATCGTCTGGTACGCCTCAGGGCGCCGCGGCGTGTCCTCGCTCAACTTCCGCGGCCATCAGGTCGAGGGCGCGTGGCAGGGGTTCACCGACCGCCCCGCCTTCTCGGACGCCCGCGACATCGCCGGTGACATCGCCAGCCAGTACATCGACGGCAAGGTCGACCGCGTGGAGATGATCTACAACGGCTACGTGTCGCCGCTCACCCAGGACGTGACGACCGACGTGCTGCTGCCGCTCAAGGCGGTCGAGCAGCTGCTGGAGGAGGATGACGACGCGGAGGGCGAGACCGACGAGCGCGACAGCGGCCATAAGACGTTGTGGATCTACGAGCCCGACCCCGAGGAGATCCTGAAGCGGCTCGTGCCGGACTACATCGAGATATCGATCTACAGGGCGCTGCTGGAGTCGACCGCGTCCGAGCACGGAGCACGCATGACCGCGATGCGCAGCGCGCAGGAGAACGCGGGGGACATGATCGAGGACCTGACGCTCGAGATGAACCGCCAGCGCCAGGCGGAGATCACGCAGGAAATCATGGAGGTTGTGGCCGGGGCCGAGGGGCTCAGCTAGCGAGCCGACACCCCTAAGGGGCACAGGCAGTCGACACCCCACAAAGGGCACAGGCAGTCGATAGAAAGAACTTCGAGAGGGAGCCGATACATGGAAGCCAGCACCGAACAGGAACAGCAGAGCACCGACGCCAACGGCTCCGGCTCCGACGAGCAGGGCACCAACGTCGGCACCGTCGAGTCGATCACCGGCGTGGTGGTCGAGGTGGCATTCGCCGAGGAGTTGCCGGAGATCTACTCCGCGCTCGAGATCACCCTGCCCGCGCCGGACAGCGATGGCGAGGACACGACGCTCACGCTCGAGGTACAGCAGCACCTGGGCGACGAGCGCGTGCGCTGCGTGGCCATGGACGCCACGGACGGCCTGGCCCGGGGCACCGAGGTGCGCGACACCGGCGGCCCGATCACGGTACCGGTGGGCGAGGGCACGCTGGGGCGGATATTCAACCTGCTCGGCGAGCCGATCGACGAGCAGGGCGATGTCGAGTACGAGGAGCGCTGGCCGATCCACCGTCCCGCGCCCGAGGTCGAGGACCTCACGCCCACGCGCGAGCTCTTCGAGACCGGCATCAAGGTGGTGGACCTACTGGCACCGTACGCCCGAGGCGGCAAGGTCGGCCTGTTCGGTGGCGCCGGCGTGGGCAAGACGGTGCTGATCCAGGAGCTGATCAACAACCTGGCGAGGGAGCACGAAGGACTGTCGGCCTTCTGCGGGGTGGGTGAGCGTTCGCGCGAGGGCAACGACCTGTGGGTCGAGATGACCGAGTCGGGCGTGATCGACAAGACCATGCTCGTGTTCGGCCAGATGAACGAGCCGCCCGGAGCGCGCATGCGCGTCGCCCTGTCGGGGCTGACGATGGCGGAGTACTTCCGCGAGCAGGGCCAGGACGTGCTCCTGTTCATCGACAACATCTTCCGCTTCGTGCAGGCGGGCTCGGAGGTGTCGGCGCTGCTCGGACGCATGCCCTCGCAGGTGGGCTACCAGCCCACGCTGGAGACCGAGATGGGCCAGCTCCAGGAGCGGATCACGTCGACCCGCGAGGGGTCGGTGACCTCGGTGCAGGCCATCTACGTGCCGGCGGACGACCTCACCGACCCGGCTCCGGCGTCGGTGTTCGCCCACCTCAACGCCACCACGACGCTGTCGCGATCGATCTCCGAGAAGGGGATCTACCCGGCGGTCGATCCGCTCGACTCAACGTCGACGATCCTCAAGCCGGACATCCTCGGCGAGGAGCACTACCGCACGGCCACGCGCGTCCAGGAGATCCTGCAGCGCTACAAGGAGCTGCAGGACATCATCGCCATCCTCGGCATCGACGAGCTGTCGGACGAGGACAAGCAGGCGGTGCAGCGCGCCCGCAGGGTGGAACGGTTCCTCTCGCAGCCGTTCTTCGTCGCGGAGGCCTTCACGGGCACTCCGGGCACCTACGTGCCGGTCGAGGAGACCGTGCGCTCCTTCAAGGAGATCGTCGACGGCGAGCACGACGACCTGCCCGAGCGTGCCTTCTACATGAAGGGCAGCATCGACGAGGTGCTCGAGGAGATGAAGAAGTCAGGCGGCAAGAAGAAGAAGAAGTCCGACGACGGCGACTCCGAGGAGGACGAGGCGGAGGAGGCCGACGAGACCGAGGCGGAGGGCGCCGACGACTCCGAGGATTCGAAGGACTCGGAGGACTCTGAGGATTCGGAGGACGCCGACGAAAGTGACGACGACGATTCCGGCGACGACAGCGACGACGACAGCGACGACGAAGACGGCAGCGACGAAGACGAAGACGACGAAGACGAAGACGACGACAAGTCTTCGAAGAGCAAGAAGAAGTCTTCGAAGAGCAAGAAGAGCTGATGGCACGCTCGAGCTTTCCGGTCGAGGTGCTGACGCCGGAGGGCGCGGTGTGGGAGGGCGAGGTGGAGATGGTCTCCACCCGCACGCTCACCGGCTCGATCGGCGTGCTGGCCAACCATGCCCCGCTGATGGCCATGCTCGAGCCGACGGAGCTGCGGCTCTACAAGTCGGGCTCGGAGAACCCGGGCGCCGGCGGCGACGTCGAGCGCTTCGCCCAGGGCGAGGGCTACCTTCAGGTGGTCGACAACTCGGCGCTGCTGATCGTCGAGGACGCGATCCGCCCCGAGGACATCGACCGCTCAGAGATCGAGGCGCGGCTGAAGGAGGCCGAGCAGGCCCGCGACGGCGCCGACGAGGACAGCGAGGAGCGGCGGCGGGCCGAACGCGACATCACCCGCGCCCAGGCGTTCCTGGAGATCGATTCGGGCTCCTAGCGCCTCCTGCCACGACTCCACAATCGCCAAGGCGCTCGTCGCCATCCGCGAACCGTCAGCCGCACTACCGACGCTCCTGGCCGGAGGTTTCGTTGAGTGTCAGTGCCGCTAGAGAAGCGTTCCGTCCTGGTCTACCTCTCTACTGTGCTGCGTAGGTATGTGGGGGTCATTGTGGTGGGAGGACTCGGCGTCCTGACTCTTGCGTTAATCTCCACTCCGCCTCTCTTGGTCCTCCTTCTTGGCGGTTTTGGGATACTGCTTGCCGGGAGGCAGCTCGTTCTTCTCTCCGCTCGGATTCGCCGGCAACGACGGCTTGTGGAAACCGCGCGTAGGGCGCCGCCCAGGAACTAGCACCTGCGGCGTAAGGGATCCGGAAACCCGACCCAGGGCGTGCCTTCGCCCGATGGGGTCGCCTACGGCGGGCCACCCGAGTGCGCCCACGAGCCGCTCTGGTCTGGGCCTTGCTGCCGCGTTGATAGTTAGCTGACTGAAATCGCTCGGACGGGCGAGGAGGGGGACGTAGCCACGACGTGGCCGTCAGAGGCGACTCCTCGCACGGGAGTGCCTCCCATTCAGTGATCTTGGGATCCCCGGTGAGCAGCACCAGGCCGTGGGCCGCAGCCGTGGCGATCGCGAAGCAGGCAGCGAGGGCGATGGGATGGGCCGCCGAGGCTCAGCCGGGCGGGTCCTCGCCGTCGAGGTAATCGACGGCGTCGCCGCGCCGAAACAGCTCGTAGAGCCCACCGCCCTCGGGACGGCGCTCGAACACTCCGACCTTGTCGGAGTCGGGGTATACGACGATGTCGTGCACCTGGTTGGAGAAGGCCAAGAAGCGCACCGGTAGCTCGGTCCGGTTCACGAGCTGATGCGCACCCTGCTCACCAACGAGGAACGACACGACCTCGCCCTGCTCGAGCTCCCGCCAGCCTTCGGGAGTGCGCAGGCTGGGCGTGCCGGCGAGCACGATCAGCACCTCTTCCTCTCCGAGATGCCAGTGATAGGGGTACGCGGCCTCGCCGGGCGGGATTTCGAACAGGCTGAGGCCGACCTTCTCCGTGCCCTCCTGGCGGCCGAGGCGGGCGCGGTGGCGGGTAAAGCCCGTCGCGTCGCGGTCGTCGTCGAACCGCGGCCGCTCGATGTTGGGCCCGCTCACGCTGCCAGGGCCCGGTCGAGGATTGCGGACGAATCGACCCCGGTGGGGAGGGTGCCCAGCGCCCGACCGCCCTCGCCGCCGAGGCGCGAAGCGCAGAAGGCGTCCGACACCGCCGCGGGTGTGTGGCGCACCAGCAGCGATCCCTGCAGCGCCAGCGCGAGGTCCTCGACGGTTCGTCGCGCCTGCCACTGCGTGTCGCCGGGCGAGCTCACGAAGCCAGCGATCGTCTGCTTGACCTCGGCTACGTGGGCATCCAGGTGCGCGTTGGCCCCACCGGCCCGATCGACCTCGGCGAAGAAGGCCGGCAGCCCGTCGGGCTCTGCGACCATCGCGCGCAGCACGTCGAGTGCGGCCACATTGCCCGAGCCCTCCCAGATCGAGTTGAGCGGAGAGTCGCGGAACAGCCGCGGCAGCCCGGACTCCTCCACGTACCCGTTGCCCCCGAGGCACTCGAGCGCCTCACCGGCGTGAGCGGGCGCGCGCTTGCACACCCAGTACTTCGACACGGCGGTGGCGAAGCGGCGAAACGGAACGTCGTCTTCGTCGTAGGCCCGGGCCACCCGCATCGCGGTGGCGGTGGCGGCCTCGGACTCGATCGCCAGATCGGCCAGCACGTTGGCCATCGCCGGCTGGTCCGCCAGGGGCGCGCCAAACGCGGAGCGCTGGCGGGCGTGGTGCACCGCCTGCGCGGTGCCCCAGCGCATTCCGGCCGCCGATCCGATCAGGCAGTCGAGGCGGGTGTGGTTGACCATGCGCAGGATGGCGGGCACGCCGCGTCCCTCCTCGCCCACCAGGCGTCCGCGCACTCCGTGGAGCTCGACCTCGCAGGAGGGCAGTGAGCGCGTACCGAGCTTGTCCTTGAGGCGCTGGATCCGAAAGCCCGGATCTCGACCCTCGATCAAAAAGCAGGACAGGCCTGTGGAGGTCTGGGCGAGGGTGAGGAAGATGTCGCACGGGGGGTAGGAGCAGAACCACTTGTGGCCCGTGATCTCGTACGCGCCGCCGGACCCGAGCTCGGCGCGGGTGGTGTTGGCGCGCACGTCGGAGCCGCCCTGCTTCTCGGTCATCGCCATGCCGGCCAGGGCGCCGGACTCGTAGTCGGGTTCGATCAGGCGCGGCTCCCACTCTGCCGCCGCCTCCTCGTTCTGGCGCAGAGCGGGGATCACCGAGTAGGTCATGGACACGGGGCACATCACCCCGGCGTTGACCTGGCTCCAGATGTACATCAGCCCCGCTCGCACCGCGTGGGCGCCCGGCTGAGGATCGCGCCAGGGAAGCGAGTGCAACTCGCGCTCCACCGCCTGGCGCAGCAGCCAGTGCCACGAGGGGTCGAGCTCGACCCGGTCCATCCGGTGCCCGTAACGGTCGTGGGTGTGCAGCACCGGCGCGTTGCGCTCGCAGCGCTCGGAGTGCTCGAGCGCCTCGGGGGCGCCGGCGAGCGCGCCGATCTCGCGCAGCCGGTCCATGCCCCAGCCGCCGCCCTCGCGGTCGGCCGCCTCGCGCAGCGCCACGTCGGCGTCGAACACGTTGTAAGGCTCGATCGGAGGGGCCTGGTTGGTCACCTCATGTGTGTGATCGGGCATCCCTGTCAAGCCGTCAGGCTACTCTGGCGTGCTGTGAATCTGGTGCGACCTCCGCTTGCCCTGCTGGTACTCGCTGCCGTGCTGGGCATCTCGTCCGCCGCCTCGGCCGCGGTGCCGCGCGAAGTGCCCGCGGGCTTTCAAGGTGTGATGTACGACGGGGCGTCGCTGAATTCGCCGCCCCGGGTCAAGGAGCGCCAGTTCGACCTGATGGCCGCCTCCGGCGTCGAGTCGCTGAGGACGGTATTCATCTGGGAGCTCGCACAGCCCACGGAGGAGTCCGACTTCAACTTCGATCGCACCGATGAGATCGTGGAGCTGGCGTCGGTCCGGGACATCACCGTGCTCCCGGTGATGCTCTACGCGCCCCCGTGGGCGCGGGTGTACCGCAAGCGGCTCTACTCCCCGCCGCGCACAGAGGCCTATCAGGAGTACCTGCGCGCCTCGATCCGCCGCTACGGGCCCCGCGGCTCGTTCTGGAAGGACAACCCCGACGTGCCCCGGCGGCCGATCCGTGACTGGCAGGTCTGGAACGAGCCAAACATCCGCGCCTTCTGGGACGTCGCCAAGAGCAACGAGCGCTACGGCTGGCCGCAAGGATACGCCCGCCTGCTGCGCGCCGCCGACCGCACGATCAAGGCCGAGGATCCTGGCGCGCGCACGGTGCTCGGGGGCCTCGTCGGGGCGGCGTGGACCGAGCTGCGCCGTCTGTACGGCGCTGGTGCGCGCGACTCGTTCGACGTGATGGCGCTGCATGTCTACGCCCAGACCGAGCGTCGTGTGCTCGGCGCGGTGCAGCTCACCCGTGACGCGCTGGATGAGGCGGGCGACACCAGCAAGCGGATCTTCATCACCGAGACGGCCTTTCCCGCTTCCCGGGGCCGCGCCAAGGCGATCAGGGGCCAGCGCCAGGAAACGCCCGCCACCATGGCCGAGCGCGTGACCAACCTCTTCTCCCTGCTGGCGAAGGCCCGCGGCAAGCTCAAGCTCGACCGGGTGAACTGGTACACGTGGGCCAGTGGCTACAAGCACCGGACGAGCAACTTCGAGTACGCGGGGCTGCTGGCCTCTGCCGACGGGCTCAAGTTCACGCCCCAGCCCGGGCTGAAGGCGTTCCGCCTGATCGCGAGGCGGTTGCAGGGGTGTGTGAAGGACGAGCGGGGGAAGTGCCGCTAGCGGGCGACATTCAGCACCTCGTCGACCACGGCATCCACCCTCCGCGCGGTCCGGCCCCATGTGAGCAGCCCCGCCCGTTTCCTGCCTCGATCGACCAGCCTCGTGCGCTGCTCACCCGGCGTGGCCGCCTGCAGCAGCGCTTCGGTGAAGGCGCGGTGGTCGGTGGGGTCCACCAGCAGCGCGGCATCAGCGCATGTCTCGGGTAGCGCTGCTCGGTCTGACGCCACCACAGGCACGCCGCAGGCCATCGCCTCCAGGCACGGGAGCCCGAAGCCCTCGTAGAGGGAGGGCATCGCGAAGGCGGCCGCGCCGGTGTACAGGCCGGGCAGATCGGCCTCGGGAACGTAGCCCAGCTCGCGCACCGAATAGGAGCCACGCGGCATGTAGTGGCGCGTCGAGCCGGCCAGCACCACCTCGATGCCCTCGCGGCCGAGTGGCTCGGATACCCGGTCGAGCAGCGCGAAGTTCTTGCGCGGCAGGTCGGTGCCCACCGCCAGCACGTAGGGCCTCGTCAGACCGTGGTGGGCCGCGGCCCGTTCGGGGTCGCCTCGCTGCCCCAGCGCAGGGTCCACTCCGAGAGGCACCACCCGTGTGCGCTGCTCGGGCACTCCCAACAGCTCCACCAACTGCGTGCGCACCAGCTCCGAAGGGGCGATCACCCTCAGCGCCCCGCGGGCCACGCGGGGCAGCAGCGCCCGGTGCCAGCGCCCGTACAGCGAGCCGTACCAGTCGCCGAGGAAGGGTGCTGCGTCATGGATCGAGACCACGTTGCCCCGGCCCGCGACGGGGGCCAGGTTGGCGGGCGAGAGCAGCAGCTCGCTGTCGCGGGCCAGCGTGGGCAGGGCGGCCTGTTCCCACAGCTGGCCCCGGCGGTGGGCGAGGGCGGGCCGCGGTGCGATCACCCGGTAGCGGTCGGGTCGCAGCGCGGGCAAGCGCACTGCCAGCTCGCGCGCCACGCGCTCGACGCCCCCGATCTGGCTCCGGACGGCCGCCCGGGCGTTGATCGCCACCGGGGCGGTCACGCGAGCTCCTCCACGAGCGCACGAAACCGGCGCCGAGACGTGCGGCGATCGAACAGCCGCTCGGCCCGTTCCCGCGCGGGCCCGGCCATCTCGTGCGCGTGGCGGACCACGTGCACCAGCGCGCCGGCGCCCGCGGCTGCGTCCCCGGGCTCGTACAGCGCGCCGCAGCTCTCGTCCACGATCTCCAGCGGGCCGGCCGCGCGTGGTGCCACGACCGGACGCCCGCAGGCCAGCGCTTCGGTGAGCGCGACCCCGAAGGGCTCCCGATCGGCGCAGTGCAGCAGGCAGGTCGAACGGGCGAGGAGGCCGGGTACGTCCGCGACCCCGCCGTCGAGACGCGCGAGCCCCGTCGCGGCCGAGCACCGCTCGAGTGCGCGTCCCAGATCTCGCCCCGCCTCGCCGAGGGGAGCGCCTGCCAGGCGCAGCGTCAGACCGGGCAGCTCGCGCGCGGCCAGCTCGGCCATCTCGAGCGCCAGGCCGGGGCGCTTCCAGCCTACGATCGCGCCGAGCAAGAGCGCCTGCGGCGGCCCCTCCGGCAGCGGCGCGGGGGTGAAGCGCTCGAGGTCCACCCCGGGGTGGATCACCTCCACGGCAAGCCGCCCCGCCGGGTCGAGATCCTCGGCGATCGCGTGCGACAGGGCCACCACGCGCTGCGCGCGCGAGGCGGCGGCGCGCACCGCAAGGCCTACGCCTCGCGAAGGCAGCAGGTCGTTGTGGCAGAAGACCAGGGGAGGCGCGTCTCTCATCGCGGCGAGCGCGCCCGCGGCCACGAGCAGGCCGCGCATGCTCCAGCCCAGCACGCATCGCGGCCGCAGATCTACCACGGCGCGGCGCACCTCCTTCCTCTGGGCGGCCAGGCGCAGGGGCGCCGCCAGCCGGTCGCGAGCGGACCCGCGCAGCTCCGCCCGCTGCTCGGTCAGCGATACGACCGGCAGGCCCGAGGCGCGCGCGGCGTCGGCCAGCGCGCCCTCAGGGCAGGCCAGCGCCACGCGTCCCCCGAGCGCCGTCGCCTGGTCGAGCAGGATTCGCTCCGCCCCGCCGAGCACCGCGGTGTAGCTCACGAACAGCGCCTGCGGGGGCTCGGCCAAGAACCGCGAAACTACCAGCGTGGCGCAGCCGACCCCGAGCCTGGCCGTGGCCGTGTGCACCCGCAACCGCCCGCAGCGGCTGCGGGCCAGCCTCGCGGCGCTCGAGCGCGAGGCGGCCGCTGGATTCGACCTGGTGGTGGTCGACCAGAGCGAGCACCCGATGCCGGACGGCCCCGTGCGCGTGATCTCCGACGCCGGTCGCGGCCTGTCGCGGGCGCGCAACGTCGCGCTTCGCGAGACGCGATCCGAGTGGATCGCCTTCGTAGACGACGACTGCACCGTCGAGGAGGGCTTCGGACGCGCCCTGCTCGATGAGCTCTCGGCGCACCCCGAGGCGGACTGGGTGAGCGGCAACGTGGGCGGGAACACGACGAGAAGCGGGGACGTTCCGCTCGTGACCACGTTCCGCGTCGACCGCGAACGGGTGCGCAGCGGACGCTGGACCCTGCCCGGCAGCATCGGCTATGGAGTGTTCTTCGCGGTGCGTCGCGACGTAGCCGAGCGCCTGGGCGGTTGGGACGAGCGCCTTGGCCCCGGCGTGCCGGACTTCCCGGGAGCTGACGACATGGACTTCGCCTACCGGCTGTTGCGCTCCGGCGGTGTCGCCCTGCTCTCCCCGCGGGTGCGGTCGATGCACGAGCAGTGGCGCACGCCGGAGCAGGTCGTCGCGCTCCAGGGTGGCTACCTGCGTGCTTGGGCCGGCTTCGCCATGAAGCACCTGCGCTCGGGCGACGTGGCAGGAGGGCTGTGGCTCTGGGGGTGGGGACTCGCCGATGTCCTCGACATGGCCAAGAGCGCGCTGGGGCGCCGCTCGCGCCTGCGCGCCCGGCTGGCCGCCGCGAAGCTGCGTGGCCTGGCCGAGGGCACGGCGGCCGGGTTGCGGAGGCGCTGGTGAGCGAGGGGCCCTTGGCCGGCGAGCGCCTGGCCTTTCCCCGTGAGCAGCTACGCGAGCGCACTAGCCGTGGAGGCCTGCTCAACGCCGTCTTTCTCGGCGGGGGAGAGGGGCTTGCGCTGGTGCAGGGGCTGGTGGTCACGGCGCTGCTCGGGCCCGTGGCGATCGGCCTGTACGGGATCGTGACCACCACCGCCGTGACCATCGTGCAGCTGCGCCGAGTGGGCATCGACGAGGCCTTCGTTTCACAGACTGAGGAGCATCAGGAGCAGGAGTTCCAGAAGGCGTTCGCCCTCGAGCTGGCGATCGGGATCGCGTTCTCGCTGCTGATAGTGGCGCTCGCACCGGTGCTGGTGCTGGCCTACGGCGAAGACCGGCTGCTCGCCCTCACGCTGGCCGTGGCCTACCTGCCGACCGCGTTTGCCCTCCAGGCGCCGCAGTGGGTGTTCTTTCGCCGGATGGACTTCTTACGCCTGCGCCTGCTGCAGTTCTCGATCCCGGCGGTCACCTTCGCGGTCACCGTGCCGCTGGCCGCGATCACCGGCAGCGTGTGGGCGCTTGTGATCGGCCCGCTGGCCGGCAACGCCGTCGCGGTGATCGCGGCGCTGACGGTCTCCCCGTACCCCGTGCGGCCGCGCTTTGACCGGGCGGCGGCGCGGCGCTACCTCGGCTTCTCGTGGCCGATCTTCGCCACTGCCCTCGCCACGCTGCTCGTGCTACAGGGGCAGGTGCTCGCCTTCGACCTCGACGCGGGGCTGGCGGCCGCCGGGTTCATCACGCTCGCCGCCACCCTCACGCGCTACGCCGACCGTGCCGACCAGATCGTGGCCACCACCATCTACCCGGCGATCTGCGCGATCGCAGACCGCCCGGACACCCAGCGCGAGCTGTTCGTGAAGTCGAGTCGCGTGACGATGATCTGGGCGGTGCCCTTCTGCGCCGGGCTGGCCCTCTTCGCCGCTGACCTGGTGGAGCACGTGCTGGGATCGGAGTGGGAGCCGGCGGTGCTGCTGATCCAGGGGCTGGCCGTGGCGGCCGCGCTTCAACAGGTGGGCTACGGGTGGTTCTCCTTCTACCGCGCCCGCGGCGACTCGCGGCCCCAGGCGGTCGAGTCCGCCGTAATGGCGGGCGCCTTCCTGGGACTGGCGCTGCCCGGTCTCGTCCTCTACGGCGCGAAGGGATTCGTGGCCGGGCGGGTGGCGACGTCGCTGGCGATGCTGGTCGTGCGCCGCCGCTACGTGCGCAGGCTGTTCGCCGACGTCGAGCTGAGCGCTCTGGCGCTGCGCGGGTTCGTCCCCGTGGTCACAGCCGCCGCGACGACGCTGGCGTTGCGAGCGCTGCTCGACCCGGGGACGCTCCCGGAGCTGGCGCTGTTCGCCACCGTCACTGTGGCGCTCACCTGGGCTTTCGAGCGGCGCCTGCTCGGCGAGCTGGTGAGCTACGTGCGCGGGCGGGCGGCGGCACCGCCCGGGGTCAACGCCGCGCGCGCCTGATGCGCCGGCTGGAGCCCAGCGGCTCGAAGCCGGGCGGGCGTGGCGCCTGGTGCAGCGGCCCCATTCGCAGCGCCCGGGCGTAGACGGAGTTGGGCGCGAAGCGCAGCAGTGAGACGTGGATGAGCGTGCCGCAGGCCAGGAGCGCCAGGCCGCTGAGGGCCAGCAGGCCGGCGGGGAGGCCCGTGCGCGGAAGCGCCGCGGCCGGTGCCGCCGCATCGACCTCTGCAGAGGTGTCCTCGGCCGCGACGGGAGCCTGTGAGGTGTCGGGCGCGGTCTCGGCGGCGCCGGTGTCGGCGGGCGCAGAGCCGCCGCCGTCATCGGCAGCGGGCGCAGGGTCGCCGGCGCCGCTATCGGCCTGGTCGTCGGCGGGCACGTCGCCAAAGGGATCGGCGTACTGGTCGTCCCCCGCGCCCTGCGCGAACACGGTGCTGGGGAGGGCGAGCGCCCCTAGCGAGGCGATGGCCGCGCAGAGCAGGAGGGTGACGGTCAAGCGGAGCATGTGCGGACAGCCTAGCCATAGACTCGGCGGGGTGGATGTCTACGCATCTCAGGCGTCCCCGCCGCGGGTGGCGCTCGTGCACGACTTCATGGTCAGCCTGCGCGGGGCCGACCGCGTGTTCCTCGAGATCTGCGAGCTCTATCCCGACGCGGACATCTTCACGCCCATCTACGACGAGCGGGGTACCGAGGGCCGGCTGGCGCACCGCAATATCCACACCTCCTTCCTCCAGCGCCTGCGCCCCAACTCGCGCAACTTCCGCGCCTTCCTGCCGCTCTACCCCGCGGCGGTCGAGTCGTTTGACCTGCGCGGCTACGACCTGGTGATCTCGAGCTCCAGCGCCTGGGCCCACGCGGTGATCTGCGAGGAGCGGGCCGTGCACGTCTGCTATTGCCACAACCCGTTCCGGTACGCGTGGAACGAGCGTCGCCGGGCGCTGGACGAGACGTTCGATCCGGTCAGCCGTGCTCTGCTCGGAGCGCTGTTTCGCCGCTGGCGGGTGTGGGACTGGGTGGCGGCCCAGCGGGTGGACCGCTACCTGACCAACTCGCGAACCACGCAAGCCCGGATTCGTACGTACTTCGGCCGCGAATCGGAGGTTGTCTACCCACCCGTGGGCACCGCGCGCATGCGGCCGGGGAAGGTGGGCGAGCACTACCTGGTGCTGTCCGAGCTGATGTCGCACAAGCGGATCGACATGGCCGTCGAGGCCTTCAACAGGCTGGGGCTGCAACTCGTGGTGGTGGGGGCCGGGCCGCACAGGCGGCGCCTGGACGCTATGGCCGGTCCTACGATCCGCTTCACCGGCCGGGTGGACGACGCGCAGGTGGCCGAGCTGCTCTCCAGCTGCCGGGCGCTGGTGGTCCCCTCGGTCGAGGAGTTCGGGATCGCCGCCGTCGAGGCGCAGGCCGCCGGCCGACCGGTGATCGCCGCCGGGTCGGGCGGCGCTATCGAGACCGTGGCCGACGGCGTGACCGGCAAGCTGTGGTCGGGCGGGGTGGACCAGCTGGTCGAGGTCGTGAGCTCGTTCGACGTCCTGGGGGTGGACCCCGCCGCATGCGTGCGCAACGCGCGGCGCTTCGACGCATCCGCGTTCCGTCGCGAGTTCCCGCGTCAGGTTGAAGCGGCGATCGCCGCTCGCAGCGAGGAACCACCCAGCCTGGACGCGCGCGCGATCGCCGCCCGGCGGACGCCGCGTCGGCGCGGCGGACTGACCCGACCGCTGCGGTAGGGATTCGCGCCGGGTAGGGATTGCTCGCGCCGGCCGGCCGACCGGCGCGGGTAGGGTGCCCCGGCGATGCGCCCTGCCGTGCTCCGGATCTGCACCGCGGTCCTGCTGGCCGGGCCGACAGCCCTCGCCTTCTTCTCCGGCGGCTTCTTCGACCGCGCGCGCCTGGTGGCCGCGCTCGCCGCGTGGCTGGCGGTGATCGTGGCGGCGGTGGCGGCCGACCGGCCTCTGCCCAGGGGACGCCCCGGACGGGCGGCGATCGGGGGCCTGCTGGCGCTGGGGGTCTGGGTGCTGGTGTCGATGGCCTGGGCCCCCCTGCCCGGCGAGGCCTGGCACGACGCCCAGCGTGTGGCGCTCTACGCGGGCGCACTGATCGCGGCGGCCGCCCTGCTACGCGATCCGGGGGCGGCGCGGATGGTCGAGCCGGCGCTGGTGGCGGGGGCGTTCGCGGTCGTGGCCTTCGGGCTCTCGGAGCGCCTGGTGCCCGGCCTGATCGACCTCTTCGACAGCCGCTCCGCGCAGGGCCGGCTCGATCAGCCGCTCACCTACTGGAACGCGGAGGGCAGCGTGCTCGCGGTCGGGCTGGTGCTGGCCATCCGGCTGGCCGGCACCTGGCAGCGCCCCGTGTGGATGCGGCTGGCGGGAGCCGCTGTGGCTCCGTGGCTGGGCGCCGGGATCTACCTCACGCTCTCGCGCGGCGTGCTGGCGGCGCTGGGCGTTGGCCTGCTCGTGCTCGTGCTGGCCGCGCCCGCGCGTCCCCAGCTCTCGGCCGCCGCGCTCGCCCTCGCGACAGGCGTGGCCGCTGCGCTGGCCGGCTGGGTGCTCGGCAGCGTGCAGACGCCCCCCACCGAGACCGGCGAGGGATTGGCGATGCTGGCGTGGCTTGTGGCGCTCTCCTGCCTAGCCGCGCTGGTCCAGCATCGGCTGGCCGGCCGCGAGGCCGGCGAGCGATCCCTGCGCAGGCGCTACCGGCTGCCGCGCGGAACGTGGGTGGCCGCCATCGCCCTCGTCACCCTCCTGCTGGCGACCGTGGTCATAGCCGGCGCGCGGCAGGGCCCGCCCGCGGCCTCGACGTTCGGGGCCGAGCGGCTGAACAATGCGGGCAGCAACCGGTACGAGTACTGGGGCCTGGCGTTGAGGATGTTGGCGCGCGACCCCTTCGCAGGCGAGGGCTCAGGCAGCTTCCGTGTGGTGTGGCTCAGGGAGCGCGAGATCTCCGAGACGGTGCAGGACGCCCACTCGCTCGTGCTCGAGACGGGCGCCGAGCTGGGCGTCGTCGGGCTCGCCCTTCTCGCGATCGGGGTCGTGGGAGTGGGCGTGGCCGCCCACCGAGCCCTACGCGAGCGCCACGTGCTCGCCCCCGGCGTGGCCGCGGGCTCGGCCACCTGGGTCGTGCACGCCCAGCTCGACTGGCTATGGGAGATGCCGGCGGCGACCCTCAACGCGATCCTGCTGGCAGCGGTCGCGATTGCGTTACACGAACGAACGTTTGACCTGAAGCAGCAGCTCGTCGAGGACTGAGCTCACGGCTCGACGGGAGGCTCGAGGCGGCGCAGCTCGGCCCGCGCCTCCCGCGCTCGCGCCGGGTCGATCTCGCGGGTGGCGCCGGCCAGCAGCGCCCAGGCCGTCGAGTTCTCCGGTTCTCGGCGTGCCACCTCCTCGATCACCTCAGCCGCTTCGCGCGGGGAGCCGGCCGTCAGCAACAGGCGGCCCTCGAGCAGATCTGCCTCGCTGTCCGGATTCATGCGCTGGGCGTCGCGGACGAGCCCGAGTGCGCGCTGAGAGCTCTGCTCGTCGAGGTTGCCCGTAGCCAGTGCGCGGCCCTCGGCTTGGGGTTTGGCGCCGCGCAGGCCGACGCCGAGGAACACCATCACCGACAGCGTCAGCAGCACGAGTACGACGCGCGCGACAACGGGTGTGCGCAAGGGGGCCATCGTCGCCCGGCCAGGCTAGTGCAGAGCGCTCCCAATTCGCTTACGCGGGAGCGTGCAACACCTCGCGTGCCGCCGCGGGGCTGCGCAGCGAGATCGCGAGCACCGCCGCCGCGCAGGCCAGCTGCAGCCCAGACAGCGCGATAGCCACCTGCGTCAGGTCTGCCCCGATCCCCAGGAGCAGAAGCACCTCAGCGCCCGCACCGGCGCCCAGGATCCAGATGAAGCTCGACCGCCCGAGGGCGAGCAGGTACTGCACCGACAGGTACGCACAGGCCAGCAGAGCCATCGCCAAGCCCAGCCACGGGAGCGCGCCCGCGGCCTTGGCCTTGTCCTCGCCGAAGACGGTGGACAGCAGGGGCTCGGCGGCCAGGGCGTAGATCAGCACCATCGGCACGCCGGCGGCCAGGACGAGGGCGAGGGTCCGCGCGAGTATGGGCCGGGCGTCGACTCCCGTGCGGGCGCGCCGAGCGGCTTCGGGCAGCAGGTACATCCCCAGTCCGACCGCCACCCAGACGATCGCCTTGGCGGCTACCGCCGCAACGCCCCAGGATGCTGCCCACGGTCTCGGAGGCCTCGTGCTTGACCACGATTACGTGCACCTCCTGCCAGCGCGGTGGCGAAGATCAGCCGGCCCAGCCATCGGCGCACCCCGGCGGCCGCAGCTTGGTCGCCGGCGGCCACGGCGTGGCTGACCTCGCGCGCCACCGCGATCTGCAGGGCCGACCCGGGGACCATCAGGATGATGAAGGCCGACAGCAGCGCCGCCAGCGAGCCGTAGCCGGTGTCCAGAGCCCGCGCGAAGACGATCGTGAAGACAAGCGCGATCACGTTGGACGCGATCACCGCGGAGGCCAGGCCCGCGGCCCGTCCGGTGTCCGAGGCGGCCATCGCGCGCAGCAACTGGGCCAGGATGCGCACCGACGCGAGGCTAGCGAGAGGCCCGTGAGGGCAGTGCACGGGCCACGAGCCATCCAGCGTCTAAGCTGCGTCCGTGGATGAGCGCGCTCTTACCGAGCGCCTGATCACCTACGACACGTCCTCTCCAGAGGGAATGCAGGCCGCCGCGGCCTTCGTCTACGGATGGCTGGAGGCCCGTGACGTGGAGGTGAAGGGCGACGAGCACAAAGGCCTGCCGGTGCTGGCCGCGACGGTGGGCGCTAAGGTCGGGCCAACGGTCGTGCTCCACGGCCACCTCGACGTGGTGCCGGGCCGCCCGGAGCAGTTCGAGCCCCGCGTGGAGGGCGACCGCCTTTACGGCCGCGGCGCCTACGACATGAAAGGTGGGCTGGCGGCGATGATGTGCGCCGTCCGCGACCTGGCCGCCCAGCGCGAGGTCCGGGTGCACCTCGTGTGCGTCTTCGACGAGGAGTCCGACGAGCAGGGCAAGCGGGGCACCGACTACCTGGTGGAGAAGGGCTACGTGGGCGACTTCGCCATCACCGGCGAACCCACCAACCTCCATATCGGGGTGCAGGCCAAGGGCGTGCTGGCCCTCGGCGTGCAGGTGAGCGGCTGCTCGGCGCACGGCGCCACGCCGTGGCTGGGCGACAACGCGGTGGTCAAGGCAGTCGACGTATTCCGCGCGATCGAGTCCCTGCCCTTCACGCGCGAGTCCTCGGATCTGTTCGACCGCCCCTCGATCAGCCTGGGGCGGATCGCGGGCGGGGACGCCGTGAACCGGGTGCCCGACCACTGCCGGATCGACCTCGACATCCGCTACCTGCCCGGTCAGGACCCCGGCGAGATCATCGAGGCGGTGGGCTCTCAGCCCGATGTAGAGATCGTCAAGGTCTTCCACCGCGAGCCGATAGTGGTGGCTCGCGACAACCATTTCGTGCAGGTGCTCCAGGAGGCCGTGTCGAAGGTCACTCCGCTGTTTGACAGCATCGCCGTGGGCCGCGATGGAACCTCAGACGTCATCTCCTTTCTCAACGCCGGGATTCCCGGGATCGAGTTCGGGCCCACCGGGGAGGGGCACCACGGTCCCGAGGAGTGGGTGTCGATCGCGTCGCTGGACAGCTACCGTGAGGCCCTCGTGGAGTTCGTGAGCCTGATCCCGCACCGGGCGCGCAAGCCAAAGGAGATCGATCGAGGGGAAACGGTGCCCCCGCTCGATCCACCGTTGAAGATCGCGTGACCCCGGCGTTCGAGGACATCCCCAAAACCGGCCTCTGGAAGCGGATGCTCCTGGGCTGCGCTCTGGTGGTCTTCGCCACCGCCTCGGCCACCGCCGTCTCCGCGTTTCGCGAGGTCGACAAGGTTGTCGACGCCCTCAGGGACACCCCCAGCCTCGAGCTTCAGAACCTGGCCGAGACCGACCACGGCAAGCCCCAGACGATCATGCTGCTGGGCTCCGACCGCCGCCCCGACGACGCCACCGACGGCGGTGCGGGCACCGGCGCACGCTCGGACACGATCATCCTGGTGCGCCTCGATCCCGAGAAGGGCACCGCGCTCATGTCGCTGCCGCGCGACCTCAAGGTGGAGATCCCGGGCTTCGGCACCGACAAGATCAACGCGGCCTACGAGCTCGGAGGCCCCAACCTCACCCTGAAGACGGTACGCCAGCTCACCGGCCTGTCGGTCAACCACGTGATCAACGTGGACTTCCAGGGCTTCAGGAAGGCAGTGGACGCGATCGGCTGCATCTACCTGGACATCGACCGGCGCTACTTCAACGACAGCGCCGACTTCGCCTACATCAACGTGCAGCCCGGCTACCAGAAGCTGTGCGGCGAGGCGGCGCTGGAGTACGCGCGCTTCCGCCACGAGGACAGCGACCTCGTGCGCTCGGCGCGCCAGCAGGAGGTGCTGCGCGAGGCCAAGCAGCAGATCGGCACGGGTGAGCTCTACAAGGACCGCGACAGGCTGATCAAGATCTTCGGCAAGTACACGACCTCGGATGTCGCGGTTAAGTCCCGCTCGGAGATCCTGCGTCTGCTCAAGCTGGCCGTGTTCAGCGTGGACCAGCCCCTGCGCGAGGTGCACTTCGAGGGCCAGATCACCGAGGGCGACGAGGCGGCCGGCCTGCCGAGCTACGTGACCGCGAGCAACGCCACCGTCAAGCGGCTCACCGCCCAGTTCCTCGGAGTCGAGGACACGGAGGGCCCGCGCGGAGGCGCCGGCGCGAAGCGCAGGCGCCCGCCGGGCGGCGGCGATCCCGACGGTGGGCTGTTCAAGGACCCCGGCTCCGGCAAGGATCTGGCGCTGCGCACGATCCAGAAGGCCAAGCGCAAGGACGCCGCACGGCTGGCGATCTACTATCCCACGGTCTTCCTCGAGGACGCCTCCGCCGACCAGGCCACGCGCAACTACCGGATCAAGACGCCCGGCGGGAAGGTGGAGCGCGCGTACCGGATGCCCATCCGGCTCGACATCACCGGCGACTACTACGGCATCCAGGGCACCACCTGGAAGAAGCCGCCGATCCTCGACGGCGCTTCCGAGCAGCGCACGCAGGGTGGTCGCACCTTCGAGCTGCACTACGACGGCGACCGTGTACGGCTGGTGGCGTGGCGCACCTCCAGGGCGGTGTACTGGGTGTCCAACACCCTGCGCCAGACGCTCACCGAAGAGCAGATGCTGGCTATCGCCCGCTCCACGCGCCTGCCCTGAGGCGCGCACTCTGGGTACCCTGCGGCGCTTGACCGAGAAGGAGCCAATCGGAGTGATCGGCGTAGGCTGGGTCGGCCTGTGCACGGCGGCCTGCTTCGCCCAGCTGGGCCACGAGGTCGTAGCGCGCGACATCCTGCCCGAGAAGGTGGAGTCGCTCTCGCGCGGCGAGGTGCCCATGCACGAACCGGGCCTGGGAGAGCTGCTGGAGCGAAACGCCGACCGGCTCACCTTCACCACCTCGATGGAGCTGGTGCTCGAGCGCACCCGCCTGCTCTTCTGCTGCGTGGACACGCCGCCGACCTACTCGGGCGACGCCGACCTGTCGCGCGTGCAGTCTGTGATCGACGAGCTGGGCGACTCCAGCGAGCACGCGATCGTGATGAAGAGCACGGTGCCGGTGGGCACCGGGCGCTCCATCCAGCGCCGCCGCGAGGGCTTGGGCTACATCGCCAACCCTGAGTTCCTCAAGGAGGGCACGGCGGTCGAGGACTTCATGCACCCCGACCGCGTAGTGGTGGGAGCGGGCGAGGGCTCGGAGGCCTTCGCGGACCGCGTGGCGGCTCTCTACGAGCCGCTGGACACCCCGATCGTTCGCACCGACGTGGCCAGCGCCGAGATGATCAAGCTGGCCTCCAACGCCTTTCTCGCCACCAAGATCTCCTTCATCAACGAGATCGCCAACGTGTCCGAGGAGCTGGGCGCCGACGTGACCGAGGTGGCCCGGGGAATGGGCCTCGACGAGCGGATCGGCGACAAGTTCCTGCGGCCGGGGATCGGCTATGGGGGATCCTGTCTCGTGGGTGAGGAGACGGTGTTGGTCCGCCATCACGGGCGCACTCAGATGCTCGCCCTCGAGCGGCTGTGGTCACGCCTCGAGACCGAGAGCGACGTGATCGAAGGAGCGCTCATCGAGCCTGCGCGCCTGGAAGCCCTTTCGTGGCTGCCCGGTCTCGACGAGCCGCGCTTTCTGCCGGTGTCGGCCGTCACCCGTCGCGAGTACGACGGCGACATGGTGGCGCTCGAAACCAAGATGGGACGGCGGTTGACGGCAACGGCCGACCATCCCTTCGTGGTTTCCGACGGAAGCGGCGGTGAACCCACCGTCAAGCGGGCGTCTGAGCTGTCGCCAGAGGACTGGCTACCGCTCGCCCAGGGCCGAGCCGCGCCGGACGACAGGTCGTATCTGGCTTCGCTCGTCGGCGGGGCGGAGGCGGCCGGGCTCTCCCCAATGCAGGTCATCGTGCGCCCGCCGTCCGCGCAAATGACGGCCTTGCTTGGGCGGCCGATCGAAAAGCTGAGACTGGCCGCTGCCACCCACCATTCGGCCGCCGCTCGCACAGGTGATGTCAAGCGCACTGGCACCCTCCGCCTCGACGAACTGATGCGGGCCGAGCTTCCGATCCGGGGGTCGACGTTGGGCACCGCGAGGAACGGCCAGTTCGTGAAGAGCGAAATCGACCTCGACTCCGAATTCTGGCGTGTCGTGGGTCTCTACCTCGCGGAGGGACACTGTGCGATCGAGAAGGCCGGTGCGGGTGCGCGCTACCGCCCAACCTGGTCTTTCCACCCCAGCCGGGAGCAGCACTTGATCGACGAGGTCGCGACGTACTGGCTTCGGCAGGGGGTGAAAACCCGGACTTCGCAGACCCCCACGAGCCGTCAGGTCTCACTGTCTTCCAGGATCCTGGGAGCGTGGTGGACGGGCGTGCTCGGGCTGGGGCGCAACGCCTACCAGCAGCGGCTCCCCGACCTGATCTGGGACCGCGCTGACACTGACAAGTGGGCGCTGCTTTCGGGCCTGTGGGAGGGCGACGGCTCCTGGTCGCTGGTCCGCGGGGGGCCCAGTGCGATCCTCGAGTACGGGACCGTCAGCGCGGAGCTAGCCGACGGGGTGCTTCGTCTGCTCGGCGATCTCGGCATCGTAGCCTCGCAGCGCATCGGCAGGACGGTGAAGTCCACGAAGGACACGCACTGGATCAGGATCAGCGGAGCTGACCAGATCGAGCGCGCCATCCGCCTCGTGCCCGCACGTGACCGCGCCGGTGTACTCGCCACGATCGAACTCCAATCCAAGCGAATCGCCCCGACGGGCTATCGCCGGTTCGACGGAGGGCCCGCGTGGGCCAGGGTGAAACGGGTACAGCGGCGCCGCTACTCGGGACCGGTCTACTCACTCGAGGTCCCGGGAGCCCATACCTTCGTCACAACGGGTGGATTGACTACCCATAATTGCTTTCCCAAAGACGTCTCCGCCCTCAAGCAGCTGGCCGGCAACACGGGCTATCACTTCCAACTGCTCACGGCCGTGATCGAGGTCAACGAGCTGCAGAAGCGGCGCACTATCGGCAAGCTCCAGAAGCACCTCGGATCGCTGGTCAACCGCGAGATCGCACTGCTCGGCGTCGCGTTCAAGCCCGACACCGACGACGTGCGCGAGGCCACCAGCCTCGTGCTGGCCGCGCGGCTCCAGGGTGAGGGCGCTCATGTGCGCGTGTATGACCCGGTGGCGGCTGCGAACGCGGCGGAGCTGCTGGGCGGCGCGCGGGTCTGCGCCTCGGCCGAGGAGGCGCTCGACGGCGCCGACGCCGCGGTGCTCGTGACCGAGTGGCCCGAGTTCGCCGACCTCGACTGGGCCGGGGAGGTAAAGAAACGGATGGCTACCCCCCTGGTGGTCGACGGACGCAACTTCCTCGACCGTGACGGCCTCCGCCAGGCCGGTTTCACCTACGAGGGCATCGGCCGCTGAGCATGCAGGCGCTCGTGCTCGCTGGCGGGCAGGGCACCCGCCTGCGCCCGCTGACCTACACCACGCCCAAGCCCGTGATGCCGCTGGCCGGGCGGCCCTTTCTCACCTTCATGCTCGACTGGCTGCGTGGCCACGGCGTGACAGAGGCGATCCTCTCCTGCGGCTTCATGTCGGGCGGCGTGCACGAAGTGCTCGGCGACATCTACGAGGGCATGCGGCTGCGCTACGTGGTCGAGGAGGAGCCGCTGGGCACCGCCGGCCCCGTGCGCCTGGCCCTGGACGAGGGGGTGCTGGCCGAGCGTCTGGTGGTGCTCAACGGCGACGTGCTCACCGACATCGATCTGACCGCCGGGGTGGCCCAGCACGAGGGCACCGGCGCCCGCGCCACCCTCGCGCTGACCGCGGTGGAGGACACGGCGAGCTACGGCGTGGTGCCCACGGACCCCGAGGGGCGCGTGCAGGCCTTCCTCGAGAAGTCCGACGGGCCGGCGCCGACGGACCGCATCAACGCCGGCGCCTACGTGATCGAGCGGGAGGTGATCGAGACGGCGGTGCCGGCCGGACGCGCCGTCTCCTTCGAGCGCGAGGTGTTTCCGGACCTGGTCGGCAACGGGCTCTACGGATGGGCGGCGGAGGGCTACTGGGTGGACATCGGGACACCGGAGCGTTATCTCGAGGCCACGTACGACCTGCTCAGCGGCCGGCCACAGTCCAAGCTGAGAGTCCGCGACGAGACGGGATCGCTGATCGGGGAGGGATGCCTCACCGCCGGCGCGCACATCGGCCCCCAGTCGGTGCTTGGATCCCACTGCTCGGTGGGCAGCGATTCGCTGGTGGAGCGCTCGGTGTTGCACGACCGGGTGAGGGTGGGGGCCGACTGTCAGGTGCGAGGCAGCGTGCTGGCCGCCCGCGTGCAGGTCGGCGACGGCGCGCTCATCGAGCCGGGGGCGCTGGTGGGCGCCGGAGCCACGATCGGCGAGGGTGCCGTCGTGGTGGGCCAGGCGCGCATCGATCCCGGCGTGGCCGTCGCGTCAGGAGAGAGGGTGGTGTGAGAGACGACGTTCTCACCCAGCCGCACCAGATCGCTGATGCGCTGTGGCGAGTCGAGGCCGCCGACGTCCCCCGGCGCGAGGCCCCGGGCGGCCTGATGGTCTGCGGCATGGGGGGCTCGGCGGTGGGTGCCGACCTCGCGGCGGCCGCGATCGGCCGGCGCGCCCTACGGCCTCTGCGCACCGTTCGCGGCTATGCACCCGATCCGTCGGCGGGGCCCGACACGCTGGTGCTCTGTGCCAGCTACTCGGGCTCGACCGAGGAGACGCTCTGGTGCTTCGACGCGGCCGGCGTGGCTGGGGCGCCGCGGGTGGCGCTCACCACCGGTGGTCCGCTTGCCCAGCGGGCGCGAGACGAGGGCGTTCCGGTGATCGGCGTGCCGTCGGGCATGCAGCCACGCGCGGCGGTGATCTACATGACCGTGGCGGCCCTTGAATGCGCAGCCGCATGTGGGGCGGCCCCCTCGCTCCGGACCGAGCTCGAAGGCGCCGCGGACACGCTCACCGCGCTCGCAGGCGATCCCGGCGAGGCGCGCGCGATCGCCGAGGCGCTGCACGAGCGCCTGCCCGTGGTGCACGGGGCCGAGCTCACCGCCGCGCCAGCGCGACGCTGGAAGACCCAGATGAACGAGAACGCCAAGGTGGCCGCCTTCGCCAGCGAGCTGCCCGAGGCCAACCACAACGAGATCGGCGGCTGGCAGTGGGCGGCGGCCCACGCCTCCCCCGCCGCCGTCCTGCTCTCCGCGCCCGGCCTGCACCCGCGGATCGAGCGCAGGTTCGAGCTGACCGCGGAGCTGATAGAGCGCGCCGGGGTGCCGGTCGTCCACGTGAACGCGCACGGGCAGACCCCGGTCGACCACGTGCTCTCCCTGGTGATGCTGGGCGACCTGGTCTCGATGGAGATGGCGGAGCTGGCGGGGGTGGACGCCACCCCGGTGGAGACGATCGACGAGCTCAAGCGCCGGCTGGCGTGAGCCGGGAGGCGAGGAGCGCAGCCCCTTGCCTCAACCTTGACACAACCGTGGTAAGGTTGGCCTCGAATGGACGGCCTCACGATTCACGAGGCAGCCGAGACGACCGGGTGGTCGGCTCGGATGCTGCGCTACATCGAGCGTGAGGGCCTGATCGCCCCGCGTCGCTCGGAGTCGGGCTACCGGCTCTACGGGCCCGAGCAGCTCCAGCGGCTGCGCACGCTGCGCCAGTTGCTGCACGAGCAGGGCTTGAGCCTGGGCGACGTCGGCTTCGCGCTTCGCCTGAGCCGCGATCCGGAAACGGCACGAGCGGTCGAGGCGTGGCTCGAGGCCCGTCCCAGCCGGCCGGACGACGTACCGGCGAGGGAATGGCTGGCCTTCGAGCAGGAGAAGCACCAGCGCCTGCTCGCCGAGGCCGCACAGCTGACCACCACCATCTGAGAGGACCAATGAGCGCCACCGATACCACCACGCAGGACTATAAGGTCGCCGACATCGGCCTGGCCGAGTACGGCCGCAACGAGATCCGCCTGGCCGAGCACGAGATGCCCGGCCTTATGCGCACCCGCGAGGAGTTCGCCGCCGAGCAGCCCCTGAAGGGCGCGAAGATCATGGGCTCCCTGCACATGACGGTGCAGACTGCCGTGCTGATCGAGACGCTCACCGCGCTGGGCGCCGAGGTCCGCTGGGTCTCCTGCAACATCTTCTCGACCCAGGACCACGCCGCCGCGGCCATCGCCGCCACCGGCGTGCCGATCTTCGCCTGGAAGGGCGAGACGCTCGAGGAGTACTGGTGGTGCACCGAGCAGGCGCTCAACTGGCCCGGCGGCGACGGCCCGAACATGATCCTCGACGACGGCGGCGACGCCACGCTGCTCGTGCACAAGGGCGTGGAGTTCGAGAAGGCCGGCGCCGTGCCCGACCCCGAGTCGGCCGACAACGAGGAGTTCAAGATCATCCTGGCAACCCTCCAGCGCAATCTGGAGGAGGACGCGCAGAAGTGGACCCGGATCGCCGAGAACATCCAGGGCGTG
>JAABUS010003555.1_pt1 | contig 24976 bp, 22 predicted proteins | sample 5560161 | NCBI WGS metagenome assembly JAABUS01 (sample SAMN10711885, study PRJNA513376) | rock metagenome | isolation source: Antarctica rocks | place: Antarctica: Victoria Land, Trio Nunatak nord | collected 2016-01-04
TGCTGGCGGCTGGTTGAGCCGGGATCAGCCTCGAGCTTCGCACGCATATCCTTGATCGCCTGCTCCGCCTCGCGCCGGCACTCCGCCAGGGTTGAATGCCGGCGAAACGACGCCGCCCCCGCCGAGGCGCGCACCCGCACTCCGTCCTGAGCAATCCGCTCCAGGCTCGCCACCCCCGCCCGCACCAGCGCGGTGAAGCTGTCCACCAGCAGCCGCTCCAAAATCTCTGCGTGGTTGACGCGGAAATCCGCCAGCGTCTTCGCGTTCATGCCGACCCCGCCGCACAACCAGCGAAACGCGATGTGCTCCTCGCACAGCCGCGCCAGTTCGCGGGCGCTGCCGATCCCCTTCAGCGTCGCATACAACCACAACGCCATCAGGATGCGCGGATCTGCCGCCGCATGGCCAGCATGCCCTGCCACCGCCTTGATGGCCGCCAGCAGCGGCGTCAGGTCGAGCCCCTCGACAAACCGCCACACCAGACGCACCCGGTGATCCTCCGGCACCAGTTGGTCCAGGCTGAAGGGGCGCCATTCGATCTGGCTGCGCTCGGCACAGCGCAACCGCGCCAGCCCGCCGCCCACCCGCTCAGGCGTCGCCTGCTCGGGCAAAGCCTCGAACAATACAGACGCTTCACCCGATCCCATCACCCGACCTTCGCCAACACCCAGATGCAATGATTCTAGAGGCCAAATCAGCCGATTGCACCCCATCAAGGCGAGCGAAGGGAAAGATTTTCAGCCTCTCAGTCGATGAGGAACACCACAGTTGCAAGTCCGAAGACGGGCAGGAGCACGGCGCAGGACCAGGCCATGTAGCCCAGGAAGGACGGCATGCGGATGCCGCGCTCGCTGGCGATGGAACGGATCATGAAGTTGGGCGCGTTGCCGATGTAGGTCATGGCGCCCATGAACACTGAACCCGCCGAAATCGCCAGCAGCGTGCGCGAGAGCTGGCCCATGAGCACCTCCGGGTCGGCGCCGGCCATGTCGAAGAACACGAGGTAGGTCGGCGCATTGTCGAGGAAGGAAGACAGCAAGCCCGACATCCAGAAATACGCGGCGTCGTTGGGCTGCCCGTCCGCCCGGCTGGCCAGTGTCACGAGCAGGGCCAGCGGCCCAGAGCTGCCCGCTTTGAGAATTGCAAGCGCAGGCAGCATGGTCACGAAGATGCCTGCGAACAGGAGGGCTACCTCCCGGATCGGGTCCCAGGTGAAGGCGTTCTCGATCCGCACGCGCCGGGCCGTCGTGGCCCAGGACAGGCCGGCAAGGAACAGCAGCGCCGCATCCCGCACCAGGCCCTCCAGCTGCAATTCGATGTGCCACACATCCACGCGCATCCCGGAATGCCACAGCCCGCTGGCAAGCACGGCAGCCACGGCACCCACGAGGTAGAGTGCGTTGGGCAGGCCCTTGAAGCTCAGCTTCAGGCGCCCGGCCCGGCGCGGGCCACCGTCGCGGCGCCACGTCCAGCTATCGATCGCATAGAACAGGCCAAGCAGCACGACGCTGCACAGCAGCATGGGAGCGGCCATGTGCCGGAGCGTCCAGCCGAATGCGATGCCCTGCAGGAAGCCGAGGAACAGCGGCGGGTCTCCCAAGGGGGTGAGGGAGCCGCCGATGTTGGCGACCAGGAATATGAAGAATACCAGCACATGGGCGTTGGCGCGTCGCTTCAGGTTGGCCTGAATGAGGGGGCGCACCAGCAGCATGGCTGCGCCGGTCGTGCCGGTCAGGCTCGCAAGCCCCGTCCCGAGCGCGAGCAGCGCCGTGTTGACCGCAGGCGTGCCGACCAAGTTGCCGCGGACACGGATCCCGCCAGAGATGACGAACAGAGCAAACAACAGGACGACGAAGGGCAGGTACTCAAGCAACGCGACCTGCAGCACCTCGTGCAAGGCGGCGGCCGCGCCGTGAACGGCAGCAAGCGGCAGGAGGAACAGCATGGACCATGCCGCGGCCACCTTGCCGAAATGCCGGTGCCAGAAGCGGGGCAGCAACTGGGGCAAAACCGCAATCGAGAGCAGTAGCCCGGCGAAGGGCAACACCCACCAAAGACCCAGAGCTGCGCCGTCGAGGGCCGGCAATTCCTCAGCCGCCGCGGCCGGACCCGCCCCGCATGTGTCCGCTAGCAGGACCAACCCCAGCATCAGCATCCTCAACATCGTGAGTGGACCAATCCTGAAGTGTTGCCCGCAGCCCTGTAAAGGAAGGCAGGGTTGCCCGAAGGTGAGCACCGGGCCTCCTTGCGACGCAGTCGCATCAGACCGAAGCCAGCCGCACGTCGGCGCGCGATCGTCATCGCTTTCAGCCGGAGGCCCATGGAGCGGAAAGGTGCAAGCCTGATAGGCTTGCATAGTGAGACATCCGAGGAGGAGGTCGCCCTGGCACTACGAAGCTGCGACTCTCTGGTCTACACGGCCCTACGTTCCCGGCCTGACCTCTCCTGCACGCTGCTCCGCAGGCTTGCTGCGTCGTTCGAGGTTGTGTGCCGTGTTGACCAGCGCGATGTGCGAGAATGCCTGTGGAAAGTTGCCGACCAGCCGCTTTGTCCGCACGTCGTATTCCTCGGACAGAAGGCCAACGTCGTTGCAAAGGTCCAGCAGGCGCTCGAACAACCGCTGTCCTTCCTCGCCCCGCCCGAGTAGCACCAGCGCGTCCGCGAGCCAGAAGGAGCAAGCAAGGAAAGCACCTTCTCCGTGAGCAAGGCCGGTCTCGACTCCGGCTGGGTCGTGGCGCATGACGAAGCCGTCTTGGAGCAGCCGGCCTTCGACGGCGCGAACCGTCCCGGCGATGCGCGGGTCGTCCACCGGCAGAAAGCCCGTCGTCGGGATCAGCAGCAGGCTGCCATCCAGCTGCTTTGAGCCATAGGACTGCACGAAGCTGCCGAGTTCCGCGTCGTAGCCGTTGGCGCAGACGTCTTCGTGGATCGCCTGGGCCACCTCGCTCCAGCGCTCCACCGGACCCTCCAGCCCGAATTCCTGCGCGATCTTGATGCCCCGATCGAACGCAACCCAGGCCATGACTTTGCTGAACGTTAAGTGCCGTTCCGGCTTGCGGCTTTCCCAGATGCCCCGGTCCGGCTCGCGCCAGACGTCGGCAAGATGCGCCAGCAACGCCTTTTGCAGCGCCCAAGCGTCGGCGCTGCTGGCCAGGCCACCTCGCTGGGCCTGGTAGAGCGCATCCATCACCTCGCCATAGACATCGATCTGGATCTGGCCGTGGGCGCCGTTGCCGATGCGCACGGGCTTGGAACCCTCGTAGCCCGGCAGCCAGTCCACCTCCCACTCGGTCAGGCGGTGCTCGCCGATGATGCTGTACATGATCTGCAGCTGTGCCGGGACGCCCGCGACGGCACGGAGCAGCCAGTCCCGCCAGGCGCCTGCCTCCTCGTAGTAGCCGGCGTTCATCAGCGCGAGTAGCGACAGGGTGGCGTCGCGCAGCCAGCAGAACCGGTAGTCCCAGTTGCGGCCGCCACCGAGCGTTTCGGGCAAGCTCGTCGTGGGCGCCGCCACGATGCCGCCCGTGGGCGCGTAGGTCAGTGCCTTGAGAGTGATCAACGACCGCATCACCACCTGGCGCCGTTCGCCTTCCCCAATCCGGGCACGTCCGGACCACCCGGTCCAGAACCGCGACGTCGCGTCGAGTGCAGCCTGCGGGTCAACCGCCTCAGGCAACGTCTGGTGCGAGGGCGCGTAGGTCAGCGTGAACGGCACCGTCTCGCCCGCAGTGACCGTGAACTCGGCAACGGTCCTTCCATCGTCGCCGTGGATCGGCGCAGACGTGCGCAGCACGACTTGGTCCGGCCCGGCGATGGCACGCAGCGTTCCATCGTCAAGGCGGTGGACCCAGGGCACCAGGGCACCGTATCCGAACCGCAGGACCAACTCCGTTCGCATCGCAACCTGTCCGCGCACCCCGATCACAATGCGGATCAGCTTGGAGCTGCCGCTGCGCGGCGGCATGAAGTCCATGACCACGACCACACCGCTCTCGGTCTCAAAGCGGGTTTCCAAGATAAGCGTCTCCCCCCGATAGCGTCGGGTTGCAGGCGCTGCGACGTTCGTTGGGGCGATAAGCCAGCGCCCGTGCCCGGGATCACCGAGCAGGGCGGCGAAGCACGCATCGGAGTCGAAGCGCGGCCAGCAGAGCCAGTCTACCGAGCCGTCCCGCCCAACTAGCGCAGCGGTTTCGCAGTCGCCGATCAGGGCATAGTCTTCAATGCGCGAAGGCATAGTCGCCTACTCTTTCCCGGATGCCCGGTTGGTGAAGCGGGCGTTGCCCAGCCCGGAGCCGATGGTCATCACGCCCCAGCGCTCCACGTCGCGCATGAACGGCGCCTCGCTCAAGCCCTGCACGACCGCGTCGTTGTGCATCAACACCACGGTCTCATGTCCGGCGATGGTGGGGATTGCCCGGTGCAGAAGCTGCGGCACGTTGAAGCTTTCATGCTCCCAGTCACCGGGCAGGTTCTGGCCGCCCTTCTTGATTGACCCATCCTCCCGGATCAAGCCTGGGCAGCCAACCCCGATGAACGGGGCCAGGCGCAGCCCCTGCTTACCGGCGCGCTTGATCGCCGACTGCAGCATGGCGGCAAGGCGTCCGACGGCGCTCTCCCGGTCTGGCTCGTCGTCCGCATGGCGCCACAGCTCGGATGCCCAAACTGCGCTCCTCGACAGGTCGGGTGCCCTACGCAGATTGAGTTCGACGATCCCGACCCGGATGTTGGAGCCGCCGATGTCCACAGCCAGGATGGCGTCATGGCCCGAAAAGGCCCAAGACGGCACAAGGTGGATGCACCCGATCAGGCCCGCCTCATCCGGGTCGTGCCGGATCGGCGCCAACTGGATGTCGTGCCCCGTGCCTTTCAGGATCACGGACGTGCGGCCGATGGCAAGCTCGCCGATGCGGCTGGCGCGCAATCCTCCGCCGACAACGATCCGCTGGGTGCCCTGCCAGTCGTCCAGCCGCAGGAAACGGCCGATCACGGTCGCGAACTCCTGGGCGAATTCCTCGATCGCGCCGATGAGCACGCCGGCGGCGTCCGGGTCGCCGTCCAGCAGCAGGCGGTCGAGCTTCTTCTTGCTGATGTCCTTGCTGGGCACGTCCCCAACCGGGTCGTCGTCAACCTGGCTCACGCGCTCCCGCATGTCGTCGAGAATGGTGCGGAACGCCCGCCCGCTCGCGCGGTCGCCGATGAAGCCAGCTTCGTCGCGCAGCTCGGCATTGTAGGTGTCAATGTGCACGGCGGCCAGGCGTCCTGCGCCATGGCCGGCGAGGCTGGATACCAACGGTTCAGCTTGGGTCAACAGGGTGCATCCGATCAACATTGAGTTTGAGGGACAGGTTCGACGGCCCAAGCAGCTTTCGAGTATGCATGGTGGTCACTACAGCTCGACCTGGGTGCCGAAACCAATGACGTGCTGGGCGGGATTTGGAAGTAGCCCGGCGCCTTGACGGCATTGCGTCCCATGAAAGCGTAGAGCCTCTCGCGCCAGACTGGCAGCTTGGACTGCATCGTGCCGACGGGCGTCTTACGGCCAAGAAAGAATGAGGTCTCGGCGATGTTGATCGGGAACTTGGCCTGGTGCGCCTCCAGCGCGGCCGGCACCGCTGGCGCCTCCGCGAACCCGAAACGCAGGGTCATCCGCACAAAGCCCTTGTTTGTGGTCCGAGTGCGGTGGCGCGGGCGTACGGCAACTGGTGCCGCGGGTGCGGGACAAATACTTGCCGAATAGGCGGCAAGGGACCAGAGGCCGAAGCGAAGTTTCCGGTAAGCTTCATCGTGCCGGGCGCTGGTCCACGATATACTCGCCTATGTTGAACGGGATCCCGGACGCCTGACGCGCTGCCACCAGCGCCTTGCGGATCGTGGACCGCGCCAATGGCCGGCCACCCTCGAGCGCCGCCAGGGTCTTGACGCTGAGGGCGTTGCCGGGGACCGCGGACGCAATCTCCTTCCAACGCGGGCAGGTGAACCAGGCCCGCTCCTTCTTCTTCGCCATGTACAGGCATCCTTCCGGAACGCCCCCACACCATCGCCGTCTGTGTTCCAGCGTGGGGGCTTACTGACTACTTCGTGTCGATCAGGAAGGTTGGCGTCGGCAGCGGGCCGATCAGAGCCTGCTTGACTGGCTGCGCCGCTGCGAGCGGCGAGCCGGCGGGGACGCCTTTCACGACCGGCATCTGCCGCGTGACCTGCGCGGAGTACTGGCCCTGCGTCGTGCCGGCCATGCGGGTCGTTGCGGTGAAGCCAGCGACTTGCGCCCCTGCCGCCACTGGCTTCGTCACCGTCCAGGTCAGGTTCGGCGTGTTCGGTATGTCAATGGGCGCGACCATGGGATAGCCGTTCAGCATCGGGGTCCGGCCGAACTCCTCGGACGAGAACACCCAGCCGTCCGGGGACTTCGCCGAGTTCTCCACGAAACCGTAGAAGTTGTAGATGGTCACGAAGTCGCCTGCCGTCACAGGCTGGCCCGGCGACAGGGTCTCGTTCGCCTCGGTCCTGATGGTGAAATGGAAGGTGGAGGTTCCATCGGGGTTCTTGTCCACCTGCGTCAGCGTGGCATCCAGCGCCAGCGCCGGGGCAAACGGAACGGCAAGGCTGGCAGCCACCAGGGCGGCAACGAAAGACTTCAACATGCGGGGTCTCCAGATGTGCAGAGGCACACCCGGGTTCTGCTCCGGAATCGCATAAAGGAGCTATACGAGTCTTGGGTGGAAACCAACTGGCCGTCGTACCGCGGGACACAACGGCTCCTGACTTCGATAGGCTGTTCGGCCGTGCTGTATGGACCGGCAGGGTGGACGCAATCACGCCCGCCCAATGCGCCCACGCGAGGCGGACGTAGTGCGGGCGTCGCCTTCGCAGATCGTGGCCGAGGTGCGTGGCAAAACCAGGGTCGGAGGCAGCCGAGGTGGGATAGTTCGCGGACGAAGAACTGCCGGACGGCCTGTCGCTTTGCCGCTTGCTGCCTTGCCAGCTCCGCCACACAGTTCATTACGCGCTCAACGCAGAGTTGATCGCGTAATTCAGGGCGGCATGCGGCGCTCGCATCTTGATAGACTACCTCGATATCTTCCTCCATTCGATCGGTAACGGCACCGGCGCGTCCGCGACCAGCTCGAAGCTATGCTGGCGGACACGGGAGACCGAGTGGAGATGAACCGCTGGGCAGGGGGCTGACGGTCAGCTTCGGGGGGACACGAACCTGGTCGGGCAGTCCGCGCCTGTGTGTCGGACCTCGTGCCTTAGGGCCGCTTCGTCGGTGTGGTCCGGTTCGACCTGCGCGCCATGGAAGGAGGGATAGGGTTCGTCGTCGGCCTGCACTCTGGCTGGTGGAAGTGGGTCCTGCGAAGGTAGGATCTGGCTAGTCGGAAGAGACCAATGGTGGGAACACGGTTTTTCCGCTGCAGTGTTCCGCCTGTTTCTCGAAGCGGCCAAAGGCCCGTTTGCTTTATCCCACACCTTCCGTAGGCGAGGCGGCGTGCTATCGTGAATGCGTAGGTGGCCAACCAGGGGAGGGCAGCGCCGTGAACATTGACTGGAGTACCGAGCTTAAGCGTCCGGTGACACTCGCGCTGGCCGCCCTGGCCCTTGTCGGATGGGTTGTCGCGATTTCACAGATATCGTCGAAGTCGTCGCTCCGCGCCAGCACGTCGGCCCAGATCAATGAGCTGACGACAACGCGGCAGCAGCTCGCCACGGAACTCGACCAGCAGCAGAAAGCCTCCGGCACCCTTGCAGACATGCAAAGGAAAGCCGCCGAGACCACCGCGGCAGCTAACACCGCCGCGCAGGGCCGCGATGCCGCAGTCACCCAGCTTGTAGAGGCGAACAAGGCAGCCGAAGCCGCAAAAGCCAGCTTCGCCGCTATTCAGGCGGAGCTCAAGGCGGCGACGGAGGAGCTCGCGCAGCAGCGCGCTGCCAGCGCCGACGCGGACAGTAAGCTGGCGCAGAGCAAGGAAGCGGCGGGCAAGCTCGACAGCGACGCCGCCGCCCGTAGTCAGGAGCTTGCCGACGTGAGCAAGCGAATCGACACCGCCCACACGCAAGAGGCTGAGACGCGGCAGTCGCTGGCGCAGCTCACGCAGGAGGCCGCCACCCGTTCCGAGGACATCGCCAAGGCCGAGACCGCATTGCAGCAAACCCAGCAGGCTGCTGCCCAGGCACAGGCACAGGTCGTCGAAGCCCGGACGCAGGCCGACCGTTTGGCGACTCAGCAGACCGACGCCCAGCAACGGTTGGCCGCGCTGCAACAGCAGCTTCCCTCGGCCCAGGCCGCAGCCGATGCGGCGCAGAAGCGTCAAGCTGACACGGCCACTCAGGTTGAACGCGCAGCCCAGCAGGCGACCGTTGCCGAGCAGCGGCTGACGGTCTTGCAGCGCCAAACAGAGGACGCGCAGAAGGCGGCGGCAGCCGTTGGGACGGAACTTGCGGGCACCCAGGCGCAATTGACCCAACTGACCGAACAAAGGAGGGCGGCTGAGCAGCAAATAAGTTCGTTGCGTGGAGAGGCCGACTCTTTGCAGCGGGACCGTGCTGCGGCGGAAAAGCAGCTTGCCGACAGCAAGGTGCAGCTTACCCAGCTTGCCGAGCAGCGCAGCGCCGTCGAGCGGCAGGTCGAGACGCTTACAGCGCAAATTGAACGCGGCAAGAAGGATGCATCCGACGCGGAAGGACGTGTGTTGGAAGCGCGCAAGCAGCTGGATCAGACCACTTCCCAGCAGACCGCGGCCGAGCAGCAGCTCAATGCGATGCAGCAACAGGTAGCACGGGCGCGCAGCGAGGTCGTCGATGCCGAGGCGAAGCTGGCTGCTCTGAAGCAAGCGGCTGAGCAACAATCGTCTGCTCCGGATCTGATCGCGCCTTCCACCGTCCCCCCCAAGTAGTCCTCGGGAGTGTCAAAAACCTGCGGCGGATGGCTTGCCTGTCTCGGGCTGATCGGCCTGGCTGATGCCTGATCACGGGACTGTCGCAAGATTGGGGACCGTAACGTTATCGGGCTTGATCCGGTTGGAAGCGAGGCTGGTGCTGGCCGGTTTCCGACACGAAACAGCCCCCGCCTACGCCACACACCACGCCGCCCGGCACCGGACAATGTTACGACCCCCAATCTCGCGACAGTCCCCCAGCTGAGGCGGGCGCTCACTGCTGGACAACGAGATCTTGACCCGGACTCTGCTACTGCTCGCCTGCCTGCTGTCGGTCACGCCCGCTCGCGCCCGGGACATACCCGGCTTCGGCACGGTGTCGTTCCCGACGTCCTGCGTGCCCGCGGTGCAAGCCGATTTCGAAACAGCGATCGCCCGGCTGCACGCCTTCGACGGCCCTGAGGACGCTTTTCGCGCCGTCGCTGCTGCCGATCCGCATTGCGCCATCGCCTGGTGGGGCACGGCGATGACGGCGCGCGGTAACCCGCTCGCCGGGGCGCCGAGCCGGGAAGCGCTCGAGGCTGGGCGCGCGGACCTGGAGCACGCCGTCGCGGCCGGCCCGGCAACGCCGCACGAGGCAGGGCTGATCGACGCTCTTCGCGTCAACTATCGTGACCCGGCAGAGGATCATGCGGCCCGCACCGGCGCCTATGAGGCCGCGATGCGTGCCTTAGCCGAGGCTTACCCGGACGATGTGGAAATCCAGAGCTTCCACGCCCTGGCCATCCTCGAAGCAGTGGACCTCACCGACAAGAGTTTCTCGGGAGCATTCAAAATCGTGGGGGGGGGTGATCATGCCGCGGCTGTCGTCGACCTGTGGTCATCGTTGGCGGGCCGGAAGCCGGGGTGGCGATGGCGGAACGCGTCTTCGAGCGTGTCGTTCAGCACCGCCGTCCGCACGTCGAGGAAGGGCTGCACGGTCGCCCTGTTCCAGCGCATCTGCTGCTTTTTGTTCATACGCTTGGCCACGATCTCGTTGACCGCGCTTTCCACGAACGCGGTCGAGATCGCATCGCCCCGCCGGCGCCGGGCAGCGTAGTGCACCAGGGCATTCTCGTTGCGTTCGAGGTAGCCCAGCAGCTCGCTCGCGTGTTGCTGAAGACGGCCGATGCCGGTCACGTCTCGAAGGCGCTTGCGCTTTGTCCAGCGGCGTAGGGCCGCGAGCTTGCGCCGGCACCCTGGCCAGCGCCCGTACCACAAGCGCCACTTCGCCCGTTCCAGGCCGCGAACCGCCTCGCTGGCGAAGTGCGTGTCGGCTGTGCCTGCGCCGAGACCACGGGCCGCCTGCAGCGCGTGCTCGAAGCGCACGGCCGCGTGCCAGCAGTCCAGCACGATCGTGGCACCGGGCAGCGCCTCACGCTGCAGCCGCCACAGTCCCGCATCGCCGTCGCACAGCACCGTCGCCGGCGTGTCCGCGTTCACGCCCGCCGCGGCGAGCGCCTGCCGAAACGCCTCAGACGTGATCGCCTGGCCGTTGCGGGCGAAGGCGAAGCGGTGCTGGGCGCCATCGGCATGAATGACCTTACCCGCGACCACCTCGAAGTGGCGCTCCTCTTGCCGGTGTCGGCTGCGCACATAGCCGCCATCGAGACCAACCACAACGATGCCGGCCGCTTGTGCCGCAGGCTGCTGCGCCGTCTCGACGAGGTGCTCTTGCACGATCTCCGTGCCGACGCGCAACGTCCTGTTCCGCGCCGTGCCCGTGTTCTGCGCCCCACTCATCGGCAGTAACTCGGACAGTAAGGCCGCGACCTTGCCAAAGGGCACCAACGCCGCATACCGAGCCGTCACGTAGGCCAGCTCGGGTGCGACCGCATCGCCACCGAGGTCCAGGACCGCAAAGCTCTTCGCCGCACTCGGGCCCTGACAAGGGCAGACGTGCAGCCGGCGGATGCGCACCGGCACGTCGCCGAACAGGGAGCGAAACCTCGCCCCATAATGGCCCTTGCTGGCCAGCACGCGCCCGCACGCGACGCACGAGCGACGGCGCTCACCCACCACGGCCACCTGAGCCGGCACGATCTGAGCCTGGAGTGCTGCCGTGAGCTGCTTCGCCTCGTCGAGCCGAAGCCCAAGCTCGGCCACGCCGGCCTGCTCATCGCGCTCAATCTGGGCAACTTCGGTTTCCGTCATCACCCCAGGCCGTAGCTCCGCAACCAGCTTCACCCGCCATACCAGCTTCGGCACCAGCCCACCCTTTTCCCGTGAGCCCGGACCCTAACCCAATCCGATCAGCACCCCACGATTTTGAATGCTCTCAGCTCGAGGGCTCAAAGGACTCCATGAGAGGCAAGCTCTATCGCGCTGCCTTGAGCGAGGAGTTCCTGATACGTCTTCTCGCCCAGTTCGGCAAAACTCAAATGCGATAGCCCTGGCATGCTCTCCAGCCCAGTTCAAGTTCAGGGCGGCGTGAGGACCGGCGCCGGATAGTCGTGCCGCGCCAGGAAATCGACACTGGTCAGGCCGATCAGAATCACCAGCCAGAACATCCCTGCCAGGGCGAAGATGCGGCTGAGCGGGGAGGCGCGGCCCACGTCCATGAACAGGAACGCCACCACCCCGATCATCAGCGGCGCCAGCACCCCGGCCGGCCAGCCCAGATGGGCCAGCGCCGCCAGCACCTGCAATCCCAGCATCGCCGCCAGCAGCAGCCAGGCCAGGATGATGCGGCTCATGCCCGGCCCGCCACGTAGATCAGTGAGTACATCGCGATCCAGGCCAGGTCCACAAAGCTCCAGTACAGCCCCACTGCCTCGACCGGGGTGTGGTAGCCGCGGGAGAACTCGGACCGGCGGGCGCGCCAGCCGATCCAGGCGACCAGGCCGACGCCGATCAGCATGTGCGCGCCGTGCAGCCCGGTTGCCACCCAATAGAAGCTGAAAAACAGCTCCGCCCCGCCCGCGTCCGGCCCATGCAGGCCGAAGCCGGCGCCGGGGAACAGGCCCTCGCGCACGTCCAGCCACCATTCCAGCACCTTCAGCCCCAGGAACAGCACGCCTAGCATGCCCGTCACCGCGCAGGCCGGCAGGATGCGCCCGATCCGTCCGGCCCGCGCGCCCTTCAGCCCCACGGCATAAACGGCGCTGGCGGAGATCAGCAACAGGGTGTTCACGCTGCCGATCAGCAGGTTGGTGTGCGCCGTCGCCATCGCGAACCCGGCCGGGTGCCCCCGGTGCAGCACCAGCCACACCAGCACCAGCCCGCCGAAGAACAGCATTTCGCTGGCCAGGAACAGCCAGGTGCCGTCAATGGCGGTGTCGGCCTGGTGCGCGGCGGAGGAGAAATGCTCCAGGTGCGCGGCCGGCGCTGCCTCAGCCATTATGGGGCGCAATATGCGGGCGTGATGGCGTGGCTGGGTAGTTGTAGGGCGCCTCCGTCACGGTCGGGATGACGGCAAAGTTCTCTTTCGGCGGCGGCGAGCGGGTTTTCCACTCCAGCCCGGTGGCGTGCCAGGGGTTGTCCGGCGCACGCTCGCCCCGGAACAGGGACCAGCTCAGGTAGCTCAGCGGCATCAGGTAGCCCGCTGCCAGGATCACCGACCCGGCCGATGACAGCACGTTCCACACCTGAAACTCCGGCGCATACGACGCATAGCGCCGAGCCATGCCGAGGTAGCCCAGGATAAACTGCGGGAAGAACGTCAGGTTGAAGCCGAGGAAGATGACAGCGGCGCCCATGCGGCCCCACATCGCCGGATACATCCGCCCGGTGATCTTCGGCCACCAGTAGTGCAGCCCGGCGAAGAACGCCGTCACCATGCCGCCCACCATGATGTAGTGGAAGTGCGCGACCACAAAGTAGGTCTGCGTCAGGTGCACGTCCGCCGCCAGCGCCGCCACGAACAGCCCGGTCAGCCCGCCGATGGTGAACAGCCCGATGAAGCCCAGCGCATACAGCATCGGCGCATCGAACCGTATCCAGCCCTTGTGCATGGTGCCGAGCCAGTTGAACACCTTGATCGCCGAGGGGATGGAAACGAGGTAGCTGAGCAGCGAGAACACGATGGCGGAATAAAGCGACTGCCCCGCCACGAACATGTGGTGCCCCCAGACGAAGAAGCTGATGACCGCGATCGCGACCGAGGACCAGATGACGAACTTGTAGCCGAACAGCTTCTTCTGGCTGAACGCCGGGATGATTTCGCTGATCACGCCGAAGCCCGGCAGGATCATGATGTACACCGCTGGATGGCTGTAGAACCAGAACATGTGCTGGAACAGCAGGGGATCGCCGCCCAGGCTGCTGTCGAACACGCCGACGCCGACGATCCGCTCGAACGCCAGCAGCAGCAGCGTGATGGTCAGCACCGGGGTGCCCAGCACGTAGATGATGCTGGTGGCATACAGGGACCAGATGAATACCGGCAGCCGGTACCACGTCAGCCCCGGCGCCCGCAGCTTGTGGATGCTGACGATGAAGTTCAGCCCGGTCGCGATGCTGCTGAACCCCGATATGAATATGCCCGCCACCGCCAGCACGACATAGCCGGTGCTGTAGTTGGTGCTGAGCGGCGTGTAGAATGTCCAGCCCGTGTCGAGCCCGCCCCAGAACAGCGCCCACAGCACGATCACGCCGCCGGTCATGAACAGATACCAGCTGATCAGGTTCAGCTTGGGGAATGCCAGGTCCCGCGCGCCCAGCATCAATGGCACCAGGAAGTTGCCCAGCGTCACCGGCACGGCCGGCACCAGGAAGAACCACACCATCACCACGCCGTGCATGGTGAACAGCCGGTTGTAGGTGGCGTGGCTGACCAGCGCGCCGGCAGGGGAGATCAGGTGCAGCCGCATCAGCGCCGCCGCGGAGCCGCCGAGGAAGAAGAACGCCGTGATGCTGGCGAAGTATAGCAGCGCGATCCGCTTGTGGTCCGTGGTCAGCAGCCAGGACCGCAGCGTACCGTCCTCGGTCGCATAGCTGCGCGGCAGCGCCTCGATTGCCGAGCGTTCGGCAGGCCCTCCAGCCGTGATGCTCATGAGCCTTCGTTCCCCGCCAGCGACTTGATGTAGGCGACCAAGCGGAACAGATCCGCCTCCGTCACGACGCCGGAGAAGCTCGGCATCCGGTTCTCGTATCCCGCAACGATATCCTGCGCCGGTATCAGGATGCTGTCGCGGACGTACTTGTCGTCCGCCACCACCACGCGACCGTCATTCAGCGGGACCGGATGGCCATACACCCCGTCCAGCGGCGGCGCGCGCACGCTGCTGTAGGCATGGGTGCGGTCCACGCCGAGCGTCTGCTCGCCCACGGCCCCGTTCTGGCCCCGGCCCTCCGCCAGGTGGCAGCCGGTGCAGCCATAGCGGGTGAACAGTGCCCGACCCTCCGCCACTAGCCCGGCGCTGCTGGCGTTGGTGGCCAGCCAATGCTCGAAGTCCGGCCCGTCCATCACCACGACCTGCCCGCCCATGGCCGAGTGGTCCATACCGCAGAACTGGGTGCAGAACAGGTGATAGGTGCCGGGCAGCGTGGCGGTGAACCACAGGCTTTCGTACCGGCCCGGCAGCACGTCGTGCTTGATGCGGAAGGCGGGGATGGCGAAGTCGTGGATCACGTCCTCGCTGGTCATCAGCAGCTCTATGGGGCGGCCGGTGGGGACGTGCAGGGCGTTGATCTCGTACTGGCCGCCGGGGTGCTCGACCTTCCACATCCACTGCTTGCCGGTGACGGCGATCCGCAGCGCGTTGGGCGGCGCCTGGAACTGGCGGACATAGAGGTTGGCGCCCCACACGAACAGGCCGAAGAACAGCGCCAGGGTGGCGCCCGTCCAGGCGATCTCGAACCGCCAGGTCTTCTGTGCGACCTTCCCGCGGTCGTGCAGGTTCGTGTAGCGGTAGCGGCTGACGTAGGTCAGCATCAGCCCGAACACCAGCAGCAGCACCAGGATGGTGACGCCCAGCAGCGCCAGCAGCAGCAGGTCCACCTCCGGCGCATTCACCGACGCTTCGGGCAGGAGGCCGCTCATGGATGCCGCGTCCAGTGCGCCACGACGAGCGTGCCGAGGATCAGCAGGACCGTCAGCACGCCGCCGGCCCGCACCATCTTCTCGACGGACGGCGTGTAGCGCCCGGTGGCGGCGTCCCAATGGAAGCACAGCAGCAGGACCGGGTTGGCCTGCGCCTGCCCGCCGCCCCGCGCTAGCCGGACCGCATCCCGCAGCGCCGCCGGGTCGTAGCCGACGCCCAGGACGTAGCCGGACACCAGCCCGCCGGGGGTCAGCACGGCCACGCCGGCGGGATGCAGGAACTGCCGCAGTGCCGGGTCGAACCGGGCGTGGAAGCCGATGGCATCGGTGGTGGCCTGCACGCTCGCCGCGGGGCCGGTCAGGGCGTGCCAGCCCGCCTGCACCGCCGCGGCGTCGGCCGGCCCCTCCGCCGGGTCAATGGACAGGACGGCGACCGCATAGTCCCGCCCTAGCGTCATACCGCTGCGCGACAGGGTGGCGGCCAGGTCGTCGCGCACGACGCCGCACAGGTTCGGGCAGCGGAAGTAGCCCGGCGCCAGCACCAGCGGGAGTCCGCCAGCAACCCCGCGCAGCGTGGCCGGCGTGCCGTCCCCTGCCAGCAACGGCGCGTCCATGGGCACCGGCGCACCCTGGCGCTGCACCCACTCCAGCCCGTCGGTGGGCACGGATGCCGCAGCCGGCCAGGCCAGGAGCAGCAGCACGGGGAGCCACCTCATCGCCGCACCCAGCCCGGCGCCGCCGGCCAGTCCGGGATGCCCTGCGCCGCCACGTCCCGCATCGCGTCGGCGATGGGCAGGTGGACCCGGCCCCGTTCCCGGTCCAGCCAATAGGCGCCGTTCAACTGTTGCAACTGCTCCGCCCGGAACCGCGCCATGTCCGCGCCCACGTCGTTCTGCAGGCGCGGGGAGGGGAAATCGTCCTGCCGGATCGGCGCTAGCACCTTGTCGCTTTCCGAACCCGGATACATCCACGCCACCAAGCCCAGCACGGCGGCCAAGCTCAACAGCAGCAGCGCGCCGCCGACCACCATGGGGCGGAAGGCAACGTCCGTGCCCTCGTGAACCGCCGGGGGTAGCTCTCCGTCGGCAGGCTCTGGGGTTGCGGGCGGCGTGGGCTGCGGCGCCAGCCTGGCCAGGACGCTGCCCACGCCGCCCGCCGCCACCGCCCAGCCAAGCCAAGCGGCGCCGGCCCGCACGGTATGGATCGGATTACGCATGGGCGGCCCCTTGCCTTGCGTGGCGCCTGACCTGGCCCAGCGCCACCGCCGTCCCGGCGCCGCACACGCCCAGCAAGCAGGCCAAGGCAGCGGGCCAGGGCAGGCCCGGCGCCTCCGGCAGCACCGTCCACCAGGCGCGCAGCCCGGCCATCGCCACCAGCAGCAGTGCGACCGCGGCCAGGGCGCGCGGGCTGCGCCGGGCGCGGGCGGACAGCAGCACCGCCAGCGGCAGCACCGCATTGCCCACCACCACCACCACCATCACCCTGTCCCAGCCGCCCCTGGTCCGCAGCTTGTACCACGGCACCTGCTCCGTCAGGTCGTTCTGCCAGACGATCACCACTTGCATGAAGTTGAGGTAGGCCCACAGCAGCACGAGCGCGAACAGCAGCTTGCCCACATCGTTGCGTATATCGGGGCGCCCGCCGGCGCCGCCTAGCAGGATGGCCGCCGCCAGCGCCAGCACCACCGCCCCGGCCCCGGTCAACATGCCGTAGATGCTGGATACGAAACGCGGCTGCAACGACATCGTGAGGTCAACCGCTGCGAACGTCACTGTGATTGCCAGCAGCAGCAGCCCCGGTACTGCCACCTGCCGCGCCCGCCCTGCCTGCACCGCCCAGGCCAGCCCCAGCCAGACCACCAGGTAGAACACCCCGCGCACGGCGAAGAACCCGGTGTTTAGGTACCACGCATTCGGCAGGTTCGCTCCCGGCGCCGCCCAAAAGTACAAGGACGGTAGCGCCAGCAGCACCGGCACGACCAATGGAAGCACGAGCGGCATCGTTGCCACTCCCGCCAGCAGCCCCGGCCGCACCGCATCTCCCCAGCGCCCGCCGGTCAGGGCATGGACCAGCAGCAACGCCAGGCTGCCCAGCGGCCAGCCGATCCAGGCGACCAGCGCCGCAAGCCAGGCGTAGGGAAGGCCCGCCGGCGCCAGCAGCCAGGCCAGCCAGGCCCCCAGCAGGCCCAAGGCGCACACGATCCACGCCATGCTCTCCGGGGAGCCGGCTGCAAGGCTGCGCGCAGCCACGGCCGCAAGCGTGCGCGCGCTCAATGCGACGCCTCCTGCCGAGCCGTGACCAGCTTCTCCCGCTCCATGGCGGGCAGGTCAGCCGGCGCTGCGTCGTTGCTGCGCTGCAAGGCGCGGATGTAGGCGGCGATGGCCCAGCGATCCGCCGGCCGCACCCGGTCGGCAAACGAGTACATCGCGCCGTAACCGTTGGTCTGCACGTCATAGAAGTGCTGCGTCGGCCCCTGCACCAGCCGCGGCTCCATGTAGGACGGCGGCGGCGAGAACCCGCGCTGCACCACCATGCCGTGGCCGTCCCCCAGCTCGGAATGGCAGGGCGTGCAGAACTGGCGGAACTGGTCCTGCCCGCGCTGCACCAGCGCAGGCCTGAGGGGCGGCGGCGGCACCGGGCGCTGCCCTGCCTCCACCCGGCCCAAAGGCACCTTGCCCGGCCCGACCGCGGCAGAACGGTAAGCGGGCAGCTTGGGCTGGGTGATGGCATCGTCGCATCCGGCCAGCAACAGGGATGCAAACAGCGCGGCAAGAAGTGCGCGCCTCATGCGCCGAACTCCTCCAGGTGCTGCGGCTGCAACGCCCGCAGCACCGAGCGGGCGGGCGCCGCCGGGTTGTGCACCACCAGAAACCAGCCGTCGCGCGTCGCCTCCCGCAGTGCCTCGCTTTCGTCGCCCGGCTCCCACAGCCGCGGCAGCCGGCTGCCGGCCATGAATGCCAGGAACGCCGCCGCCACTGCGCCCAGCACGCCGCACTCCAGCGCAAACACCAGGTAGGACGTCCAGAAGAACGCCGGGCGGCCGCCGACCAGCAAGGGATAGCTGTACATCGCCGCCCAGCACTGCATCAGGAACCCCGCCGCACCCAGCCCCAGCCCGGCCAGCAGCGCGATCACCGGGATGCGGGACCCCGGTGTGCCCGGCGGCGCATCCTCATCCTCCGGCAGTGCATACGGCGTGCGCGTCTCCGCCTCCACCCCGGCCGCACGCAGCCGGCGCAGCGCGTCCTGCAAGCCCTCCGGCCCCGGGAAGCCCGCGACGATCACCCAACCTTCCCCGTCGCTATCATCTGCCGCATCTCCGCGATGGACACTACCGGCAGGAAGCGCACGAACAGCAGGAATCCCGCCCCGAACAGCCCCAGCGTCCCCGCCAGCACCCCGAAATCCACCAGCGTCGGCGCATAGTCGCCCCAGGCGCTGGGCAGGTTCGTCCGGTGCAGCACGGCAACGATGATGCCGAACCGCTCGAACCACATGCCTACCATGACGCCCAGCCCCACCAGCGCCAGCAGCCATGCCTGCATCCGCGCCCACCGCCAGCTCAGCACCAGGGGCAGGGCGCAGTTGAGCAGCAGCGTCAGCCAGTACACCCAGCCGTACAGCCCGCCGATCCGTTCCAGGAACTGCCGCCGCTCCGCCAGCCCGGCGGAGTAGAAGATGTCGAACACCTCCATCATGTAGCAGTACGACACCGCCAGGCTGGCGGTCAGCAGTAGCCGCCCCAGCACGTCCATGTGCCGCTCGGTGATGTAGGCGTGCAGCCCCAGCAGCCCCCGCAGCGGCATCACCAGCAGCAGCACCATACCGAAGCCGGACAGCGCCGCGCCGAACACGAAGAACGGCGGGTACTGCGTCGAATACCATCCCGGCGTCGCCGCCGCCGCAAAGTCCAACCCGACGATGCTGTGGACCGAGATCACCAGCGGCGCCATCAGCCCGGCGATCACCCCGTAGGCCGCATGGTAGCGCCGCCACTCCGGCCCCGTGCCGCGAAACCCCATCGCCAGCACGCCGTACGCCACCTGCGCCGCCCGGCTGCGCGCCCGGTCCCGCAGCGCCGCCAGGTCCGGCATCAGGCCCAGGAACCAGAACACGATGGAGGAGAACACGTAGGTGGCGATGGCGATGAAGTCCCACAGCAGCGGGCTGCGGAACTGCGGCCACAAGGTCATGGTGTTGGGATACGGGGCCAGCCAGTAGAAGAACCACGGCCGCCCCAGGTGGATGATCGGGAAGATCCCGGCGCACAGCGCGGCGAAGATGGTGATGCTTTCGGCAATGCGGTTCACCGAGGTCCGCCAGTCCGAGCGCGTCAGGAAGAACAGAGACGACACCAGGGTCCCGCCAGAGGCGATGCCGATCCACCAGACGTAGTTGATAAGGTCAAATCCCCACATCACCGGCCAGTTGTTGCCCCACGCCTGCACGCCGCGCCCGAACAGGGTGCCGACGGACAGCACGCCGCCCCCCAGCATCAGCAAGGCCAGCCCGAACGCCGCCCACCACCACACCGGCGTCCGCCGGTCGAGCGTGATGGCGGCGATCCCGTCGGTGACGCTGGCGGGCGTTTCGCCCGGGGAAACAACAGGGTCGAACGGCACCGCTCAGCCCTCCAGCGCCGGGTTGGGGTTGCGGATGCGCGCCTCGTAGGTGACGCGCGGATGGGTCTGCTGGTCCGGCAGCAGCACGTAGTCGAGCGGGCTGGCCTTGCGGGCGACGACGGCGGATGCCGGGTCGTTCAGGTCGCCGAAGCTGAATGCGCCGGTGGGGCAGGCGGCCTGGCACGCCGTCACCGCGCGCTCCGGCACGCCGTCGCGGTCATGCTCGATGCGGGCGGCGGCGATCCGCTGCACGCAGAAGGTGCATTTCTCCATCACGCCGCGCGGGCGGACGGAGACCTCGGGGTTGCGCGACACCGCCGGGCGATGCTCGTCCTCGGCATAGGGGCCGAAGTTGAAGCGGCGCACCTTGTAAGGGCAGTTGTTGCTGCAGAACCGGGTGCCGATGCAGCGGTTGTACACCTGCAGGTTCAGCCCCTCGCTGTCATGCACTGCGGCCTCCACGGGGCAGACCGTCTCGCAGGGCGCCTCCTCGCAATGCAGGCACATCATAGGCTGGAACACCGCCTGCGCGTCCGCCCCGTCGCCGTCCCAGTAGCGGTCTATGCGGAGCCAGTGCATCTCGCGCTGGTGGATCACGTTCTCGCGCCCGACCACCGGCACGTTGTTCTCCGCCTGACAGGCGATGACACAGGCGTTGCAGCCAATGCACAGGTTCAGGTCCACGCCCATGCCCCACTGTACCGGGGCGTCGGGGCGGATGCGGTACAGGCTGTCGTCCGGCAACGCGGGGATCAGGCCGTGCGGGTCGGCCTGGAACGCGGCCAGGGTGCCGGTGCGCGCGAACTCGCCGGGCGGCACGGTGCCCATGCCGCGGTCCGTAGTCGCCAGCTTCACCCGCCGGCCCAGGGCGCGCAGTGCCGGCGTGCCCGCCGCGGCCCGCATCGGAAACAGGTCCCACCCGGCCCCGCCGCCGACCTCCCCGGGGTTGGCGCGGCCATAGCCGGTGACGGCCACCGCGCAGCCCGGCGCCAGGCCCGGCAGGCGCCAGACCGGCAACTCCAGCCGTAGCCCCTCACGCGACAGCTCCACGACGTCCCCGTCGCGCAGCTCCGGCGCCACGTCGTGCGCCAGCAGCAGCGGGTTGTCCCACATCAGCTTGGACAGCGGGCGCGGCAGCTCCTGCAACCAGGCGTTGTTGGCGTTGCGGCCGTCCAGCAGGTAGGGATCGGGCCGGAATAGCACCTGCAACGGCATGGCGGACGGCGCGGCCGGGACCGCCCGCGATGCCTCGGCCCGCAACGGCACGTCGAGCGGCTGGGCAGCGGTGCCGGGCACCACACCGTCCGCCAGCGCCGAGAGCCAGGCGTCGTCGTCCGGCAGGGATGCGCGCCAGGTGTCGCGCACCGCGGCCAGGCTGTCGCGCGGCGATCCCTCCACCAGCAGCGACAGCACGCTCAACGCGCTGTGCCCGCCATGCAGCGGCAACGACTGCGGCTGCTGCACGGTGCAGGTGCCGTCATGCGCGCGCAGGTCGCCCCACGCCTCGAACGGGTGGGTCATCGGGATGTGCCAGCCAGCGGCTTGCGCCGTCTCGTCCGGGGCCGGGCCGCTGTGGATGCTGAGTGGCGTCAGGCCAAGCAGGCGCTTGAAGCCCGGAACGGCATGGACGGGGTTGGTGTCCAGGATCAGCAGCGCCCGGACCCGGTTCGCCGCCATCTCCGCCCGCAGGGCGTCCAGGCTGGCGGCGTGGTCTTCCGGCCGGTGCTCGAAGGGCGGCAGCAGGGCGTAGGTGTAGCCGCGCCCGCCCAGCGCCTCGTTCATGGCATGGACCAGCCCGTGCGCCTCCGGCGGTAAGGCGGGGCCGGCGTGGATGAAAGCGCGGCCCCGCGCCGCGCGCAGGTCGGCCGCAGCGGGCGCGACCCAGGCCGGTGCGTCTGCTGGCAAGCTCCCGGTGAGAACCGCGGCGGATAGCGCCATCAGCCCGCGGTGCAGTTCGGGCGGGGCGGCGGCGATCCGCTGGTCCGCCAGGGTGCCCAGCAGGCTTGGCACAGACTCGACGGCGTAGATGCGGCTCATCGGCCCGCGCGCCGGGTTGCGCCGGCTGGCGAGGTCGCGGGCATGGCGCACCCAGCCTGGTGCGGCAGATACCAGGTCACTTTCCAGCCCCACCACTACGTCCGCGGCGTCCAGCCGCGGCACGGACACCAGCGGCTGGCCATACGCCTGCAGCGCGCCGGCGCGCACGGCATCGGAGCCATCGGCCTCCCACTGATGCCACCGCGCCTCCGGCAGCCGGGCCAGCACCGCGTCCAGCGCCGCGCCGAGGGTGGGGGAGACGCAGGCGCCCGTCAGGATGTGCAGCCCCGCGCCGTGGGCGGCGTACAGGGTGGACCGCACCGCCACCAGGCGGTCCAGCAGATCGGCCATCGTCGCCGGCCGGCCCTCCCGCAGCATCCCCACGGCGCGGTCGGGATCGTAGAAGTCCAGGATTAGCGCCTGCGCCAGCGCGTCCGTGGCGCCCAGGCTGGCGGGGTGCAGGGGGTTGCCCTCCACTTTCACCGGGCGGCCCATCCGGTGCTCCACCACCACGCCAAGCGCAGCGCCGCCGGCCAAGGTGGCGGTGGCGTAGCGGTTGGGTAGGCCCGGCACGATGCCCGGCGGCGCCTCCACCGCGGGCACCCAGCCGGTATCGGATGTGGCGGGATCGCCGCAGCCGGACAGCCCGCCCAGGGCAAAGCCCGCTGCCATCAGCTTCAACAGCCCGCGCCGCTGCGGCCCCACCGCCATCGCCGCGGCCAGGGAGGGGAAGACGCGCGCCGCCTCCGCCGGGTCCTCCAGCACCCTGCGCCAGCGTTGGGAGGGCGTCAGCGGTGGCAGATCGAGCACTCCGTCAGGTTGCGACCGCCAATGTGGTTCTGCGCCAGCAGCACCTCGGGCGCCGGCGTGTCCGGGCTGCGCTGCCAGGTGGTGTTGTAGATTTCGGAGGCCGGCCGCAGGTTCGGGCCGGGGTTGCGGTGGCAGGTCAGGCACCACTGCATGGTCATCGGCGCTGCCTTAAACATGATTGGCATGTCCGCCACATTGCCGTGGCAGGAGGAGCAGCCGACGCCCTTCGCCACATGGATCGAGTGATTGAAGTAGGCGTAATCCGGCAGGTTATTCACCCGCTGCCAGGTGATCGGCCTGTCCTCCGCCAGGCTGGCGCGCACCGGCGCCAGCACCGCCGCGTTGGTCCAGATCTGCGAATGGCAGGTCATGCAGGTGTGCGTCGGCGGCAGCCCGGCGTTCGCGCCGACCTCCACATGGCTGTGGCAGGTCTGGCAGCCGATGCCCAGGCCGGCGACGTGGTGCTGATGGCTGAACGGAACCGGCTGCTGCACCGCCAGGCCGACGCCGCGCGCGTAGTCCGTGCGCGGCGCCATCCACCACCATCCGATGCCGCCCAGCACGAACCCGCCGGCGCCCAGCAATGCCACCTTGATCCACATGTTGGCGCTTGGGCGGAAGATCGCGGTCATCTGGCAATGACCTGTCCAGAAGCCTTTCCGCCTTTCTCAATGGAGCCATCCTCTCGAATTAAGCCGGGACAACCGATGCCGATGAATGGAGCAAGCCGAAGCCCACGCTTCGTTGCCCGCTTCGTGGAGGTCAGAAGCATTTCGGTCATACGCTCAACTGCATCCTTCCGGCTCGGCTTGTCATCCGCGTGGCGCCACAGTTCGGACTTCCCGACCTTGCTTCTGGACAGATTGGTCGCCTTTGCCTGGTTGAGCTCAACCACACCGACCCGGATGTTCGAGCCGCCGATATCGACTGCCAGGATGCTGTCGTGGCCTGAGAAAATCCAAGACGGCGCCAAATGGATACAGCCGATCAAGCCTGCTTCGTCCGGGTCATGCCGGATCGGCTGCAGCTCGACATCGTGGCTCGCCGCCTTCAGGAGTGCGGCCGCGCGACCAATTGCGAGTTCGCCAATGCGGCTTGCTCGCAGGCCGCCGCCGACAACGATCCGCTGTGTTCCCCGCCAGTCCTCAAGATGCATGATCCGGCGGATCACCGTCGCGAACTCCTGGGCGAAATCCTCGATGGTGTCCAGCACCACGCCAGCCGCTAAGGGATCACCATCTACAATCAATCGGTCGAGTTTCTTCTTGCTGATGTTTGTTGATGTGACGTCACCGATCGGGTCCTCGTCGCCCTTCAGTACGCGCTCGCGCGCGTCGTCCAGGATGGCCCGGAATGCGCGTCCGCTGGCACGATCGCCGATAAAGCCTTCGTCGTCCCGCAACTCGGCATTGTAGGTGTCGATGTGAACAGCCGTGAGGCGTCCCGCGCCGTGACCAGCAAGGCCGAGAGTGGTTGCTGCGGCTTGGGTCGGCATGGCTGAGACCTTATACGAATGGAGGCCGGTCCGAGCAGGTTCGAGCTGGCAGAAACTGTTCACTCGAATTGCTGCTTTGGCTGCGTTGGCTGCTTGGGGATGCGAGGCCCACAACGGGCGTGCCTACTTCACGTCAGCGAGGAAGCTCGCTGCTGCCAACAGGCCGATGAGCGCCTATCTGGTAGTGACTGGTGCAATGGCGGGCTTGTCGGCCGCCCCTTAAGGCGGCTCTCGCGGGCAGGCCGGTCTGCCCAGGGACGGCGGGGGCCTGCTGGGCGTAGGCTGCCGTGCCAAACACGGCGGCGCAGGCCGCGAATAATGGAAACGGCTTGTTCAATTCACTGGACCCTCAACGTACGTCGCGGGCAGTGGCATGGCACCAAAGCGCATAAACGATCCATATGTATCCAGTGGACTTTGACGCTGGGTCTGCGTACGACCGGGGTCTGCGTACGACCGTGACGTTCTGATACCAAACGGCTTTAACTCTGACCGGTGATTTCGCCCGTCGCCGACCATTGCCACCGGTCAGAGTTAAATGCGGTTGGTAGTGCGCCGGGAGACCGGCAAGGAGTAGGAGGTGAAAGTCCTTTACGGTGAAGGAGATCGCGGTAGGGACGCGCATCACTGCGCGCCTCCCGCACAGAACCGTACGGGCGGTAGAGTAGGGCGTCGGCGAGTTACCTTATGGCACTTTTCCGGCGCCCTCTCCCCAAACCGGACGTGAGTCTTTTGATCTCATCCGGCTTTCCAGTGCCTTGTCCTCTCAGCCACCCGGATCGATCCCGATGGATGTCCTGGTGACACCGGTCGCAGACGACCAGGGTCAGAGTAGACGGCCATCACTGTTTCGGCTGTTGCCATTGCGGCTACCTCCCAGCTTTGGCCATCAAGGCACCTGCAACCCTTCGCCATGTGGACGGCTTTCCCGTCCTCGGACTACTACGGCCGCTCCGTCGCCATGGGCCTCGCGGCCTGTAGGCGATCCCGTGTCCGTGCGAGTTGAACGTTCTAGCGCGACTTAGGTCCCCTGTTCGCCCCCTTGAACGGCCTCGTTGGCCGTCGCTTGGCAGGGGGAGTTTCGGACGGCGAAAACGAAACCGTCCTATCCTGCCGT
>JAABUS010003557.1_pt1 | contig 24949 bp, 22 predicted proteins | sample 5560161 | NCBI WGS metagenome assembly JAABUS01 (sample SAMN10711885, study PRJNA513376) | rock metagenome | isolation source: Antarctica rocks | place: Antarctica: Victoria Land, Trio Nunatak nord | collected 2016-01-04
ACGCCGCCGAGCTGCCCTGGTACGCCGCCGAGCAGCGTGCGATCTTCCCGCTCGACGCGGAGTTCCGAGTCGGCCTGCGCCGCCGCCTGCGCCGGGACATGCGCGCGGCGGAGGATCTCCGCCTGGCTGTCGACGGGGACTATCCGACTGTGCTCGACCTCTGCGCCGTGCCCCCGGACGACACCGAGGGCGTGTGGATCACCCCGCGCCTCAAGCGCCTGTACCGCGCGCTCCACACGGCTCGCGTCGCCCACTCCTTCGAGCTCCGCACGCCGGAGGGGGAGCTCGCCGCGGGGATCCTCGCGATCGTGCTCGGGCGCGCGGTGCTGCTCGAGTCGATGCGCAAGGTGCGCCCTCGCGCGGGCAACGCGCTGCTCGTCGCGACGCTCGACCACCTCGCCGCGAGCGGCTTCGCGCTCTGCGACATCCAGCTGCCGACGCCACACACGCTGCGCCTCGGCGCGCAGCTTCTTCCGCGCACGGAGTACGAGCGCCGGCTCGCCGCGGCGCTGGGGACGGAGATCGCTTCGATGCGATCCGGACGGCACCGCTGAGCGGCTCCGTCGTGCGAAGCGCCGAAAGACCGCCCACGCCACTGTCCCGTGGCTCGGCCGGTGCCCGCCGGATGCGATCGTTGGCTGCTGATTCGCCGCCGCAGTCCTTAGCGTCATCATGGTTGTTGTGATCAGCGACGGCCCTGAGCTCGAGACGCCGCCGGTCGTCCTCACCGACGCGCAGCGCCGCAGCCTGCTTCGGCGAGGTCTCGCGAGTGCATTGCGCGCGGGCGGCTACGTCGCCGACGCCGAAGTCGCGACGACGCAGGCGTCGTCGGACTGGCTGATGTCGACCTTCGTCCTTGTCCTCCTCGGGGGGCTCGGGATGGGCATCGCCGATGTACTGAATGGACCGTGGTGGACATGGCCGACCGCTGTTGCAGTCACGTTCCTCGTCATCGGCCTCATTTCGGCTCGTGTCAGCGGTGGCCTGGCAGCGGCGGTTCTCTTCGCTGGCTGGCTGGCTACCGGCTGGTTGCAGTTGGACGACCATGCCCACTGGGGCTTCACGCACGCCGGCCCGGCCGGCGCGCTGTTTGTCGTTGCGCTGGCGACTCGCCAGGTGGACGTTCGCAGCGCGCGGGACGTCGCCGTTGCTGTCGCCGCGATCCCGCGAGCAGCCCCGCTCATCGCCCCGCTCGTACTTATCGTGCTCGTGCTGCCCTCGCTCAGCGAAGACGTCTGGAAAGTCGTTGACGCCCTGAGCGCCAGTCGACTCGCGGGGCTGGCTGTTCTCACCGTCGGCTTGCTGTTCGCCCTAGTCGTCCGCCAGCTCCGCGCTGAACTGCCACAAGTACTCGTTAGCCGTACCTCTGCGCTCTCTCAGCAGCCCGGTCGCGTTGAGCTCACCCGTTCGATGCTCCGCGCCAGGCTCAGCAAGGATCCGTTCGAGTTCGTCCACTCGGCCGCCGGCACATTCGTCGCTGACGCCTGGCCGACCAATGGCGCACAGTACGCGCCGCTGCTGGCCGCGACCGCCGGGAAGCGGCTCACCCGTCCGCTGCTTGCACGCCTCGCGTTGTGCATGGGATTCATCGCCGTGTCGGTGACCATCTACCTCTACGTGCTCATTGGCGTCGTCGTTAGCCCCGACGTCGTGACCGAGTGGACCGGCGACACGGTGCCCATCCGCGAACTCGAGCTTCTCGGGATCGCGGTACAGCTTCCCGGCGGTGCCTACCTCCGGAGTTCCGCAGAAGCGAGGCACATGGGCATGCGAAATAGCGCTCTTTAGCAGGGAATTCGACTGTTTTAGCCGGGTGGGGTCGTGTGTCTACAGACGCGGTGGGCCGCGCGGCGGCGAAGTGGGACTGATCTGTGCGCGGCTGGCGCGGTTCTCGGCGTGTGCGGCGCGTGGTTGTCGCGCCCGTGGGCTGTGCGCCGGAGGGCTACTTGGCCTGGTCGGGGCTGGCGGCGAGCGGGGTGAAGTCGTAGAAGCGGGCCGGCTCGGGCAGCTTGAGTGCCTTGAGGATCTGGCGCTGGCGGTGGGTCAGCTCGGTGCGCTGCGCGACGGTCCCGGCGCTGGTGGCGAGCGTGACGAGATGCATCCGGTCAAGCTCGTTGCGCAGGTTGCGCCAGGTGTCGGCGGCTTCGATCTCGGCGACCCGTAGCAGCAGCAGCGCCAGCCAGCAGAGTTGCACGTGGGCTTCGACGCGGTCTTCGCGGCGGTGGTAGACGGGGCGCAGGTCGATCGTGGACTTCATGTCGCGCCAGCCGCGCTCGGCCTCGTATAGCGCCTTGTAGCCCAGCGCGATGTCAGTGGCAGACAGGCTCTCGTCGCTGGTGCGCAGCAGGAACTTGCCGTCATGTCCGGCCTCCTTGGCGACGGCGGCGCGGTCGATGCGCAGCTTGCCGGTCTTGGTCTTGCGCAGGAAGCGGCCATACGCGGGCTTGGTGGCCAGGGCGCCGTAGAGCTCTGAGCGCTTGGCCGCAGTCAGCGCGTCGGAGCCCGCGATCTTCTCGGTCAGCCGAGCGAGGATCTGCTCGCGGATCAGCTCGTCGCGCCGCGCGCGGTCGGGGTTGTGGCAGATCACGAAGCGATCACGGTTGGTGCCGTCATCGACGCGGACCTCTTTGACGCGCAGGCCGCCGTCAACAACGTGGTAGCGGCCTTGGCGCGCGAGCGCCAGGGCGGCTTCCTTGCTGCCGGAGCGCAGTTTCTCGCCGACGATGTAATGCCCTCCGGCGCGCTGCAGGTAGCGGCGGTTCTCCTCGCTGGTGAAGCCGCGGTCCAGGACCCAGATCACCCTGGAGAGGTTCCAGCCGCGCAGGTCGTCCTTGACCTTGCGGATGATCACCTGGTCAGACGCGTTGCCCGGGAACGTCCAGACCCTGACCGGGATCCCGGTCCGGGTGACGGCCATCCCGATCACGACCTGCGGCAGGTCGGGGCGGCGATCCTTGCTGTGCTTGGAGTAGGCGCGCTGGCCGCGCTCGACGAGCAGATCGTCGCCGTCGCCGTCGCCGTCACGGTCACGGTCGGCGTTCTCTCCGGCGTCTTGGGCGTCGTCTGCTTCTTCGTCGTCGGTGAGCTCGTCGGGCAGGCTGTCGGTCTGCCAGTAGGTCGAGCTGGTGTCGAAGAACAGCATGTCGACCTCGAGGTCCAGCAGGCTGGCGACGTTGAAGAAGACGCGCTCCTGCAGCCCGGGCAGGGCGGCGTGCAGGAAGTCCATCGCCCGGTAGCACTCGTCATCACTGACCTGCGGCAGGCCTTCCACGAAGGCGCGGTCGGCGACCCAGTCGCAGCCGGCCAGCTTCGACAAGGGCTTCACCGACAGCCGGTTTGAGACCATGCTGAAGATCGTCCGTTCGACCGCGGCGGCATCGACACGCCGCGCCCCGGCCTCCGCGATGATCGTCTCGCCGATCCCCAGGCGCTCCCACAGCCTGTCGGCCAGCCAGCAGGAGCCCATGCTGCGCGAGTCCAACACGCTGACCTGACCATCGCCCGTGCTGGCGGCCAGGGCCGCGTCGGCCGGGTCAAGGAAGCGGCTGATCGAGCCGACCAGCCGCGCCAGCGCCTGGCGGTCGACCGTGTCGGTGCGCCCGAAGCGATGCACGATCTGCGCCCGCGGCACCCCCGTGGCCGGGTCGCGCTCGTTCTGGGCCAGCGCCAGATAGGACACGACGCTCCCGTCGGCGTTGCGGCGTTTCGTCTCCCGGAGATACATGCGCACCTACGAGCATAACGATCTGTCCCGATGAATCCTAGTCAAACCTCTAAACTCGTGTGCCTACAGCTTTCTGACTTTCCCGGACCCTGAAACCATCGTTTTGCAGGCAAAACCACATCCGGAGACCCGTCCATGTACCTACGAGCTGCGGAACTCCGGTACCTCGCGATCACCACACTCCTCGCGTGTCTTGCTGTGGCGACATTCCTCGCATTCACACTCATCGAAGAACGGTTCTCGATCGCGCTCGGCGACGCGCTGTTACGGCTTCCCACGGACCGGCTGCTCGCCCTCGCGCTCCCATACCTGCACCTGCAAGAGGATTGCATCGTCAATGGCGATCCGTTGCCTGATGACTCCGGTGTCGGCGTGACTACCGACTAGTGGCGACGCGACTCGGCTTCGCGACGATGTCAATGAAGGGGCCCATCGGCCTTCGACCACCCCGGCGGTGGGGCGGTTCGTACGAGCTCGCTGTAGTTGACGTCGGCCTGCGTTAGCGGAAGGTCTGCGTGCCACGCTCCATTGTCGACCACGAAAACGAACATGCCGCGGGCGTCGACGGGCGTCGGCCTGTCGTAGATGACGGGAAGCGGGCCGACGCCGCCGACGAGCCGGATGCCGACGCCCCTATGAGGGACGAGCGCGTAGACCCCGGTCGCGATCCCGGTGTGCGCGGTAAAGATGTCGCCGAGCGCTTCAATCCACGATCTCAGGAGCCGATTCGGATGGCCAGCGGCTTCGCGGCTGGCAAGCGAACTCAGCTCCCACACTCCGGCAGCATCTCGCTCAGATAGCGCGAGGTGGAGGTCGTTCGCGGCTGATGCCGCTGGGTGCAGTCCCGGCCCGATATCGACGTCGATGCGGCGGACGGCTCCCGGCGTGTTCTCACGCGTCGCCTCGCCCCATGACGGGCGCAAGATCGAGACGTCAAGCCGCCCCCGTCGCGCGAGCAGACCACCGTCAAGGCTGGGGATCGTGCGATCAGCGACGAGCCTGGCAAGGACGTCGGGCACAGTCTTCCATCGCAGCGCGAGCTCCTCGACGGAGACGAGATCATCGTCGTCTGACGCGTCGGCGATCATGCCTAGAGAAGTACGCCAGTCGGCACCGACCCTGCGTCGAGAGGCGCAACGCAGCCCACCGTCTGCGTTGCGCGACGCTCCGGCTCGCCCTCGCGCATCACGCGGGCTCGTGCTTCGCCCGCGAGGGCTGCACGCGCTTGGGCTCGCCCGGCTGCTTGGCGAAGTTCGGCGGCCACGGCGCGTCGCCGAGGCCCCCCTCCTCGTCGCGGCGGGAGAGGTCGAGCAGCGCGTCGAGGCGGCCGGGTTGCTCGTCGATCGCGCCGATCGGGTCGCCGACGGCGCGCAGGCGATCCGGGACGGTGAAGAGCGTCAGGTCGCCCGGCTCGACGTCAGGGACCTCGCTCCACTCCAGGCCGCAGCTCACCTGCGCGTTCGGCTTGGTGCGGACGGAGTAGGCGGAGGCGATCGTGCGGTCGCGGGCGTTCTGGTTGTAGTCGAGGAAGACGCCGACGCGCTCCTCCTTCCACCACTTCGAGGTCGCCCTGCCGGGCATGCGGCGCTCGACCTCCCGGGAGAGCGCGAGCGCGGCGCGGCGCACGCCGGTGAAGTCCCACTCGCGCTCGATGCGGACGTAGACGTGGATGCCGCGCGAGCCGCTCGTCTTCGGCCACCCGCGCAGCCCGTGCTCCTCCAGGACCTCCTTGACGGTCATGGCGACCTCGCGGACGGTCGAGAAGGGGACGTCGGGCTGTGGGTCGAGGTCGATGCGCAGCTCGTCGGGGTGGTCGAGGTCGTCGCGGCGGACCGGCCAGGGATTCCAGTCGATGTTGCCGAGGTTGATCGCCCAGACGAGGTGCGCGGGGTCGACGGGGACCAACTCGGTCGCCGAGCGCCCGCTGGGGAAGTGGACCGTGGCGGTCTGCAGCCACTCGGGGACGTTCGCCGGCACGCGCTTCTGGAAGAACATCTCGCCGGCGATGCCGTCCTTCCAGCGCTTGAGCACCGTCGGGCGCTCGTAGAGGCCGTTGAGCACTGCCTCGCCGACGTCAAGGTAGAACTCGACGAGGTCGAGCTTCGTGATCGCCGGGCGCCCGCCGGCGGCCGGGAAGTACTCCCTGGCAGGGCTCGAGATGCGGACGGGGACGCCGGCGGCGTCGATCTCGGTGTACTCGCGCTTGGCCATGGCGGGAAGGATGCCGAAGTCGTGGCGCTCCGTCCGGTCGGGCGCGACGGCTGGCCTCTGCTTCCGCCAACTCATATGCGCACATACCATTCTGGTAGCATGCGCGAGCGCTGTTCCCCTCGAAGAAGGATCGACTTCCGTGCCGTGGACGTTCGAGCACACCGAGTACACCGCGGCCTCCCCGGAGAGCATCTGGGCGCAGTGGAGCGACGTGACGAGCTGGCCCGTCTGGGATCGCGGCGTCGAGCACGTGAGCATGGAGGGCCCGTTCATCGCCGGCACGAGGGGCACACTCAAACCGACGGGCGGTCCTCGGGCGCGCTTCGAGCTCACCGACGTGCGGCCGGCTGAGGGCTTCGTCGACGTGACGAGCCTGCCCCTGGCCCGGATGCGCTTCGAGCATTCGGCCGTCCGGGAGCCGGGCCGGACCCGCGTGACCCATCGCGTCACGATCAGCGGACCGGCCACGCCGCTCTTCTCCAGGGTCATCGGTCGCGGCATCGCCAAGGGCCTGCCGGAGACCGTCAAGACGCTCGCGGGCGTGGCGGCCGGACGCGACCCGGCACCCGCATCGTCGCCATGAGCGACGAACGCCGTGAGCAGTCCGGCCCCGGCCAGAGTCCGGGCTTCCTGCTCTGGCAGGTCACCAACCGCTGGCAGCGCAGCATCGTCGCGGCGCTCAAGCCCCTGGACCTCACGCACGTGCAGTTCGTGCTGCTCGCCTCCGTCTGGTGGCTGGCGCGTGACGGCGGCAGCCCGCCGACGCAACGCGAGGTAGCCGATCACGCCGGGACTGACTCGATGATGACCTCCCAGGTCGTCCGGGCGCTCGAACGGCGCGGGCTGCTCAGGCGGGGCCGCGACGTGCGTGACGGCCGCGCGTGGCGCGTCGCCGGCACCGCGCCCGGCGCCGAGCTCGCAGAGCAGGCGATCGACGTGGTCGACGCCGCCGACCGCGCCTTCTTCGCCGACGCCGAGCCGCACGAGCTGATGCGCACGTTGCGCTCGCTCGCCTCGACCTGAGCGGACCCGTGGCGCTCGGTGCTGTCCTCGTCGCTCCTGATGCCTTCAAGGGCACGTTCTCCGCGGCGCAGGTGGCGGCGGCGGTCGGGCGCGGGCTCGAGGCCGAAGAGGTCCCCGTGGACCTGTGCCCAGTCGCCGACGGCGGGGAGGGCACGCTCGCGGTGCTGCTCGGAGCGCTTGGCGGCGAGACCCGCGGCACGCTGGCTCACGATCCGCTGGGGAGCCCGCGTCCGGCAGGCTTCGCGCTGCTCGAGGACGGCGGGACGGCGCTCGTGGAGGTGGCGGAGGCGAGCGGACTGCAGCTCGTCGGACCGCCGACGCCCGCGACCGCGTGGGCGGCCACGAGCCGGGGAACCGGCGAGCTGATCGCCGCGGCCGTCGCGGAGGGCGCGGCGGTGGTGCTCGTCGGGGCGGGCGGCAGCGCGACGACCGACGGCGGCGCGGGGGCGATCACGGCGATCGAGGCCGACGGCGGCCTGCACGGGGCGCGGCTCGTCGTGCTCTGCGACGTCACCGTCCCATGGGAGGCGTGCGCGCGGAGCTTCGCGCCGCAGAAGGGCGCCGATCCTGCAACCGTCGCGCGGCTGGAGGCGCGGCTCGACGCGCTCGCCGGCCGGCTCCCGCGCGACCCGCGCGGCGTCCCGGGGACGGGCGCGGCGGGCGGGCTGGCCGGAGGGCTGTGGGCGGCCTGCGGGGCGGTGCTCGAGGCGGGCGCACCGTGGGTGCTCGAGGCGCTCGACGTCGACGCGCGGCTCGCGGCGGCGCGCGCCGTCGTGGTGGGCGAGGGCCGGCTGGACGTGCAGAGCGCTGCGGGCAAGGCGCCCGGCGAGCTGGCCCGCCGGGCGCGGGAGGCCGGGATCCCGTGCCACGCCATCGTGGGCTCGGTCGCCGACGGCTTCGCCCCGGACGGCTTCACGAGCGTGACGCGCGCGGTGGACCTCGCAGCGCTCGAGGCGGCCGGCCGGGCGCTCGGGCGCTCACTCGGGCCTCGGTGAGCCCGAGGGTCCAAGCGCCGCGGGGTAGCCTCACCCGCGATGTCCGACCGTCCCCGTCCGCACGTGCGCGCGCCGCTCAAGGAGCTGCGGGTGCCGTTCGGACGCCGCGCGGTCGTCGTCGGCGCAGGGTCGTTCGGCACCGCGGTGGCGGTTCTGCTCGCCCGGGGCGGGCTGCGCACGACGCTCCAGGCGCGCACCCCTGAGCAGGCCGAGCGCCTGCAGGCCGATCGGATCAACGCGGTCTACCTCCCGGGGGTCGAGCTCCCGTCCCAGCTGCGCGTCGGACACGTCGGCGACGGGCTGGCTCGCGCGGAGTTCGTCTTCCTCGGGGTCCCGTCGCGCGGCCTGGACGAGGTGATCGCCGGCCTGCGCGACGCGGGACTCGGGCCGCGCGCCTCCCTGGTCTCGCTGGCCAAGGGGCTCGTGCCGCCCGACGGGCTGGCTCCGACGATCATGATGCGCGAGACCTTCGGGAAGCGGAGCGTGGCCTGCATCGGCGGACCCGCCCACGCGCGCGAGATGGTCCACGAGGGCGCCGGGCTCGTCGCCGCCTCGGCCAACCAGGAGCTCGCCAACGGTCTGGCACAGGTCTTCATCCGGGCGGGCGTCGTCTGCGAGCAGTCCGACGACCCCATCGGCGTGGAGCTCGCGGGCATCGCGAAGAACGCCGCGGCGCTCGCGTCGGGCGCCACCGAGCGCCAGGGGCTCAACGCGGCGGGAGCCGCCGCGGGCCACATCTTCGCGGAGGTCTGGCGCTACGCAGAGACGCGCGGCGCGCGGCCGGAGTCGATGATCGGCCTGGCCGGGACCGGCGATCTCGTCGCGACGACCCTCGCCCCGCAGTCGCGCAACCGCCGGGCGGGCGAGATGCTCGCCGACGGGATCCCCGGTGCGGAGATCCTGCACCGCATCGGTCAGGCGGTCGAGTCCTTCGAGACCGTGCCGCTGCTGGCGCGAGCGCTCGAGGGCGCGCGGGTCGAGGCGCCCGTGCTCACCGGCCTCGCGCGGCTCATCGCGGGCGACCTGCCGCTCGACGACTGGGTCGCGCTCGTGCGCACGACGGTGCCGCCGCCGGCGCGCTGGCGTCCTACGCCACGGGCACCACGCCGTGCGTGGGAGCGGACGGTCACCCGCGCGCGCGGCTGGTTCAGCACGGAGCCCGCCAGGTCGGAGCTGCCGCCCGGCTAACCGGTGGCGAGCTCGAACCAGACCCGCGTGTGCCCGTTGCAGGACACGCCCCAGCGCTCGGCGAGGCGGCGGATGAGGTTCAGGCCGTATCCGCCGTCCCGCGGGCCTGCGGGCGAGGGGCTGTCGAGGCCGCCGCCCGCGTCGCAGACCTCCACGTGAACGCAGTCGCCGGACCACCACGCGTCCACCTGCACCAGCTCGGAGGGACCAAGGCCCGCGTGCAGGATGCTGTTCGTCACCGCCTCGGAGACCAGCAGCGCTGCACTCTTGGCAAGCTCCCCGTCGAGGGAGAGGCCATCGACGACCCCGCGCCGCGCCGCACGGGGAGCCTTGGGAGAGGCGGGAAGGCGGAGGGTCACGCCGGTCGCTTGCATCCTTGGCGCGTACCCACTATCTGCCCCGTTTCGAACCAGCGGTTTTTCGACCGGAACCTTCGGACGCCGCCAATAGGTGCTGCGTCGGGCGCCGAAGCCGGCAATCGCAACGTGCGGGAGTCCGCCGGACCGGGCTCGCCGCCGCGCTCTACCCTGCCGCCCGCATGGCCGTCACCCCGATCCGCGATCCGTGGGCCGACCTCCTCCAGGCCGGCCGCGACGACGAGCGCCTCGTCCGCGAGGCGTTCGAGGGCGCGCGTCCGGCCGCGCTGCGCCCGGTGCCCGAAGGACTGCACCCGCTCGTGGTCGACGCGCTCGCCCGGCAGGGAATCACCGAGCTCTACGCCCACCAGGCCGAGGCGCTCGAGTGCGCCTGGGCCGGGCCGACGATCGTCACGACGGGCACCGCCTCGGGGAAGTCGCTCTGCTTCCAGCTGCCGACGCTCGACGTGCTCTGCCGTGACGCGAAGGCGCGCGCGCTCTACCTCTACCCGACCAAGGCGCTCTCGCAGGACCAGGCGCGGTCGATCAATCGCTTCGGGCTGACCAAGCAGGTGCGTCCGGCCGTCTACGACGGGGACACGCGCAGGGAGGATCGCGCGCAGGTGCGGCGGCGGGCGAACCTGATCCTCACCAACCCGGAGATGCTTCACATGGGGATCCTGCCGCACCACCGCCGGTGGGCCGAGCTGCTGGGCAACCTCGCGGTGGTCGTCATCGACGAGGCGCACGCGTACCGCGGCGTCTTCGGCTCCCACGTCGCCAACGTGCTGCGCCGGCTGCGGCGGATCGCGAGCGCCTACGGGACCGAGCCGCGCTTCGTGCTGGCCAGCGCCACGATCGCCAACCCGGTCGAGCTGGCCGAGCGGCTGACGGGCCTCGCGCCCGTCGCGCTCGTCGACGAGGACGGATCGCCCGGCGCGAGCCGCAAGATCGCGATGTGGAACCCACCCGTGATCGACGAGGCGCTCCAGACGCGGCGGCCCGCGACGAGCGAGGCCGGCGAGCTGCTCGCCGACCTCGTGCGCCAGGGAGCGCGGACGATCTGCTTCATCCGCTCGCGCAAGGGCGCGGAGGTCGTCGCCCGCGCGGCGCAGAATCACCTCGAGGGCTCCGGCGACCACGACTTGGCCGTGCGCGTCGCGGCCTACCGTGCGGGCTACACGTCACAGCAGCGCCACGAGCTGGAGCGCCAACTCACCGAAGGCGAGCTGCTGGCGGTGGTGACGACGAGCGCCCTCGAGCTCGGCATCGACATCGGCGCGCTCGACGCGGCGATCGTCGTGACCTTTCCCGGGACGGTCGCGTCGCTGCGGCAGATGTGGGGGCGCGCCGGGCGGCGCGGACGCGGCCTCGCCGTCTACGTCGCCGGGGACGACGCGCTCGACCAGTTCTTCTGCCGCCACCCCGACGAGTTCCTCGACCGGCCCGTGGAGTCGGCGATCCTCGACTTCGAGTCCGAGGAGATCCACCTGGCGCACCTGCTGTGCGCCGCGCACGAGGGCCCGCTCGACCCCGCGACGGACGCGGAGACCATGGGGCCCGGCCTGCTGGCCCACTGTGAGCACCTCGTGGGCCTGGGCGAGCTCGTGCAGCGCCGCGGGACGTTCACGCTGCGCCGGCCCGAGGACTACCCCGCGGGCCGCGTCTCCCTGCGCTCCTCCTCCAACGAGCTCGTCTCGATCGTCGACGTCGCCTCCGGAGAGGTGCTCGGCACGACGGAGGGCGCCCGCTCGCACTCGACCGTGCACGACGGCGCCGTCTACCTCCACATGGGCCGTCAGTACGAGGTGCGCGAGCTCGACCTCGAACGCTCCCGCGCGCTCGTCACCCCGTTCGCCGGTGACTGGTACACGCAGCCCAAGCGCGAGACGCTCACCCACGTCGAGGAGCTCATGGACCGCCGCGACACGCTCGGCGTCACGCTGAGCTACGGCGTGGTGACGGTCACCGAGCAGGTGCTCGGCTACCAGCGCAAGCGGCTCTCCGACCACGAGGAGCTCGGGATGGAGACGCTCGACCTGCCGCCGACCGCGTTCACGACGAAGGGCATCTGGTACGAGCTCGGGCCCCAGCTGCTGTGGGAGGACTTCCCCTTGGACGTCCTGCTGGGAACGCTCCACGCGACCGAGCACGCCCAGATCGCGGTGCTGCCGCTCATCGCCATGTGCGACCGCTGGGACATCGGCGGGCTGTCGACGAACCTGCACCCGCAGACCGGCGGCGCGACGATCTTCATCCACGAGGGCCACCCGGGCGGCGTCGGGATCACCCGGACGGGCTTTACCAGCTTCGAGCGCCTCGCGGCGGACGCCTACCGGCTCATCACGGAGTGCCGCTGCACGGCAGGGTGCCCCTCGTGCGTGCAGTCGCCGAAGTGCGGGAACCTGAACGAGCCGCTGGCCAAGGACGGCGCCGCGGAGCTGCTCGGGCGCATGCTGGAGCGCTGACGTTCGCGACCAGCTCTCCGTGAGCCGCTGGTACCCCGGGCTGCGCATCGCCTGCGGGTTCGGCCCGCTGAACTTGCGCAATGACGGGTGAGGACGGGGACCCGCACGCGGACGCGCCGATCGTGCGTGCATGCCACGGATCCGGCAGCCCACGCGCGGATGGCTCGTCGCGATGTTCGTCGGCGGCGGAGCGCTGCTGGCTCCCGTGGCACCCGCCTCGGCCGGGAGCGCCACCGTCCCGGCGCCCTCCGGCACGCAGGGCGGCACGGAGTACGGCTCTGCCCTCGCGCCGCGCGGGCGCCCGGTGGCGTCCCGCTTCCGAGTCGCTCCGGCGCGCGTGGTCGCCGGCGGATCGCTGCCGCGCATCGCGCTGCGCCTCGACGAGGCCGGCGTGGCGAAGGTCCGCGCGCGGATCGTGCTGTGGCCGCTGCGCGGCGACGGGCCGCCGCGTTCGCGTCGAGCTGGGCCGCGTGCGGACCGACCTTCCCCGTCGCCGGTCCGCACAGCTACGGGGAGGGCTTCGGTGCCGGCCGGGGCAACCACCGCCACGAGGGCGTCCACGTCGTGGCCGCCGAGGGCCTCGCGGTCGTGGCGCCCACCGCGGGCGCCGTGCGCGTCACGGACCACCAGGACGGCGGCGCGGGCGAGTACGTCGTGATGCGCTCCGCCGCCGGCCCGGACTTCTTCTTCGCCCACTGCGTCCGGGGCTCCACCCGCGTCACCGGAGGCCAGCTCGTGGGCAGCCGCTCTGCGCGGTGGGCACGACCGGCCGATCGAGCGCCCCGCACCTGCACTTCGAGCTGTGGCCGAACGGCTGGCGGAGGGGCGCCGAGGACTCCGCTCCGGTCGACCCGCTGGCGCAGCTGACCGCTTGGGAGGGCTGACTACCCGAGCGGAGAGGCGATCTCGATCAGCGTGCTCCACGGATCACGCACCCAGCCCACGGTCTGCCCGTGCGGCTTCTCCTCCGGCTCGCTGAGCGCCGTGCAGCCCTGCGCCACCGCGTGGGCGAAGGCGGCCGGCACGTCGGCGAAGACGAACGCGAGCTCCATGCTCGCCGTCGGCTCCTCGGGCCGCGGGCGCCGCACGCCCTGCGGGACGTTGGTGGCCCCGAGGGCGTCGCTGGCGAAGGCGAGCGCGGTGCTGCCCGTGTCGAGCTGGCCGAACTGCCCCGCCGGATCGACGAACGTCCGGGCGAGCCCAAAGGCCAGCTCGTAGAAGGCCACGGCCTCCTCCACGTCGGGGACGTAGACGATGACCCAGCCGAGCTTCGCGGTCTCCATGGACTGGAGTCTGGTTGCCTACAGCTCCAGATGCACGCGGAGGGCCTGATCCACCGCCTCCATGATCGGGGCGGGGAGCCGACCCACGACCGGCCCGAGCCGCTCCACGGAGACCGAACGGACCTGCTCGGCCTGCGCCTTGGAGTCGCATCGCAAACCAGTCAGCTCCGCCGGAAGAAGGGCCTGGAACGCGAAGACCCGGACGACGTTCGTCGTGACGGGGATCACGGTGACCACGCCGCGGCCCAGGCGAGCCGCGGTCGCGTTCGCGCGGTCGTTGCTCACGATGATCGCCGGTCGACGCTTGTCGGCCTCGCTGCCGCGCACAGGGTCGAGGTCGGTCAGCCGCACCTCACCGCGCCGCATCGGGCAGCCCGTCGCCTGTCGCGCCCTCCCAGGCCGGCTGCTCTCCGCATGACTCCCAGTCCTCCCATGCCGCGGCGTAATCCCGCTCGAGATCACCGTGCCGAAGGAGGCGGATCGCGTGCTGGAGCGCCGCGGAGCGAGACCGGAGTCCGGCCGTACGGGCGTACACGTCGAGCAATGCCACGTCCTCCTCGGACAAGCTGACGCTCAGCTTCATACCCGTTATGCTACCAGGGTAGTATGCAGGTTGCCACCTGCGACTGCCTAACCCGCCAGTGATCGCCAAGCCCGTCGTCTCGTAGGCTTCGGCCGTGTCCGATCCGAGCTTCGTCCCCCTGGCCGGAGGGTGCGGATGCGCGCGATCGATGGCGATCCGGGCATGCGGCCCGCGGCGCGTCAATTCGTCGCCGCCCCCGTGGCAGCCGATCCCGGGCGACGGGCTGCCGCGCTTCGACCTGGGCATCCCCGCAGGCCTACGCCCTTGACGGGCGCAGGGGTGCGGCTCCTCCTCATCTCGGGAAGCCTGCGGGCGGGGTCGACCAACACCGCGGTGCTGCGGACGGCGCGCACGGTCGCGCCCGACGGGGTCGCGGCCGCGCTCTACGACGGGATGGGCACGCTGCCGCACTTCAATCCCGACGACGATCGCGAGGCTGAGCCGGTCTACGCCGCCGTCGCCGAGCTGCGGGCGCAGATCTCCGCGGCGGACGCCCTGCTGCTCTGCACGCCCGAGTACGCCGGCGCGCTGCCGGGGGCGTTGAAGAACCTGCTGGAGTGGACGGTCGGGGACGCCGGGAACCACGACAAGCCCGTGGCCTGGGTCAACGCGTCCGGTCCCGCGGCCCCGACGGGCGCGGCGGACGCTCACGACTCGCTGCGCAGGGTGCTCGGCTACGTCGGGGCCGACATCGTCGAGGCCGCGTGCGTCCGGATCCCGGTGACGCGACACGTGGTCGGTCCGGACGGCACGATCGCCGACCCGGGAATCCGTGGCCGGATCGAGGAGACGCTGACGACCCTCGTGCGACACGTCGCCGAACGGGTGGACCGGCTGCGGGAAGAAGACGACGCCTCGCGGTAGGTGGCCCCGACGGCATCTGGGCCCGCCCGTCCTGCGGACGTGTCGTCCAACCCGGGCTCACCGCGCGATGGGCAGGATGAACTGGGCGTCGAGGAACTCCCGCTCCCCGCGAGCGGTGACGATCAGGTCGCCGACGGGCGCGAGCGCGGCGCGGCCGAGCCCTGAGAGGCCGAGCCTGGCGGCGAGGACGTCCTTCAGGAGCCCCGCGTCGACGGTCGCGCGGAACGCGCCGGCCGTCGGCGGGCGCGGCGCTGCGGGCGCCCGCGCGGCGGCGGCGAGATCCGCATCCGGATCGGTCGAGGCGACGAGCGCGCCGTCGACGACCGCGAGGGCCACGAGGAGCCTGCCGTCCTGGGTGACGAGGTAGCGACCGCCGTCTTGGGCGTCGATGCCGATGCCGCCGAGATCGACGCCCGCGAGGCCGGCGAGCGGGCCGCCGAACCGGGCGAGGGTGCCAAGCCGGTCGAGTGCGCCGGCGGTGACCTCGGGGTCGTCCAGGTCGGCCCGGAGCGTGAGCGTGCGGCCGTCGCGCGAGGTGAGCGTCGCGCTTCCGGAGAGCCGCTCGACGAGATCGTCCTGCACGCTGACGCGCGCGAAGCGGGAGAGCACCTCCTCGACTCGGCGAAGCCCGTCGAGGCGGTGCGGATCGAGCAGGTCGACGACGCGCCGCGCGAAGCGCAGCGACTGCTGCGGATCGCGCACCGCCGCGACGAGCCGCCCGCGCCCACGCGTGACCGGCGGCTCGACCCCCGGAGCGATCGGCACGTCGCTCGCTGCCAGCGCGCCCGGGTCCGTGCTTGCCCGGGCGTGCACGCGCAGGCCGCCCGCCTCGGGCGTGATCGTCACCGCCGCTCGCTCGAGCGCCGCGATCCACGGCACGCGACGGGCGCGCCCGCCACGGCGCGCCACGAGCGCCCGCGCGTCGAGCGCCGCCCGCGCCACCGCTCCCTCCGGCAGCCCAAGGCCGCGCTCCCGCAGGAGCCGGGGTGACCACTGCCCGCGCCCGGCCTGTCGGCGGCGCAGAACGTCGCGCAGGGCCGCGAGATCCGGCGCGCTGACGAGCACCGGCCCGCGACGAGCGTAAGCGCCGCCGCCACGCCGCGTGGAGAGCGCGTAGCCCGCCAGGCTGGGCGCGGCCACGAGCGCGCCGGACCGTTCTCGCGCCGCGAGCAGCTCCCCCAGCTTTCCGCCGTTGCGCACGACCCACGCCGCGAAGCGCCGCTCCGCGCTCCCGTCGGTCGACCAGAGCACGAGCGGGTGCCCGAGCAGCGGCCGGATCTCCGTCGCGTAGTCCAGCCCGAGGCGCTTGCCGAGCGTCGCCTGCGCCTGACCGGCCAGGAGCTCGATCCCCGGGAAGCGCCGCCCGAGCCGCGCGAGCGCCGCACCCGGCCCCGCCGCCGTGTCCGTCGCGACAACTGCCAGCGCCGCCGCGTCGGCGGGAGCGTGGGCCAGTGCCTCGGCCACCGGATCGGCGATCACGACCTTCTCCTCCTTCGTCCCGCACGCGGTCACCGCGACCGCCAGAGCCACCACGATCGCGAGCACACTGCCCATGCGAACCATTGCCCGCGACCCTATCCGCGGCGCCGGAGGCCGCCACACCGTCGCGCTACCCTTCCGGCCCCCACGGCGAATTAGCTCAGTTGGTAGAGCACACGACTGAAAATCGTGGTGTCCCCGGTTCAAGTCCGGGATTCGCCATCGTCCAACGAAGAGCCATGGCTCGAGGATCCCTCCGCTTCGCGATCCGGCACCCACGGAGACTCGGCAGTACCGGGGCTTCTGGCTCCTCTGATGCGTCGCCTGCTCGAGCCCGCGCGGGTCTTGAGCAGCGCGAGCGGGCTGCGATACTGCAGAACGTGGCTCCTGCTGCGTGGGAGCGCCTTACCGAGCTGGTCGTAGGTCTCGTCGAGACGAACCTCGTCGAGATGACCTTTTCGGAGGGACGCCTGCCTGATTCGCGCTTGGTCGACGTGATGGTCGCCCTCGTCGAGCAGGTCGGAAGTCGCGAGTTCACGGCTCCGGCGCAGGTCATGAGCGACGGAACGCTTCGCTATCTCGCAATCGTGGTGTCTCTGCTGTCACTGAGATCGGACCAGCCCGTCGGGGCTCTTCCGGTCCGGCGTACGCTCGTCGTCGAGGAGATCGAGAATGGGCTCTTCCCCAACCAGGGTGCTCGAGTGCTCGACCTGCTGCGCTCGGAAGCGATGGACCAGGACGTTCGACTCGTAGCGACGACTCACAGCCCGGCGCTGCTCGATGCCCTGCGCCCAAAGGACCACTCGGGAGTGACGATCTGTGACAGGACGAAGGACGGCTGGAGTCGACTGCGGCCCCTCGTCTCCCATCCGAATTATGTGGAGCTCGCCGGCGGCGGCGCAGTGGGCCGAGCGGTCACGAAGGGACTGCTGGAGAATGAACCTCACCGAGAGGAGCGACGCTCGTTGTCTGAGCTCACGCGAAGACTGACGCTGGCTGAGCGAGCAGACGCGGTTGGACCTGGCAGTCGCAGGCATCCCTTGCACTTCGATCCTGCGGTGCCACTCAACTCACCGGCGGCGAGCCGCCGATCGGGCGCCGATCAAGCCGCCGCGGGCGGCGAGGTCGCCGTGCGACTGGCGGCCTGAGGCGCGGCAGAGCGCTCGCGCGCTCTCGGCTCAGAGCACGATCTCGCAGTTGCGCACCACGTCGCGGGAGTCCTTCTCGATGCGGTCGCGGCCGGGGCCGCAGTCGATGATGTCGCGGCCGCCGCCGACGGCGCGGATGATGTCGTCACCGCCGCCGCCGCGGATCCGGTCGACGCCGAAGCCGCCGTTGATGGAGTCCGCGCCGTCACCGCCGATCAGCAGGTCCTCACCGCGGCCTCCCTCCAGCTCGTCGCCGCCGAGTCCACCGACGAGGGTGTCGTCGCCCGTGCGCCCGAACAGCGCGTCGCGGCCACGGCCGCCGTCGAGGCGGTCGGATCCGCCGGCGCCTTCGAGGAAGTCGTCGCCGCCCGCGCCGGCGATCGTGTCGGCGTGGCCGGTGCCGATGATCCGCTGGTCGCTGGGTCCGCCCGAGCACCGTCCGTTCTTCAGCGCGCAGTCGTTGAGCGACTGGTAGGCCTGCAGGCGCGCGACGAGGTCGGCGTCCCAATGCACGCCGCGAGCGACGTAGCCGGCCTCCTGGCCCGGCACCGTGGGGGGTGACAGGTCGGTGGTGGCCGTGAGGATCTGCTCGCAGCCGGCGAACGCGATCGTGCGCGGCAGCGCGTTGCGGGCGCGGCGACGCGCGGCGTCTGGACTCAGGAGCACGGTGTCCTGACCCGAGCCGCAGTCCGCGAGCTGCACCGCGGAGCCGACGTGCAGCACGTCATCGCCGTCGCCGCCGATCAGCGTTCCGGCGAGGAGATCACGACCCGACCAGAGAACGTCGTTGCCCGGGCCGCCCTCCAGCGTTCCCGATCCCTCGTCGACGAGGATGTCGCTGCCGTCGCCGCCGACGGCCGGGCGCCCGCGGAACTGGCCCGAGCCGGGGAACAGCAGGTCGTCGCCCGGACCACCGTCGAGGCCGTCGTTGCCGGTCCCGCCGGCTAGGAGGTCGTTGCCGTCGCCGCCCAGGACCACACGGTCCTTCCCGGCGCCGGAGAGCACCACGTCGTCACCGGCGCCGCCGTCGAGTAGGCGGTCGTCGCCGAAGCGCGACTCGGCGACGAAGTCGTTGCCCTCGCCGCCGCGCAGGATGTCGTCGCCGTCGAAGCCGTCGAGCGTGTCGTTGCCCGCACCGCCTTCCAGGACGTCGTTGCCCGTCTCGCCGAAGAGCTCGTCGTCGCCCTCGGCACCGAGGAGCCGGTCGTTGCCGGAGCCACCGAACAGCACGTCGATCCCCGCCCCGCCCAGGAGCACGTCGGCTGCCGAGCCACCCGACAGGAGGTCGTTGCCGTCCAGCCCGTCCAACGTGTCTCGCGAGCCGCGCCCGCGCAGCGTGTCCTGAGCCTCGGTGCCGGCCAACCGGTCGGCGAGCCTGCCACCGTCGCGGACCGCGGCAGGCGCCGCTCCGGGCACGCTGAGCGCGAGCACTGACACGCACCCCGTCAGAAGGAGGCACCGCGACGATCGGGGGAAGGAGCTCATGCGGGAGGTAACGACCTCGACCGGGAAGCCGACGCGCGATCCTCGACCAATTGGACTCATGTCGAGCGAAACGATGCGAGATCCGTGATGCGGTCGACGCGCCTTCAGTACGAGCGAACTCACGCGCCTGCGCATGCGTGCCGATAACGACGTGTCCGGCTCGACAAGCCGGCAGCACGCGATCCGGGGGAGTTGAAGGGGCAAGTGGCGACCGCATGGCACAACAGGGCGCGGCGGTGGAGCACCGACCGCGAGCCGGCCGCACCGGACGATCGATCGTCGACGCTCGCCCTCGTGAGCAGACAGGTGCTGGACAGCGCGCAGGAGGCCTTCGTGTCGATCACCGCCGACGGCGTGGTCGAGGTGTGGAACACGGCGGCGGAGTCGATGTTCGGATGGTCTGCGGAGGACGCCGTCGGCCGGGATCTCGCAGCGCTGATCATTCCCGCGCATCTCCGCGACGCGCATCGCAAGAGCCTGGAGCGCTTCGCCCTCGCCGGCCAGGATGAGCTCGCCGGACGATGCCTGTCGATGCCGGCGGTCCGCCGCGACGGCTCCAAGCTGCCCTTCGAGGTGACCGTCGTCCCTGTGGGAGTCGACGGACGAGTGATCTTCCAGGCGTTCCTGCCCGTCGTCTCGAAGCTGGAGGTCGCCGAGCTGGCGGTCGCCGATCGGGCACTCCGCGAGGCGCACGACCGCTTCGAGAAGGCGTTTCGCAACGCCCCGATCGGCATGGCGCTGGTCGCCCCGACCGGGCGGTTCGTAGCGGTCAACGCGGCCTTGTGCACGCTGCTGGACCGCGACGAGGGTCAGCTGCTCGCCACGGACTTCCAGGCGATCACCCATCCGGAGGACCTCGGAGCAGACCTCGACCTGGTCGAGCAGGTCATCTCCGGGTCGGTGCCGAGCTACCAGATCGAGAAGCGCTACCTGCGCCCCGACGGCTCGGCGGTGTGGACGCTGCTCAGCGTCTCGCTGGTCCGCGACGCCGATGACCGGCCACTGCACTTCGTCTCGCAGACTCAGGACATCACCGCCGCCAAGCAGGCTGAGGACGAGCTCCGTCGCTATACCGACCACCTCCATGCGCTGTCGCGGCAGGACGCGTTGACCGAGCTGCCCAACCGGCGCGAGTTCCTCTCCACGCTGGACGGCGAGCTGCAGCGCGCGGCGCGCCATGGCGGCGCCTTCAGCCTCGTCCTGCTCGACCTCGAGCAGTTTGCCGCCTACAACCGCTCCCACGGCAACATCGCCGGCGATGAAGTCCTGCGTACCGTCGCCGACGCGCTGCGTGCATGCTGTCGTGGTTCGGACACCGCTGCGCGGATCGGCGGGGACGACTTCGCGCTGCTGCTGCCCGAGACGGGCAACACCGGTGCGCACGCCACTGCCAACCGGGCCCGGGCGGCGATCGACCAGCTCGCTCCAGCGGTCCGCGTCGCGTTCGGGATCGCCTCATTCCCCGAAGCGGGAACCAGCCGTGAGCTGATGATGGTCCGCGCCGAGATGGCCCTGTATGCCGCGCGCACCGGGACGCACCCGGACGCAGTCGACGCCCTGGACAAGGATGACGGCACGGTTCAGCGTGCGCTGGAGCTGGCACGCAGCCAGCTGCGGATGGAGCTCGTGTACCTGACCGAGCACACGGACACCCACCAGCGGCTTCGCCAGTTCGCCGGTGATTCCTCGCGGTTCGGGGTCGATGCCGACGAGGCACTTCCGCTCACGGAGACCTACTGCCAGCACATGCTCGTCGGCACCCTTCCCCACGTCGTGGTCGACACGGCGGCCGAGCCGCTCAGCGCCGGCTCGGCCGCCACGCTCGTGGCGGGAGTCCGGGCCTACGTGGGTGTCCCGGTGCACCTGTCCGACGGACGGCTCTACGGGACGCTGTGTGCCGTCGACACGGTCGCGCATCCGCAGCTGGGAGCGCGCGACGCGGCGCTCATGCACTTCCTGGCCGCGACGCTGACCGAGCGCATCGAGCACAACGAGCACCAGTCCGTCGAGCGCCGCGCCCAGGCCGAGATCAGCGGCATGCACGCGCTGCTGGCGGCGGTCGCCGCCCGCGATCACTACACCTTCGAGCACTCCCATCATGTCGTCGGGCTCGCCGCCGCCGTCGCCGTCAGGCTGGGCCTCGAAAAGCAGCAGATCGCCGTCGTCCAGCAGGTGGCCGTCCTGCACGACGTCGGCAAGGTCGGGATTCCCGACGCGGTGCTGCAGAAGCGCGGCCCGCTCACCGCCGATGAGTGGGAGCTGATGCGCCAGCACCCCGTGATCGGAGCCCGGATGCTGGAGGCCACCAGCAGTCTGGCGCACCTGGCGCCCGCCGTCCGCGCCGAGCATGAGTGCTGGGACGGCACGGGCTACCCCGAGAGGCTGCGCGGCGTCGAGATCCCCGTCGCCAGCCGCATCACGCTGGCCTGCGACGCCTACGACGCGATGACGTCAGAGCGGCCCTACCGGAGCGCGCTGACCTCGGCGCAGGCCCGCGAGGAGCTCAGCGCCCACGCCGGCACGCAGTTCGATCCCGGCGTCGTCGACGTCCTGCTGCACGTGCTCGTCGGAGAGCTGCATCCGCTCGCGACGCGTCGCCACGGCAGCGTCGAGGACGGTTCGGTCCTGCGCGGCCGCAGGCGCGCGGCCGGTCCGAGCTGGACTCCCCTGTCGAAGCCCGGGCAGGGCTCGGCGATGGCGGAGGTGCGCTGCGCGTGTCAGTCCTGCGGGGCGCACCTGCCCGGCACGCTCTCCCAGGCCAACCTCATGGGCAGCTGCCCCAACTGCGGCAGCTACGAGATCGCCCTGGTCGGAAGCTAGTTGGCTTCCGAAGCGCGAGAGGTCGACTGAACCGCAGCTGGGTTTCCTAGGGTGGAGGCTCATGCGCGCCGCGATCATCGGGGCCGGGCCGTCCGGCTTCTACACGACGGGAATGCTCCTCAACGCCGGCTTCGCGGTCGACCTCTACGACGTCCTGCCGACCCCGTTCGGACTGGTGCGCGCAGGCGTCGCGCCCGACCATCCGAAGATCAAGGCGGTCACGCGCGTCTTCGACAAGACCGCCCGGCACGCGGACTTCCGCTTCTTCGGCGGCGTCGAGCTCGGGCGCGACATCACGCGCGGGGAGCTGCTCGAGCGCTACCACGCCGTCGTCTACGCGCTGGGAACCGGGGAGGACAACCGCCTCGGCATTCCCGGCGAGGACCTCCCGGGCTCGCACGCCGCCACGAGGTTCGTCGCCTGGTACAACGGCCACCCGCACCACGCAGACCACGAGTACGACCTGTCGGTCCAGCGTGCCGTGGTCGTCGGCAACGGGAACGTCGCGATCGACGTCGCGCGCATGCTCGTCCTCCCGCCGGAGGAGCTCCACGCCACCGACGTCGCCGATCACGCCATCGACGTGCTCAACGACTCCCAGCTCGAGGAGATCGTGCTGCTCGGCCGTCGCGGCCCGGTGCAGGCCGCCTTCACCAACCCGGAGCTGCGCGAGCTCGGCGGGCTGACCCGGGCCGACGTGGTCGTCGATCCCGCCGAGCTCGAGCTCGACCCCGCCTCGGAGGCGATGCTCGCCACGGCCGACGGCACCGTCACGCGGAACGTCGAGATCCTGCGCGGGTACGCCGCGCGGGATGGGCGGGATCCCCAGCCCAAGCCGCAGCGTGTCGTGCTGAAGTTCCTGCGCTCGCCGATCGCCCTGCTCGGAGAGGGGAGGGTCGAGGCGGTGCGCGTCGCGGTCAACCGCATCCAGGCCGGCGCCGACGGCCGCCTGCAGGCCATCCCGACCGGCGAGGAGGAGGAGCTCGCCTGCGGCCTGGTCATCCGCTCGATCGGCTACCGCGGCGTCGAGATCCCGGGCGTCCCGTTCGATCCGCGGCGCGGCCTGATCCGCAACCTCGACGGACGGGTGACCGACGACGCCGGCGCCACGCTGACCGGCGAGTACGCCGTCGGCTGGATCAAGCGCGGCCCGTCCGGCGTGATCGGGACCAACAAGAAGGACGCCGCCGACACCGTCGCGCGCATGCTCGAGGACCGCGAAGAGGGCCGTCTCGGCGCGCCGGAGCTCGAGCCCTCCGAGGACTGGGTGCTCGGGAAGGCCCCGAACGCCGTGTCATGGTCAGACTGGGCGAACATCGACGCGCACGAGACCGGCCTCGGCGAGCCGCTCGGCCGCCCGCGCGTGAAGCTCGTCCGCGCGGCCGACCTGCACGACGTGGCGCGCAGGCACTAGCCCGGCAGGCACCCGTCCCGACCGCCTACGGTCTTACATCCGCTTCATGTCAGAACATCACCCTGAAACCGCTCCCGCCCTCCTCTCGACTCGAGCCAGAACCTGATGCCTGCACCCAACCCCCTCTGGTCCGGCGACCGCGATCCCGGCCTCCGCGACCCCGAGCCTGGCCCGTCGACCGAGCGCCTGCCCGCCGTCGGCGGGCCAGAGGACCTGACCCGCGCGGTCCCCGAGCCGCCCGCCTGGCGCCCGCCCGTCCAAGCGCACACGCGATCCCGTGAGCGCGAGCAGCGCCCGCGGGGCCGCGGCCTGATCATCGGCCTGGTCGTGGGAGCGGTCCTCGCGACCGGCGCGTTCGTCGCGGGTCAGCAGGTCGCCGACCAGGGCGCGGGCGACAAGATCGAGGCGGCCGCGCCGCTCGAGGTCTCCAAGGGCGGCACGGACGCCACCCGCGCCGGCGCGGTCTATGCGAGCGCGGGCAAGTCGGTGCTCCAGGTGCGCCGCGGCGGCGGCAGCGGCACCGGCTTCATCGTCGAGGGCCCGGGCCTCGTCGTCACCAACGCCCACGTCGTCGGAAGCGCCAAGACGGTGCAGCTGATCCTCGACCGCGGCAAGAAGCCCGTGACGGCCACCGTGACCGGGAGCGACGAGTCCTCCGACCTCGCCGTCCTGAAGGTCGACCCGGACGCGCTCAAGGGCCGCCCCGCGCTCCCGCTGGCCGAGTCCGACGACGTCGGCGTCGGTGACCTCGCCGTGGCCATCGGCTACCCGCTCGGTCTCGACCGCACGGTGACCCAGGGCATCGTCTCGGGGATCGGGCGCTCCATCCAGGCCCCGAACAGATTCTCGATCGACAAGGTCATCCAGACCGACGCGCCGATCAACCCCGGAAACTCGGGGGGCCCGCTGCTCGACGCGCGCGGCCGGGTGATCGGCGTCAACTCGCAGATCGCTACGGCCGGCGTCGGCTCGATGGGCAACGTGGGCATCGGCTTCGCGGTGCCGTCGGACTCCGTGCGTGACGTCATCCCGACGCTCAGCACGGGCAAGACGATCGAGCGCCCGTTCATCGGGGTCTCGACCTCACCGCCGAGCGACGGCAGCGCCGGTGCGGAGATCGCCAAGGTGACGCCGGGCGGCCCGGCGTCCGGGGCCGGCCTGCAGGGGCCCGCCTTCCTGGGCGGCTCGGGCGGTGACGTCATCGTCGGGGTCGACGGCAAGCGCGTCGGCGCACCCGAGGACGTCTCGAGCGCGATCTCGGGTAAGGCGCCCGGTGATCGCATCGAGCTCGAGGTCCGCCGCTCGGGCGATCTGAAGAAGGTCGACGTCACGCTGGGCAAGCGCCCCAACTTGGCCAGCCCGTAGGCGGCGCGCGCTCAGACGCGGCCCCGCGCGCCGTCGAGCGGCGGTGCGGGCGCCTCGGTCAGCGCGGCACGGGCCGTGTCCGCGAGGGCGAGCAGGAGGAAGCGGCCGAGCGTCGCGCGCGGCACGTCGCGGTGGCCGGCCCAGTCGAGGCTCGCGGCCTCCACCATGCCGACCCAGCCGCGGACGGCGCTGCGCAGCAGCGGCGGCGCAGCGCCCGCGCCCCAGTCGGTGCCCGTGCGCCGCAGGCCGACGAGCACCCGGGCGGCGAACTCGCGGCGCGCGCCGTCGATGATCGCCGCGATCTCCGGGTCGGCACCGCCACCGGAGCCCATGAGCTGCTCGTAGCCGGCGGCGTGCGCCTCGACGTAGGCGAGATAGGCGTCGAGCGAGCGCTCGGTCCGCTCGGGCTCGGGGACCGTGTCCGGCACGGCGGTCACGGCGCGCAGCGTCCGCACCCCGGCGCTCACGACCGCGACGTAGAAGTCGCGCTTGGAGCCGAAGTAGTGGTAGAGCAGGCCCTTGGAGATCTGCGCACGGGCGGCG
>JAABUS010003559.1_pt1 | contig 24926 bp, 34 predicted proteins | sample 5560161 | NCBI WGS metagenome assembly JAABUS01 (sample SAMN10711885, study PRJNA513376) | rock metagenome | isolation source: Antarctica rocks | place: Antarctica: Victoria Land, Trio Nunatak nord | collected 2016-01-04
AGTACGTTGCTCTGAAGCAGCTCAACAAGCCTTTCAGCTCTTTCTATTCAGAATTCACTAGAATATTTAGCTTTCTGAACTACAATGATATCACTCTGATAAACGACATTCAGAATAAAATCAACAATCGTCTTCAGAACGCGTTGTCAGTTTGTCTCATAGAGTTTAGCTTGCTTGATAAGCTCAAGATCTTTCTTCAAGATGTGAATAATAAACAACGAGTCAATTATCAGCTACGTGACGAGCAATGAACAGTCAAATCGATAGCAGCTTCGAAAAAACGTTTTGTTTCTTCATCGACATCAGCTTCAGCCTCGACTACTAGCTATGTTCGACTCACTACTTTTTTCACTTTCAAATCTGAATGATCAAGAATGTCAATCATCTGCTTCAACTGCAAAGTATCGAATCATCTTTCAAAGAACTGCTCTCAGCTGAAGACTAGTACTTTGACATCTCATGCATTCATCTCTTGTCTCAATGAGATTATCATGTCGAAAGAAGAGAAGAAATTATTTACAGAGAAATCGAAGAATGAGGCAAAAAACTAGTGACTTTCATCAAAGACGTGATGAAAGATGTGTTAATTTCTTCAACAACAAGCAGCTTAAATGATTTCTTTGCTTCGAAATCTTTGACTACTGAATGTGTACTATCTAGCAATGAAATTAGTTACTCATTAAAGTCATTGATTGACACTGAAGCAGCTGACTATTCGTTTATTGATGAATTAATCGCGCAGAATGTTTATGATCATTTGCAAATTGAATCGTTATCTTTAATCAAGCTCAAGTCAATAAGAAAATTCGATGATCATTATGCAAAAAAGCTCATTACTCATGCGATTTATTTGAATCTGACTGTTCAAGATCATATGAAACGTTTCGTTTCTATGCTGATTACTCAATTGAGTCAACATTGAATGATTCTTGAAAAAACATGAATGAACAAGATCGAGATGACTATTGATATGAGAGACGATCGTCTTCAATTTTCTAGTTTCGAAGCTCATATCAAAGCTTCTATCAAAGCTCATTCGATCTCTCTTTCTGTCATCAAGAAAATCGCGATAGAACAGAAGAGTTCAACCTCTATTCAAATACTAAAGAGATCTATCTCTTCTGCTGTCACTCGACTCAGCGAGAAGTCATCTTCATTCAGTAAAATCGTGAAATCATCTAATTCAGTCAACTTCGCTTCGTCTTTCGATTCAATGAACATAGCAATGATAGAGACTGCAGCATATAGATCACTAGTCAAACAATTGAATGTGACTACTTTCGCGATCATCATCACGAAAATCGATTGACTTCTAAAAACAGCTAGAAATAAACTCGAAGATGTAGATCTACAAGAGCTTTCACACGAAGAGATCTTAAAAGAAGTCAAAGCTAAGCTTTCTTCGAAATATCATGACTATCTAGACGTGTTTGATCGAGCTATGACTGATCAACTACCCTCTCATCGTCTCTATGATCACAAAATCGAGTTGACAGACGAGAAAACATCTTCTCGAAGTCGTCTCTATCATATGTCTGACTACAAGCTTCAAAAGATGAAGAATTACCTGATTGAACATTTGAATAAGAACTTTATATCTTTTAGCTCAATCTCATACACTTTGCTCATACTATTCATCAAAAAGAAAGACGATAGTCTGCGTTTCTGCGACGATTATAGAAAGCTCAATGCTTTGATCAAACGAGATCGCTACTCTCTATTCTTAATAAACGAAACTCTCGCTCGTATTCAAGATAGCAAGTATCTGACTCGATTGAACATAATAGTTGTCTTCAACAAACTACGCATGCATTCGAGTAGCGAAGATTTGACTATCTTTATTACCTCTTTTGACTTCTACAAATATCACGTGATGTCTTTTGAATTAATCAACAACTCGACTTTCTATCAACATTATATGAACGACATGCTATTTGACTATCTTCATCAGTTTTGTCAGATCTATCTAGATGACATTATCATCTACAGCAAAACACTGAAGAAACATAAGAAACACGTACGACTAGTTTTACATAGACTACGAGAGATTAATCTACAGATGAATATAAACAAATGCAAGTTTCATGTTCAGAAGATCTTCTTTCTGAAACTATTGCTATTCATTGAAGAACTAAAGATGAATTTCAGAAAAGTACAAGCAGTAGTTGAATGATCTACTTCTACAAATCTCACTCAGATGCAGTTCTTCGTTGACTTCTGCAACTTCTATCGACGTTTTATAAAGAACTTTTCGAAGATTGTTCGTTCTCTGATTCAACTAACTCAAAAAGAGATGATATTTGAATGAGATCAAGCTTGTCAAACGATCTTTGATCATATGAAGAAACGAATGACTGAAGTCTCTATTCTTCGTCATTTTGATCAGAATAGAAAGACTATTCTTGAAACAGACTCATTCAACTACGTCAACGATGACATACTTTCTCAGTACAACGACGAAGAAACATTGCATTTGATGATCTACTACAGCAAGAATCTGAGTCTCGCTGAGTGCAATTACGAGATCTATGACAAGAAACTATTAGCAATCATTCGTGCCTTCAAGCATTGACGATCTGAGCTGAAATTGACTGAGCTACTCATTAAGATGTTCACTGATCATCAAGCTTTAACGTCATTAATGAAAGATAAAGAGCTAAGTAGATGTTAAATGCGCTGAGTACAAAAGCTCGTCGACTTCAACTTCAAAATCATGTATCGTTCAGACAAATAAAACATCAAAGTCGATGCATTGACTCGTCGAGTTGATTCAGTTTCTAAAAGCTCAGAAGATGAGCATGTTTGCTATCAATGAATCACTATTCTGACTTCAAATCAAATGAAAATTGCTGATCTAAAGAAGAACATCGAGAAATCAATTTATAAACAGATTCTTGAAACTAATGAGATCGATGAGAATTGTACGCTACTTCGTAAAGTCGTATTAAAAGATGAAGCTCAATACGAAGATACTAAATTAAGAAATTGTCGAGTTCAGAACGAAATACTATATCGAAGTAATCTTCTATAAATTTTCTTCGATGAGCATCTTCAAATGAAGCTAATTCAAGAAGTTCACGATCAATCTTCTATTGATCATTTCGAAATTCTCAGAACGATGAAGATCATAAGAAGATACTACTATTGATCTTTAATGCGAAAGACAATAAGTCAATATATTTGAAACTGCTACATTTGTCAGCGATTAAAGACTTCTCGAAATAAATTCAATGAACTACTACATTCTCTACTCATATTCGAACAGTGATGAAAGATCATAGTCATGAACTTCATCATCGACTTATCTCTTTCGAAAGGCAAAAACGTCATACTAACAGTGATATGTAGACTGACAAAGAAACGACATTATATTTCTTGCTTCACTGATGACGAGAAGATCACAGCAGAAAAAACAGCTGAGCTAATGCTTCAGTGAATATATCAAATACATGATTTACTCAATTTCATTGTTTCGAATCGAGACTTTCAATTTACCTTCATTCTATGAAAGTCGCTTTGCAAAAGACTAGACATTAATCTTCGACTCTTTACAGTCTATCACTCTCAGATCGACGATCAAAGTGAATGAGTCAATCAGAACGTTGAAAGATATCTTTGATTCTTCTGTTCATACATGCAGAATGACTGAGCTAAGCTACTACTCATGATCGAGTTCGTCGACAATAATGCTCTGTTCTCAGTCATCTTCTCGACTTCTTTCTTTCTAAACAAAGACTTTCATTCTTGTATGAGCTTTGAATTCGATGTCATCGAATATGAAAGTTTTCGTGAACGCTTGCAGACAACTAAAGTTGAGAATATATCTGAACATATGAACAAAACACTGAAGTTTGCTCGCGAATCGCTAGTCAAAACACAAGAACAAATGATGAAACAAGTCAATAAGCATAGAAAAGAAGTTGATTATGAGATCGAATCAAAGATGTTTCTGAATGAAAGAAACATCATTACAGCGAGATCTTTCAAGAAGTTAGATGACAAAATGCTCAATTCTTTCATCAATCTAGATCTCATCGACTCTTCATATAAACTGAAATTATCAGAGTTTATGCATGTTCATGATGTATTTTATTCTGATCTGCTTCGCTCTGTCGTCGACGATCTCTTGCCTGATCAAAAGAACGAACTCTCAGATTCAATAGTGATAAACGACGAAGACGAGTGAGAAATCAATGATATATTGAATTTTCGTTGATATCGAAGACGACTTCAGTATAGAGTCAAATGAAATGACTATGACAATGATCTCAATTGATACAACGCTGATGACGACGAATTTATGAACGCTCAGAAGATCGTTGACGATTTTCATATTCAATACTCGAACAAATCGCGCTAATCAACAATTCAATCAATCACGATTTAACAGATCTGAGTCTGTGAAATCATGATTGAGCAATCAATCGAGTCGAGCAGAAAATACATTCATGCAAACATGAATCGTCGAAGAAAGAGAGTAATGTCATGATTCTAGCCTTGTCAGACTCAGTCTTCTAGTCTTGTCAGATTTATTCTCGATTCGTCATCTTGACTAGTTTTTATTGAGTCTAGCGTCGACTGAGAAACACATATATGTAGTCAGCTTCTTTTCTGTAGCTATCTTTCTTTCTTAGCATTTATCTTCTAGTTAAATAACACTCATATTGACTCGCTCTATGCTGATCTCTAACAAGATTGATGTTGATGTTAATGAAGAAACAAAACGTTTTTTTGAAGCTGCTATTGATTTGACTGTTCATTACTCATCACGTAGCTGATAATTAACTCATTGTTTATTATTCACTCTCTGAAGAAAAGTCTTGAGCTTATCAAGTGAGCTAAACTCTATGAGACAAACTGACAATGCATTTTGAAGATGATTGTTGATTTTATTCTGTAGATTGTTCATCAGAGTTCAATCATCATAGTCAAGAAAGCTGAATATCTTTGTGAATTTGAAGTAGAAGAAGTTGAACGACTTATTACTTTGCTTCAACGCATTGTATTTGCAACGACACTTTCAATTTCTATTCTGATCATCATATATTTCGTTCAAATGTTTCAGCAGTTTCGTCAGTGATAGATAGAATGAGAAAGCATTGATATGATGCTTTGCATAAATCTGCTCATCAGCATCATCATTTAATCTGAATGTCACATAGATGATACGAAGCTTTTCGATAGAATAATGATTCACGTTGATGTCAAGCTTGTCAAATATCTTGATGATTCAGCTCTTTCAAGTAGATTCATCTGTGTCAATGAAGATAGATAAATTCGAAAATTTGATTGACTTGTGATGATCATTCTCATTATCAAATAGAGTGAATGATTCTTATGAGCTTCGAGAGTGTTGATCAACTTCAGAAGTCAATGAAGTCTCTTTCTGATTGACTTGATGCTTAACTGACTGAGTCTCTTGATAAGACATAAATTGATCAGCTTGATGTTGTTTCACTCTGAAGTTCAATCACTCATCTTGTAGCTGATTGATTTTTTTCTCTAGCTCATCATTCTTATCAAAAGTGACTTTTAGTTGTTTCGCTCTCTTTTTATAATCTTCTTGTATGAGAAGTCAGTGTTCATTGAGTTGTAAAGTCAAGTCTTGCTGACTTCGAAGCTCATTCAGCATATTGATGACTTTATTGAGTTGATTGCTGACTCAATGAAACAGTTGTTCTTCGATGTTTATGTTTCATGCAATGACAGCTTTCTCAGCCTCAATTGAAGCATTGATGAGTAGAAGTGAAACTCTTCTATTAACAATGCTTCTAAGCAGACGAGTTGTTTAAGTCTCAACTGACTCAACATTGCATGTCATGATGAGAGAAGATAGAAGTTGTTGAGATAAGAATAAATGAAAGATTGATGTTTTGAATTGATGTTTTTTGATGAGTGAAAATTCAAAGAATTTCTTGTGAATTTCAGATAGTAATTGAGTGCTTTATTCAAAGAATCTCTTGCGAATAGAATGATGAAAATGAGTGTAGAATTGAAGAATTTCTTGCGGTTTAAAATGATGATGATGCAAATTTGAAGAATTTCTTGCAAATTTTTCTTACTGAATAGATTGTTTCATATCATTTATTCATCGATAGCAGAGTAGTTGATGAGCATTTATCTAATGTTAGAAGTCAGCATAAAGCGAGTCAATATGAGTGTCATTTAACTAGAAGATAAATGCTAAGAAAGAAAGATAGCTACAGAAAAGAAGCTGACTACATATATGTATTTCTCAGTCAACGCTAGACTTAATAGAAACTAGTCAAGATGATGAAGTGAGAATAAATCTGACAAGATTAAAAGACTGAGTCTGACAAGACTAGAATCATGACAACTCGTTCATTAGAAAAAAGATCAATGTTGATCTTTAGTTTATTCTGAAATTTTTCGTATCAATTCTCTCAAGTAGAATTCTGTTCATCAGTAAACAGCAAAGAATTAGATATTTTTTAAAATCTAGAATGCTTAAAGTAGATGAAATCAAAAGAAGTGTTTTCTTTAGTTTGAAATCTTATTTTCAACTTTTTGATTTTGTCTTCTTGTTGTTTATTTAACTTGTAGAGTTAATCTGTTTCTTTATCAAGAACTAAACTTCAAGCTTTTCAGATTTTGTAAAACATGAGAAACATTATCATTTCAACAAATGATTTGTCATCTTCATGAATGAATGACGCAGCACTTAATGATTTCAATGAATCGACATCAGAGATTTGAGAGAAATGATTTCAAAATTCTTCAGAATGCTCTTCAGTAAATGAATGACTAAACATGATGAGATTTATTTGAAAGAGAATTAAACAAATGATGATGCTTGACAATTAAAGAAGAAAAACGTATGAGATGAGATTCAATCTTCAACAAAAAAGATGAGATTTATTTGTTGATTTGATTAATTCTCTAGCAAACAACGAAGATTCTTTATCATTGAATCTATCAATTGATTTGATTCTTGAGCAATTCACGAAGATTTTTTATCATGATTCTCATAATTGAGTAAACTTTACATACTTAATGAGCGATAAGTAGTTTAGCAATTCAAACAGTCTTGTCATTGATTTTATTCAACTTTCTAATGTTGTTCTGTTTTTCAATTGTCATTAATCATCAGATAAATGAATTTCTTTAAACTCATTCTGTCTGTATGAGTATGTTGAATGAGTAATGAAATCAGTATTATGTGATTAATGAATTTTTAATATAATGTCAGAATTGTGTTTAAATGATACAATCAATGAAGATCAAAATTGATAGTGCTTGATCTTTAAAAATAGTTATAATTGAATATTAAGAATACAGAAGAAGATTGATACAAGAGCTTTTATTTATGTAATGTTCAAAGACTGTGCTAGACTCAAAAAAGATGTGTTTGTGACATGAAAAGAAAATGATGTAGATGAACAAAATGTTGATGAAAGAAAAGAATGTTGAGAAAGAAAAAAGATGTTGAGTCATATTTGAATCAAATCTGAGTCAAATCTTGATCAGATTATTGACTAACTTTCATCATTATACAGAGTACTTGCTAGCATGCATTGTGAATTAATTAAAGCTTCAGTCTTGTTTAGTCTTATCAGTCTTAATACACTCGTAACAATAATTTTCATGATCTTTGCATTTTTAGTGATTTTTATCAAGAAAGATGCATCGTCAATTTAATCATCAAAGCTTAGTATTAAAAGATCTTCATCATATTTCTTGACTTTGATAACTATCTTGTTTCATTGAACATGACTAGATATTAGTACATTCTTCTCATTTCACAAGCGAAACTGATTGACTTTCTTATAGTTCAAGAACTGACATTTTAAGCTCTTGTTATTGAGCTTTTGATGAGCTTTCTTCACATGATGATAAACTATGCATTTAAACGTATGTAAATAACTAAGATCAGACTTCTTATCATGTCATATCTCATAAAGAGTTATTTTGTTCAACGCAGTGATAAAAATTTTGTTCTTCAAATAAATGACAGTCATTATTGCTTCATTTTATAGTTGTATTAATAATTTGACGCTAGTCGATATAGCGCGAGTTCGTTCAAAAAGAGTGTGAAAACATTGCTTTGCAACTTCATTTTGACTCAAGTTATATGATGTTGTTGACTTTCATTTGACTTCATGCTCTTTGAGCAATTCAATGATTTAATGATCAGCATACTCATCTTCATTATCTGAACACAGTTAATGAATTGAAATGTCTCATATCTTCATCAATTTCAGATAGTTTCAAAGTTCATCTTTTAAATTGAACTTTCGTTTCAGTAAATATGTGATCATATATTGACTGTAATCATCAATGAAAGTAGTTACATATTTGAATTCTTCATTGATTTGATGTAATGATTGTTTCTTTAACAACATAAGATATATACAAAGATTAAACAGTAATCACTATTACTAAACTTGAGATCTGAAGATAGTTGAGACAATAATATATATTGACTACTTACATGAGTTAAGCATGAAGCTTCTATCTAAGAGAATGATCATCATTATATAAACATAGAAGAATCATGTCAAGTCATTTCTGCTCTGAATGATCATTCTGATCATTTTCAAGCAAGATGAGTAAGCTGAGCATTATGTTCATCATGCTCTCTGTGATCACTTCTGATTCAAGCAATCAGAACAATCACTTCAAGATTCTGATTATTCAATGATTATTTAATCATTGCTGTTACATAATTGCATATGAAAAGATTCTAACACTAGATCTTCTTCTAAGATTTTCATCTTGAAAATCACTTTTTCTTCATGTCTTCTCATTGCACAATCAAAAACTTTATCTTGCGTTGCAAAGATTTTCTTGAATGTATGAGTTCTGAGCATGCTGTTAGAAATCAGCATAGAGCGAGTCATATGAGTGTAATGTAACGAGTATATAAATGCTAAGAAAGAAAAGTATCTAGAAGGAAAGAATTGACTATCTATATGACTCAGAAGAACATAAGCTAATTCTGAATAGAATTGACTTCGAAACAACTTGATAGTCTAGTGATGAACGATCGACGATAGTCAGAAACATAGTCATCAACATAGTCATCAACATAGTCATCAACATAGCTATCAACATAGATGTGTAGCTAGAATCGTAACAGTACTTCTCTTCTTCAATGATTCATGTTTGCATGAATGTATTTTCTTAGTCTTGTGTAAAATCGAAATGTCTATTGTAGCAGACTTAGCTATGTAGAGAGAAATCGACTTGCTCAGCGAAGAGATCGACTATTGACTGATGTCATTGAAGCAGACTCACTAGAAGAGAATCGACTAGCTCATTGAAGAGATCAATTGTGATCATGTCATTGAAGCAGACTCACTGCTGATTCAGATCTACTACATAGTAGAGCTTGTTTCATTCGTTGATCGACTCAATCAAGAGATCAATCATTGTTCATCATTGTAGCAGACTCACTATTGAGATTTCAATATAGAAACAAGCTCATGAATTTGCTTGTTATCAAAGATGATCGTGTCATTAAAGCAGACTCACTAGTCGACTTGCTCATTGAAGAGATCGACTTTGAGCTCGTCATTGTAGCAGACTCACTAGTTGCACATGAACGTTTGACCAGATTCACTGATGAGTAGAGCGATGAGAGCGAGTAGATCATCGCATTGAGAATGTCATTGTAGCAGACTCACTAGTTGCATGCGAACGAGTCAACAGATCGATTCACTGATAGGTAGAGCGATGTGAGTAGATGAGTCATTGCATTGACGAAAGATGTCATTGAAGCAGACTCACTGAGAGATTTGCTCATCGAGATAGAGACTTCACGCAGTTCTAAACTGATCTCTTTGATTGCTCTTTGAAGTAGAGACTTCACGCAGTCATAGACTGATTTCGTTTGATTATTCAACAAATTCGAAGAATTTCTTGCAAATCTGAATGAACGATTAATTCGCTGATCTTTGATCTAGTTGAATGATTTTGATTGTTTATTTAACCTCGCTGATCAGCGCATGAGAGAAGAAGAAAGTGAGTGTTGCTGATGATTGCAAGTCAACTAGATCAAATGTTGATAGTGAGTTGAAGAGTCAACAGAAGCACTTGAAGATCGATGCAGATTATTTCACTTCGTCTGTAACGAAAAAGCATTTATATAATGTTAGAAGTCAGCATAGAGCGAGTCATATGAGTGTAATGTAACAAGTATATAAATGCTAAGAAAGAAAAGTATCTAGAAGGGAAGAATCGACTATCTATATGACTCAGAAGAACATAAGCTAACTCTGAATAGAGTTGACTTCGAAACAACTCGATAGTCTAGTGACGAGCGATCGACGATAGTCAGAAACATAGTCATCAACATAGTCATCAACATAGCTATCAACATAGATGCGTAGCTAGAATCATAACACATGCTGTCATGCATTTTTGTGAACACTGCAGTCGCTTGCAAAAGAAATGTCGTGTCGACAACAAAATTGATCATTGCATTGAGTGTATGCATCTCAATCGCAAGTGCAATCTTACTTTCTCAATGATGAAGTGAAAAAGAATAAAGACAGAACATGACTGCGTTCTTGATGAGCTGCTGAATGCTCACAAGCAGATGCAAAAAATCTTCGCAAGAGCTACTCATCTGCAAAATCAATTTGTATTTCTGAAGAATAAGAAATAAATGATGATTGAATAAAAGTTTCAAAACATCATTGAGCTTGAGAAGAATGAAAGAAAGATTAATGAATCATTGCTGAATGATTTTCTCTTTGATATGTTCTTCAAGCAGATTGAGATTTCATCAGACTTTGACTGACTGAATTTCTCAACTGAAACTGTTGCAGAAGTGTCTGACAGTTCTTGAGATTTTTCTTCAATTTTCAAGTGTTCTTGATATGTTCATAATCTTTTCACTTAACTAATTAATGAGACTGATCTTTGATATTCTGTTAATTCAATATATTCTTTACTTTGTATTCAATATTTTGACTTTTTGAATCAATTTCTGAAAACTCTGTTTGAATTAATGTATTTAAATCTGCAGACTTCAAAAGACAAATATAAAATATAAAATATATTTTCATAAATGCTGATAAATTTAACTTATAGTTAATCAATTTTTTAATTTCTAAAATCTTATAAGATTCTAGCTTTGTATGATTCAGTTTGTTACTTGATCTTTTCGTTTTGATGTTTTATCTTAGTAAATATGCTTTGTCTCTCTTTTTAAAAGTAGATTTTCTATCTCTTTTCTTATTTGCATACAGAGTTATGCACTTGCTAAGAAACTGTATATTCTTCTGTAATTCTTTCTGTAACAGCTGCAATTGTTTTATTTATAGCATAACTTTCTGAGTTAATTGTACAAATTTACATGATTTCTTGAGAGTTTCTGACTTAAACTTGTAGTTTGCAAAGAATGATGACATGCTGATTACTTTCATTATTGTGCTATTGAAAGTCAACTGTGCTACTGACAATAACTGTATTCAATCATTCTGTCTATAGTTAATATAACATCTGAGATACTGTTTCAATGTCTGATTCATTCTTTTCATTTGTTCATTCATTTGCAAGTGATAAGCTGTTGACAGCTTATGATGAATTTCTAACTAATTCATTAAGAATTTTCAGAATTTTGATGTGAAGAGCTTGTCTCTGTTCAAAATTATCTCATCTGATAATTCATGATTTGCTACAATCATTCTCAAAAATGTGTAAGTTAAATTTTCTGCGAATGTTGCTTTCTTGTATGACAAGAAGTATTCATACTTGATTAATCTGTCTGTTATAATCAATATAAAGTCATACGTTGTTTCAATGATTCTTTCTTTCAACTTAGATAGCTTGATTATAAAGTTCAAAGCTATGCTTTTTCATGCATGATTCAATGTGCTGAGACTTTTCAAAAGTTCATAGAATTTATGTCAATTGTATTTCATATGAATATATACATTACACTTTCTGATAATATCTTTTATCTGTTTTCTCATTTTTGAAAAATAGTAAATTCTAAATATTCTTTCAATGATTTTATTTGAACTCTGATGTTTATGTATCATGAATTTATGATGATCATTTATCATCTCTTGTCTGCATCTTGTTGAAACATAGATCAGATCTTGAAATGTTAGTATTTCATTGATAATTTCAAAGTTCACGTTGTTCTCAATATTCTTTATAATATCTTGCGCAACTGAGTTCTTTGCTAGTTTTAGCTTTACTCGTTTCTCAAGATCTTTATTGTTAATTCGTAAAGTAGCTGCATTTTGTTTATTATAAACAATTGAATCATTCAAGTTTTCTTGCAAGATAGTCTGATTTATCTGTAATTTATCTATCTTGTGATTTGCTCTTTTGCTTAAAACATCAATCTTCAAGTTTTCAAATTCTTTTTGATATTGAATTTGAAAGTTGTATGATGACAACTTCTTTGATCATTTAATCTGTTTTCAATTTAAAACTTTCATGATCATAAAGTATAATAGATTCTTATGATTTGTATATACTTGAATCTGATGTTTAAATTCTTTCAGATACATTCTTCATTATTTGAAAGAATCAACAATAGTTAACAGCTTCTTGTTATATATCTCATAGTTCAATTCAGCGTCTGTAAGCTTTTTGCTGTGAAATGCAATAAAATGTAAACATTTTTTATCATTTGATTGATTGATACATGCTTTAATAACTTTGTCTGATACATTCATCTTGAGTGTAATGAGTTTTTCTAATTCAAACATGATCAGTATTGATTGAAAGATGAACAATTTCTTCAGCTTCTTGAAAGCTTCTTCTGCTTTCTCAGTTCACATGAATGATATGTTCTTTCTCATAAGATTTGTAAATGACAAGATAATTCTGAAGTATTTCTCTATGAAGTATTTATAGAAGTTCGTGAATTCTAGAAAGAATTACACTTCAATCTTTGACTTTGACATCAATTAAGTTGTAACAGCTTTTATCTTCTTTAAGTTCATTCTTAAACTTTGAGACATGATTATGAATTTCAAAAACTGTACACTTTGTACATGAAATTCACTTTTTCTTAACTTGATGTGCAGATTGACTTTCTTCAAAGTCTGTAGAACTTTCTTAACATGTTGCACATGTTCTTTCTTCGTCTTTGAGTATACTAATATATCATTCAAATATACTATGATAAACTGATTCAAATAATGTTGTAGCACATTATTCACAAAAATCTGAAACGTGATTGAAGCATTGATTAAGTTGAAAGACATGATCAAATACTCATAATGTTTTAGTCAAGTATGAAAGACTGTCTTTCACTCATCTTTTTCTTTAATTTGTATTTGATTGAATGTTTCTGATATATCAAATTTTGTAAATCACTGTGCATTCTGCAGTTTATTCTGCAGTTCTGTTATGAGCAATAATGAATAGCTGTTTTTAATCATAATGTTATTTAATGCTTTGTAGTCAACACATAGTTTTAAACTTTCATTCAATTTCAAAATAAACAGAATTGAGTATTCTGCTGATGATTGTGATTCTTTAATGAATTTTTTTCATATGTTTTCTTTCAAATATTGTTGCAAAGCATTGAGCTTTTCTGTCAACAGTGAATAAATGAACTGTTTTGTAAGTTTCTTGTCATCAATGAGCTTAATCTCATGATTTCATGATTAATGTTTAAATAATGTCTTCTGATCACTTTCTTTCTTAAACAGAATTTTATATTTCTGATATTCTTTAAAAATAATAGCAATAGCAAGATTTTTCAAGTGATCACTCTGAATTTCTTTGCTTCATAACATCTGTGCATTATTGATTTCTCTGAACTCTTCGCGCATTTCTTCGCTCATCATGATGAATATCTTCACATCTTATGATGACTTTAATATCAAGTGCAATCGCGTTGCTTCTGTATTTAAAAATGTGATTGTCTCATTAACTCAATTAATCATTGAATTGATCATACAAAGTCATGATATGTTTAAAACTATATTGCTGTTTGACTGCTTTATAACATTTAAACATAACTTTTCTCAATGTTGTTTGAGTCTCAAATGAATAAGTTAAGTTTCTTGATCTATTAGTTCATTATTGTACTTCATGAGTATTTCATTGAAGTTTTGCAAATTGTAAAATTCTTTCTTCTTCTGCGTAAATATTTACGCTTTTTTAACAAATTCTGAAAATATGTAATTTCTTGTGCAGTTACTGTCTATGAATAATCGTGCTGCGTGATCATTAACTTTGACTCAGACTTGTAACTGCAATGAGTCGTTGATGAAAATAAATATGCTTTCAATTTTCAATCTTTAACTAAACTTTTTTAATAATTTATTAATCAAAGAGTCTTCTAGTTTTTTGAACTAAAAGTTTCTTTCTTCAATACTTGTTTTATGTACTGAAATTGATTCAAGTTGATTTTTTTAAATGAATATTTCTTTGAATCACACAGATCAAATCTTTTTCTGATGACTTTTATCATCTGTTTAAGTTTTCTGAATATATGATTTTTATCAAGAAATACATATTCTTCTTGCTTAATGAACTTGACTTCTGTGAATAACTTCTTCATGACTATGTCATGATATTGAATGTTTTTATGCAATGCAATCAACTCATCTTGCATAATGTCATAAATAGCTTGATGTATATCATTCTTGATCTGTTGTATTCACTGTGAAAAATCTTTCTCTTTTTGCTTAAAGAGAGTGTACAATTTGTTGTACATGCTTATAAAGCTTGCTTAACTTATAAGCTTTCTGAAATATTTCTTTACTTCAAGATGATCTTCTTCTTGCTTGAGAACATCTTTTGCTGTGATAGTGAATGCTTGTAAAGTTTCGCTAAGTCAACTTTCTTCTTCAACTGCTTGATGAATAACTTCTTTGATATCATTTGATCTATTTGAGTTATATGCTTCGCTGTCGAAAATCTTTGATTTCACGATCATAGTGAATGAACTTTCATCATTATTCTCATCATGCACTTTCGATTGATGATGAATTGCTGCATAGAAATGATTCTTTTATGAAAGTTTTAAATATCATTCAGAATCTTTCTTATCACTCAGATGAATGCAACAGTTATTCTTGTCACATACTGTTCATAACAACGCTTGATGCTTGTTTTTCTGATCTTTTTTTGTTGCTGTGAAAAATCTGTCTTTCTTATCATAAGACTTTAACTTGTTCTTGTACTTGTTTTGAGTATAATCTTTGAAGTAGTGATTTAGCTTTTTGCATATATAACATGTCTTGCTTTGTTGAGCTGTTTTATTGCAAGTGTTCATTGATATCTTTCAAGTTGCATTTAGCTTCATAGATTGAGAATTATAGTATGATTGTCATTGTCTCTTCTTGAACTTTCAACTCAATACTACTGACATCATCAATTCTTTATCTTTTTTCAGATGTTTCTTGTACTGTTTGTTATCAATGATCATCGCTCTGAATATCATTTTTTACAAGTCAGAAAATTTATCAATTCTAGTAATTTCATTCTTAACTTTCTCTTGTAGTTTCTGATAAAACTGACTGATGAAAGCTGCATCATCTCATTTCATATTCATTGCAATATGCTGAAAGCTGATCAAATAAGTTGCTGCAAAGATTTTCTGTTGCAGATTGTACAACTGTCATTCTGCTGTACATTTCTTATCAATGTTTTCAAATACTTTTCTTAGATGTTTTTTAAACATTTGAGAATCACGAAATATTATGTTGATTTCTTCTTCTCATTTCTCTGATTTCTTCTGCAGATAATTTGTTAGATAGTGATGAAATCATGTGAATGTATTATCTTTTAAATAAATAAATGCAAAAAGTACTTTGTTCTTGATGAACTTGAATTGAAATGAATATCATTTAATGTATAGCTTTTTTTGTACTAAATATGCTTCAAGTTTATCTTGATCATCATGATACAAGTTTAATGTTGAAATCTTGATCTTATCTGCATTGAAGATACTTGCTTCTTGATTGAGCATGACTCATTCTGACTGACTAAACATGATTGAAAGAAATGAACATCTTTGATATCTTGTGAAAGAGTGATGCTTAAAGTGTAATGATTGTTTCTTTAACAACACAAGATATATACAGAGATCAAACAGTAATCACTATTACTAAACTTGAAATTTGAAGATAGTTGAAACAATAATATGTATTGACTACTTACATGAATTGAGCACGAAGCTTCTATCTAAGAGAATAATCATCATTATATAAACATAGAAGAATCATGTTAAGTCATCTCTGCTCTGAATGATCATTCTGATCATTCTTAAGCAAGATGAGCAAGCTGAGCATTATGCTCATCATGCTCTTTGTGATCACTTCTGATTCAAGCAATCAGAGTGATCACTTCAAGATTCTGATTATTCAATGATTATTTAATCATTGCTGTTACATAATTGCATATGAAAAGATTCTAACATCTGAGATATTTTATCATCATTGATGAGATTCATATGTACTAGCTCATCTACTTTGATGATTCTGATGTAATATTTTCAACTTGAAACTCAATTTTGCTTGTCTATGACATAAGTTTCACATATTGATTTTGAGAATTCTTCGTCTTCTAGACTATTTGCAGAATTCACATTGATGTCAATGTTCATGTTAACTAAACGCTTGACATTTGTCATATTCAGATGAGCTAATCATTTATATCATTGACATCATGATGTTTTGACTGATTCTGAACTGCTTATCAGATTGACTTAAGAATTTGAGAAATTAATTGATGTATTCATGAAATATGCTTTCTCATCATTTCTCAAGTTGATGAAAGTGATGACATCTTTAAAATTCATAAAATGAAATTCATCATTCTTTATACTACATGTATACTCTTTGACTTTCATCTGATCAACTGACATCAAATTATAGTGTAGTTCTGAACAGTGATAAACATTAATTAGTTGAATTTTGATTAATTGATTATTCAGCAAAATGTCAATTATAATCAAATCTTTTTTGATGATGAGTACTGCTTCATTATTTGCAGTAACAATGCTGTTATTGATGATTTTTCAATATAACTGTTCATTAAACAAGTTTATGTCATAGCAGACATGATTCTCAGTTTCAATGTCTATTCATCAGACATCTGTGTAACTGTCAGCTCAACAGACGATGAAAATCTTCATTGTTTTGACTATTCTGACTTCAAAGCTTTTTTCAAAGTCATTTTCTTTAATCAGATTCTTTCTTTTCTGAAGAGACTTTCATTCATTTGAATGAAGCTTCAAATGTAAAAATCAGCAACTCTGTTCACTGTGATTTTCTTGCTTGCAATGAGCGCATTTTTTCAATTCTCTTTGAAATTTACTGTTGTTTTTGAACTTTCGCTTCTTGTCATCAAACTGAGCTATCATGCTCTTGAAACTGAGATTCTTCTCTTCATTCACTTGTTTATCATGATTGACTAAAGCAATAGTCATCTTGTTGATTAGTAACTCAAATTTGTTGATCTTGATGCTTTGTATCAAGTCAAAGATGTATGATTCTAGACTTTTGTTAAAATCTAGAAGAAAGAAATTGCTTAACAGTCATGATTCTATTGTTTTTTCAACGTTTGAACATCTGATAGCAACTCACTTGAGTGAGTCAACATAGTTTTAAATAAATTTGATATTTAATTGTTTTAAATGATTAAGTTCTTTGATAATCAGATATAAAGTAGTTAAGTTTGACTGCTTATATTGAGTCTTTAGAATGAATCACATCTTGATGACGTCGTTTATCTTGAATATATGTACTTGAGATTTTTTTTCACAGTTATAAATGATCATATCACAAACTCTGTCATTTTTATTCATTTAATAGTGAGCAGCAATAATATACTCTTTTCTGACTGCTGTAAAGACAATGAATGTAGCTGCTGTTAAAGCATCAGATGCAGTCACTGTTGAGATGAATGTAGCTGATGTTGAAGAGAATGTAGCTGCTGTTGATGCGTTGAATTTCAAAGCTTTCAATTTCTTTACTAGTCATTCTGAGATGATCATTCAAAGATCTTTGACTTTCAAAATACTGATTATGTTCTTCTTTCATGATTCATAGTTCTCGCTTTTCTTTAACTTCAAAATATGATAGTTCTTTAAATCTTTCATTGTGATTGAAATATGAAGATGTGAATTGATGACAGTGAGTTCAATGCTTCAAGTTCTGCTCTTAGATATGTTTATGATAGCGAAAATAAAGCTAACTCAAGCTCATAATCTATTAATATATGAGAGTCAGAGCAAATATGTGCATGTAGATATATTGACTATCTAGTAGATATAACATATATGATAGAGCATACAGATGAAGAAAGAAGTGAAAGAATGAATAAATATTTCTAGCATCAAGTCACTTCAATCGAAGCGAAAATAACTAATCGTTGAAGTATATGTATGAGCATATGTATGTTCATATGTATATGCATATGTATCTCGTTTTCAACATTTTATTCAAAATTTCTCAACGTTGAAGTTAAAATCTATCTTTAAATGATTCTCTCATTCTCTTTAAATGATTCTCTCATTCTCTTTAAATGATCTTCTCATTTTCTTTAAATGACTCTCTCATTCTCTTTAAATGACTCTCTCATTCTCTTTAAAGCATTCAAAAGACTTTATTAAAACTGAGTTGTTAAATAAAATCAAATTTTTGATTTTCTATCTTCAATTTTCATTTCAAAGCTCTGATATCTATTTCAAAGATGTAGTTTAAATGCTTGAAGTGCTGTTTCAAATGTTTATCACATCTGCTTTGTTCAACAGCATAATGAAGAAAGTCATCAAAAATATCTTCAAAATGAGATCATATTTCATCAAAATATCTACAAATTCAGATCTTTAATATGCTGAAGATGAGTTTTATAAGATTGTAATTCAATGAGTAGAAAGACAAATATCACATCTGACATTCATATCAGTGATAAATCATCAATTCAATGAGACAAATAACTTATCTGACATTCATGTGAAATGATGAGTTTTTCGATTCAACTATTGCAATGAACATTCACATTATTCATGATGATTACACTTCTTGAGATCGAAAAGAAACTGCATAGAGATAGCAATTCATCTGCTAATCATCAAAAGAAAGTCTTGTCGTTGAATTAATTCTTGCGAATATTGATGCAGAATAAATATTCATCTTTCATATAGATTGAAAAAACACTTCAGCAATGCTCTTTCGTTCTAGAGACTTGATAGTGAGCTGATTGATCAACGAAAGCATAGACTTGATGATGTCAGTCTGTAATCTTGTTGAATAAAGACTCATTCATGAACATGAGCTGTTCAATCATTAAACGAAGCATGTCTGCTATTCAATTCAAACGAAACTCATCATTTTGTCTGACTTCTACATGCTGTTCTTTTTTATTACTTCAGTCTCTTCTCTTCAGAATTCTTGATATCATGAATTGATGCACGTTAATGTCTCACTTCTCTCATATGTATCAGATCATCTCTTTCTGCATGACTCACGACTGTTCTTCGAGATAAACTATGAGATCATTTTCAGCTGTCTTAAACATCTTGCGAAGAATTTCTTTGAGTCGAAACTGAGATTTAAACGGTGACGAATACATGAAGATATTCTCTCGAATGCTATATATCGTTCTAGAACAGCAGTGAATCTCTTCGACGATGACGGAAGATTGTCAATGAAGTAGTAGAAGTCGTACGATTCTGGAGCGAATCGCTGCAGGTAGTGGGTCGATCATAGCTGAAAATGTGTTAAGAACGTCAACAAACAAAGAGGTCTGAATAGCTTCAATTTTGGGCAATTGGGGGGGCGATGAGGTTGAATTTCGAATCCCCCATACAAAGGAACATCGTGGGGCAGCGCAAAAACGAATGCCAAGAAATGCAGAGCTTTCTGCATACGCTAATAATGCCTTCATGAAAACTCGCTTGAGCTTTTGAAGCTTTCATGTGTCCTTTCAGACTTTTTGCACTCTCTGTGCTTTTTGCGCTTTCCGGTACTTATCCTGTCAGCTCTCTTGCACCTTTTGTCTTTGCCATATTCTATATAGTAGGTCTCTTTGAAACTTTCTCAAGATTTTAGCCATTTTCTGTGCTTTGGGGTGGTGGGGGCTTTTTCTTACTTGTGCTTCGGGGGTTCTAGATTTCCTTGCGCGTTCGTGCGCTTTTTTCCTCATTTGAAGCATCTTTAAGCTGAACTGGTATTTTCTACGCTTTCTACGAGTACACACCATCAATTACTTCACCTCATGTAGCAAATATCGGTGGGTGATTTCCGCATCGCCCATCAAACTACGGTATGGGGCTACTGTAACCACGATCCTGTCCTCAATGAAAAGATTTCCCCCCTCACCTTTCCCTGAATTGCTATGCGGGATGTTTGAAGTCTCCGGCCCTCGCACTGGCTGCCCACCCATTATGTGTTAGCCCTGCTTTTCACCATAGTATAGGCGAGTAGGGATCAACAATCTTCGATGACAATCGGCGAGAAGAGCAGCGCATTGGCAACCATGATCATCGTACGACGCTCATGCAGTCATCAGAGAAGGCTTCGCTCGCAGATACGACAGCCCGGCCTAGGCATGCCTTCGTTCCTATGGGCATGTTTCTCTTAGCGAACCACTGGTATCCTTGAGGATCGGCGGTTCGCGCCTCGAAGCTCCATTCAGTCAAGTAGCCACAGCCTGGGTTCAACTATAACGTCAGCCTTTGCATAGACAAGTGTGCCGAATTCAATTGGCGTGCTCCGGGGGGGGGACGAGTCTCCCTTCACATACCTTGAATTTTTTGCTTGAGCCCAGAACCACCGGTGCCGAGCTTACTGGCATCGGAGTTCTTGCCCTTGATCTCGAAGTGGTCGAAAAAGAACTTGTACCAATCACCGCAAGTGTCTGCTGCCGGGGGAGGCGATGGTGGGGGCGCTGGCGAGATGGGAGTGCTGTCGACGTGGTCATCCGGGTCAGGAGGCCCGTTACTGTTAGCCTGTAGACCATCACTAAACAGGCTGGTGAAGTCTGCAGCACTCGGTTTCATGCCGTTATCGAGATCGATGTGGCGGAAGACTGGGAAGTTGGCATCGTCAAAGTCATCTTGGGCCGTGCTTGGGTTTTGCTTTCCAGGTACGCCGGGGAAGTAGCCCGTAGTGTCCCACCACCTCAAAAGAGAACGTTAGCTTGTACTGCATCGTTGTTACCCTGATTTTCGAAATCACCAGGCAGCATTAGCCAGCATTGCGTAGCTGTAAGCGTTTGTCGATGCTCGAGTACACCACCCTGGCTGAGACTCTGTGTTGCCAGGAGGTGAATAAGCTTTGGCCCGTACGCCCTGAGATCGTTGGTATCGTAATTTTCGCCACCCGGAATCGGGGCGACGTATTCATCGATAATATGTGGCTCGACGCTGCCGCTTGCAATGCGGGTGTGCATCATCTCGTGGAGGAAAAATTGACCGGTACTTCTTAGCCAAGTCATGTCCTTGGCCATTCTTGTGATATCGCTGGCGAGCTCCTGCCTCACGTCGTTGATCTTCGTGTCGAGAGTGTCTAGGTAGAAGAAAGTCGGGCAGAGGGTGATGTGGTGGTAATAAGCGAGCCAGCCGTTGTAGATCCAAGCATAACCTCCGACGGCTTTGCTCTCGATCGTCTGGTCGCAAATGCTCTTGGTATTCTTGTAGCTGACCGTGATGTACGTCTTGTCAGAGGTCTGACTGGTCTTGGGCTGAAAGACACGCTTCAGGTTGCCGGCAGTTCGGGTCTGCTGAGAGGCAAAGTCGGGGCCCATTGTAGAAGATGCCGAAGGCTTAGCCGTGAGTGCCCTCGCCATTTTCTGGGAAGTTGGATGAATAGCTGGCGAGCGTCGTTCCATACCACACGACAGTCCCAAGCGCGGACTTTTGAGAGTCGCTGCATTGCGAGTTTTTGTAAAACCAAAGGTAGCCGCCTGATCCACCCATGGCATTGAGACAGTCATCGGACGGATTCTGTCCGTAGCATTGGTCGGACTGGGTGGGTATGCCTGACGGGTAAGGGTTGAGACGTCGCCCAGAAGGGAAAGAAATGAACTTGAGCGATGACGTTGAGTCAGACCAAAACGGTCATTGCTGTCTAAGCCGGACGGCGCTGCAATGAAAGGGTTGGAGATGGCAGCGACCAGAGACGCATAGAGTAAGAAGGCTAAAAGCAGTGTTGTGCATGTTTCTTGCTCTTTCAAAGGAGAAAGAATGAGAGAATGGAAATCATTGGTACAAAGCAACTTGTTTTGTGATTATGAGAACTTATTTGAAGAAGATGGAATTAAAAAGAGCAATGCTAGAAAAAAACATTAAAAAGATACATCAAAGATAGAATTTATGTCTCTGATATTCAATCTGCTTAACTTTACATATATGTAATACAACTCGATTCTGTAGTCAAAATAGTCAACATTACTTTATCAGTCGAATCTCAATTGCTTTGACTTGAGACTTTTATGTCATAAGTGATAAACTACAAATATAATCAAGAGATCAAAGAGATCTATCCGTGCCCCCCACTTTCGCTCATCCTTCGCTTAGTGCTCGGCGGCCATACATCACTTTCAGCCATACATCACTAAATCTTCATATTTTTGATTCACCACCTTCAAAAATCCACCAAATTTCAATCACATGGCTGCTACTTACGCTATCATCGAGGGTCGCATTCAAAAGGCTATTGACGCCATAAACACGCGTGAAAATCCTAATCGAGCCGAAATTGCGCGCGAGTTTCGTGTTTCATATGACCGACTTCGATCTAGACTACGAGATTATCAGTTCAAAACAGCAGTACGAGAACTGCATAATAGAGCTTTAAAACCTGATCAGAAGTCAGCTTTACAACAATACTTAACTACAGTGAATCAGTTAGGTCTGTCAGCTAAACTACACATGATGCAATCAACGACAAACGCTTTTCGTGCTCAAGACTTTGCTCGTTGAAATTCTTCATCTCTACTGAACGCTCAATGAGTCAAACGATGATTAGATCATCAGTCAGATCTCTTCAAAGCTAGACGAAAGTTTATAGCAGCTGACAGAAAGAATGTGCATGACTTGAAAGTACTACAGACTCATTTTGATGAGTTTAAAGAGATGATCGTCAAATATGATATAACGAAGAATGATACATGAAATTTCGACGAAATCGACTATCGTATGAACATTGCACGTTTCGATTGAGTTGTTACTGTAGATTCAAATAGAAGAATCTACTTCAAGAATTTGAATAATAGAGAGTCATTGATGAGCATTGAATGCATCAGTGAAGAAGACAAGAATATATCATCAATGCTAATTATGACTGAAGTTCAACTTTTAACTCTTCATTTCAACAATGATCTTGACGATGACGTACTAGTCACTATCTCTGATACAGACTATTCAAATGACTGAATTTCTCTTCAATGATTGTCTTCAACGAATTTTGAATCAAAGTCTTCAAAGAATTTATCATTCAATCTGCATGAAAGCATACTGACTTAATTTCTTTTGATTCGAAGATAGTACTGAATAAAGTTCAAATTATTGAACGTTTGAATTGATCTATTACATCTTCATCTACTATAAATGATTCGATCATTTGAAAGACTTCTACTAGTCGAGCAGCACTTGAAAATCAGCTGCTTGAGCTAACTGATGAATCGACATCAGAAGAATTTACTACAAAGCTTTGTACATTCTGAAAAGACGCTAATGCAATGACTCGTAAAATGAAGTTGCTGCAGAATCAATTAAGTCAAATAGAAGTCGCTGAAAATGCTCGCAAAGCACGCAAAAAGCAGTCTGATAAGGTTCTCAAAATCAAAGGCATCTTGTACGTCAAAGATGCTTGAAGTATGACTCAAGATAGACAGAAATTGGAGGACGAGAGGCAGAAGAAGCGTGAAGAGACCTGGGAAAAGCGTTATTTAAATGCACTAAAGAAGTGCTACAGGGCCACTAAGCCCCATAGGGCTGCTCGCATTAAGTTCGTTCAGGCTTATCAGAAGAAATGACGGGTTATTTTGAAGCAATTGCTCAAAAATCGACGTGTATATAATGGGTAGTTGAATTTAGTGGTGCATGGCTGAAAGTGGTGTATGGCTGGTGAGCACTAAGCGAAGGATGAGCGAAAGTGGGGGGCACGGATAGATTGAATGAATTATTCTTAATTATTCAAGAATTTGGGACTGTGATTAATCTGCACAGAAGAACAGAAATTTATGCACAGGGAATTATGAATGAACTAGAGCTTCAACCACAAAGCTCGATCTGAGCAACGCACAACGAGGAATTCTGCACCAGTCATTCGATACTGAGTTCTTCGCTTCTTGCTCAACACATCAACTATGAATCTTTCTCATTCTAAGTAGCAAGATATAAAGAAGTCTCAGTTTGATTAAGTATTGTGGTAAAGCTGACTTCTGATCAGATTTTAAAGCTCTGTTATGCAGTTCTTGTACTGCTGTTCTGAACTGATAACTCTTTAGTCTAGATCAAAGTCTGTCGCACGGAACATGAAACTCGCACGCAATTTCTGCTCGGTTAGTATTTTGACGCGTGTGTATGGCTTCAATAGCCTGCTGAATGCGACCTTCGATGATAGCGCATGTAGAAGCCATTGCGTGGAATTTTGGTGGATTTTTGAAGGTGGTGGATCAAAATATGAAGATTTAATGGTGCATGGCTGCTGTATACTCTAGCACGAAGCGAAGGATGAGCTTCAGAAAGCGCCTGATGATAGGCTGAGAATGTTTGAAGCTGTGCGCGCATACGGCTGTCTCCACTAACCGGAACTTTCCAGACTACAACAACCATATCTGTGTCTGTGTCTACCTTTTTGGCCAATTCTTCTCAAAGATATAACCACCACTGAATAATATCGAGATCGAGATCGAGATCGACTTCCTTAATGGCGGATCCGCTCTCCGTCACCGCAGGCGTGGCGGGGTTGGTCTCGCTCGGAATTCAAGTCACGCGGTCGCTCGTCGATTTCTATACTTCGTACAGAGAC
>JAABUS010003562.1_pt1 | contig 24862 bp, 17 predicted proteins | sample 5560161 | NCBI WGS metagenome assembly JAABUS01 (sample SAMN10711885, study PRJNA513376) | rock metagenome | isolation source: Antarctica rocks | place: Antarctica: Victoria Land, Trio Nunatak nord | collected 2016-01-04
GAAGAAATAAATAAAGAACCGGTAGTGTTTAAATGGAAATACAAAATGGACGAAACAATAGTAGAAAACTCAACCTGATAATGTGTATTTATTTAAAGAACGAACTACTAGTAATGGATAAAGATAGCTACAGAAGTACTATTGCACCATTGATTACAATATAGGCACCCATCATCTGATCCTGCTGTTTGCCGCAAATTTATTTAATAAATTAGTTGTTCTTTCATGGCAAACTTTATCGGGTCCATTTGCTATCAGTATTCACTATCACGAAATCAATACCAATGTATGTTTCTCCTGATAGCTGATAGCTGACGGCTGATAGCTTCTTTGAAGCTTACTTGTGTTCTAACGGTAACTTACATTTTATCAGGAACCACATAGGGCGCACGGTATACCTGTGTTAACATCGCATCAGCTTCCGGATCATTACCAAATTTATCTAAATGTAAACCAGTGTCTTTTAAATGCAATTCGCGTTTAAGGCGGTAAGAGATATTAGATAACAAAGGAAGTGCAGAGGATAGAAAGCCTTCATGGATGTGGCCATTAAGGGTCTCATCTTTGCCGGAACGTATCGCATCCAGAAAATTAGCCCAGTGCTCCGTACCATCCTGGGTGTTTTGGTTTTTTGATCCTGCAAAAGGTTCTTTTTCCCGTTTTCTAAAAGCTTTCCAGGTTCCGCCATTTAATTCCAGGTAACCTTCAGTACCAAAAAAGGTATTCCCCACTTCAATTCCAAGACCGGATTCATGATAAGTGTACCTGCCCCTGACCTCGAACGCGATCATTTTATCATCACTATATTTTAAAACAGCTGTTTGTGTATTAGGTGTTTCCTGCGAAGTCTTGTCATGGCCATATGTCTCCACTCCTCCATATACCGGTACCCCTTTTGTTTTTGGTAAATTATCATCCTGGTGAAAACCATATAGTCCCCCGGTACAATAAACAGAAACAGGATGCTCATTCTTATTCAATCCCCAACGGGCAATATCAAATTGGTGCGGGCCTGTATTTCCGATATCTCCGTTTCCTGTGTCCCAGTACCAGTGAAAATTGTAATGACTTTTCTTTTCATTGTATGGCCGGTAAGGAGCAGGGCCTAACCAACGGTCATAATGAAAGGTTGCCGGTGGTGCACTGTCTTTGGCAATACCAAATGAATCACGTGCTTTGTAGCAGATGCCACGCGCCATATATACCTCTCCAATGCCACCATCATGAAGAAACTTAATCGCTTCTCTCACGTTGGTAATGGAACGGTTATTCAGTCCTACCTGCATGCGCCTTTTATACTTTTGCGCTGCTTCAATCATTTTCCTTCCTTCCCAGATACTATGCATGGCAGGCTTTTCAACATACACATGTTTACCAGCCTGGCATGCCCATATTGCTGCCAGTGCATGCCAGTGGTTTGGTGTAACGATTGAAACAGCATCAATGTCTTTATCATTAAGTACTTTATGCAGGTCCCATTCCGTTTGTGGTTTTACACCAGTCTTATCAAAAACGATTTTTGAACGTGACTCAAACAACTGTTCGTCGGTATCACATAGTGTTTTTATCTGAACATTATGACTGTCTTTAAGTTTGCACCAGGAATTAATATGCACACTCCCCTGGTTTCGTATACCTATAACGCCCATAGTTATACGCTCATTGGCCCCCAGGATAGCATTGTAAGATTTAGCCGGAAATCCCATCCCGCCTATGGCCACTCCGGCTGCGCCCATAATACTTTTTTTAATAAAACCTCTTCTTTCTGTCATGTGATTCGTTTATTCATTAAGCAATCGGTTCAATCGGTTATCTGCATATCAATGTCGTTGTCTTAAGAGTTATGTATCTAACCGGCATGCTAGTGTACTTTGTGAATTACCTTTGTGTTCCTTGTGGTTATAAAAGACACTTGTAGTGGCACGCCTTAATATTACCACAAAGAACACAAAGGTGATCCACAAAGTACACTAGGACCTCTGATTAAATGATAATCCAAATTGGCAGAGAACACTACAACTTCTTAAGTCAACGACATTGATCTCCATACTATCTTGATTTATACTCTAACTGTCGTATTCCCACCCTTTTCAAGTGAGATGTCTACCGGACTATTCTGTTTCCAGTTACCACCGGTAAAATCAGGCACATCAACAGATGATGAGCGGTTTTTTACTGACTTTTCGCTTAAAGGTGCAATAGCGCTCCATAATGCTGCATCATATACATCCTCGTCAAGTGGTAAACCATTGCGCAGGCAATCAATTAAACGCCAGTCCATCAGGAAATCCATTCCGCCATGGCCACCTACCTGCTTAGCCAGTTCACCAACCTTCTTCACAATTGCCGGCTGGTATTTTTCTTCCAGAGCTTTATACTCTTGTTCAGAAAGCCACTTTTCATGCCCTGCTGCTATCCTGGGAAGGGGATATTTTAAGGCAGAGCCTTTGGTTCCACTTATTTTATGAATTCTGGAATAAACATTTGGTGATGTTACATCATGCTGAAGCATGATCGTTTTACCCTTATTGGTGCGGATAACAGTTGTATTCATATTGCCGCGATAGTCCTTATAAACAAAAGGTTTATAGAACTCATCTTTTGCCGCACGTTGTTTTGCCTCTTTACCCATGAGATTATCATAGCTCGACATAGAAACCAGGTAGTCCATTTTATCACCCCTGTTTATGTCCATTACCTGGCATACAGGTCCAAGTCCATGTGTAGGATACAAATTTCCATTTCTTCCTATATTCTCTTTTAAGCGCCACATATCCCAGTAACCGTCTTTCTGAAAATTAAGGTCTAGAAGATAATGGATATATGCTCCTTCTGTATGTACGATCTCACCAAAGAAACCCTGCCTGGCCATATTGAGCGTCATCAACTCAAAAAAGTCATAGCAGCAGTTTTCAAGCATCATGCAATGTTTGCGTGTTTTTTCAGAAGTGTTCACTAACTGCCAGCATTCATCTATAGTTCTGGCGGCAGGAACTTCTATAGCCACATGCTTTCCCTGCTCCATTGCATACACCGCCATGGGCACGTGCATGTTCCATGGAGTAGCAATGTATATAAGATCAATATCCTTGCGGTCGCATAGTTTTTTCCATGCATCCTTGTTGCCAAAGTACAATGTTGGATTTTGTTCCGGACTTTTAAGAAGCTTTTGCGCTTTAAGCACATATTCTTCCCGGATGTCACATAATCCCATGACTGACACACCACTTAGTTTTGTCATATTGTTTAAATGACTTGGACCACGCTGGCCTAGTCCTATAAATCCTACTCTGACATTCTCCAATTTAGGTGCTGCATACCCCGACATATTAAAGCGAGCGGCATTAATGTTAGTGGCCGAATGGTTACGAAGGGTATCACTTCCTTCTTCTGAAAAACCTTTCATAATCCCACCTGCAAGGCCAAGACTTGTGAGGCCCGTTAACTTTAAAAAATTCCTGCGATTGTTTTTCATTTGTAAATTTTAATTATTGATTGAGATTAAGGTAGTATCATGTTAACAATAAAATGTCGTATTATAGCTATCAGCCGTCAGCGGTCAGCTATCAGGAGGAAACCCGGTACGCCTTGATCTGCTGATGGCTGAAAGCTGACGGCTGAAAGCAATTAATACGACAAAGTATGCTTAACACGAAGGTAGTATCATCAACAGTGCTTTAAATTTTTATAAAAATCTTTTTCTTATACATCCAGTATAATATCAGCCATGCGAAAAGCAACACCAATATACCATTTACCAAAGTGGAATAAGCATCACCAAATATATGATCATAGTTTTGTCCTAAATGAATATGAAGAGATCTGGAAATCACTTCCCTCATTCCTCCGTCTGCTAATACATATGCTGCAATAGAATTGGCACCAATTACCATAAGAAAGAAAGACCACTTCCTTTTATCAGCAACGTCAATTACGCCATAAAAAAACGCAAGGAACAAAAAGCAGATGCCACCACTAAAGATTGTCCATGCAGGTGTCCAGATTCTTTTTACTATAGGATTAATTCCTGTAACATGCAACAACACTCCTGTAACAATTAAGGCTAGCCCGGCGGTTACAAAAAATTTTATTTTCTTTTGCGGTGTTGTTGAAGATTTTAATTCATTTCCTGCAAGTAACCCGATTATCATCGTTGCTAAAGTAGGTATAAAGCTAAGTGTAGCATACCCGCCTCCATTATTAAGAAAAGGTTTTTCGCGTGGGAAAAGATTTAAGAACCACCTGTCGAAAGCCCAGGCCAGGTTGGTGTTCTTATTCCAGTGTGCTGCCAATCCATTTAAATTATGTTCCCATCCGGGAGTAACGCCAGCGGCTGCATAATCAAAAGTTACACCAGGCAGGGGATAGAGCACAAAGGCAAGCCAATAACTAACCAGTATAACTGCAAGTGCAGCTAACCAAACCTTTTTTGAATAAAAAGAAAGAACAACCAAAAATGTGTACCCTAAGCCAATTTGTGTAAGGGTATCCTCAAAGGTGAAATAGGTTTGTTTTGCATGCATTGAACGAAGAAATATTCCCAGGAAAATGAGAATAAGAGAACGTTTGGCAGCATGCATTAAAACAGTTCCGAAAGTTGAACCGCTGTTTTTCCTGCCTGCAATAGAGTAAGGCAACACCACGCCAACCAGGAATGTGAAAGAAGGCTGAATCATATCATGCAGTGAAAGCCATGTCCATTGAACATGACTCTGGTTGAAAGCCAGGAACTTCCAGAACAAACTATCCGGTAATGCTTCAGATACGCTCGGCAACGATAGTACTTCTGCCATCATCAGTAACATTACAAAACCTCTGTACACATCAACCGATGCCACTCTGCTAATGGGCATTGCAGGGTTTACAACAGCTCCGGAAGCAACATTTTGTTCAGCTTTAGTTCCAATGACAGCTTGTGCAACAGTAGGCATAATATAATTTTTTACATTGGACAAACATTAAGGCTTCAGTTCACGAAAGGCTGGTACTTATAATCCTTCTATTTAAAGTAACTATACTAATATGGTGTCAAGCAAAAAATGTCGAATTAGTTGCTATCAGCTGTCAGCTATCAGGAGGAATGTACCAGCTAATACTATCCAAATAACTAACCGTCATTTTATTGTTTGACATGACACTACTGTCGTGTCACACATAAATTGTTGCTTTTTGTTATCAGCAGTCAACTATCAGGAGGAAACATCTTTTACATTTTTTACCTGATGGCTGATAGCTGACGGCTGATAGCAATTAATACGACATGTTAGGTGTGACATGATACTACTTCTTATACTTAGGCAATCATTACTTATGCAACAAAATTTACAACATTTTATTTACTAATAAATACATCAATTTCTGCAAGGAAGGTATGAGGTGTTGTACCTGTCTGGCTTTCAAGGGCTGTTAATTTTAAATAACGATAAGCATTTAGGGAAGAAACAGGGAAGGATTGCGCGCTGTTTGAAATAGCGAATCTAAATTCACCAAGACTGGTAAAGGTTGTTCCATCTTTACTTCCTTCTAACCTGAACCGTTTCATACCAACACTATTAGGGGTTGATGCCTGGCGGTTGGTTACGGCGACAGAAATAATATTTTTTTCAGATTTCATATCAATCAAAACCCAATGAGGATAATTAGGTGCAGGAGAAGCGGTATAATCAGTATGCCAATAGGTAGTTATGTTTCCATCAATAGTTGCAGATGCTTTACCGGTGTTTTCCAAACCCGATGGAGTTTCGCTGTCGGCTGTTGCCGTCCACCCTGACTTGTCGGCCATTATAGCTGTGGACTTATCAGTAAACAGAACAGCTGTTGGTTTGTTACAAGAAAAAACTGTGGCACAGACCAAGGAAAAAATAGCAACTTTTATTTTTCTCATTGTAATTCTATGTTTTGAAGTTAAGTTAAATTGCAACAGTTTAGCTGATACCTGATAGCTGACTGCTGATAGCAAATGCGACTATTTAAGGTTGACATTACACCAGTAAGAATGAGTTATGGATTCTGAACAAGTTTAGGGTTCTTATTTATCTCATCCTGCGGTATGTAAAACACAATCCTGTTATCTGATGGTTCAATAGTTTGATTGATATTACCATTAACAACATGAGAACCAGGATAATTTCTTACCATTGGCCTGTTATTACGAAATAGGTCATATACACGGTGACCTTCAAATGCCAGCTCAAGCCACCGTTCTTCAAGCACTGCATCAAGAATAGTTTTTCCACTGCCAGCCAAACTTGCTATGGTATGAACTTCGGAACCTGATAGTCCCGCTCTTTTTCGAAGGAGGTTGATATCGTCTAAAGCAAGTTGATTATTACCTGACTTGGCATTTACTTCTGCCCTGATCAGGAACATTTCAGCAAGACGCAGGTATATAGGCGAACTTAGATTTACAAGTCCTTCCTGAAGGTTATACTTATTAATATAGTACATCGGAGTATTGGGGGTAAGCTTAGTATTATACTGCAATACCCCGTTAACTTTATAAGGAGAAACAAAACTGCTTCGTAAATCAGTTGGATTTAATCCGAGAAAATCCATATATTTCTTAGACGCGTACAATTCACCCCAACCACTAAAAGCCTGGTTTTGAGGATTACCACTGGCATCTCCACTAAAATACATTGATCCGATAGCACTAAATGCCCGGTCTTCTGTTTTAATATGCCTGATAGCAAATATAGTTTCGGCATTACCATCCGGCGCTCCTCTGAAATAATTTTGATAAGCACTACCTGTTAATAAGCTATAACGGCCAGATGCAGCAGTTCCGGGAACACTGTTGCCAATGACCTTGTTAGCAAATTCTAAAGCTTTGGCATTATCTTCCTTATAGAGATAAACCCTCGACAACAAAGCCCAGGCAACTTCTTTTGATGCAAACGAATTTGACTTACGTACTGTCATCAGGTCTGCCGCTTTTAAAAGATCCGCTATTACAAAATCGTACACCTCTTTAACAGTACTACGTGAAAGGGTTAGTTTCTCCTCGTCTGATAAGCCCTCTTTAAGGATTGGCACTCCCGGATTATTGCCATTGCCCTGTGGGTAAGGTCTTCCAAAAATCCGTACCAGGTTAAAATGCATCATGGCACGAATAAAATAATTCTCACCTTTTAACTGCCGTAAATCAGTACCGGCATTATCCTCAATAACCCCGATAATGCGGTTTGCTGCACTCGAAGCTTTATAGGCCTGCGCCCAAAATGAAGCCGGATGTGCTGAGGTAGTTAACTGTGTAAAGCGGTAAGCTCTTGTTAAATCATCCGAAGAATTCTGACCCTGTGCAATTTCATCACTTGGATATTCCATTAGGAAATGGCCACTTCTTACATATCCCGGATCTTTAAATAAAGCATACGTGCCAATGGTTGCCGTTTCAATATCACCGGCATTGGTTAATGCTGAGTTTTCATCGATAGAGGTGGATGGAAGAAAAGTTTTCCTGCAGGAACTAATACTTAAAACTAAGACGACGATAAGTAAAGCAGGTACTATAATTCTTATGTTCATTTCAATTAATTTTTTGATGATGCTATAATAGAATGAGACGCTTTGTCTATTACTTTTTAGAATGATATGTTTAAGCCAACTAATAGTTTGCGGCTGATTGGATATCTGAGGCTTGATACACCAGATCCAAGAACCACTTCCGGATCGGTACCGGTGAAGTTGGTAGCCGTCCATAAATTATCACCACTTAAAAAAATTCGGGCTCCTGCAACTTTAATTTTATTTAATAGAGCTTGCGGTATGTTATAGCCTACCGTGATATTTCGTAAACGAATATAACTACCGCTTTCCAGGAACCGGGAAGACGTTGAGTTGGTTGCATCGCTGCGGCCATGTACCGGTTTAGGATGGGTTGCGTTATCACCTGGCTTTGCCCACCTGTTCCAGCCCTCTGGCAATGCCATCTGGTTATAGCTCTCATATAATCCATCGCTGTCAAACAAAAAGCGGCTGTCGTTATACACCCAGTTTCCGTACACAAAATTAAAAAAGGCATTTAATGTAAATCCTTTATAAGCTACTGTATTGGTAAAACCACCTGAAAACCTGGGTGCAGAAGATTTACCGGTGTATTGCATAGTGGCAAGGTTATAATTACTTGTATAAGTAATATATTTTTTACCATCCGCATCGGCAATCAAACTTTCCCAAAGAGGCTTGCCACTTGCAGGGTCAACTCCGGCCCATATAGGCATAAACCATTCATCCATATCATGGCCAACACCAACCGGTTGCCTTGCTCCGGTGCTTACCTCCGAACGGCCCTGATTTACCTCCAATACTTTATTCCTGTTAAAGGCCATGTTTACATTAGTTTCCCATGTAAAATTCTTTGTTTGAAAGTTCCTTGTGGTTAGATTAAACTCCACTCCTTTGTTCCGGATTGATCCCACATTTTCATATACGCCTACATAACCTGTAGTAGCCGGAAGGCCCCTGAAGAATAATAAAGATGATGTGGTTTTATTATACAAATCCACACTCAGGTCAATACGTTTGAACAAGGTCATATCAAAACCGATATTGGCTGTTTTCGCTTTCTCCCAGGTTAAATTCGGGTTTGATTTTTGACTGGGTGAGGCGCCGGGTAAACCAGCATAACTTGCGCCGGAAGAAATGCTGTATAAACCCATTGACGCATAATAACCGATTCCTTCCGCGTTACCGGTAGTGCCATAGCTTGCACGAAGCTTTAAGAAACTTACAAGATCAATACTGCTCATAAACGGCTCTTTACTCAAGATCCATGAAGCGCCTAATTGGTAAAAGGTAGCACTGGGATTGTTGGTACCAAAACGAGAAGAAAACTCATTTACGAGTGATGCCACCGCGAAGTATTTACCGGCAAAACCGTAATCAGCCTGACCCAGGTATTTACTGAAGAGATAAGAATCATTTCCTCCACTAGGATTTGTTATAATATCAGTGGCGGTGCTCAACGCGCTTCTGCCCGCTGGAAGTCCTTTGGCAGATGTTGAAGTATTATCGAAATACCCTTTTTCCACTTCTGCAACACCTAACAACGTAACGCTATGCTGGCCAAAGTTGTTATTATATCTCAACCTGTTTGAACTGAGTAATGTACTTGAAAAAGATTGGTTGTTATAAACCGCTCCTGCGGTTGGGGCACCTGCTTTCGACCTTTTATCATAATAAGTATTACCCAGGTAGTTAAACAGGGTTGTTCTGTTATAGGTAGAAAATGTAAAATTTTTTACAAAATTGTAATCAAGGTTTACATCTCCGGACATATTAAAGCTTCTTGCATTGGAAGTATTATATTGTAAGGCGTGCAGGAAATTGTTTCTGTCTCTGCCATACCATGTTCCAAATCTTGCATCTCTGGGCGTACCATCAGCGTTATAAGCAGAGTCAAAAGGCAGGTTCAGGTAAGCATCACTTAAAGCGCCTGTCGGTTCGTAATTATCTTTAATAAATTTTCCGTTTAATAAAACACTTAGTTTCAGCTTGTCGGTTAATTTTTGATTGAGGTTCGTTCGTAAGTTATAAGTTGATTTATCATTGTTAACCAGGGTGCCTTCTTCTTTATAATAACTACCGGCAACATAGAACTGAGTCTTGTCATTACCACCTGAAGCAGATAACGTATAACTGTTAACCTTACCCCTTCTAAAAGCAAGGTCCCACCAATCTGTATTATTATTTAGTACGGCAGCATTCGGATTGTAAAAAGTCTTTTGATAATCATATAATTGCTGGGTGTTCATTAATTTAAAATTGCCTTTGGTAGCTTCACTATACCCATTTGTGGCATTAAATTCAATGATGGTTTTTCCTGCTTTGCCTGATTTGGTAGTAACAATGATAACGCCGTTGGCAGCACGGGAGCCATATAAACCAGTTGCGGCCGCATCTTTCAATATGGTTACAGATTCTACATCAGTAGGGTTGAAACTGCCACCAATATTACCATCTACAACATACAGGGGAGAAGTACTTGCATTAATGGTACCTGCGCCGCGTATCACTACATCAGAACCTGAGGTCGGATCACCGGAACCCGATGATACTACCACCCCCGGAGCTTTACCCTGTAAAAGGCTTACAAAATTATTAGATGTTACATCGCGGAGCTTATCTCCTGAAACTACAGAAACTGCACTTGAAATTTGCTCCCTCTTTTTTACTGAATAACCAACTACGGTTACTTCATCTAGTCCTTTAAGCATTTGGGCAAGCTCAATATTTACATTACTTTCTGCGGCTTTCACTTCTTGTGTTTCGAACGCAACACTTGTTACAACCAGGGTAGCATTTCTCCGGATAACAGAAATTTTAAATACGCCTTCAGCATTAGTAGTTACTGTATTGGGTCTGCCCTTCTCAGATACTGAAATATCCTGAAGCGGGGCTCCGGATTTATCTTTCACAATTCCTGTAATAGAAAATGTACCTCCTTGTGACTGGGCCTGTGTAAAAGCTCCTGAACAGTACAAAAAAATCAGTAGTAAAAATCTCTGGTTCATAATTTTATTGGATATTTATAATAATGAAATGTATATATAATATTAGGAATAGGTGTATATAATATTACCTCCTGGTCAATACCTGTAATGTTGTTTGATTTATTTTTCTATAGAGTAGCAGATTGAATATAACTATAAATTTCTATTATTTAAGGCGCAAACGTTTGCGCAAAATAGAACGAGGATAAATGGAAAAAATAATAGACAATAACCTGATGTTGTAGTATGCAATAAGGAGCATTGGCACTAATGTTATATTAAGCATACGTTGACGTATTTATTTGCTATCAGCCGTCAGCTATCAGCTATCAGGAGGAAACAAGGCAGACAGTGATCTGCTGATCCCTCATGGCTGACGGCTGATAGCAAAAGGTGACAATTAATGATTGGTACGGCACCAGTGTGTTTTCTTAAAAGAACCGCTCAAAGGTTTTTTTAACTAACATCAAGGATTATGAATAGTATAGTTGCAAGAGATAACAGCAATATAAAAATGTACTTCCGTATAAACAGGTCTCCTTGCGTTAATCATATAAGATGAAGGTTAATGGTACTATTCTACTCACACTATATAATTATAACATTATAGAAAAATGAAAGTAATCGCATTATTATTCTTTGTCTTTTCAATTGCAACTTTCCATCGCTCACTTCCTGACATACAAGTAAAAGCATCAAGTTCTTGTGAAATACAATATCCATTTATTAATGCAGATTCAATCATTCATCTCCCCTTGGGAGGGAACACATGGGCACAAAACATTATTGGCAGATCACGAGTGATTACAAATGCAGGTATTGAAAACTGGACAAATTATAAAGTTACATTCGATACCTACTTCCGCACAAGCCTACCGGGCTTAGTAAAAATTAAGTTGAAGGCAAAAACAGATGGGCAAAGCCAGTTAAAGTTGGAGATTAACGGGGTGAAAAAAGAAGTGACGGTAAAAGGAAGCGGCATGCAGTTGTACGAAACTGGAGAATGGCAGCTACGGGATACTGGTTATATTAAAATAACATTAAGCGGTATTTCAAAAACAGCACAACGTTTTGCAGATATCAGTGAATATGAAATCAGTGGTACAGCCATTAATGATAAGACTGCTTTTGTAAAAAACAATGAAGGAAATTTTTTTTATTGGGGACGCCGTGGCCCTTCCGTGCATTTTAATTATCCTTTTGCTGACAGCATAAAAGCCAGATGGTTCTATAATGAAATGACTGTTCCTGAAGGGCAGGATGTTATTGGCTCTTATTATATGGCCATCGGTTTTGGTGAAGGTTATTTTGGCATACAAGCAAATTCAGCCACTGAGAGAAGAATATTATTTTCAGTATGGAGCCCTTTTAAAACAGACGATCCTAAAAGCATTCCCGAAAGCAAGCGCATAATTATGCTGAAGAAAGGTGAAGGTGTATATACAGGAGAATTTGGAAATGAAGGCTCAGGTGGACAAAGCTTCCTGCGTTACAATTGGAAAGCTGGTGCTACCTATAAATTTTTGTTAGGCGGAACTCCTGATAATAATGGAAACAGTATTTACACAGCTTATATCTTTATCCCTGAAAAAAGTAACTGGACTCTTATAGCTTCCTTTAAACGTCCTGAAACAAGTACTTACCTGAAAAGGTATCATTCATTTTTAGAAAATTTTATCCCCGAACAAGGGGATAAAGAAAGAAGGGTGTTATTTAATAACCAGTGGATTTGTGATGTAAATGGCTACTGGACAGAATTAAACAAAGCAAGTTTTACTTATGACAATACAGCTTCAAAAGGTTACCGGATGGATTATGCAGGTGGTATTGAAAAAGGCAGCTTTTATTTAAAGAACTGTGGGTTTTTTAATCAATACACTTCTTATAAAAAACAATTTGAAAGACCAGGAAGAAATAAGAACCCGGATTTAGATTTTAATCAGCTTCCATAGAGTAATGTAAACCTTAAATTGTCGCTTTTGCTATCAGCCGTCAGCGGAAAACTTAATACATTGATCTGCTGAATGCCGATAGCTGACTGCAGATAGCTGATTCGATAGTTTCATTTAATATATTCTGTAACTGCATCTCCGCAAAGCTCCACTAATGTTACAGGTATTTCTTCTACATAATATGTTTTTGGTAACTTTTTATTTTCAGATTTATGGTTTAATATTTTAACCAGAATCTCCATTGCTTTTTTTCCTTGCCTGTATGGATATTGCTCAATTGATACTAATGGCGGATGCGCGGTATAACTGGTAATAGGCAGGTTGGCATAACTTACAAATACGATTTCTTTATTAACCTGTACGTTTTGTTGTTGGGCAAACTTCACTGCATCCATGTGTACATAATCATTGAACGTAATGATAGCCTGTGGTCTTTTTTTCAACGAAAGAAGTTTTTTCATTGCCTGGTAAGTGCTTTCCTTAGAGAGGTCGGTTTTTTCCACTAACTGCATGTTTATCTTCAACTTTTTTTTTGAAACACCTTCTATATATCCATTCATTCGCTCTTTACTGGCTTGTAGCCTGTCAGGTCCGTTTATAAAAGCTATGCTCTTATAACCTTTACTGAATAACCACCCGACCATTTCTACGGTTCCCTTATATAAATCACAATATATTTTATTAGCATTGTAAGGGGGAACACGGTCAAAATAAACTACCGGCAGATCAAAATTTTCTAGTGATAGCAGGTGCTCATACTTCTGTGTTTGTTTTGATAATGAAATAATAAGTCCATCTACCCGTTGACGTTTCATTGCTTCCACTACCTTAATTTCTTTTTCCTGATCATCATAGCTCTGTCCGAACAATATAGTATAATTATTTTCTATTCCTGCTATTTCAATACCACTTAAGGCTTCTGAAAAGAAATCTTCATGTATATCAGGAAGGATAACCCCCACTACAAAAGTTCTTTTCTGTTTAAAAAAAATAGCTTTGGCATTAGGTTCGAAGTTTAACTCCCTGGCGAGGTCTTTAACCCTGGTTTTAGTTTGAAGGCCAATTCTTGGATGATCAATTAGCGCTCTTGAAACTGTTGAAATAGAAACATTAAGCTTTATTGCAATTTCTTTAAGAGTGGGAAGTTTATTATCCAAATCACAAGTTTGAGAAGGTAATTTAATACAATTAGTTCATGCTCCCGGGACTGTATGGATATAAAAAATGAATATACAAGAGGAATCACTCCACAAACCTTCTTCCGTAAAAAGCTTTGTCAGTATAATAATAGCACTGTCAATGTCATTGACTTAAGAAGTATGTTTTTAGTCAGCATCCCTGGTGTCCTTTGTGGGATTTCCTTTGTGTTCCTTGTGGTGAAAAGACTCCTGAATTCGTAGACTCTATTTAAACACAAGGAACACAAAGGAAATCCCACAAGGGACACTAAAACGTTTAACTAAATTGTATTTTCAAATATAAAAAAACACTACAATCAATCTAAGTCAACAACATTGATAGCACTGTCGTCATTGAGTTAAGCATGAAATGACTTTCGTTTTTGCTATCAGCAATCACAAGGAAAATTAAATAATAAAAAAGTTTTTAAGGCATCAATATTTTTTTGGCATTTTCGCTGTATATCTTTTTTAAAGCGTTGTCGTTTAATGACAATCCATACAAAGGCCAGTGGTAAGTAAACATTTTATGCTCATAAAAATGTTCATCTGCTGACTCGAGTATCCTAAAGGTTGTTTGATACATTTCACTTCCCGGACCCATATCCGTACCATAAAGAAGTCTGTCTGCATACTTCTCAAAAAAGGCCTTGCTATACCTGGGGATAGGGGAAAATTCACCAAACCTGGCTGCTATATCCGCATATAGGTTTGGATATATATCAAACAATTTACCAAGCACGCTCATATCTGAATTAGTATTAGCCAAATGACAGGCAACAAAGGTTGTCTTAGGATTATCTTTAACGGCTTTTTCAAGTGTTTTTATCAGCTCATCATGTCCCAATATTCCTTTTTTTGTTAGATCTACTTTCCACTTCGCCGCGTTCATCAAGCCATCATTTGTTGAGTCTGCTTTTTCGTACATCCATTGATCTTCTGCCACGTGTATGCTTACAGGTATTTTCAGTTCAGCACATTTTTCAAGCAAAGGTTTCATGGAGGGATCATCAATATGTAAACCGGAACTCCTGACAGGTCGTGAATAAAATTCTCCTAAACCTTTGTCACCTAGTTCTCCCACACCTCTGGCGCCTTTTTTATAACATCTTTCAAGTTCTGCTACAGCATGTTTTTCCCATCCTGCTCTTTCATATCCGGAATAATCAAACCCGCAAAAAATTACAAAGCGATCTTTATACCGGGAATATTTGTCAACTATCGAGTCGAACTTTGCTCCTGTTTCATAAGAAAGGATCAAGGTTTTTGAAATATTAGCTTCATCCATCCTTTTTACCCAATTGTCCACTTCCACATCAGACTTTGGGTAATCGTGAGAATGAAAATCTATAATAGGAAACTTAGCTTTTACAATTTTCGTTTGCGGTACTTTATAAATGGAAACAGGCTGGTAATCCTTTAATTTAAGATTATTAATATCTTGTGAAAATGTAGGTAGTACTAAACCCTGTATAAATGAAAACAGCAGGAAGCGGTAAGAAAAATGCGATTTCAATGAGGAAATTTTTAGATGTAAAAAAAGGTGTTTACAAATCATGATGATTGTTTTAGCTATCAGCTGCTAGCTATCAGGAGAAAACTCAATAAATATTAATCTGCTGACTGCTGATAGCTGAAAGCTAAATTAACAGACAGTATTTATTAACCTCACGTTCCAATATAAAAAGCCACGCAACCAACAAGATGGTGATTACAATTCTTTAATCAGGATGTTTTTCCATCTTACTTTGATGCCTCCTCCACTATGAATCTGAAGCGCTATAAACCCATTCCGTGATCCAATTTTTTCATCCTGCAAATAAACCATTTGCTTTCCGTTAAGCCAGCTGGTAACTTTATCACCAATAGCCTGAATACGTAAGTGATTCCACTTTTCCGGTTTGAGTACAGCTTCATCTTCTAGCTTTGGCTGTATAAGCCATTGTCTTCCACCCGGCATAGATTCATAAATTCCTCCTGTATGAAGATTAAGCGGAGCAACTTCAACCTGCCAGCCGTTGATATCAACTCCTTTAATGCTGGAGCGAATAAATACACCACTGTTACCATTTGCTTCCTGCTTAAAATCAAGATCTAATACAAAGTCTTTATATAAAGAATTTGTGTTTAAATACCCATATTTTTTATCCGGCCCGCTTTCACACACCAATTCTCCTTTATCAACATACCATTTTTCCGTACCATTAATTGTCCAGCCCGACAGGTCTTTTTTATTAAAAAGACTTTTTACTTTTTGTGAAAATGCTGACACCGTCAGCATAGATAATACTAAAATAAAAGATATACATTTCATGGAAGTCCGGTTATTTTAAGATTACGAAAATGAATTTCTGCACCTTCTGATTCGAGACATAAGTAGCCTTTTTTTGCAGTAGATTTACTTAGTCCATTGACAAATTTACCATTTACAGAAAGTTTGATTATCCCATCTACACATACCACTGTATAGCTATTCCACTCACCCTTTCCTTTGCAACGGTTTTCAACAGATTTACTTCTGGTTCCCCTGGGGTTATCCGGCAAAGTTTCTACCCCACCTACCCCAAAAAGTTCACCATGAACATAGGCAATGGGCGGTTTAACCCCATCACGGATATTTTGATTAACCCAGTCAAGTTCAAGCATCTGTACTTCCACTCCTCCCGGTAGTCGTGATTTTTCATCGGGGTTAGCATCGCTCCATACAAAAACTCCTGAATTTCCGCCAGCTTCCATATGCTTCCATTCAATCTCTAAAATAAAATTCTCATATTGCTTCTCAGAGCGCATAACACCAATAGGATGACCTGCACAGATGAGTAAATCCTTATCTTTTTTCCATGTATCAGGATTAGTATTCACATTTATCCAGTTAATCCGGTTCTCCTTGTTTTTTGAACCAGACCTAACATGGTTGAGCTCCATCTCACTTCCAAATACAATAGGATTAGATTGTGCATATAAAAAAGAATTACCAGGTAATAGAAGAAGTAAGAAACAGACAACTTTTATAAATCTCATTTATAACATGTTTAGAAAAGTTATTAAGTCAGTTTTGTAATACCTGGTTTAGCAACCGGAGGAACTTTCCAGTTCAGATCCCAGGTATAATCTTCTGTTTTAGGACCTAATGTTTCATTGGAATTTATGGCCTGATCCCAGGTAATGGTTTGACCGGTATAACCAGCCATTCGTGCCCAAATCGCGAGCATAGTGCTGTTGGCCATCCATTCTCCATCATTGATAGGTTTGCCATTTCTAATAGAAGCAAAAAGTTCATCATGCTCTGCCTGGTACATGTCATTTTTAGGTCCTGAATATTTCCAGGCGTTTTTACCGGTTATTTCATAATTGCGGCCAATAGTTATAGAAGCTGTTCCTTCCGTACCCATTACCTCCACTGTATTACGGCCGGAAGTCCCTGCCTGCTGCCTGGTAAAATGATATCCTTTGGCACCATTCGCATATTCGAATTCAACTGCAAAATGATCATAAATATTACCATAGATCTCGGCTACACGCACCTGCCGTCCCCCGGTTCCGGTAGCTTTAACAGGCATTCGATCTCCCATTGCCCATGACATCATGTCTATACTATGAACTGCCTGCTCAACAATAAAATCGCCTGAAAGCCAGTTGTAGTAGTACCAGTTTCGCATTTGGTAAGTCATTTCGGTCCAGTCCGGCTGCCGGGGTTTGGTCCAAAGTTCTCCTCCATGACGAAAGGTAGATACGGTTCTGATATCTCCAACATCCCCTTTTAAAATTTTTCCGAAAATCGATCTGTTAGATAAATCATACCGGAAGCAGAAACCGGAAACCAGGGAGAGCTTCTTCTCCTGAGCTTTCTTTGCTGCCAGTAAAACTTTACGTACCCCGGGAGCATCAACAGCAACCGGTTTTTCACAAAAAACATGTTTACCGGCATTAATGGCAGCCATTAAATGATCCGGCCGGAATGCCGGAGGGGTAGCTAACAAAACAACATCTACGCCTGAATTGATAACTTTTAAATAGGCATCAAATCCAATAAATTTATTTTCATTATCTACTTTAACCCTGTTATTTGCAACCTTAATAATTTCCTGGTATGCTTCATTCAGGCGATCTCCGAAAACATCACCCATTGCCGTTAGTACCACGTCAGGGTCGGCTTGTAATGCCTGTACCGCGGCACCTGTTCCTCTTCCACCACAGCCAATTAAACCAACTTTAAGTGTAGTGTTTTTTGTACCAGGCAGTGGTGCTGCAATACCGGTACGATAGGCGAGGGTACTGCCAATTAAGGCAATCCCGGAATTCTTTAAAAATGAACGCCGGTTCTGACCAATGTTTTTTTTGTAATTATTCATAATTTTTATTTAGGAATATTTATACTACCAGCCTATTTAAAGTTATATTATTGTTTGGATCCATTTTTTTATTAAATTTTTAATTAAACTTAGAAAGATCAATTGACATTGCTACTATAACTTGTAAAATATAAAAGCAGTGGTAGCCGTCACCGTTACTTTCGAAGATATTTTGTTTTACACCTTTTTTGATTTACATTATTTCGGTCAACAGGCATAACAAATAATTGTATTAAAGGAAATTCTTTTTACAAGAACGCTTCCGCAAAATGAGAATATTGCCAGAATATTTTTTAGTAGACACAACTGTTTTACTTCTCCCGGTTATCTCTCATAAAAGGTAATTAAAAATCAGTTAAAATAATAATAACAGGTGAAAATTTATTTAATCACAGGAATTTTAGTAATCTCTTTTTTTTGCAAGAGCACATTAGCCCAAAAAGTTACCATCAGCGGTTATGTAAAAGATGCAGCATCAAAAGAAGCATTAATTGGGGCTACGGTTGTAAATGCAAATGCCAAATCAGGAACATCAACCAATCAATATGGCTTTTTTTCCTTGTCTCTTTTAGTAACTGATACAGTTGAATTAATTATTTCTTACTCAGGATATGTTATCCAGGCAAAAAAGATCACAGCAAAGGTAAATATAAGGCTGAATGTATTACTTGAGAGTAATTCGGCAACACTAGACGAAGTAATTGTTAGTTCCGGGAAAAACAACCGTAATGTGCAAAAAGCACAAATGGGTATAATTGATGTACCGTTAAAAGCCATAAAAAACTTACCTGTTTTATTTGGAGAAAGGGATGTGCTAAAAATTATTCAGCTATTGCCAGGCGTACATGGTGGGCAGGAAGGCACTACCGGCTTTTATGTCCGGGGTGGCAATGCCGACCAAAATTTAGTACAACTGGATGAAGCAACTGTTTACAATCCCAATCATCTTTTTGGTTTGTTCAGCACTTTTAATGTAAATGCAATTAATAATGTGCGGCTTATTAAAGGTGGTTTTCCTGCTGAGTTTGGCGGCAGATTAAGTTCTATTTTAGACATTACAATGAAAGAAGGTAATAAAACCAAATACCAGGCGGAGGGAAGCCTGGGTTTACTTTCTAAAAGTCTTACGTTTCAGGGACCGATTAAAAAAGATAAATCATCCTTTATTATTTCGGGAAGGCAAAGCCATATTAATTTATTTTTAAAACGCCTTACTTCTTCCAGCAATTCTTATAAATTTTATGATGTTAATGCAAAAATTAATTTTGAGTTGGGGAAGAAAGATCATTTGTACTTTAGTTTTTTTAAAGGTAATGATAAAGCAAATTATACAGAGTTAAATAGCTTAAACTATGAAGTAGATTTTGGAAATACCACCGGCACTTTTCGCTGGAATCATTTATTGGGCAGTAAAATATTTTCTAATACTTCTGTTATTTACAATGATTATCATTTGGCTTTAGCCACTTCGCAAAATAATTTTTATTCCCTGCTTTATACAGGAATACGAGATTTTACTGCAAAAACAGATTTTACTATTTCACCCGATACCAAACACAAAATAAAAACAGGGTTTACTTTTACCAATCACCAGTTAGCTCCTGCATCCTTTTCTTCAAGAATACCAAGACGGGGAAACATGCTCACTTTAAACAGGGACAGTATTAATAAACTCTACTCTGGTGAAATGGCTTTTTATGCCGGTGATGAGTTTGATGCTTCTGAAAAAATCAGCGTGAATTATGGTATTAGAATTCCGGTATTTACTGCTTATGGCAAAACCTATTTTTTTATAGAGCCGCGCCTTACTGCAAAATTTTCAGCCGGTTCTAATGCTTCTGTAAAAATATCTTATACAAAGATGAACCAGTTTTTGCATTTAGTTCCCAATGCCACTGCCGGGCTTCCTACCGATATATGGATTCCATCAAGCAACAAAACAAAACCACAATCTGCTACTCAATATGCCTTTGGTTATTTTAAAAATTTTAAAGACGATGCCATCGAAATGAGTACAGAAGTTTATTATAAGAAAATGAATAACCAGGTTTTGTTTGGCGAGGGAAAACAATTAAGATTAAATATTAAATTGGACAGCTTATTAACATATGGGAAAGGTGAAAGCTATGGCGCCGAATTTTTTGTGAAAAAAAATACAGGAAGATTAACGGGCTGGGTTTCTTACACCCTTTCTAAAACAGTGCAACAATTTAATGAGCTGAACTTTGGAAAAGAGTTTCCTTTTAAATATGATAAGCGTCACTCATTGTCAATCACTTCAGGTTACCAGCTTAGCAAGAGGTGGAGTTTGAATGCCGTATTTGTTTATTCGTCAGGCGTAGCTTTTACAGTACCTACCGGAAGGATAAGTACACTTAACTCAGGCTCCATATTTGAAGGCAATTATTATGTGTATGACGGAAGAAACAATTACCGTCTGGCTCCTTATCACCGGTTAGATTTTTCAGCAACTTATAAAAAAACAAGTAAGCTTTTAAAAATCCCTTTTGAATACGAACTTGTTATTGGGGCATATAATATTTACAGCAGACAAAACCCTTATTTTGTTTATTTTGAAATTGATCCGCTGACAACGCAGCCAACTGCAAAACAAGTATCATTACTGCCGATAGTCCCTGGTATTTCATTAAACTTTAAATTTTAATAATATAATATGAAGTTATTATTTATTTTTATTAGTGTTTTGCTGATAACAGGCTGCAAAAAAAATATCACTATTAATTTTTCTGCAAATCACAGTAGCAAAGTTTTTATTGAAGGAATGTTATATCCCGGAAAAGTGCCACAAATTTTTATCAGCAAAAGCAATTCGTTTTTCAGTTCAAAGGTTACCCCCCAGCAGGTTTTTGCAAGAGGCGCAGTTGTAAAAATCACCAATGGAAATGTGGTTGATTCATTGGTTGCCGATTCCATATTTAATAAATTCCGGTGCAGGTGGGAGCCATTTTACCGGGGCAATACTGCTGCACAATATGGGAAAGCATACACATTAGAAGTAAGCTTCGAAGGAAAAAAATATACGGCAGGTACTACCATCAATCAAAGCCTTGTTACTATAGATTCTATAGCCTACACAGCTTCATTTTTTGATGTTTATGGTTCACACGACGGATTAATTGTTACCATAACGGATCGGCCGGGCACAACAGATTTTTACCGCTTTCAAATGAACAGGATCATTGACACTTCTATTCATCATGCCCATGTGTTAGACATGTTTGTTAATACCTGCGTATCGGGCCCAAAGGAAAAATTTCCGGTAAAAGATATTGGGCGGATCGTTTTTAATGATGAAAATGCAGACGGACAAAAAATCATTATGTCAATTGAAGTAACCTTTGAATATAAAAAAAATGATACGGGGTGGGTTTTTATGCAATCGCTTGATAAGAATTCTGCAGAGTTTTACCGTGATTTGGATGAACAGCTGCAGGCTATTCAAAACCCGTTTGTGGAGCCGGTTTTTATTAATACCAAAATACCAGGTGCTATAGGGTACTTTGGCTCAGCTGTTTTATCCGATTCAGTTCGGTTTATTTATCCCAGAAATCATCCATGACGGGAATATGATTTGTTAATATAAATTTTATAATCGTCTTACTCTTATATGTTTAAACCAAACCTGTTGTCCATGATGTTGCAACATGATAAGACCATCAGGTGATTTGCCATACTTTGGGTTGTTGCTGAATTTACTTTCTTTTAGCAAATTTGTCATTGAAGGTGATCCCATTTCATACTCCACTACTTTGTTCCCATTTAGCCAGTGTTCCACATGGTTGCCTTTAACAATCAATTTTGCGTGATTGTATTCACCAACGGATTTTAAATGCTTATTTCGGGGAACGATCAAATCATACAAAGAACCTGCAGAACGTATAGCAGCTGTGTCGTTAAAACCTATATCATCCAATAGCTGCATTTCATAATTATCTAACCAGTTAGGACTATTGCCATTACCAGATTCATGGGATAATGATTCCTTCATGTGAAAAAATACACCGCTGTTACCTCCTTTGGATACTTTCCAATCAAAATCCAGTTCAAAGTTTTTGTATGCTTCTTTGGTAACAATATCTATATTAGGCACACCTGTTTGTGTAACTAAAGCGCTATCCTCAACCTTCCAAGCCTGGTCAGGAAAAGTTTTCATATTGTATCCTCTGAACTTATTAGTTGAGCCGCCGTCAAATAAAGTGATCCATCCACTTTTTTGAGCTTTACAAACAGTAGTTAGAAAGAATAATGAAACAATGCTAAATAAAATCTCTTTTTTCATAAATAATAATTTAATGTTTAAGATGAAGTTTCCCTTTTTTAAATTACCCATTTCTACTATAACTTGTATAATATAAATGCAGTTGTAGCCGGCACTGTTACTTTCGAAGCTAGTTGTTTTATACCTTTTTCATTTATATCATTTCCGTCAACAGCTAATATCCAATTTCCTGCAGGAATCTGTATTGTTTTATCAGCCTTGTTTCCATTCAGTAATACAAGAATATCTTTCCAATGATCACCATTCGCATAATTATTTATCTGGTAAGCCAGTAATAAGGGATCTTCTGTATCAATAAATTTTAAATGCTTTTGTATCATTTCAGTAGTGGGCATTCTGAAAGCAGGATGGTGCTTTCGTAATGCTATCAAAGATTTGTAGAAATCGAATACATTCCTGTATTTTGATTTCCGGCTCCAATCAATTTCGTTTATAGAATCAGGTGAATTGTAAGAATTAGCAACGCCTTGTTTAGTTCGTAACATCTCCGCACCTGATTGAAGAAAAGCAACTCCCTGAGAGGTTAGAACAATAAACTGGCTTAGCTTATCCATTTTTATAAGATCGGCTTCAGAGGCATCTGGATTTGCAATTATAAGACGGTCATACAATGTATTATCATCATGACATGAAACATAACTGATAGCCTGATAGGGTTCAGCAGCCCATGGAGCATTGGAATGATTAATTTTTTTATAATCAATCTGTAGATGTTGTGTTGAAGCCACAATGCCAAACTTTACGCTTTCGATAGTTCCATTTGCGCCACTAACAAATCCTTTTTCTTTTACTTTATCGAATGGTCCACGTAAAGCATCTCTTATGTCATCGCTAAAGGCTGCTATCTTATTAAGCTTGTAGGTATTTTTTTTCACGGCTCTAACATTTTCAGGCAACGGACTTGCTCCGGCTGTCCATCCTTCACCATAAATAAAAATGCCGGGATCTATTTTATGTAATGTATCACTTACCTGGTTCATTGTTTCTATATCATGCACCCCCATAAGGTCAAAGCGAAATCCATCCAAATGATATTCTTTTGCCCAATAGGCCACTGATTCTATCATGAACTTTCGCATCATTGCTTTTTCCGATGCTGTTTCGTTTCCGCAGGCAGTAGCATTGGAATAACTTCCATCAGCATTAAGACGATAAAAATAATCCGGAACGAATTGGTTAAAGGGAGCCTGGCGGTTTGAGGTATGATTATAAACTACATCCAATATTACCCGGATTCCATTTACATGAAGTGCCTGAACCATTTGCTTGAATTCAGTAATTCTTACCCTTCCATCATAAGGGTTTGTAGCATAACTCCCTTCCGGAACATTGTAATTAAGCGGGTCATATCCCCAGTTATAAGCATGTGATTCATCCTTCGATTCGTCAATGGAATTAAAATCAAAAGAGGGCAACAGGTGAATATGTGTTACACCTAATTCTTTCAAGTGATCCAGTCCGGTAGGTAAACCTTCAGCATTCCTGGTACCGATTTCAGTCAGACCTAAAAATTTACCTTTGTGCTTTATTCCTGAATATTTATTAATAGAAAAATCCCGTACATGAGATTCATAAATTATAATGTCTGTAAAATTTTTAAGTGGAGGTTTTTTATCATTCTTCCAGTTAATCGGGTTTGTTTCTACCATATTTACCACCATACCTCTTTTCCCGTTAACACCTACAGCTTTTGCGTATATATCAGGCGTTTCTGCTAACCATTTGCCATCCTGTTGTACCTGGAAAGTGTAATATAAATTCTTAATGTCGTGTGCTATTTTAGTTTGCCATACGCCCTGTTGTTCCTTGCTCATTGATACCGTGCTAATCATTTCTCCACCATCTCCTGTTTTGTATAAAATTAATTTTACCGCTGATGCTGTTGGTGCCCATATTTTAAGAGTAGTTTTTTCAGGACTATAGCTTACTCCCAAATCATTCCCTTTATATACAGGATAATCTTGATTATTCATTTGAGATAAACAAACAAAAGGCATTAAAAGTAAGAGAACAAGTTTCATAATTGGCTTTGATTAATAGTATCATGGATTGCGTTGTAACGAGTAAGTATTTACGAAGGTAATAATTCATTGATTGTTCAGCTCAGCTGTTTCTTGTGTACATTTAGATTAGTACTGTCTGACGAAAAATAACTCGAAATAATTTTCACTTGAGTTTTGATTTTATTACAATTTAAACCGGTCAATCAACCACTACGGAGTAAGTTTGAATGTTAAAGGCTGACGTTTATATGAAGTTACTTTGTAGCCGTTCCAAATTGCCGGGTTCCATCTTCCGCTTCTTTGTATTACCCTGATTGTTTCTTCTCTTAAGCTACCTATAGCTGGACCGCTTATCGCTTCAATACTACTTACTTTGCCTTGGTCATCCACAATAAACTGCACTACTACAGTTCCCTGAATGCTATATTTTATTGCCTCCTGGGGATATTTGAATGTTCTATACTTCACAAGGGGTAAATTAGTGAATTTTTATCATCAAAGAATTGGAATTTCAAGGTAAGTAATGTTGATAGTTGTAGTTTATAGTTTTGATTAATCCCTTCAAAGAAATTTTGGATTGCCTG
>JAABUS010003563.1_pt1 | contig 24856 bp, 21 predicted proteins | sample 5560161 | NCBI WGS metagenome assembly JAABUS01 (sample SAMN10711885, study PRJNA513376) | rock metagenome | isolation source: Antarctica rocks | place: Antarctica: Victoria Land, Trio Nunatak nord | collected 2016-01-04
CGGCGGAACGGAGGCCAGCAAGCAGGGCGGTCTGTTCGCCGTCCGTCAATGGACGGACAAAGATCGGTGGTTTCATAGCGATGATTCTACATCCTTACACACAACCTTGTCTGGCCTTGTACTAGGCTGAACGCCCGTTTGATGCCGACGTTACCCCAGAGAAGGCCCATAAGGACCATCCCGAATCCCACAGGCATTGGCATCTGCGGCACCATTATGCGCAGCGGCCGCGAGAGGGGCCAGCCGTCCCCGGTAGGGAACGTGTGCGCCGCCATGTTGCGGACGTTGAGCGCAAGGATGACGCACCCGACCATGAAATAACAATTGCCCGCCGCCCGGCTCGTGAAGAGTCGGATGGCGCGGTGCGAGAGTTCCCCGAGTTGGTAGCGAACGTAAAGATTGGCAATCGCGATGCCGACACCGAATTGCCAGAGTGAGAACGGCAGTTGCCTAAGGAGCATCCCCCGGATCATCGCTTCGCTGATATCGTCGCCGCCATAAGTCGACGCGGGGAACCATCCCCGATAGAGATGCAGAAACCACTGGACTCCCGGCATGTGCGGCGAGCTCGTCAACTGTACCCAGCAATAGGAGACAACGATCAGCGCGGGCAGAGTCACCATCCAGCGGTTGCGCAGGAAGAGGACGACGAGCCAAGGGAGTATGAGATAGAACATCATCTCCAAGGTGAGTGTCCACCATGCCCCATTGTAGGGCACGAGGTTGCTCTCGAGGAACGACGGCAGGAACGCGGCGTGGATACCGAAGATGACGAGACCTTTGCCACTGTAGACTAGCTCGGACCGGATTATGAAACCGGTCAGGAGGGTCGCGGTGAAGAGCAAGCAACAGTAATACGCAGGAACAATGCGGAAGAGCCGCAGCCTGAGATACCGGCGCAAGTCGGGACGGCTCTCCCCCATATAATCCGCACGGAACCATCCCTGCGAGAGCAGGAACCCGCTTAGGACGAAGAAGAGCGCGACACCCCATGCACCGCTGGCGAGGATGGATGTAACGCCAATATGCCACGGCGTAAGCGGCATCGGGATGCTAACCGACGGCAGTCCGGCCGCCCCCCATGCATGGGCCGATAGGACCATCATCACCGCTATCCCGCGTAGGCCGTCGAGCTGTGGCAGCGTCATGCCCGAACTGGATGGCACCTCGAAATGCGCCATGATGCGATCCAGTGCAGAGCGTGCGCACTCTCGTATACTCATGTGATCGATCCATAAAGAAAGGACCGCAACGGGTCAAGTCCCCAACATCGAAACGTCGAACATCCGAAAGCACAGAAGATACCTGCCCCGAATGCAGGGCAACTCCAATTATACCACAGGGCCCTATTTTCAACACCTGTATTTTGGTACGCAGTTAGTGTCGACTTCCAAGACACCGATTCTAGACGATGGTTGCACGCGACAAACAGTAAGCGTGACGAAGAGTGGAATGTACGCACAGAAGAAGAGTACATCATGGCAAATTTCCGCTCACATTCAGTCCTCGTCTACGCATTGCTTCGATAGACAAATAATTCTGAGGGGCCTTGTTCACCCACGAATGGACAGCAACCCGATAAATGCACCCATCATATTAGTATCCGACGCGCCGGGCGGTCCGTCCGTTACAGCAAGAAGCCGGACATCGGGCACATACAATCCGATGCGTATCGGATACGACCCCGGAGCGAGGGTGTTTGGAATGAACAGTTGTTGTTCGTCCCGCACGATCGTACCAGGAACCCAACCTATGGTCGGTCCGACCGCTTTATCGGCCGCTTCGTTCTTCTTCGGCGTCGGGGGGTCGCCCGCTTTATCCGGCGCTGGGTGATCATTACCGGCAACAACGCGGTCGCCCGTTTCGCTGCGCACATGAACGAACACGCGGTAATCGCTGGAGAGCGGCCGGAGCGCCCGCCAGTAATACGTCACACTATACACTTCGCCCTCGGTCGTCTTTCCAACGGGGAACAGATCGTAACCGAGAAACTCGATGGCTCCATCGAAGACGACGGAGACTGGATGCGTTATCGTCGTCACCGACGAAGACGGCTTTCCCTTCGCGTAGAGTACTGCCTGACCGTCTGGAATCGCGAAGGTGGCGGAGAATTGGAAGCGCCCCTGTGCCGTAGCGGGGTCCGATGCAGAGATGGCCATGGTCTTGTTAATCGTTGCGAGAATATTCGCCTGATCTGGCGCGGCTATGCTTGGTCCATTGCGCTCCACCACGAGCAGATAATCGCATCTCGATAACTGCGGGGGTATTGTAGTGGGATTCTGGGGATCAAATGGCACATCGAGAAATGAGAAGGGCAGCTGCCGCGCGTGCGCGTAATACGACAGTGTATTCGGGTTATAGGCCGGATGCGCCTCGAGCAGGCCGAGTGTGAGGGGCTTGACCCCGTTCGGGGATGGATTCTGAATCGCCAGGTATGTCAGGATCTCATCAACCTTCCAACTGCCATACGGCTGGTGGTTATGGGCGCGAGACTGCGGCCCTTGCCACCAGAAGATGGCCTCCCCCACCGGAGACGCCACCTGCACCATATCGGGCAGCATAGGCACGGTAAAGAGCGCGGCAAACCACTGAACAGTTCCCAAGGCAACGGCGCCCACGACAAGTACGCGCCGCGCGCGTGGCTGGGGCACGCGTGCGAGCATTGCCGCAATCAGCACAGTGAATCCCGGTATCGCGGGAGCGAGAAAGCGTGGATCGTGGTTGTGCGAGAGCGCAACATACCAGAATGGGATTGCAAGCCAGCTAACGAGCACGGCGACTCTGACCGCAGCAGTCCGCCATATTGTGGCATCTACCTGCCTGCGACCCCACGCGAACAGCACGAGCCCCGATCCGACGAGAGGAACAACGACGTAAAGCCATGAGATATCGATGTTGATGATCGTGAGAGTGAACTTCGCGATCTCACCCGGTTTGTATGGCTGCGCCGGTCCATATGGCAGACTACCCGCGCCGTTGCTCGCCCATTTTGCGTATTCCAAGCTCTGTTTGAGATCATGCCAGTACCAGAAGAATGGTATCGCTACCGCGAGAACACTGACGATCCCAAGGTTCCAAACAATTCGTGCAAGGCTCTTCGTGATCGATTCACGCTGCCCCCGTGCTTGGAATAGCGGCACAAGCGCTGTGATGGAGAGAATACTGCCCGGCACGGCGACATAGAGAGGGAAAGTAATCTTTGTCAGCATCCCTAAACCGAGGACAATACCCAGCCCGACACAGGGTACTCGCCGCGTGAAGCCTTCGGTCTTGAAGAGGAGCAAAATCGTAAGCGTAGTCAGGGTTGTCAGGAGAAACTCGATGAGGAATTCGTGAGCCAGTCCGAAGATAATGGGTGTTGTCGCGGTGAGGAATGCCGCCAGCAGCCCCGTCTTCGCCGAAAAGAGCCGCCGTCCGAGCAGGTAGACGGCGATCAGGAGCACGGGCCAGAGCAGAAGGTTGAGGATGGTCCCGCGGTCCGGCCCCGGCCCGACCAGCAGGAAGATAGGCGTCGTGAGCATCGTGAGCAGCGGCGCGCGTACGGGGTCGCTCGTGATGACATCGGCGAAGAAGCCGGACACCCCACGCGACTGCCATGCGCGCTCGTGCCCGAGCGTGAGGTCGAGGTAGTGCGCGGGGTCCCAGGATGGCGGCTGCTTATCCATGGAGACCCAGACGGATTGCCCGACGATCATCACGAGTACAAGGAGGCTTAATGCGATGAGCGCGGCGTGCGCGCGGAAGAAGGGACGCAGGGCGATCCGTGCCCGTCGCGTCGCCACCGACTCCGCGTCGGCCACCGCCGGTTCCCGAACCTCCGCGTCCACCATGTTACTTCTCCCGATTAATGAACGGCGCAATCTTGAATCGCTGGAAGGCGATGGCGCTCATCCGGGCAAGCAGCTTTCCGTGCTTATATGTCTCCACCTTCGAATACCCCGCGACGCGCCGCCGGTAGCGCACCGGCACATCAACGATCAGCATCTTCTGCCGCGCTGCGCCGAAGAGGAGGTCGAAGTCACCGAAGGGGTCGAAGTCGCCGAAATAGGCGCGGTTCTCGACGATGCGTTGATAATCCTCGCGTGCGAGCACTTTCGTGCCACAGAGCGTGTCCTTGATCTGCTGCCCCAGCAGCCAGGTGAAGAGCACGCTGAAGAATTTGTTGCCAAGCAGATTGACCGGCTGCATCGCCTCGTCCTCCATCGGGTAGACGAGGCGCGTTCCGTTGATCATCTCGCCCTTGCCATCCCGGATGGCGTAGTAGAAGCGCGGGAGATCCTCCGGTGGCACCGTCAGGTCCGCGTCGAGGATCATCAGCACGTCACCCGTCGCCGCAGCGAACCCCTTGCGCACCGCGTCGCCCTTGCCGAGCCGGAGCATCTTCTGCTTCGCGACCGGGGCGTCGTTCGCTGCGGCGGACTCGGACGCGGCCGCGTCCGCCGCCACCTGATGGATGAGCCGAATCGGGCGATCCGGGTGCTCGCGGATCACCGCCTCGATCTCCTCGACCGTCCCGTCGGTCGAGGCGCCGTCAACGAAGATAATCTCGGTGCCCGTACCCATCTCCGGTACCCGCGCGACAGCGCTGCGGATGTTGCCGATCTCGTTGCGGGTGGGGATGACGACGGTGACGGAACGCTCCGGACCCGGCGCGACGTTGACGGGCCGGGCGACCACCCACTGGACGAGGCAGAGGTGACGGAACCCTGGCAGTCGCGGCAGGAGCGCGTTCAGCAGCGGGGCGACGACCGGGACGTCGAAGGGGAAAAGGAAGGAGGTTCCCTGCCGCACCACCTCGAAGTCCGCGAGAGCGAGCAGGTTTCGCACGTCGTCCATGCCGAGCCAGTTCTGGGCGCTCGTGGGCATCTTCAGGCCGAAGCGTTCGGCGAGCGCGATAAGCGGTTCCCAGAGCGCATTATGGAAGGTCAGGATGAGCCGAGTGTGCGGCTCGGATACGGCGTGGATCCGGCGCAGACATCCCCAGATATCGTGGAGATACCCGAGCACGTCCGAGAGGATGACGTAGTCGAATGTCTCGTCCAACTCTGGCGCGTCCGCGTCGCCCTGAGAGAAATCGAGATCGGGGTGGCGACGGCGTGCCGTCTCGACCACGTCGGGGCTGAGATCAATCCCGACCCCGCGCGCGGGACGCACCGCCGCGAGCAGATCCCCCAAGCCGGATCCGAGTTCGAGGACCCGGCGACCGGGCGGGACGAAACGCCGCACGAGCGACCGGAGGTGGCGGTGGTAGTGGGTGTTACGCTCCTGCCACCGGAGCAGATCCGGCGCGTGCCGGTCGAAATGCCGCTGCGTCCCTTCTTTGGTCAATTGCGCCATTGTTCTCGCGTTCTCTTTCTCTAACGCAGCCGCTATTTGACCGCCGTCGCGATCACGTAGGACCATCGCCGACGGGGCACGAGCTTTCCGGCGAAATCGCTCGTGGCACGAAGCAGTGCGCGACTCAACCGCCACTGACCGAGTCGCGGAATGCCGAAACGGTAGTGGCACGCGAGGCGATCAATCGGCAACGGCTCCGCCATCTCCATCTGGACGGGGCGGCCGGTGTGATCACTCAAGAGCCGCAGGAATCGCTCCGGCGACATTTGCAACTCACCCCGTTCTGCCCAGAGCAGCCGTGCCTGGAGGTTGATGATCGGATTCTGCCCGCTTGCTTCGACGAAGATCACCCGACCACCCGGCTTCGTGACGCGAAAGAATTCCCGTACCGCGGCCTCGACATCCGGCAGATGATGGAGCACGTCGCGACAGAAGACGACATCGACGGCGTCGGTCGCGAATGGGAGATATGCCGCATCCGCGACCGCGAGCGGAACATCCGGCGCAACCGTGCGACAGAATTGCAACCGGGGGAGCGAGAAGTCGCAGCCGATGATCCGACGCTGCCCGTCGGCGAGGCGGGCGATATTCGCTCCCTCACCCGAGCCAACCTCGAGGATCACCCCTTGATATGCCCGGAGGGGCGATACAAGACGCTCTTCACGCTCCCTCACCAGCGGGTTGGACATCTGCCATGCGAACCGCTTGCGCTCGATTGCCTTGAAGTGTTCGAACTGCCGACGGTCTATCACGCCCTCACGTCCCACCAGGCCCCCATTCCCCCTCAACGATCTCCGGCGTCGTCCATACGCAGCGGCACTATGATAGCATACACGTCTGCACCACGGCGCGGGGCGGAATCAGGCAAGCGGATTGCACACACCGCGTGTGTCGAGTTGTCTGCGGCAAGGCGACACGGTGGAGGGCGGGAGGAACAACGAATGACAAGCGAGAGAGAAATCGCGAAATACTTCCTCGATGTGCCGCGCGCCAACGCACACCACATCGCCCGCATGTCCATCGCGCGGGCGATGCGTGCTGTCGCGCCCCAGGCGCGCGGCGATCTCGTGGATATCGGCTGTGGGTTGCGCCCGTACCAGTCGCTGTTCGCGCCGCACATCGGACGCTACATCGGCATCGATTATCCGCCGACCGGCAGCGACCGGACGCAGATCGACGCGACGATCTACGCGGACAGTACGCACCTCCCGTTGCGCGATCGCTGCGCGGACACGGTTCTCACGACGCAAGTGCTCGAGCATGTGCCGGAGCCGCTGCGTATGCTGCGCGAGGCGCATCGCGTCCTCCGGCCGGGCGGGAAGCTGATCATGACCGCGCCGTTTGTCTGGGGCGAGCACGAGACGCCGCGGGATTTCTATCGCTACACATCGTACGGGCTGCGGTATCTGCTGGGGCGGGCATCGCTCCGAGTGCTCGACGTATTCCCCCTCGACGGACTGTACGCAGTGCTCGGCCAGATGTACCTCGACGAACTCAACATCGCATATCACACGCGGTCACGACGGGCACGGCGGCTCGTCAGCGCGACCAATTCACTGGTGAACCGCGCGTGCGTATTCCTGGATCGCCGCTATCCATCGGCCCGGCTCTGCCTGACATACCTCGTCGTGGCGGAGCGTGTCGCCGAGGGACCGGGGACGCCGTGATCGGGTATAATGTCGCAACGTCGCGACCGGCGATTGTTGTGGGGAGTACAGCACCGATGACTATCGAGGAATCCATAGCGAACAACTCCGCGCGGTTCGGGGCGCGGCGGCGCGACACGGGGGCCGCGTGACGCGCGTGAATCTGCGCGCCGCCATCGGCGTCGCATTCAGCATCGTATTCGTCGTGATCCTCGTGCATAATATCCGCTGGCATGAACTCGGCACGTCGCTGCGGCACGCCAATGTGCCCCTGCTTGCCGTCGCCACCATGGCGCTTGTCGGGTTCTACGGCTTGCTCGCACTCCGGTGGCGACTCCTGCTCGGTACGAGCGCCGTGAGCGCGAGCGACGCGTTCACCGTGCTCACTATCGGTGCGTTCTGCAACGTCGTCCTCCCGATGCGTGGCGGCGACATGGTGCGCACCTTCCTGCTCAGTCAGCGAAAGCGGCTCGGCGTCAGCTATATCCTGGCGAGTCTCGTCCTGGAAAAACTGCTCGATGTGACCGCCCTGCTCGTCCTCGCGATGCTGGCGGTCTTCGTGATTGACCTGCCCCGCTGGTTGGCGACGCTGCTCATCGTCGCCAACGTCGTCGTCGTCCTCGGCGTCGCGGCCTGCTTCCTGATCGAACGGCGCGGATTCGTGCGGGTGCCCACGATCATACGGGGTCTCATCCCCGAGCATCTGCTCCTGCGGCTCGACGGGCTGCTGCATTCGTTCCACAGCGGCCTGCACATCCTCGGCTCTTTCCGGAACACGCTGCGAGCGATACTCCTTTCGTTCGCGAGCTGGGGTGTCATCGCGCTCACCGCATGGCTGATCGCCTTTGCCTTGCATATTGGCCGCGTGAGCCTCGCGGCGATGCTGATCGTCACGGCGGTGATCAGTCTGGGGCAGATCATTCCGTCGTCGCCCGGGGCGTTCGGGACGTACGAACTGCTCGGGGTCGCCGCGCTTGCCCTCTTCTCCATCCCGCGCGAACCCGCACTCGAATTCACCTTTGTCCTCCACATGCTCAGCATCTTCGTGCAGGTGACGTTGGGCGGTGTGAGCATGGGACGGATCGGGTTCTCGGTGCGGCGCGCGCGGCGGCTGGGGACGTGGACAGCGGACCAGGGCGTGGCGGCGGACGGGGACGTGGCGACTGCGGGAATGACCGTCGGCGCGCACATGCGAGGACGAGAATGATGCCGCAACGGGTGGTCATCTTCGGGGGCACGGGTTTCATTGGGTTACATGTTGTGCGGGCCTGTCTCGCGGCAGGCTACCAGGTGAGCGTTGTCGTCCGACCCGCCGGGAACGGGGACTATCTGCTTCCATTCCAAGACGACATCACCGTGCTCTCGGGCGACTTCACCGTGAAAAGCGATGTTGGTCGGGCACTGACCAGCGCAACCGATGTCATCACCCTCATTAGCTCGACGGTGCCTGTCACCGCAGTGAACGACCCCGCACATGAGATCTTCGCGACGGTCTTGCCGTACGTGCAGTTCCTCGACGTGGCTGTCGCGTGCCGGGTCAGACGGGTGGTGCTCGCATCGTCGGGCGGCGCGATCTACGGCAACCCACTGCATCTCCCGATCCCCGAGGAGCATCCCCTCAGCCCGATCACACCTTATGGCATCGCGAAGGTGACAATCGAGCAATACTGTGGCTTCTACGCGCACCAGTTCGGCCTCGACACACGTGTTCTGCGGCTCGCAAACCCCTACGGCCCGGGGCAGCGGGTGAATGTCGGCCAGGGCATCGTCGGCACAACCTTCCTCCGCGTCCTCGAGAGTCAACCAATCACGGTCTACGGTGACGGGCGCATCTCGCGTGATTTCGTGTTCGTCGAGGATGTCGCCGATGCCTTTGTCCGCACGCTCGCCTACCGTGGCGATGAGCGAATCTTCAATATCGGGTCCGGAGAGGCAACGGAATTACGCGATGTCTTGACACTCATCGAAGAAGTGACGGGGCGACCAATCGAGCGTCGGTCGCTCCCGATCCGCCCATTCGACGTGCGCGCGAATGTCCTGGACTGCGCGCGCGCATGCGCGTGTCTGGGCTGGCAACCGGCCACATCGTTCCGCGAAGGGCTTCGACGGACATGGGAAGCGATCCTCGCCCAAGATCAGTCCCGGACGATCGTTGACGCGGACGCCTGATTGTTCAGTTCTGCGGCGCATTCATCATGCACAAGCGTGGCGTAGAGGTGGATGAGTCGCGCCGCGTCTTCTTCGATCGTAGTGGTCGTCATTTCGTAGCGTCGGAAGGTGTCGAGGAGTTCGGGGTTGTCAAGGATCAGCTGCAGCTTGAGATACAGGTCGTCCACATCGCCCACCATATACAGCAGGCCGTTCCCCATATGATGGACATATGGTCGCATTCCTTCCGTGTTCGACACAATCACCGGAGTGTTCGTCGCCACCGCGTTTCGTAGGACGAGCGGCGAGTTTTCGTGCCAGATCGAGGGAATCACCAGCACATCGATTTCGCTGAGGACCTCACCGATCCGGTCGTGCGGGAACGTGCCGCAGAAACGAATGCGGGGGTCGGTCGTGTGCCGCACGATGCTGCGGAGGAAATGTCGCGCGGGGCCGTACTCTTCGTCTCCGTAGACCTTAAGCTCCGCCGTCGGGTCGTCGCAGGCGCTGAATGCCTCGAACAACGTCTGCGGCCCTTTGTGTGGCAGCAGCTGCCCGATGAAGCCGACCCGTACATGATTCGCCGGGTAATGCATATACCCGCGGTGCACCCGACCATCAATGCCGTATTCCGCCTCATCAATCAGGTCGGGGGGTATCCCCCAGTGGGCGAGAACCTCTCGTATCCATGCCGTAGGGGCGATGATCCGATCCACACTCCCCAGCACGGTCCGAAGGTACCGGTCGCGCAGCACAAGCGGGTTGATGCCCACGTATCGCGAGGACCAGACGTCGATGACGACCTCATCCGGCTCCAGGCTCGCGTTATCGAGCGGGAACTGCGCGTGTGCGAAGCAGACGCGTGAACACCGGGTACCCCCCTCGGGACCAGCGCAGAGTTCGTCGTTGGTGTCGAGTAGCTGCCCACGCATACACGGAAAGTGGACGTCCGTGAGCGTGACAACCGTGGGCAGTCCCGCCTTCTTGGCCCAAGTGATCAGCGAGGCGGAGAGCCCCATCAGCACGTACGTGAAATGCACGAGATCCGGCTTGAACGTGTTGAGCACGAGCAGGAAGACGGGATCGACCGCTGGATTATTGTAGTAGTAGCGCAGGTCGGATGGCGGCTCCGTTTGCCGTTGCATCGCGGTGTAAGGGATGCCATCATATTCCCCTGCCAGGCTCTCATACGCGGTCAATCCGCGATCGACCGGGAAAAAGATATGCACGGTCTCACCCGCTTCCTGAAGGGCGCGGGCAAGGTTGTACGTGTACATCTCGGTGCCATGTGTGTTGTCGGGGGGGAAGCCGTTTGAAACGAGGAGAATTCGCATAGGTCTCCCGATCTACTGTGGCACGGCGGCGCCTCGGCCTGTGTCCTCGGCTTCCCGCACCGCCACGACGTAATACTCCCGTGGCGGATAGAGGTGGCTGAACAACGACGCCATCTGCTCCCGCATGGCCTGCATCATCGCGACTCGCGCCTGCGACTCCGATACCAGTCGTGTTAACGCTTCATCGATCCGCCCGGTTTCCTCAGCGAGCGCGCGATGCACGTCTTCCACCCCCTGATTGATGCCATGCAGCCGCTCGTCGATCCGCCCGGTTTCCTCAGCGAGCGCGCGATGCACGTCTTCCACCCCCTGATTGATGCCATGCAGCCGCTCGTCGATCCGCCCGGTTTCCTCAGCGAGCGCGCGATGCACGTCTTCCACCCCCTGATTGATGCCATGCAGCCGCTGGCGGACTGCTCGGCCACCCTGGACCATTTCCTGCTGCGTCAGCGCGATGACCGCACCGAGGTCGTTCAGCCGCGCGTCAAGATTCGTGATGGTCGTTTCGTGCTCGAGCAGGGCGGCGGCACAGAGTCGCGCCTCGTCGAGCACGTCGCGCAGAAGTGCGAGCGTGACGCCTGGTATCGTTTCATTGCGCATGGGAAGCGCTGGGCGCCGATCCGGCGGTGGGAACGTCGCGTGCATCGATGCGGTCTCGTCGGCGCGCCAGTGCCGCAAGGCTACGGCGCTTCGCCGTTCCCCAATGATCGGCATCGGCGGGATAGGACCGTCTTCATGCACGACGTCCTCCCCGCGATCCGATACATCCGGCACGTCCGGATCGGCGCCCGGGGGCTGCGCATCGCCCCGTGACCGGCCGGAGCCGCCCTGAGCAGCCATCGCCGCGCGCACCAACCCCAATTCGGCACGTAGCGCGTCGGTGGTGCGAGCGATCTCCCGCCGCGTTCGTTCGAGCGTTTGGCTTAAGCGCGTGACGCGCAGATCGATGGGGTCGACCGTCGTCGATCCGCCACGATGATTCGTCGCGGTCTGGGACGCGGTCTGCCCGACTACCTGCATGGATCCGCCCTCGCGCTTGGTCGCCTGATCGTTCGACGGCACGAATTGCTCGTTGAGCGCCGTCAATTGATCCGCGAAGCCGACGCCGAACCATTCCGCGCCGGGATCGTACGCGGTCGCGTCATTCGAGCCGATCGCGACGATCCGAAACCCACTCATCTCCATCATGAACGCGAGCAGGTCGCGGTCATAGAGCCGAACGTGCGTCGCGTCGCGCCAGAACTCGTGCAGGTGGACATGCATGCTGCGCGGATCCGGCGTCGCGACGACGACCCTGCCGCCGGGTCGCAGCACGCGGTGCGCGCCCTTGACGAGGGCGAGTACATCCTCCGACGAGAAATGCTCGACGAAATTGCCCATAAAGACGCCATCGAAACGCCGCCGGGTTTCCCGCAAGAAAGTGAGCGCGTCGCTGACAAAGATGGTGTGGCCGCGCGCCCTGCTCTCACGGATCATACCCTGATCAACATCCACGCCGAACCCAATCACGCCCCGATCCTTGAGCAGATCGAGGAATTCACCGAAGCCCGACCCTACGTCGAGCACCTTCTGCCCGGCGATGAAGTGCTCCGCGTATCCGGCAAAGATGTGCTGTTGCGCCGTCTCGCCGATGCGGTCGTGCCGGGCGAGGAACGAATAGAATTTGCTCTCCAGGTCGCCCCACCGCGCCGCATACCCGGATGTACCGACTGCTGTCATCGCCTATCACCCACATAGTATATATATGCCGGTCTTCTGTCCGGCGGTTCGTTCTCAGACCGGCCACGACAACGACACACCGATTCAGCGTACTATCGGTGAATACCTCTCGCGCGTCAAATAGTGGCCGAGAAGAATGCGTTCAACAGCTGACGAGTCGTGGGATCGCTTCTCGGTGGGAACATGCTCTCCAACCTGCGGCCGTCCCTGCCACGCCCGACCATGGTTCCCTCTCGCGACGCAGCCGCCAGTGCGCGCCTCGACGGCTGCCGCCGTCTTTGCTAGGATGGCATCCGCTACCGGGCACGAACGGGAGTCTCTGCGGAAAGGTGAGGGTCGCATTCCTGATGGTAACGCACACGGGTCATGACGGCGCATCCTACGACTTGACAGCGCAAGACGACATGGCGGCCACGAAACTGGCGGAAATGCGAGATCTGCTCGCGCTCCGCACACGTGAGCGGGACGCCCTACAGGACGAGCGGGATGCGCTCCTTCAGCGCATGGCTGCACTCACCGAGGACTACGACGCGGCGATCACGCAGTGGCAGCGGCGATGTGAGGCCAGCCTCGACGCACAGATCGAACTTGCGGCCACGCGTTTCGCGCAGCCGCAAGCCGACGATCGCGCGCCGCATCCTGGCGATGCGGAGCACATCACCATGCGGCTGCAAGCCGACGATCGCGCGCTACGTCTCGCCGATGCGGAGCACGCCATCGCGCAGAAGAATACGTACATTCTGCATCTCGAATCGCTGCTCGCCGCGAACCCTATCTCGCTCATGGGCTCTTGGCGAATGTTCCGGCGTCAGCGACGCTCGCTTCGGTCATAGCTTTTTTTGGCGGTATTCGTCGCGATCGCCGCGCGGTATACCGCTTCCAGCACTGCCCCTTGCTCGCGCGCCGTCGGGAACGTTCGCCGGTGGCCCCGCAACCGGCTCCGCAGTGCGGGATCCTCGATCAGTCGTCGCAGCGCGTTATGGAGTTCGACGACATCGCCGGCCGGATACACGAGCCCGTTCTCCTCGTCCGTCACAAGTTCCGTGACCCCGCCCACATTGCTTCCCACCACCGGGATGCCCGCATGAACCGCCGCGCACAGCACGAGCGGTGTATTCTCGTGCCAGAGGCTCGGCACGACAATGACATCGAGCCGTGCCAGGATGTCCGGCTGATCCTTCGGCGCGAAGCGCCCGTGGAGCGTGATCCGGGGATCATCCCCTGCCAGCCCGCGTATCCGTTCCGCATACACGGGGTCGGGCATTTCGCCCCAGATCTCCAGACGCGCATCCTCGCGCGGCAGGCGGCGGAATGCCTCGATCAGCACATGTGGCCCTTTATGTTCGGTGACGCTTCCGAGGAAGCCGATCCGCACCGAGGTTGCCGATGGCTGATGCGCATGATCCGCGAGCTGATCCTCGTCGACGGCGAAGGGCGAGTAGAGCAGCCACTCCGCTGCGTAGCCGTTTCGGACGAACATCTCGTGCAGGAACCGGGTCGGGGCGATCAATTTACTCGCCCCCGCGAGATAGTAGCGGAGGAGATGATAGCGTTGTCCGGCGGCGCGCTGCTCCTCAGCGACGGCCAATCCCTCCACGTTCAGTGTCTCCGTGTACATCGCCGCCGCGTCCTCGGGGAGCGCGATGCTGTGCAGCGGTAGCACACGCGAACCGGTCATACACCAGATACAGTCATTGAAGAGCGGGCCGTCACAGAGCCGCCCGGCGCGGTCCATCAGGATAATTCGGGGACAGAGCGCGAAGAAGTCCGTCAGCGTGACCACATACGGCACACCGGTCCGCAGCAGCGCGCGCAACGCCCCGATACCGAGACGCATGACGTGCGTGAAATGGACCAAATCGGGCGCCAATTCGTGCATGAGCGCTGCGAACCGTTCGGCGGACACCCGCGAATCATACGCGGACCCAGTCGCCTCCCAAGACAACGGAGGAACGTCGACGATGGCGTACACCGGGAAGTCATCATACCGATACCGTTCGATAGCATCGTGGGCCGTGTCTACTGCCGCGTGCGTGCGTTGATGTGTGACGATCATCACCTCATGCCCTCGGCGTCGCATTTCTCTCGCCAGATCTAGCGTATGGACCTCGGTGCCGGTGGAGTATTTCGGGAAGAACTGGTGTACGCCGAAAACGATCCGCATGGAAGCATCCCTACCCCTCGCGTGCATGCGTCACGCGCCGGGGCGAAGCATTCGCCGCGCCCGGTCACGGGCGACGGAAAGCCCGCTGCGTACTCTGGCCTCGAAAAACGTCTGGTGTCGGGCCAATTCAATGGCCAAGGCTTCCATCGTCTGCCGCCGCCACGCGACTTCCTCCCCGAGCGATGCGGCGCGGTCTTCGAGCCGCTCCACCGTTTCCTGCTCTGCGGCGTACATCGCTTCAAGTTGGCGGATATGCATGAACCGTGTGTGAGCGAGCACGTGCATTTCTTCCGCCGTTTCCTGCTCTGCGGCGTACATCGCTTCAAGTTGGCGGATATGCATGAACCGTGTGTGAGCGAGCACGTGCATTTCTTCCGCAGCCTGCTCCGCCCGCCGCAGTTCGCTCCGCAGCACCCCTTCCTCCGCGATCCGGCGATACCACGCGACCTCGGCTTCCAAGCTGGCAATCACCGTGTCAGGCATCTGATTGGTGCGATATTCGCGGGTAAGTTCCGCTTCGAGAAATCGGGCATACGCGTCGCCTCCTTGTGGCGCATCGCGCCGCGACAGAGTCGCGGCGAGCGCGTCGTATGCTGCCGCGAGCGTGCGCGCGGCGGCATCGAGCGCAGACGCCGTGTCGAAGCCGGATCCCACCGGCGATCCGCCATCGAGCGCGCTACGGAGCGCCGCGTCCAGCGATTCCGGGTCGGAGCGCCGATAAAGGATCGCTGCCCCGCCCACATCGTCTCGCGCGTAGTGTGTCGCGGGTAGCACAACGGGTACACCGAGCCGTGCTGCCAAGAGCGGCACGGTTAAATCCCGCGCGGTATGAACGACAATACGTGCCCAGCCAAGTACGGCAGCGAGACGCTGAGGGGATAAAGCAGGGTGCCAGATCGTCTCCGGCGCCAGGTCGCGGCACGCCTCGTTATACTCCGCATCTTCCAAAGATGCTGCTCCGACCATTACGGAAGCGAGTCCCGCGTTCCGTGCCGCTCGGATGATGTCGAATTGCCCATAGATCGGCGATATCGGTGCGACGACCAGGACATATGGGCCGATATCCTGGACTTCCGGTGGCGCGGCGTTGATCGGCGTCGGCTCGAAGGCGATGCACGCCGGAACAATTGCGGACGGGACGCATCGCGCCTCCGGGAAGGCGCGATGGATCGCGTCCCGTTCCGCACGCGCCGTCGGAAGAAGCATCCGCACCTGCGAGCATACGAAGCGCTGTCGCATTCGGGTGAATCGCCATGCGATGGCGGCATTGGGCAGGGGGGCCGGCGACTCGGCCTCCAGCATCCGCTGCTGCGCCCGCGCCACGTATTCCGCATCATAGACGGGGCTGAGCGCTACGCATATTCCCGCCTCCCGGGCGGCGCAAAGCGTCGGCAGCCACGCATCCACTGCGGACAGATCCCAGCAGTGGACGAGCGCGAAAGGTTCGGGGCGTCGTTGGCAGAGAACGGCCGACCCTTCCGCCGATTCAACGACCCATCCCCGCGCAGCCAAGCGATCCCGCAACGCGACTTCCGTCGCGGTGTCGTAGAGGATCGGATTACCTACCCAGAGTACATGTCGCTGGGGCGTTTGCTGCATGGTCCCCTCCGTATCGGCCCGCCGCCCCATCCCCCGATCCCATGCGACGCATCCCGCAACGGTGGGGACCGCGCTGAACATGCCGCAATTAGCGTGGCGGTCACGCGCTACATATCAGAGATTGATCTTCTTGAGATATCCTTTTGCGTTGAAGGTCATCAGGAATTTTCCCTTCCCCCTGTCACTGAGGAAACTCCGATCGACCTGAAGATACTCCCGCATCGCCTCCATCGGTCCGGGGCCGTGATCGGGAACCACGGGATGCCCGTTGAGGATCGTATCCTCGACCACGAGATAGCTGCCCGGCGTCACCATGCCGCCGTACGTGTACAATTCTCGCAAGACATGGTCCTTCGAGTGATCCGAATCGAGGATCACCATAACGGAGCCGTCCGGCGGGATACGCTCCTTGATCTTCTCAACCGTCGTTGGATCGGTCGAGGAGTCGGTGATGTAGATGATGCGCGCATGGTCGGGGCGATTCGGGCGTACATCGGTGTCCACGGTTATCACGGTACCATTGCCGACGATCTCGCAAATGCTCGCGAGGTAGAGTGCGCTCGCCCCGAATGCCGTGCCGCACTCGATGATGACGTCCGGTCTCACTTCATAGATCATTTCCTGATACAGCCAAAGGTCGAGGGGACACTTCATAATTGGCACACCGAGCCAGTGAGTATTCCGCCATGTGCCGCCCTGCGTATGCAGCCCGTAATAGAGCTTCTGGAATTGCTCGACCGTCATTCGATCGAGTGCCGGGAGGATGTACGACTCGTAGAAGGCCTTCAGATTGATTCTTTTCCGTCTCCTGCCCCTCGCCATGCCTGCTCCCCCACCCCTCCGTCGCTCTTACCCTCCTGCGCTACGCAGGTGCAGGTGCAGTCGCGCGCTCGGTATACGATTGCCGTGGTTTGGTTTCCTTCGCCCCCGTTGGGCGGCCCACCAGTTCATCCAGACCGACACAATGCACTGCTGTCTGCTGATGCGATGCCATTGCCTGGCGAAACACGGCTTCGTTTCGATGCGTCTCATCCCGGTAGCGCATGTGCGTCGCTCCGGTGCGTCCGTGACCTTACCAGCATTTACGCAGCCAGCGGATGAGTCAAAAATCTGGTTGGTCAGTCATTGCCGTTGCCACGATGTAGCGTGGGTTTTGGGTCTTCCGCAATGACGGTGAAAGAAGAAAGCGGTGTGATTGCGGTGTAGCAAGGGAATCGCCAGGACAATCGGTGCCCGCCACACGCCAGAGATGCACTGCCCGATTTCCCTTGTATCGACGAGGCGGAACGGTCAAAACGCTTCACCGTCATTGCGGAAGGCCCTGGGTTTTCCGGCCCGCGAGTGAGAAGCGGGCCGGAAAGTTGCCTGTGGCGGTGGGATCCCGGCTACCGAACTCACTGTCTCTCGACAATCTACCGGCTTTTCGGCGCATTCTCAGCCAACGATCACCACGATGTATTCCCCCTTCGCGGGAGCATGTGCGAACGTCACGACCAAGTCGTTTGGTGAGGTGACAGCGATGCTTGCAACGACCTGCTCGCGGGGGGCGTTCGCCTTATACACCTGCGCGATGGGAAAGTGGTTGTCGAGATTGTGCGTGATCGGAAACGCGGTGCCGCTACCGTCCCCAACGAGAAATTGACAGATGTGTGCGGAATTCGGTCCCTGGCTAATCACTGAGATTGCTCCTTTCCACTGTTCAACCCTCCTAGGAAACTATACCGCATTACTCACCCTGCGGCGACCACCGCCCCGGAGTCTCGCCCTCGATGTCCCAGTGGAGTCGCACCGATGGTACTGTATGGGCTTGGTACGTCCGTTGCAGATGGATGTCGAAGCGTTCGGCGAGGAACGCGACCGGATGTGCATCTCCAGTCTCCGGTGCAATCGAAACCCAATATACTCCGCCCCTCGTCGACTTAGCTCGACTTTCCCCATTTGGCATGAGGTGAAGCGGCGGGGTATGCTCGGTACCACTCGACCAAGAGGAGGTGCCGATGCATACCCTGCCGCCCGCGATGATACTGCTGCTGCGCCCCTTCGCACCACTCTTCTCCCGACGCGTCTGGATACATGCCCAAGTGTTGCTGATAGGCGCGCTCCTTGCTCCTGCCCAACGGACCGTCACTGCCGCCCTGCGCGTTGTCGGCCTGGGACAATCCCCGCACTTCCAACGCTACCACCGCGTCCTCAATCGGGCGGGTGCCCCTTGGGCAGGATGGTCGTCGCTCGCCGTCAGCCGCGCCCTGCTGCGCCTGCTCGTCGCGGCGTTCGTGCCGGACGGGCCGCTTGTCGTCGGCATGGATGAGACGCTGGAACGGCGCACGGGTGCACCGATTGCCGCCAAAGGAGTCTACCGCGATGCGGTGCGTTCTTCGCACCGTCACTTCGTCAAGGCGACCGGACTGCGCTGGGTCTCGCTGATGCTGCTCGCGCCGATTCCGTGGGCGAAACGCGTCTGGGCCTTACCCTTCCTGACCGCTCTCGCCCCCTCCGAACGGGCCAATGCCGCAGCGGGCAAACGGCACAAAGCGCTGACCGATTGGGCATGGCAACTGCTGCTCGTCGTGCGCCGCTGGTGGCCCGAGCGCGCGATGGTCGCCGTCGCCGACAGCGGCTACGCCGCCATCCGCTTACTCGCCCGCTGCATCGCCTTGTCGCAACCGATTACGGTTGTCACCCGCTTGCGCCTCGATGCCGCGCTCTATGAGCCCGCCCCGCCCCGGCTCCCCGGACAGATCGGGCGTCCCCGACAGAAGGGGAAGCGGTTGCCGACGCTGGCGGCGCGGGCGACCGATCCCGTCACCGACTGGCCGATGGTCACGGTTGCCGATTGGTACGGCAAGGGAGAGCGAACGATCGCACTGACGACCGACACTGCCCTCTGGTATCACACGGGATTGCCGCCGGTGCCGATCCGCTGGGTGCTGATCCGCGATCGGCAGGCGCGCTTCGCAACCCAAGCCTTACTCTGCACCGATCGGGCGATTACCCCGGTGCAGATCATCGCCTGGTTCGTGCGACGCTGGCAGATGGAGACGGGCGCCCTCTGGGCAGCATTTGAGGAAGCGCGGCGGCCTCTCGGCGTCGAGACGCAACGGCAATGGACGGACACGGCAATCCGCCGCACGACACCCGCGCTGCTCGGCCGCTTCTCGCTGGTGACTCCGCTCGCGCATCCGCACCTGAGGAGGGCATCCGGCGTTATCCGGCAAGCAGCGTGGTATCGCAAACGGGCACCGACCTTCGCGGACGCGCTGGCGCTGGTACGACGGGAGATCTGGGCACAGGCGACTTTTTGCCCGTCCACTGACAACACCGAGATGGTGAAAGTCCCGCGCGGTCTCGTCGAACGCTTGACCGAGACGCTCTGCTCCGTCGCCTGATTGGGGAAAGTCGAGCTTAGGCCATTTTGTGAAGCTAAGACCAACTTGTTCTTCGTCGTTTATGCGATCTTATAGATATACATAATCAGATTCTATGTCACTATCAACACAGCTTTTTGCGCATTGTAGATACGTGCGGTATATTGGCAACAGTAGAACAGGCTTTCTGGTGGATTCTGGTATCGACAGAGGAATGGCGGGGCGGGCATGACACTCATCGTGGCAGTCTCAGTGCCGACGGGTATTGTCCTCTCCGGGGATAGCAGAACAACGGGTACAGTCACGCAGCACCCGCCCCAGAGTCCCGCGCAAGCGCTATCCCAGCAGGACCAACCATTTACCGGAGCAGCAAGGCAGATGCAGCAGCGGCCGATGATTCACGTTCCCGTCGTCCTCTCGGACGCGACAGAAAAAGTATTCCTGCTTTTCAATAAGTTCGGCGTCGGTGTTCACGGGGATGCTTTCATTAACGGCATGCCCATCGCACATACGATCCAACAATTCGAGGTCGCGAACGATACAGCAAAGCCGGCCACCCCGGAAGAGTGCGCGCACGCGTTATTGGAATATTTCCGGGCAATCAATCCTGTCCCAAATGTTGGGATGGTCCTTGTTGGCTATGACAGGCTCGATCAATGGGTTCTGGGGGTTGAGATACCAACGGGGGAGGTCATCCGCAGAAACGCGACGACGGACACACAGGAAGTCACGTATACCGCCGCATGGGGCGGCGACATTCTGATAATCAATAGGCTATTGAGCGATCCGCACTACTACCCTCCCTTCGCTGCGATGAATTTGCAGGATGCCGTCGATCTATCCCGCCATCTCATCCGCTCGACCATCGATCAGATGCGGTTTGAGCCCCGATTTGCCTCCGTGGGTGGCCCGATCGACACCCTCGTCCTGTCTCCATCCAACACCGAGTTCCTAGCACATAAGAGCCTTACGGTACGTGATTAGCGGTAGTTTGTTGTCAGCTGTAGGCTCTTGGGATGAAGTGCGCCACGTCTCCTCTGCATGTGGGCGATGAAGTCGAGGTCGTCGGCCTTGCGCCGGAAGAGGAATGCCGCCACGAGATGTTTGTGGCGATCCGCTGGGAGCGTCGTACGCTGGCGGTACCATTGTCTCAGTTGGCGGCAATCGCGAGCGATGAGGCGACGCAACAAGCGATCGAAGACTGGCACTACTGGGTCAAACGCGGCTACGAGTTTTGATCAGCCTATGCCGCGTCTCCTCCTTTGCCCCTCATGACAGCTCGTATATTGAGAGGGTCCGATTCCTGGGTGATGGTGAGGACGCGATGACAGCCGCGGCACCGACCGCGTAGCGAAGATTGTCCCCCGTCACCTTGGGTCGGCCAGAGCGTGGACCGTATCGTGTGGCTTTGACCACGTATCACGAGCGCACGTCACGGCCGCCCGTGGAATCGCTCTCGTCCTTCGCCGCGTGGAAAGGAGCCTCCTGTGACCGCTGCCTCGCCCACCCTCTTCGTCGGGATCGATATTGCCGCGAAAACCCTCGCTGCCGCCTGGCTCCGCCCCGGTGAGGCGGCCAGTCGCCCGATCACCCTCGCCCAATCGCCGCAAGGGTTTGCCGCGCTGCAGGAGCGGCTCGGCCAGACCGGCTGTGTGCCTGCGGAGGTCCATGTCGTGATGGAAGCGACCGGCTCGTATTGGATCGCCCTCGCCACGACGCTGGTCCATTCCGGCTATCGCGTGAGTGTCATCAATCCGGCCCAGGCACACCATTTCGCCAAGGCGCTCCTCAAGCGTGCCAAGACCGACGCGATTGACGCGCAGACTCTGGCGCAGTTGGCGGCATTGTTGCAACCCGCACCTTGGACGCCACCGCCGACCGTCTATTACGAAGTCCAGCAGCGTCTCGCCCAGCGCGATGCCCTCCTCGATGTGCAGCGGCAACTGATGAATCAGTTGCACGCGTTGCTGCTCACGCCGTTCGTGGTTGCCTCCGTCAAGGCGCGGATGGAGGAATTGATCGACACACTGGGGCAGCAGATCACGGCGCTCGACGCTGAGGTGCGTGAGGCGCTCGCCGCCGATGCCGCCTGGGCTGCCTCGGCGGCACGCCTGCAAAGCATCAAAGGTGTCGGGTTGATCACGGCGGCATGGCTGCTCGTCACGACGCTCAACTTCACGATCTGTCCGACCCCCGAGGCGGCAGCCGCGTACGCCGGGTTGGCCCCGAACCCCTACGAATCGGGGACCAGTGTGCGCGGTCGGCCGCGCATCGGGCATACCGGGAACGGGCGGCTGCGGACGGCACTGTACCTCGCGACGCTCAGTGCCGCACAGCACAATCCCGTCATCAAGGCGTTCTATGAGCGCTTGCGCGCTGCGGGCAAGCCAACAAAGGTGGCGCGTTGTGCTGCGGCGCGCAAGCTGCTGCATATCGCATGGGCGGTGGTCCGCAAAGAGGAAGATTTCGACCCGGCATATGCGCAGCGGCACCCTCAGCCAATGGCCGCGTGAGCCGGGAAAACACCGAGGAGCGTGAAGGAAATGCCCGAGGCGACCGATTCAGGACTTGACAAGCGATACCGTATCTTCGCTCATTCTGGGCCTTGTAGCGGACTTTGGCAGGCAGCGGGTGGTGTGGCGGGGGTGACGGCGTCACCAACGAACACGGGAGAACCTTGCATTCCGGCGTCTACACTCCGGGCGACGCACGAACAGCAGCGCCACCTGTCGTGCGGAGGGGCCGGCAACGCGCATCAGTGCCGAGCGCTGCGGCCGTGGCAGCCCTCGCCGCAGCCCGGCGACCAGGCGCGACCCGCTGCTGCTCGAAGCCGCGAAGCCCATCGCGCGAATCTCCCGCCACAAGCGCATCCCGTCGTGGCAGCCTTCGTCCCACCGCCGGAGCAGGTAGGGCAGATACGGATCGAGCACCTTGCGCCGGGGCTTCGGACGCTTCCGCTCCGGCGGTTGGGCCATCCGCATGCTGCCCAAGGGGCTCCCGCGATAGACGGTCTCGCGGCTGACACCGATGGTGCGCGCGACATCGGCGATGTCCGCACCGGCGGCTCTCAGTGCATGGACTCGCTCATACGCGGCCACACGGCGGGCATGGCGCCGCAGGCTCGCCGCTTCCATCCGTTCCTCGTAGCCGTGCGATCCCCTCCGGCGCCCACGATACACCGCCTGTGGCGGGACCAGTGCGTCCTGCGCAGTGGCGGCCGCCTCGCTCGTCGCCCTGGCGGCTTCACGGAGGCAGGCACCCTTCCGCAGCAAGAACCGTTCGAGTGCATCGCCGAGGTTCTGCAGTAGGTGGAAGCGGTCTGCGGGAGCCCTCTGGGCAGCATGGATCGCATCGGGTGCTCCGCTCGTGATCGCCTCCGCATACATGCCGCTGCGATCCCGGCAGACCATGATGATCTCCGGATGGTCTCGTAACCACGCCGCGGCAGATGGGGCCGAACGCTCGGGGAGCAGGTCGAGCGGACGATGGGCATCGAGATCGACGAGGATCGTGCCATAGCGATCGCCGCGTCGCCATCCCCACTCATCGATGCCGACAATGCGGGACGGTTCACCGGCAGGAATCGGGGTGGCGCGCACCAGTCGCAAGAGGGTCGGGCGGCTGGTCGGGAGACCGAGCGGGGCTGCGAGACGGACGTCGGCATTGCCGCCGAGCGCCATGCCGATCCGCTGCAAGGTGATCCGGCGCACATGGGTCTGGCGTGCAAAGGGTGCGGTCAAATGCGGGAGACGTTCGGCGAAGACTCGCCGAGAGCAGTCCGGGTTGGGGCAAGTGAAACGGCGGATGCGGATCAGCAAGCGGACCGGGAGACCGCCCCATGGAAGGTCTGCGAGGGTGCGAGTATAGATGCTGCGGACACGTCGCGAGCGGAAATGGCAGAGTGGACACGCGGCGGTGCGAGCCGTGGGACGCACCAGCAGCGTGATCGTGCCATCGATGACGGTGATCTCAGTGAGATGCAGGCCGGTGAGGTGAGGGAAAAGGGTCGCAAGTTGCATGGTGAACTCCCGCGCGAGTACCGCGCACCCGACGGTGGTGCGTGCTCATGTACGCGCTTCACCGGTGCATCGAGAGTGAGCAAGAACCCGGATCATACGGCGAGGTGTCAGCGATCCATGGGGAGAGGCGCGACGGGTCCGATGATCCGGGAGAAAAAGCCGATCCCGCGATCGCGCCATCGCCACGAGGCGCGCGAAGCTCCCCTCGTCGTGATCGCGCGGGATCTCCATCCGCTTCTCCGTGACCAATGCGCGGCCTACGCCTCATCGATCGCCGTGCGGATGGACTCCACGGTATAGGACATCGCCCACTTCGCGCCGGCGTTGAGGAGCGGGTCGGGGGTCGGGTTGGGGTACCTGATCTTCACCGCGATGAGTCTCTTTCCCTCCACTTTGGCCTGATCGATTTCCCACCACTGCCAGTTGCGCGTGCCGATCAGCTGGCTGTCCTTGTGGGTAGCGTTGGCGTACGCCCCGACGAGGACGAGCATGTGGGTGGCGGCGCGAATCTGCGTCGTCAGCACGCCCTTGACCCGATCGACACGGTTTGGGTCGATCGCCCCGGGAGTCAGATCCTCAAAGTCGAGGTCGGGTCCGGGGAACGCAACCAGGACGGAGAGCAGGTCCCGGTAGTGCCTGTCGTTGTCATCGTCGAAGCTGAGGCAAATCTTCTTGGCCGAGCGGAGCAGCATGCGTCTTTCCCTTCTCCGGTAGCGGGCGGCGACGTCGTGGATGGCATCGATGGATGTCCGATCCTTGCGTCGGACGCTGAGCGAGCGCCCCCTGAAAGGCTTGGGGTTTCGGCGATCGGGCTCGTGGTGGCTCGCTCACGCCGCCCACGCGGTATGCTACGTCTGCGGCGGTCATGTCCCGACCCTTGGAGCGGTTTTTACAGCGATTGAGCCGCTGGCGGTGGATAATCACAGGCGGTGAACCAGCCTGCGGCGTCCGTGGCGGTGATCACCGCCAACGCCGCCGTGATCGCCGCCTCTAACCCCTCGCGTGTCCGTGCTTCCGCCCGTCGCAGGTGCGTCTTGACCTTGCTGAATGCCTGCTCGATCGGCGTGAAGTCGGGCGAATACGCGGGCAGGTAGCAAGCGGCACCCCGCCCCCGCGATCAGCGGTGCCACCCGCTTGTCCTTGTACACGCTCAGATTATCTATCACCACGATCTGCCCCGGCCTGAGGGTCGGCACGAGGAAGTGGGCGAGATAGGCGACGAAGGCGTCCGCGTCCGCCGCCCCTCCAGCATCATCGCCGCCCCCATCCCGCCATGCGTCAGTGCCGCGACCCGCGTCGTGTTCTTGCCGTGGTTGCGCGGGGCCGCCCCGTATGCCCGCTGCCCGCGCGGTGCCCGACTGTAGCGGGGTGTCATGTTCGTCTGCGCGCCACTCTCGTCCACGATCCCCAAGGCGTGCCGCTAGCGGCGCCCGCGATACCAGAAGCCGCCCCCGCCGAGCAGCAGCACCACGACGATGATAATGATCAGAAGGGTCAGGGTGTCCATCGCTCCGCTCCTTCTCCC
>JAABUS010003564.1_pt1 | contig 24849 bp, 27 predicted proteins | sample 5560161 | NCBI WGS metagenome assembly JAABUS01 (sample SAMN10711885, study PRJNA513376) | rock metagenome | isolation source: Antarctica rocks | place: Antarctica: Victoria Land, Trio Nunatak nord | collected 2016-01-04
GAGTTCTGATAAAAAGTGGGGGGGTAGTAGCGCTAGCAGCTCAGGAGCAATGGGTGAAGTAGCTGTGAACAGCTGAGTGACATGCCGAAGCCATTCAGCGATGCGCCCAGAAGCTGTATGAAGCTGCCTGCCAGAGATTCCATGTCGCAGCTGCCTGCCAGGTTGACATTTGGTCTTGCTGAGCTGCCTGAGGGCAAGGGGTGTGCGTCGCCCTTGCGCATGGAGTGTTGCACCTTTGTGAAAAGTGATGATGGTAGTCAGCGCATGCAGACTTGTGGGCCTCGTGGCTGGCGGCCTTGTACTGAGGGGCTTGCCACAGCTTGCGCTTGCAATTGGCAAGGTGGAGCGTTTGCCTCTGAGATCCATGGTCTCTGTGGCCTTGGAATTGCTTCAGCTGAGCCTGTGCCGTGGTGTTGAGGGAGCTTTTGAGGGCACCCCAGCTGTGCTCCACATCCCCAATAGGGAGGTGGTGATGTGTGGCCAACAAGCCCTGCAGGGATAGCTGGAATGCTTTCTTGCCTGTTTCACTGTGAAGGGAAGCAGACTGTAAGCGAGGATTGAATGTATGTTTGGCTGGCTTCCTGAAATGCAACTGCAACTTGCAAACCATGAGCCTGTGATCTGACTCAATGTCAGCCCCTCTGAAGACTCTGATATGCCGAACAGCTTTGATGTCACAGCTCCTGAACAATACATGATCATTCTGGCGTCTGGTGCTGTCAGTTGCATTAAGGTGGTACCATGTCTGCAAGTGCACCGATTTGTGCTGAAACATGGTGTCTGTCACAACATGATTGTTGGCCATACACACGTGCAGCAAACGGGTGCCATTGTCAGTAGCTGATGCTGGGAGACCAAATCTGCCAATAGTATCACCCCACAACTGCGCTTCACAGGCTAGCTTGGTATTGTAATGGTCCATAAGCAATAGCAAGTTTGCATTAGGCACCTCAACAAGCTGCTGCTGAAGCTGTTGATAAAAAAACGTCCTTGACATCAGGGTTTGCACAGATGTGTACTGTAATTGAATTACAGTAATTGCCATCTCCATGCAATGCTGAAGATGGCGCCTCATGTCCTTTGTGCACATCATGCGCCTGATTTGGCACCAAATGGTGGTATGCCGGAACATGGTCTGGCAAGTGTGTACTCATGTGGAAGGCGTGAGTAATCTATTCAGAGTCCTCTGCGGCAGCGACTGGGTGTACTCTCCGAACCATGCAGCGGATTTCCTCGTGGTTCCAAACGCCTAGCGGGCTTCCATCTGCCGCTTATTGTGCGCTGCGACCCTTCGCAGCTTTGCGTCGTGGCTGCCCTGGTGTCTTTGTAGTTCCCAGTCACCTACAGCCCAGTTGCAAGCTTGTATGGCTGTTTCTGAGTCGTCTTGGCGAGTTCGAAAAGTCTCGATATGAGGTGATGAGAGCATGGGTTGGCCACACTGCCTCAAAATGCATCATAAATCAAGCTCTACGACCTCGCAAACCGGCCACGCAAAGCAGACAGACCAGCAACAATACCAGACACAACATCAACAACCAAAAACTCCAGCATGGCCGCAATCGCGACAGCGTCTTCCTACTGAGCAGGACAAGCAATCGGCTGAAGCATTAAAGAAAGAAGGCAACGCTTACTTTGGCAAAGCAAAGTATGGTGCAGCAATTGAGGTGCTTGCACATCTGTATGCTGACCTAAGTCAGCAGCTTGTTTGATAGATGCTGGGCAAACAGACCGTAATTATACTCATACCTCATGCAGAAGTACACCGAAGCTCTCACGCTGTGCCCTGACTGGTCAGGTATAGCTGCTATGCTGCACATATAGCCTATCATTCGGCTGACGCAGGGTGATAGCCATGCTATGCATATGGCTTGAGCTGCATGTTTTATACAGTGCTGCTTGTCAATCGCGCTATGTGCCAGAAAAAGAAGGAAGCATGGGGTTTGGTCCTGCAAGATGCTGTGGCTGCCATCAGCATTGACTCACATCTCATGAAGGTGCTGCTGAATGTTGACATGTCTGAGTGCATTTGTAATTGGAATTGATGAAACAACGCAGCTGTTAGCTTTGAGTTGAAAATGCAGCCACAAACTAAAATTCTGGCTTGTGCAGGCACACTACCTTTTGGGATTGGCATTGAGGCATACACAGCGGCTGCAAGCGTCAATTCAGCATCTCAAGCAGGTGAGCATGATGGTGAGACAATGCTACAACTGCTTCATTCATTCTGTGAGACGCAGAATTGACAGCCACCAGATGTACGCATATCTGCTGGCCACAAAAGCACCTTGACTGTATTTTTGGAGCAGCTTGTCAAGCAGATCTGCTGGTATGCAATGCTGCTTTTAGCTTTGCTTATCATGCCTTCCAGCCCATTTCTCTCATATAGGCCTTAGAGGGTGCTCGGCAGAAAGATGACAACATCAAGGATGAGATTTGGCACGAGCTGGCGCAAGTACAGTATCTGTGCTGGGAGCAGGAGTCAGCAGCTGCCCTCCAGAAGCAGCAGCTCCTGCAGGGCCGCATGCAGCGTTTGCTGCAACAGCAGCATAATCATGAGCTTGCAGCCCAGGTAGCCTCAATTGCAACCAGTCAGCAAAGCCTGCCACATGATGCAAAGCATGTCAAAATTTGGTGTCACGAAAGCTTTTAGTGAGTTTTGGTTGTTCTTTGCAGCTGAGTCCTTCACGTAAAGTCACGTAAAGTCACTAGCCATCGGTTTGCGTCTTGCCAGATCGGCATTCAGCATGTTGATCTAAACACCCAAAAAGCTTGACCTGATGAAGCAGCTTTTAGGATGCTGAAGAAGGCATGTATGATAGCCTGCAGTGCTGTAGTGAAGTATTGCCTTGATCAATGCTTGCCTGCCTCAGGCAAAACGTGAACATAATAAAGCAATCATGTGAACATATTATATTGCATGCTCGAATAAACACAGCTAATTGCTGTTTATGGAAGCAGGATAGCTTGTCAGATATCAGGCATGCTCAAATGCAGGAAGTCAGTGATCTAGACCAAGTGTTTGAGTCTGCCAGGCACAATCTGAAGGCTGGGGAACCTGCAGCAGCCTTCACGTGTCCTCTGACTATGGAGGTGTTCAGAGACCCTGTCATGACTCCGTCAGGCCTGTCATATGAGCGCTCTGCCCTTGTGGAACACCTGAGAAAGGTAGCGTTCTGCATGCACAATGTCTTGCTGTGTAGAGAGCTTTTGTGTGATGGTGGCTTGCAAATTGCAAGTGTCTCTGCGTGAGGCTCGTTTGATACGCCATACGGCATTTGTGTGCACACATTTTTGCAACGTACCCTCTTGAGCGTCATGTTTCAGCTGATAATGTTGTACGCCCGCAGACAAGCGTGTTCAAACCTGCTGTCCAGGTGGGTGCTTTTGACCCCATCACCCGTGAGGCTATGACAGCAAGCCAGGTGATTCCCAACGTTGCGTTGCGGAATGCTACTCTGCAGTATCTAGAAGAGCATCCATGGGCTTGGGCTGAATGCTGCTAAGCATGGTAGGCAATGCAGAGGAATATTTTGTTTGTACTCTGGCATGTAATTTAGGTGCTGCATTCAGCTGGTACGGAATGGGTGTTTGCAATTAGTAATAATCAGCATGCTTTCTTTTTGTTCATGCACAATTTCATGACAAACTTGGTTTTTATTCATTTGATGCTGTTCCATGTGTCAAATGTACATTAGACATACCAGCTGAGAGCGACACATGCTGTCTTGCAACACGTCCCGGTTCAGGTGTGTGGTGAACTTGCCAGGACTGTAGTTGGCCGCTAAAGTTGCTAGCAAACAGCAAGTTGTTATTGCCCCCAGTCTTGCCTGCCTGAGCTGAGCAAAATGCCAAGCTTGTGAGAGCTGAGTGGTCTTGAATATTGCAGATGTCCACCATGCATAGCTCTTCCTGTCGGCCCATTTGCCACATTCTCACCGTGCAATCTGCCGAGGCTGATGCCACTATAAGGTTTGCTGGCTGCTCGAGCAAGGCCTGGCTGCATCCTGTGTTCTCGCCAACCTCAGATTGATTGGCCGCAGGATTTGTTGAATCAATGTGAGTCAAAGGTGAGCAAAGATGTACGTGACTTGCGCTAGCTGCGGTACACATGTTGGGCATAAAGATGCAAGCTGCTGTGGCTTGCTGATGGCCTTTCCATTGCCAAAATTGCTGGAGCTTACGTCTGTCCCATAGGCAGACCTCACAGCCATCACCATCATACCCATTGCAGCTTGTTGCGAAGTACAACCCTGCATGCAAATCTAGCATGCAATGAAGAGCAACATCAAAACAGGTGCAGCGGGGAGCTGCAGCCAACTGCACTATGCTGAGCATTGCACTGTGTAGAATCTTACCATCATGTGAGACGTCACAGCTCAAAGGAATGTTAGAGTGTTGTGGCAGCAATGACACAGCCTGCATTGTGCGACTGTCCCACAGGCGCAGGTGCAAATCTTCCCCTGCCTGAAGCACAACTGCCTCCCCCGGTACAGCTTTCATGAAAGTCACAACATTCTGAGGAATACTTGTGCAACTGACTTCAGCACTGCTGGCAATGTCCCAAAGACGCAGTGTACAGTCACGTGAACCTGAGCACACGTGTCCCTGTTGTTCAAGTGCAGCTATGCCAGTGACAGGCAATGCATGCGCGGAGTAGGTGGCAGCAGCCTCTGCAGATTTCCTGTTCCACAGCTTGACTGATGTGTCTCTTGAACCTGAAACCTGCACAACTTGTCACGAGTGGGCTTGCAATTGGTCTTGAGCTTCACATAAGCTCACAGTGGTCGCATATGATGTTGCTCGTCCTTGATAATGTCTCTTTTGTTGGAGCATCTATCATGGCTCACCGCCAGAGCAGCAAGCGGCATATATGAGATCCTTGTGACACCCTTCTGGTGCCCTTGCCAGTGGTGGATCAAACTGTTGGATTTCAGGTCATACACACCAATGCTTTTGTCTTCGCTGCAGGTCAAGATCTGCATAGGTGGTGAGCAGACGGTAGCACTTTGACTGCTTTGCATGGCTGGCTTGGCAGTACTGAACTCACCTCTCCAGCAGCTCCAGGGCATAGACCCCAGATGCTCAATGCATGTGGGGACAATCGTAGAGGCAGCACTGCAGAAGAGACATTCGCGGGAGGCTTCGAGCAGCAGTTGCCCATGTTTGCCAGGCGTTTTGAAGTCACGCGTTGATCGGTCTCTGATCAGCAGGATTCAGTTTGGACTTCACCAGTCTCAGCTGTGTTGTTGAGCAGGAAACTTGCAAACATGTCGCCTGATCCAGCAGGAGACATGAGCAGACCCTCGATCAGGAGTATCCAGCACTTTTGCTGCAACTCTAATTTTGACGAGGGTACTGTTACTGTTCATCAAATGATTCAGTAGAGTCAGTAGTATGGCAAGAAATGCATGGTTTGCTTATTTGATCGGAGCCAGACAAAGCCAATCACTGGATTGAAGCGCCTCGTCGGATACCCTGTACGTCCACAGCTCGCTTCCATATCGGCCGAGAAATGCAGTGCTGCAGTCACATTTGTCTGTGTTGTGTGGGTCCGCCATGGTCACTTTGTTCTTGGTGACTGAGGCGCCTGAGCAATTGCATGTCCCGTGCTCGACATACTGTGCAGCTCTTGGACACCTTGCGCTCGTTTGAGGGATGTCTGCACATAGATAGGCAGCAAAGGCTTTTGCCGCCGTAAGTAGTGTACTGCATATGCACGCCCTTGTTGACTTGCATTCATTCACAACAGCCCAGGAACATGATGGACATTTGGCTGCAGCGCATGTGGTGAGCAGCATCCTGCAGCAGAGCTTGAATGTGACGTACAACACCTCCAGGTAAGCCAGGCTACACAGTATTTGCAGCAGCAGATACACTACACAGGCAGTTTGTTGTCAATGCTGCAAGAAGGGCGTGACGGTGCCTTAAGTGGCAGCGGGATTCCTTGACATCTGCATCATAGCTGAAAGGCTGTACTTGTAGGCAGCAGAGTGGCGTCAGCTGGGTCCTTGTCTCAGAGTCAGAGGCCAGCAATGCAATCTGACAAAGGAATCAGGTGCAATCAGTCATGCATATTGTGGATATTGTGTGTTGACCATTGTACTTGGTGAGCAGTTGAAACACAATGCCACTGGTGTCTTCAGGCTCTCAACAGTCAGGAGCAAGTACATCAGGTGGACACACAGTGCCCAGTGAGGAGGTAAACAGCTGACTGTTGTTTGTATGACACAACAAAACAATCACTGGCAGTCTCCCATGGCAATGCAACGCAATCCTTGCAGGTGCTGGCCAGTCATGGGTTCCTTCATGAGGCTTCTTCATGTTGGACAGACTGGACCAGTCCAAGAGTAGATGACTGGGATCCCTTCAGTCATGCGCCCTACAATGCATTGGATCTGTCACATGCTGGCAGCTGTGAGACTGACCAACTAGTGCATGAGGACGTCAGTGACGCCGCAAGGGGGCATGGTGCGATTCTCAGTCATCCAGCCATACTTGACAGGTTTTGCAAAATGACACTTTTGAACATGTTCATTATAATTGTGCATTTGCATCTTACACTAAAGCAGTCACATTGATCTGGGAGCTAGACTGCCAACAAAACCATTGCGAAGCTGAATACAAAAGCATGCCAGTCAAGTATGCATGCTGCCTTTGCAGAATCAGCCCAGCTGGGCTTGCAGCCATCTGTGAAAGCAAAAGATCAGGACAGTGCCCAGGAAGCTAAGCAGTTCGATCTGAGCGGGATTGCAGTCGTGGCACCCAACTTGCATTCTAGATGGCAAAGGACAGGTGTATTGAGCTCAGGTCAGCTGCTCCCAGCTGTGACACGATAGGGCCAGACTGCTCTCACGGCCATGATGCACATCCGTGCATGGGCTGCTGTCACAGTTGTGTTCATCACGGCAATGTCCAATTGATTGGCACTGACAAAGCTCTCTTGTTGCTCTTATGCGCAGCATTTATGGTATGACGAGTAGCATGATGCAGGAACTATGCCCAAGAAGCCATTGGCAGCGTGGGAGCATTGGTCACAGTTGCAGGACAACTTCAGCTCAGGGCATCATCAAATTTCTGTTAAGAAAGGTGCTAGTTCAACCCAGCAGCCACGGTTTCAGAGCCTTGTGTCAACAACCTTCCCTGCTCAATGTCTGGTAGAGACAAACATGCAGAGGCAAGTGAAGCGCAAAACTGCAGACACGGTGAACCCCAGAGCTACTGGGTCTTCAACGCCTCGAGGGCTGAGCACTGCCACCAGACTAGTGCTCAAAAGATAGGCACAGGCATAGCAAGCATGCAACATCAGCTCCTGAGTTGGCATGACCAGGCAGTATCCTACACTCGTTCACCAGCCTGTTGGACAAGTATGCCACTTGTATACTGCATGTCACATTGCTTATGCCCTTTTTTAAGCTCTGGTACATTTAGGCATCTAGACTGCAGGTGATGCTTACAACACACTGCACACTGTTGATCAAGTTGTGGCCACCACAACAGTAATCACTGAAGCAATTTTAGCCTACCATCTCGGCATGACAGCCTCAAATCTGCTCCAAAAGACGCATTATTGCCAGAGTCCGTATTGTGCGCGGTAGACACTGATTGCACGAGTTTAACAAGCATGTACGGCTATGAACACAGCAAAGTTGCATATGACATTCAATGGTGGAACATACACATCTTGCTGACTTGTAGTGATCTGAAAGCATTCCTCGCAAAGTATGTGCCAACTAAGGTTAGCAGCATCGCCAGATTGGTGCCGCAAGTAGCACGCAGATAGCACGAAAGAGACGGCTTCTTCGACCGGATCAGCAGAGCAGGTCAACAGCACAAGTTCTTATGAGAGGAGAGCTGCAAGTTCTTTATGAGGTTGCAAAAGTTGTGACTATAGCACTTACTGTAAATGGTTGCCGAAAGTCATGAGGCCAGTATAGAAATCGAGGCTTTGCAGGCAGCTATCGATAGTTGGTCTGAGCTTGACATGCATACTGCGACATAGTAGACGGCCAGATGGCAATAAATTGCCAAGAGCACCAATCAGCTGCGAATTGTACCAAGTATATTTTCGGCCGGATGCTGACGAATGTGTCATTCAAGTGAGGATCCCACGCGCGGCGCCACATATGTACTGCATTCCTGGCTAGCCACATTGCCTCCCTCAATGGCAAGATTCTAAATCTTGTATTAGGTGTAAGAGGCGGCTTCAGAGTGCATCTGAGCTGGTGCATCGCCAAAGCAGCATACTTTGTGTTTGGTCTGTTGTCTGGGTCTCAAGATGGCTACTCAAATCAGCAAGAAGAGAAAGGTGTTTTCCTAGGCTTGTCGAGTTGTTCTGACTTTGTATCAACATATGCATGCTCATCAATAGTTGCCCATATACTATGCTGACAGTCCGTTGGCTCATTGCAGTTCGTTGCTGATGGCGTCTTCTATGCCGAGCTCAATGAGCTGTTGACCAGAGAGCTTGCAGAGCATGGATACTCTGGTGTAGAGGTCAGAGTTACCCCAATCCGCACAGAGATCATTATCCGTGCTACTCGGACACAAAATGTGCTAGGTAAGGGGCAAAACCATGCGCAGAAGTGTCTTAGAGATACTTCCTGTCAGGCTCGTCGCAGGCCATCTGTACTATTCAACGCATTGGTCTGTACAGGTACCAAGGGTCGCAGAATTAGGGAGTTGACTTCGGTTGTACAGAAGCGATTCAAGTTCCCAGAGGGCTCAGTCGAGCTGTACGCAGAGAAGGTGGCAAACCGTGGTTTGTCTGCCATTGCACAGGCAGAGTCTCTGCGATACAAGTTGCTGGGTGGCTTGGCTGTGCGTAGGTAGAATTCCACCCCCGCATTCTTTTCTTTGGATTCTTGGCTGAAATTGTTGTATTTCAGCAGCAGCAGCAACTTGCTTGTCTCACCCTCTTTTCCTTGATGGTTGGTTGCGCAGCTGAAGCAGAGTCTTGTTCCATTGAAGAGGGATGCACTACTGTGTTTCATTGAACATTCGGACGGTTTGCTGCAGAGCATGCTATGGTGTGCTGAGATTCATTATGGAAAGCGGAGCCAAGGGATGCGAGGTCATTGTATCTGGCAAGTTGCGTGCCCAGCGTGCTAAGGCAATGAAGTTCAAGGATGGATACATGATTGCATCAGGACACCCTGCTGTTGAGTACATTGATGGATGTGTACGACACGTCATGTTGCGGCAAGGAGTCTTGGGTATCAAGGCAAGTTGTGGTCTGCTTTGCCTGGAGGCACTCTCACAAATACAGCCCTTCTGCCAGTCTTCAACAGACATATTCTGGCAGTCTGTGCCTTATGGCTGCAAACTGTTTCTGAATAGTGTCACACTGCAGGCAGAAATTGCAGTCTTTGCTGGACTTGCATGCAGCTGGCATGCATGCTGTAGTAGCAATTGCTACTGCAAATTTTCCTATTGGGTTGCAATTGCCATTGTTGTGCCATGTATTGTCAGCTTGCTGGGGCACTTGTAATTTCGTCTCTGATTATGTAGGTGCGTATCATGAAGGACTGGGACCCAAGCGGCAAGCAGGGACCAAAGATTCCTCTGCCTGATGTGGTCACTGTTCACACCCCCAAGGAGGATGAGATCATGAGCGACAAGCCTCAAATAGGCAAGGAGAAGGAAAAGGAGGGGTACCAGCCATACATGGAGGATGCACCTGCTAGCATGCCTGTATCTTAGATGCCTGTCGCTTTTCTTACCCTCCCCCTTGTAAATTAATGTCAAGCCTGCGCATCCAGCTTAGCATGCTAGTGTAGCTAGTCTGTCAAAGATTCAAAGGTGCCTGAGATGCTTGCATGCCAAGCAGTTTCATGCTTGATCGCACCTTGTGTTGCAATGTATTAATGAATAGACCAGCACCGATCCGCTGCTGGGTATATGCATCTTGTTGATAAAGTGAGGTCCTGGCAGCATTTGTAGGTGCCTTGCAACATGTTCATGTGTAAGGCAGTGGCTTGCATATGGCTGCACGTTTGTATCAATCATATAGCCAAATTTCATGTGGAGGTGCTGAGTCACAGGCAACACTGCGGACATTCCTGGGACGTCAGTCGTTCTGCTGTGATTTGCATGGCCTATTAGTCATGAACAGGCTGTGACCTGCACATTGCGGATGCATGCGGCGGACTGTGGCTAGTAGCGGGTTGGCTCATCGATGACATTGTCCATTCCAAACTAGTCTGATCAGTGCGTCATGTAAGTCAGCCCATTCGACGTTCACCTAGAGGCACAACCCACAACATGTTCTGTTAACGAAATGTACACTGCATACGCCACCCAACATTTTGTAACTTTCAGAGGTGAAATGGGCCAGCATGTGCGAGATGAAACGGGCCAGCATGGGCATGGCAAAATTCACTAACCGAAGACATAAACAGCAGACACATCATTGATATTACATGTCAACACCTTTTCGCTATATTGTATGGGCACTTTTTGTACTTTTGGACAGATCTGAAGCTGCATCAAGCTGAAAGACCTTTGTAACATTGTCTGCGCTCATAATTGTTGGGTCAGTTGTAGCTTGTGTGGGAAGACGCTGCAACTCCTGGCCATTTTGAAACAATACAAAGGTTGCACCATGAAAAGAAGCCTTTGCATTGACACCATTATATTGTGTAGTGTCTGGATTGGCTTGTGTGTTTACTCGTCCAAAATGTAGATTGTCATCAGCATATGTCAAAGACAAGGAAGCAGCCACAGCATTGATTTGCCGTCCAACCTTTCCTGGTTTGAAAAACAAGACAAGCCACCGTTTGCTTGCTGCTCCCTCTACGACCAGTTCTGTAAATGTAGAGCTTGTCAGTAACTTGGTGTTATGTGCTCCAGTGTAGTCTCTGTAAGGCTGTGGAGCCATCAAATGTACAAGCACAAAGACAATCCCAAAATAGGCGCAAACCCTGGGATCGACCATGAAGGTGACAGTCAGGATAGCAGCTTTGCAGTACAGAAAGACATCTCCCAGCAGCACATCTAAAGTGAAACGGTCTCGCATGGATTTGATGGCCAGGACAAATGTGATCATCTGGGCGCACTGGCTCTCCCAGTCATACACTTGAGCTGGGTCCTCCAGGCGAGTATATTTGCTGAGGCCATGCTGATACCAGTGTAGACGTATAGGTGCATAAGCAAGAATCATGAGCGCATTGGCTATGTAGAAGGGAGACCCGAAGTGCCTGACGTTCTGTCTGTACGACCTCATACCTATCTTCTGTACTGCTGTTTGTACTGACACTGAGACCTGCAAGTAGACCTGGCCGAGTCAAGCCGCTTTTGCGCAAAAAAGCACATGTTTCTTGTTTTACATTTCTTGAAGATCAAGACTGCCTAAACAGCATACCAGTGAACCCCGCTGGAAAGGCTAGTGCCGCCGCGTTATGTTCTATGGTCTCTCGTGTCGTTTCCACCTGGCCAACAGATCCCGCTTTCGAGACCCAGGCTGGTCAGTAAGCATCCAGCATTGCTTCACAAAGGCCTTGGACACTCTTGCATTCGAGTTCGTACGAGCACTTTCTTGCTTGAGTGTATGTTGCTCTCGCTGGTTTCGGAGCGGTCACACGGCATTTAGCCCGGTTGAGCTCGATGAGCTCCGGTTTCACCAGACTAGCTCCTAAGACCAGCTCCTGATTGCGTTGCGTGCGTACGTTCACGCTGCCGTTATCGTGCCTAGCAATCGATGTCACGAGCAGAGACAACCTGAAACGTGCACGCTGGAACCTGCAGACATCCGACCTGTGTGATCAGTTGCATCCATATCGCCTGACGCAGCTGCTGGTCTGCTCTCGATCAAGATCTTGATCATCTTGAAATGGGGTCCTCTAGAGGAGCACCGCTGTCGCACAGTATACCAGAGCTAGTGAGCCGTGATGTCTTGTTGCCATAACCTGTGAAAGGTACTGTACTGACGTTTGTTTACTGTAGGCCATCGAGTCTCGAAAGCTCGCAGTGGAAGAGGTCGAAAAATTGCTGCAACGTCCAGAAGACCTAAAAAGGCTTGACACTTTGCTGGAAGAGTACACCCAAAAGCACCAGGCAAGGTTACATGAAATCATCTTGCCACCACACCTTGCAAGGCTTTGCAAGCACGGTGCCTCAAGTTGACTACTCACTGTTGCTGCAGGCCAACAAGGCTCAACTCAGCGCCACGGTAGCAACACAGGTCGAAGCTGCTCGCGCTGGCATGGCTCTTCTCGACAAAGCTCATAGGACGCTGGCAAACATGCAAAACTCCTACAAGGTCAGCTTGCTCCCTTGCAAGCACAGCTTTCCAAGTGAGACACGACTGTTTACCATCACCAGACACTATGGTCTGCAACAGCTTTTGTGCAAGGATTGATGCTGCAGATGATTGACAAACTTTGCACAGAATGCTCAGCTCTGATTGAAAATCATGAGAAGATCCAAATACTCAGCGCCGTGCACTACAATCTAGGCAAGACACTACAGGTCAGACAGCATTCTGCAGTACCACATGCAATAACTCTGGCACAAAGGGCAAAGTCATAATAGATATCACATGCATCAGCTGACATGAAGCTTGCTACAGGATGTAGAGAACATAGTAGCTTTGCCAAATGAGGCTGCTGAAGCAGAGGAGATGCTGAAGGATGACTCCCAGCTTCTTCAGGTAATGCTGCCACCTGCCTTTCACCTTGTCCTATACATACATGCATGCACTGCTGCAACACACAAAACTTGCTGCTGCTCATGCAAATGTCAGCTGTTGTGGCATGCCAACTATGGTGAAGAGAATATCAACAACACCATGTAGGGACCAAGGCAGCTTTGTGTCCTCACTGTCACTGGTCTATGTGGATTTATTGTCTGTACATGCTATCTGCCTAGTCAGTATCAACTGCATACAAGCAACGTGTCGCCTCCATGATCCTACGGGCTGTCATATGGATGGAGATTAGTCCGCATAGGTACAGTCATACGCAGTATGGCACTGCAGACTGCAGGCAAAATTTACAGCTTTTACAGGTGTTGTGCAGGCGTATGAGTCTCTTGCCATCCTTGAGGGCACCAGCAGCTTGGCTCAGCAAGCCCTACAGAGTGGGGCAAAACTCAAGCTGGAAGACACGCACAATTTGAATGCATACTTCAACAAGGTGAGTTGGGCAGACAATATGCCATACTGCAACCTATACGTACAGCACATAGTATCGCAAACAGACATCCTGTGGCACCTGTTGCTGCTAATGTTGTCTTTGCAATGTAGAATAGCAGAATGAGTTGAGAGTGTGTGTAATTGGTGAGGCGTGAGGTAGTGCATGCAAGGCATGAGGCACGATGTCCATGGTGTAGGTGAAGGACACCATGACCAGGTTTGAGGAGCGGCTGTGGAGCCTGATCAGGAACTTTGTGGAGCTTGGGCACAATAATCCTGCCATGCTGGTTGCTGCTGTGCGCATTGTGGAGATCCAGGAGATGGTAGATAAGCAACTGGAATCATCTGGCAGAGGTATGTTGTCAACTGCTGTTTCCGTATGCAACAACTGCAGTCTGCGCCGACAGTTTGCGCTCGACTTATGCACAGCAGCTTTTGACTCTCAATCTTGAGACTGGAGTTGAAGGAGACCATGCAATGGGCATGCCTGTAACGTCGTAACACGCAACTTTGGTGTGTGTGTTTGTGCCTTTGTGCAGTCCTGTCCCTCACAAGATATACATACGTCTTTTGGTTGTGGCTTCTGCTTGTACACCAGTACCAAAAGCTGGACCTGTTATCATGGACTCAAAGCTTTGCTGTCAACAGCTTGTTATGCACGTGCAGCTGCTGTCCCCATGAAGAGATACAGGAAACGCATGCAGCAGCAGATCGGCATGTGCATCCAGGACATCACAGCACCGCTGCTGCAGCGCTGCTCCCAGCTAGCAGCGGCAGGTGAGGACACCGACAAGCGCACCAATGACATCCTGGATGATGCCCACAACTTTGTATCACAGCTGGCAGACATTTATGACTATGTCTCACCTTGCTTCCCTGAGAAGTATGGCATCTTCCACGTGATCTGGAAGCAGTACCATGAGCACTTGGCTTTCATGCTGGACTGTGTGGGAGCCTGTGCAGAGCAACTAGCCAATGCTGATATCCTCAAGGTACTGTCCTGTGTTCCTGCACATACATCTATCTGCTATCCCATGACTCCTGTCTTATCTGCACAAGAAATATGGCACAAATACCGTCCTTGAATGCCGGCAGCTGCATCTGTCATGCACTCCATTGCTGCCGGTCAAGCTCACCTGTTTCTGAAATGGCCTGAGTGTATTCGACCAGGTTGGAACAGATCATGTGTCCCTGGATTGTGCTGTGTTGTGACCAAGGTATGCTTGCAGCATGCCCGCGGCTGTTACACTCTCCCAGCCTGTACCTAACACATTTGCAGCATCACTCATGTCACAAGTGAGTAAGTTGTGACCTGCAAGGCGGTGTGTGCTGACAGGAATTGGATGTGCGGATGTTCCTGACACAAGGCTGGTGCGGTGCAGGTCATGGGGTGGGTCAACCAGTACAGTGACACTCTACGTGACTTGGGTATTGAAGAAGATGAGCTGGGCTTCCCTACAGGCTCAGACCGTGGTGTTGGCATGCTGACAGACAAGTACATTGAACGCATGCGCCAGCAGCTCAACACCTGGTTCACAAACATCCTCCAGGCAAGCATTCATTGCCAATGTTTGTACTTTGAGTCATTTCGATCTGTGGCTCTGATTATAAAGGCTCACGGCTAAGCAGGTTTCTACACATGACATAGCGTCCACAATGTTTGCTGCAAGGTGGTGCGCACCATCCGGCATGCTTCAAATGGCACGTACAGTCAGGATGCATTGCTTGCAGTTCAACTTCACCCCAACAGTAATGCATGACTACGCCACATTGTTGTCAAAGGCGGTTCAGGTTGTGAAAGCTGCTGAGTATTGCTTAGATACCTGTGAGAATGAATAGCGCACTGCAAACTTGGGGTGAGCCAAACATGCATGCCAGAGAACAGATTCTCTGTCGCTGCTATCACTGGCTATTGCTAAGGCGGCCCTGACAGGCAGAGCATTCAGACTCTTCAAGCGCAGAGCTTGTTGATGGTGTGCAGGCTGACATGAGCGCTGAGCCCAAGGTTGGTGATGACGGGACCATCTCCACCCCCGGCGCTGTTGACTTCTTCCGTGTTGTCAATGCCCAGGTCAGACACAGTGCGCTCACTCACCTTTACCACCTGCTTCCCTGCTATGCTTGCAGCAAGGCTGTACTACAGCTAGCCATGTTCACTACCTGGCCTGATGCGCCAGTGTCACCTCAAGCATGATGGGCAGACTGCTGCATGTGTGATTCGCTGTAATGCCTGCCTGTTGCTCTAGCACATTGATACACCGTATGCTACATCAGGCTTTGCCTGCACAGCAAAGCCTGACAAGCATGTGTTGCATTAGCAAGGCAGCTCTGTATGGTAATGCTGACAGAAAACCCTTGTGGCAGCTGCATGGCTTGTTCAGCAGACCATGTGCATCAGAATGCATGCGCAGTCACTACCTTGACTTGCTGGCGATCTCTACCTCATTCTTAGGAAGTGGAGTGTACTTTGCACATACGCATTGAAAACTTGCAGGTGAATGTAGTGGAGGACATCTCAAAAGGTGACATGCTACTGAAGACAGGTCAGATGGCTGTGCGTGTCATGCGCGACTTCCAGGTACCCTTCTGCAGCACCAAAACCTCCCTGGGGATAGTCAAATTGCCTTTGAAAATACCTGGGCAGGCCTTACAGCCCAACCAGAGAGTTGTCAGCACAGAAAGTAGTGAATGCCCATTCTGCAGTGCATGCTCGCCTCTGGCTGCATACGCCCATGCTGCCTGCCTGTGTAGCTATATATAGTGTCAAGCACGTTACCAAGTCTCATGTTGTGATGTACAACTGATGCTACAGCAAAGTTTTGCGGTAATGTCAGCTGGGACAACACAGCGCAATGTCTCACCTGCTGGCAGCCGTGCCCTGGCATTGGCTGCCACATGTCCACTCATCCATCCACTCATTCATTCTTTACTCATAACATGATTTGGTAAACACTCGGTTTGTTTGCCTCTTTATTTATCTTTCACCCATTCATTTTCTCACTCACTCACTCACCCACTCACTCACCCACTCACTCACTCACTCACTCATTCGTTTGTTAGATCGTTGTACAGGCGCACCAGCTCAGTGCTGTGTGCCCAACAGGTGTGTCTCATGCAGACGAGTGTCTGGCAATGCACTCGTACAAGCTGCCTATCGGCCCCTTCAGGTATGCAAAACTATCACTAATATGAATGCACTAGAACTCAGGCACACCTGACACACCTAGTACGTACTGCTGGTCAGTACAAACACCTGTACGTTGAGCAAAGAGCATCAGTAGCCTCATCAGGTGCAGTGAGATGTAGAGAGGATGCAGAGAGGAGGTGTGTAGTTGTGGGCCCCCTGAGTGTGGAAACAGCTGATTGCAGGTGCTCACCTACCTAGCTCTGGCATGGCATGCAGGATGCAGAGAGGAGGTACTTGGAGGGTGAGTTGGGTGTAGAGATGGTGTGTGCCATGGTGAACAACAACGTGCGCTGCTACAATGAGTCCATGGAGTTTGCAGAGAGGGTGGAGGATAGGCTTGATGATGACCACAAGGTAGGCACAGCCTCACTGCTGCCCAACCTGCCATCCTCCCCATTCTTGCTGCCCCTGTCCTCTACTTCCTTCCTAGCCACCACCTGCAACATTTACACAATGACCTCCCTGACACTGGTGTGCATTCATTTGTTCATTGTGCCATGTTCACATGTCTTCCTCTAGGGTCAGGGACATACAGTCCTGAGTGAATGCCTGTTTGAGGTCCTGTTTGAGAGTGGTGTATGTGCTGCCAAATATGCTGGTTGCTGCTTAATAAGCACAAAGTCTGGTTAAACCTCAAACTTGGAGGCCTGGAGTTACAGTTAGAGGCTTGCCTAGACCACAGGTGCGCCTATAATGTGCTTCTCGCCTTCCTCCTGCCCTCAGGCCCGGCACACAAGTGAAATTGCATGCCGCCTCACGTTTACTGATTATAATGGTGTATCAGTGTTTCATGTATATATACAACACTGTGTATAACTGTACACATCACTGCAACACACATTTGTATCATATGATGTTTACATACTGACCCTCATGCTGCTTTTAGGGCCTTCTTGACATTGAGGAGCAGTGCCGAGGCTTCCTGGAGCTAGCCAAGTCAGCGACAGCACTGCTGGTCAAGTCCATCTTCAGCGACACTGCCTTTGTGGACCTCTTCAGCAAGCTGTGCTGCAGTGATGACTGGAAGCAGGGCACCGTCACCGCCTCTATTCTGGCAACCTTGGGTGACTACCTGGCCGACTTCAAACGCATGCTGGAGGAGGCCTTCTTCAAAAGGTGTGCACAGCAGTCACCGCAGTGCTCCACATCAGCAGTGCTGTCGTGCAGTAACGGTGGCCTGTATTGTCAGCTTGGATTTGGTTCTGCCTAACCATACCTTACCTTACCTGACTTCTGTGAGTTCGGCTTGATCTTCAGAGATCATTGCTGAAACAGAGTGCTCATTGTGGTGTAATTTGTCAGGGTGAAGTGCAGGTGCAGTATGTGGCATTCACAATGTTTTCTCCCAGTAGTGTTGGCACAAGAATGCTGAGGAAGATGTTACCGGTTTGAATGCTTAGCAGCAAGCGCACAGCTTACATGAGTTGAACTGATCGAGCTATTGCGCAAGTCATACACCTAAGCTAGATGCATGCACGCATATCCCAGAAAATCCACACAAATGCTGTGCACATCCTTACATGCAACCTTATAAACCAGCAAGCTTGTCACAGCAGCTGACCATGCAACTGTTGCTGCAAGCTTCCTCAGATTCAGTCTTTTGCGCAGCATGTGTTCAGTGAAGGAAATGTGACAGAAATGGATGATGTGAGCAGGCTATGCGAGATGAGCCTGGAAGAGGGTGTGGCTCACTTCATGGCGGCAGTGCTGACCTTCACCAGGGCAATCACAGAGGAGGGGGTGCACAGGCTTCAGTCAGACAGGGACCACCTGGTGGCTTTCTTCAGCCACCACTGCAAGCCTGAAAGGGTGGTCAAGCTTGCAGCGCCCCTGCAGGACCTGAAAGATGTTGCGGCAGCAGACAGTGTGGACACCTTTGTGCTGACATACACCACCCTGCTTCAGGTCTGGCTGCACCAAAGTGTGTGAAAGGAAAGCGCGTGATGAGTCAGTGATCTGCTCTGTTGCTACAAGCAAGTAGCTGCAATGGCACACAGCATGCCGTATGCTTCATGCTTCATAAGCCTGCTCACATTGCATGACGTGCATGAGATGTGGGGAGTGCCTGTTCCTGACTGAGTATGGCAAGACGTGCGTCAAGGCCTGAGATGACAAGACCCTTAACACATTGACAGTGTGGTTAGATGCAGTATGTGTGTGAGGCAGGCGACATTATAATGCAAAAACTACTCATACTCAGCTTCACACCTCAATGTAACGCCTCCATGCTGAAATTGGCAATTGTCAAGCAAGAGCTGCTTGTGCCATTTGTACATCATCTTTGACACAGAAAGCGGCGGCACACAGTCCTGCCTCTCTCTGTGACATAAGGTTGACGCATATATTTGATGGCAGGTAGCTCCCGGCATCAGTCCTGCCTTGCTTGAGCGCATAGTCCAAGCCCGCTCAGATCTCAGCAAAGCAGACTCCAGAGAGGTTATGCTAGAGTGCCGCGAGGTGTTTGCCACCAAGCACAGCAATGACACATCAGAGGCGGCCCTACCAGCCAAGGGCAAAAACACCACAACACCATTCAAGGTTGCCTTGGCGGCCGCGAAAAAGAAGCCTGGTGGTGGTGATCAGGCCCTGGGGTCAAAGGGTGGGTCCAAGCCTGGGGACAAGGCATCAGGCGCTGCCAGCGTGCCTGTGTTGCCAAAAGCAGCAGTGCAGGCACCAAAGCCACAAGAGCCAGTCATGATCAGCGGCATACCCAAATTGGAGATGATGTCATGAACAGCTTGCCCGTGAGGTAACTTGCACTGATTAGCCTAGTGAAGTCACTTCGAAATGCCTGGATGATCAAGAGTCAGAGTCAGATGCGTTGTGCACTCAAGCATGGCTGTATTAGGCTGTGCGGTGCATTATGCATCTTGGCGGCTATGTTTACAGTGTCTTCTAGGGAAGCGGCTGACAATGCATGCTGTGACAAACATTCCAAAGTGGCTGAGGCTGACTGTTAGGTCAAAGCTGAGCATTCTCACAGCCGGCCATGCGTGCACTCACAATGCATGAAGAGCTGAGTTGGACGATATGTTAGTGGTTTTACCTGTATCAGCAGAGTACAAGGCTTTCAGATGTCATGAACTGCTTTGCCGTGCGGTTGATCTGCAGCACCAAAGCTCATGGGTTGCCTACATCATGGAAAGTCAGGTCAAACTCGTCACCTGGCATCATGAAAGCCTTGTAAATGTGCATTTTATGGCGCCAATAAACCCGTGTGCAAAATCACTGGCCTTGGACCATTGCCCAAGTAAATAATCACAGGCTTTTGATGATCAGTGACTTGTTCTGGCCCTAGTCTGAACTGATGCTTGTTTGTGCTATTCTTAGGGCTGCCAAGTGTGCATCACTACTCGTGGCAGATGTGACTGCCACTGGGCCCCTTTATCATGCACAGGGCTGATGCTGTGACCAGCGACAGCCCCCCAGGAAGACTCAGTAGCAACGACTGTATGTTCTTGTAGTGTTGATTGGGCCATCTAAATCTAGCGGTGTTGTTGTAAGCAGTGTCCCGTCTGCATGTCATGAGCTGGCTTAATGTGGATTTTGGAGGAATGGCGACACTACAGCTGCTATAGCTTGTTGCTCATCCTGCTCTGGGCATTTGCTAGAGGGCCTGCAGGTGTGGGGTTGCTGCTGTAAAAAGAGTTGTCGAATCTGGCATGATGCCACTGCAAAGCTGCGGCTGCAGAATTGCTTACATGTATCCACATACTGCTCAGGGTCATACAACAGCATGCTGATAGAACTTCAGTTCTCAAAGAGACTGCTGCCTCATCGGCATATAACACTGCATCCCTACTGCTGCTCACAGACATCAAATCCATGGTGGCCACCAGCCATTTACAGTTGCTTCAAGGCAAGCACGTGCACCTAGTCTTTCGAAGAATTCTTGCTGCTTGTATCAGCCAACAGGATTTGCATGACAAGCGCAGATGTGTGGCTACTATCACTAGGCTTGCTGTGAAGGAGAAGAAGAAGATTACAAGCTTTGGCCAGCCAACAAGTCTGATCGCTCGTCGGCAGAGCCTCAGCAACCCTGCCTAGTGCCATTCATTTGTGTCAAACTAAATGTCGATGACCTTCAGACAGACACCATAAGCCCAAGCAAAGGCTGGAGTAAATGCAAACACGCCTAATCCAAAGGTCACATCTGCACATCAAAAGCAAAGCAATTGTCAAAATCGAGGATCAGCATTGTGTGACAGCAGAATGTGAGAGGATCAATCCAAAAAGGCGCCCATAAGCCCAGAAGCTGAGGCAGTGGGGCTGGCACAGTCCTGAAACTCGCTGTCAGACCCCACAGTCCCCATGCTGAAAGGCAGGGCAGGTCCAAAATCAAACTCCCTGCTGACCGAAACACCAGCCTGCTGCAGGACCACAGTAGGATCCATTGCCACACTGGTATGACTAGCTGTGTACCTTGAGCCAAAGACTACACAAACGTTGGATCGTTCTCTACTACTTGAATGACGTGTTTAATTCAACTTTTCAGAATTCTAGTCTGTTGATCCCCCTGATGAGTCACAAATGATTGAATAACGGTTCGCATGGCAACAGACACAAGGTAGGACAGAAATGTGTGCGGCTGTCCGCCGAGGCTTGTCGCACAAACGGGTCATAATTATAATGTAGACGGCATCATATTGCGTTGTGATCTATTCAGTGAAAGAGCGATGTCTATAGAGATTCGGTCCACGTACACGCCTTATGCCGAATACTCCACAGTCCATGACGTATTGCGAACCAGGTCTGGAGCTCCAGTGACTGCACCTGACTCTTCATACCTCGAAGATCGAGCCCCGTCGGCTGAGTGGTGTGTGAGGGCGTATACCTTATCCAACGCTGAATTGCTTGCGGAGGTAGAGGCCAAACTGACCACAACAGAGTGCCCCGAGACACAAGTGAGTGTCGTTTTACTACGAAGCATGTGACGCTACCAGCAAAGTCTTCGAGATGCGTCAGCGTGTAAACTAATGAATAGCCCGCAGTGTTTGTCAGGTGGCAGACACGGTACTTTTCTTGTGTTGAGTGCGTGGCGCACAGTGCTTTGTACGAGCCGTTTTGCTGCTCAACTCACTTTGTGCACGTGCGCATGCATGCCGTCAAAGAGATACATGTTGCTGCCCAGCGCTTGAATGGATACTCGCTTCTTTGCAGTGGCAAGCCTGGAGGCTGCTGTACGCTGCAATTCGGCTACGCTCTGGTCTCAGGGTACCTGCAGCAGTGATAGATTTGCTGATCAGCTTTCTCAAGCAGCCCCTCTCAAAAGCAGAGGACATCATTGCTAGCGACATTGATGACCACATAGCAAGCCAAAGCTTTGCAATCAGTTATGCAGAGACATCAGTACTAGCGACATTGATGACCACACAGCAGGCCAAAGCTTTGCAATCAGTCGTGCAGAGGGGGTGACTGCTGGCGATGTTGATGGCCATATCAAAGCTTTGGCAATCAGACGTGCAGCTGTCTCAGCCCCAGCATTCCAACACAATCTGTGCGCAAAGCTGGAAGGCCAGCTTTTCACCATCCTTCTGAGCTTGTGTATCTCTGGCCACAAAGACATCAAGATCTGTATTGCAAAGGCTGGTGGGCTTGACCTACTCCAGGATTTGGCTACAGCCAACATGGATCAGCACCATCTGACCAACAGAGAACCGTGGTTGCTGCATCCAGAGACAAAGTCGCGCATTGAACAGCTCAACAGGTGTGTGCCTTTTCTGATTATTACAATGTGCTTGCAACAATGAACACTCCGTTCAGAAAAGATCATTTGACTTCTCGGTTTGTCAGCATCACCTTGGGCTTTTATCGCTTGAACTGCTCGCATCAAACTCCTGACGGTTGCATCTACTGTGTATGATCATATGCTCTGCGTCAGGCTTGACACAGGCCAGCTGCGAGCCATCTTGTTGTGGCTTTGTCATGAGAGCATTTTTGTCCGACTTCTCATCAATATCAGATTGTGCTTCACTGCAGCCTGGTGCCTCTTGCTATCTTTGCTATTGTGGAGGCAAGCAGCTCAGAGGACAAAGTCCAGCCACCCAACATCAAGCTGCCCGACGCTCAGCAGAACTTGGTCAGAGACCTGAATGGCCAATGGCAGCTGCTGTATCAAGCAACGCTACCCAGAGGTCAGGGCGGCGTTGACAATGTCCATGGTGTCAGCTTTGGTGACTTTGTGACAGAGCCCATGACTGTGGACAGATGTGAGGCTTTTTCAGCAGAACTGGAGCATGTTGGCAGCAGTCTCAACCCTGCAGCCAACTATGTTCGGTCAGTCCTACGCAACTGGAACCTGGCTTTAGGCAAGCCTGTGGCTGGTCTATCTAAGGATGCTCTCTGTTGGCTATTTGAAAAGCCCAAAGGAAGCGTTTTGCGCCATGACATGCAGAAGGTCAAAGCGTCAGCATTGCAGAAGAGGAGCTCCAAGCAGGCGCTTGTAGCAGTTTTGGCTGTGGTTGCAGCTGTAGGAAGCCTAGCCTTCAGGCATCACACCTTGCATGTACATGAAGGAAAGGTACCAAAAAGAGCCAATGGTGTAGAAGTGCCTCTTGAGGCTGAAGTCGAGGTGGAGTATGGGCGAGGCCTTGAGGTTGACTGGTGGCATGAGAAGCGATGATACATTCCTGACACGGGTTGCAACACCCACACCGAGGAGATTTTAAGCAACTTTCCAGCCAGTACCATATTATCACATCTCACCTTGTTGAATATATCAAGGGCCTTTTGGCTTTTTGTTGAAAGCCTCTGGCCATGGCTTTCTTGCTTGTACAAGTTTTTCACATGTGAACCATGAGTGCATGTTGGATTTTCTTTGGAAGGTACATAAATGAGAAAGCTCTGCTATCATGCCGTTAAAGATTTATTGCATCTGCCAAAGCCAGTGCCAAAGCACATTAATTAACTAGCTCTGCTAGTTCTCATATGAAACGTGTATCTTTGCTTCTCAACATTCTGTTCAATGCCCTGGAACTGGTTGTCTGCGTTATTGCGCTACCTCAGCACAGTAATCACGCTGGCTTCAAAGTGTGGCAAACGAAGCCTGCTGTTTGGCCACGTCAGAATCAAATGCCTGCTACTGACTGAGTATGGCATCATCACCAGTCAGTACCACAGGCTGATCAGAACCATCATGGATCGTAACAATTTCACTTTCCGGATGGCTGGCATCATCGACTACATGCACTCCAAAGGACACGATGTGACACAAATGATGTCCAAGCTCCACGAGTTGTGCAGGAGGTTCACAGAGCTGTATGGCACACACCCACATGACATTTACCAACAGACCGCCAATGCCCTGGATGCCATCACGGCTGCTCCTTAATGTTTTCACATTGTGCACAGCCAATCCCAGATCTCGTATACACACATGCCATACTGGCAGATCGTCTTATGCTGGAGCACTCACCGCTTGACGCTCTACGCTCACCACTCGGCACTCGCAACTCACCACTCACAGCTCGCCACTCACACTGGAGACTCACCGTGTACATTTATTATTTGGCAGCCAAGTTGTACTACCATTTGCCCCGCATTGACCGCACCCCCCCCCCCTCAACCATGACACCCTACCCCTGGTAAATTGTTTTTTTTCCCTGTTTGTGTCTTTCATCCTTTCATAATTTCCATCGTGCGGGTGCGACGCACTCGCACCTGCCGCACCGGGTACGCGCACCCCCGCACCTGGTATTTGGCAAATCCTCAGTATGGGTGCGGCGTTCGGCAATAAATGGCATTGAACTGGCTTACACAGTCGCACAAAGCATGTAAACAGCACGTTCGTTGGCAAGTTGCTGCCGCGACCGCTGTGGGTTCAAGTGCGGACTGCATTTGCGGTGCTTGTTACGAATTTACATGTGTTACAGAGCAGCACAACCCCTATAGGACCACCTAGCCTGTGGTTTAAGCGACTGCCTCTCAAGCAGTCGGTTTCCCGGTTTTTCGGAACTTGGTATATGAGCTGACGGCGGGTCAAGTAGGTACAGGCTTTGCCTGGAAACTATATATGCTGCGCAGCGGCCACCCCGGTCTCCGGTACCAGGGTTGCTTCGGGCTTGCACCCGGGAACGCCGAAAGGTGTTAAAGTTTTTTTTTCACTCTGTCTACTCTGTGTTTTGCAATAATGTGCATACAGCATAGATAAGAGAGTGATATACACAAAACAGAATGGACAGCACGACTGCAAAAGACGTCTGACGGCTCGTGACTGACAACTGGAGACACAAATTGACATGCAGGACCATTGGGTGAAGTTGTACTTTGAGCATTCAATGGGTTTGCACAGCTCGCCGCCTTGTTGGTTTTTGCACTGTCTGAAAGCCATCTTCATCAATGACAGGAGCCCGCTGCATTGTCATTGGTGGGCCTTGGTGTTGTGCAGTGAAGGGCACTGCATCTGGAGCGTCTTCCTCCATGGCTTGATCTGCCTCTTGCATGTGTGCAACCCCCTGCTCATCATCATCAGAACTGCTTGAATCATCATCACCAAGCAACACAGTGCCGTCCCTATCGACCTGCGTCACAGATA
>JAABUS010003565.1_pt1 | contig 24836 bp, 22 predicted proteins | sample 5560161 | NCBI WGS metagenome assembly JAABUS01 (sample SAMN10711885, study PRJNA513376) | rock metagenome | isolation source: Antarctica rocks | place: Antarctica: Victoria Land, Trio Nunatak nord | collected 2016-01-04
CTGGAAGACCGCGTGCCGATCGCCCAGGTCGGCCGAAGGGGCGACCCCCAGCCCGCCGACCAGGCCGGCGGCGAGGTCGGAGAGGATGTCGCCGAAGAGGTTCTCGGTCACGAGCACGTCGAACCGCCCGGGCCTGCGCACCATCTCCATCGCCGCGGCGTCGACGTACAGGTGGTCGGCCTCGACGCCCGGGAACTCGGCGGCCACCTCGTCGAAGACCTTGCGGAAGAAGGCGAAAGATCTGAGGATGTTCGCCTTGTCGACGCAGGTGACGCGAGGCTGAGGGCGGTCCCGGCGCACGGCGAGCCGGAAGGCCGCCCGGACGACCCGCTCGGTCCCGCGCCTGGTGATCACCTGGGTATCGGTGGCGAGCCTGTCGCCGAGCACGATCCCCCCCCCGAGCGAGGCGAAGAGCCCCTCGGTGCTCTCGCGGACCACGACGAAGTCGATCGCCGGATCGCCCGCCAGAGAGCCCGGGACGCCGTCGAGCCGGCGTGCGGGGCGGATCCCCGCGTACAGGTCGAGCACGATCCGGAGCGTCACCTGGGGGATGATCTCGGTGCCGTCGGGATAGCGGACCCCCGGCAGTCCGCACGCCCCGAGCAGGATCGCGTCGGCCGCGCGACACGCCGCCAGGGTCGCCTCCGGGAGCGCCTCCCCGCGGTCGAGGTACGTCTCCGCGCCCGCCGGAGCCTCGACGAAGTCCAGCGCGAAGCCCGAGGCGGCCCGGCAGGCCTCGACGAGCACGTCGAGGGTGCAGCCGATCACCTCGGGGCCGATCCCGTCGCCACCGACGACCGCGATCCGATACGTCTTCATCACGCGTCCCGCTCGAACCCGACAGATGACTCGCCGCGCGTTCCAAGATGACAAAGAAGGGGCGAGCGGGCCAGCGAAAAAGCCGAGATGTCAGGCGGCGAGGCCGCCCATGCCTGCGGTCCCTCGGCTCGCGAGGCGACCGGATCAGAAGCGGTGGAAGCCATAGTCGGGATTGGCCGGGTCGAAGTCGAGCGCCGTCAAGGCGACGTCGAGCTTGAGGTCCTCGTAGACGTAGCGTTCGGCCAGGTTCAGCTCCCCCGTGTGGCCGAGCTCGGGCCAGTCGTAGCTGGTGATGCGCATTGGGAGATGGTGATCGGGGTCGTAGAGGACCTCGACTCGGGCGAATGGGCGGTTGGCGACCTTGTGCTCGTGGAGGTGGATCGAGCGGAGCCACGAGCGTCCGTCGGGGCCGGGGACCCGCTCGAGGATGGTCACGGCGTGGGGCTCTTCGAGATCCATGCGTCGATAGCCGATGAGCTTGGCGATCAGGTTGGCCAGGCCGGCCTCGGTGACCGGGTGCCGATTCTCGGCCAGGGCGATCGGGTGGTCGGGCGGGACGGCCAGCCGCGGGACGAGTCGACGCGCCCACCCCCCCGCGTGCGCGATCACCTTGTTGTCGTGGCGCCCTTCGGCGTAGACGACCTCCTTGCCCGGGTTGGGGGGCAGGAATTTAAAGTAAATTGCGAAGGGCTGATGGCGGACCTTCATCGCCATCGACTGCTCGACGCCGAGCGTGCCGCCGATCCGCTCCTGCTTCCGCATGATCGCCGTGTAATCATCGATGCGACCGAGCCGCTCGCCGGCGGCGACCAGCAGGTCGAGGAGCAGCCGTTTGGCCGGATCCCCCTCCAGGCGGCCTTCGGGCCAGGCCGTGGGGGCCTTCGGGGGCGGTGACTCGCCGATTGCCGCGGGGGCGGGGGCAGGGGCCGAAGCGAGGCCGGTCTCCGGCTCTTCAAGCGGCTCGGTGAGCCACCAGCAGGCCCCGAACAACCCGACGGGGATGATCGAGAGCCAGAGCCAGAACCGGCGCTTCCGGCGCGTCGCGATCGCGGTCCGACCCGAATTCGTCATTCGCGCGTCTCCAGGGGCAACCGGGCCGGCGAGCCGATACCGGCCGGGCCGCCTGTACATCGACGGACGATCTGGTCCGGAGAGACCCTCAAATATCGCCTACGGTTCCGTTCTCGTCAATGCGTTTCGCCATGTCAAAGAGGTGACGACGCGAGGCTCCGAGGGCCCCCGACGCCGATTCGACCGGTTGAATTGACCGAAGCCGTCGCGCCGGTCTAGGATAGACCTTGAAGACCGACCAGGACGAGGACGCGGTCGCGCCCGGCGGTGGACTTCGACGCTCACGACCGGCCCCGGGAGATTGCTCGCATCATGACTCAGATCGAACAGGCGCGCCTCGGCGTGGTCACCCCCGAGATGGAGTATGTCGCAGGGCGCGAGTCGCTCTCCGCCGAGCTGATCCGCGCGGAGGTCGCGCGGGGGCGGATGGTCATCCCGGCCAATCGCGTCCACCTGGCGATGGGCCTGGAGCCGATGGGGATCGGCATCAAGGCCAGGTGCAAGATCAACGCCAATATCGGCAATTCGGCCGTCACCTCGAAGGTCGACAACGAGCTCGCCAAGCTGAAGATGGCCGTCGACCTGGGCTCCGACACGGTGATGGACCTGTCCACCGGCGGCCAGATCGACGCGATCCGCCGGGCCATCCTGGCCGCCAGCTCCGTGCCGGTCGGCACCGTGCCGATCTATCAGGCGATCCAGCAGGTCAAGGAGGTCGAGGACCTGACGGAACGAGATCTCCTCGACATGGTCGAGCACCAGGCCCGGCAGGGCGTCGATTACATGACGCTGCACGCCGGCATCCTCCGCGATTACATCGGCCTGACCGCTCACCGGGTCACGGGGATCGTCTCGCGCGGCGGTTCGCTGATGGCGCAATGGATGATGGCGCACAACGCCGAGAATCCAATTTACACGCGTTTCGACGACTTCTGCGACATCATGCGGCAGTACGACGTGACCTGGAGTCTCGGCGACAGCCTGCGCCCCGGCTCGATCGCCGACGCCTCCGATGCGGCACAGTTCGCCGAGTTGAAGACACTGGGCGAGCTGACCCGGCGCGCCTGGGCGCGCGGCTGCCAGGTGATGGTCGAAGGTCCCGGCCACCTGCCGATGGACCAGATCGCCATGAACATGGAGAAGCAGGCGGTCGAGTGCGACGAGGCCCCCTTCTACGTGCTCGGGCCGCTGGTGACCGACATCGCGCCGGGCTACGACCACATCACCTCGGCCATCGGCGCGGCCCTGGCCGGCTGGCACGGCGCGAGCATGCTCTGCTACGTTACGCCCAAGGAACACCTGGGCCTCCCCGAGGTCGAAGACGTCCGCCAGGGGGTGATCGCCTACAAGATCGCCGCCCACGCCGCCGACCTGGCCCGCCACCGCCCCGGCGCCCGAGACCGCGACGACGCCCTGTCACGCGCCCGCTACGCCTTCGACTGGGAGGGGCAGTTCGCCCTCTCGCTCGACCCCGAGACCGCCCGGCGGATGCACGACGAGACCCTCCCGCAAGACGCCTTCAAGACCGCCGCGTTCTGCAGCATGTGCGGCCCCAAATTCTGCTCGATGCGGATCACCGAAGACCTCCGCAAGCGCGCCGCCGAGGCCGCCGGCCTGGTCCAGATCAACACGCCCGAGGCCGTCGAGGTCGGCGGCTGATCCGCTTCGGGATGGCCTCTCCCTCAAGACCTCGACACCGCCATCACCGGCAATGTGCGGCGATGGCGGTTTCCATTTGCCCGCGTGCTCGACATCCGCGAGCGAGCGTACGTCATGACGGCTGCGTTATCCGTGGTTCCCTCCATGCTCCCTTCGTCGTGGGACCAAGACCTCCGCGACCCAGTTCCGGCAGTTCTCATGGAAGGCGGTGCCGTCCTTCTCCTGGTCGTCGAGCCGTTCAAGGACATCGCTCGATGACAGGAGCGGGAACGCCCGGCTCTGAGATTGCGGCTGATAGGTCCCTTTGTGCTTGCCTCGCTGAACCAGTCGGTAAAAGGTCAGCCGATGACGAGAGATGTCCAGGACCCAGATCTCGGGAATCTCCAGCAGGACACCGCACCCAATTGCCTTCTTTTCGGAGTGAGAGACAACGATCTCGATCGCGAGGTCGGGGACCTGCCCCTTCGCGGCCGTCCCGTGGCTCTGGATATAATAGCTTTCGTCTGGCTCATAGCCGCTATCCTTGGACCCCTTTGGCAGACTGTGGTACGTCGAGCCGAGCGGTGTGTGCGGGATTCTCAGCACTGCACAAATGGCGAGGATCAGGCTCGACAGTTGGTGTTTGAACGTTTCATGGGTCTCGCCAGGTGACACGAGAGTGACAGTCCCTTCATAACACTTGAAGAGCGGGCCGCCTTCCGCCATCGACTCGCGTAACAGCTCGAGCGTGCCCGGCATGATGTCGAAGCTCAGGACCGTGTCGGGCGTGAATGTGGCGGCGATCATCGTTGCCATCTTCGTGCTCCTGGAAGACGGGGCGGGGCGTGGGTGGCGGTTGTGCCTGGCCGACTCGTATTTTGAGGCTGCAAATCCGATCAGTCCTGACTTCGGTGACCCGGACAACTTGTTTCTATAGCAACAAGGGATTGTCGCCAGCTCAAGTCCTCTCCGGATATGGACTGCGCCGGGAGTCTCCGGGGGCCGGCAGGAAGATTCATCCCCAGCCCGGCCCGGCGACGTCCTCGGACGGTGGCAAGTCCTTGGCGTCGGCGCGGCAAGAGGGCCTAATACTGTGTCCGGGATGATGGGACGGCCTTGGCCGCGGTGGAGGGTGCCGCCTCCTTCTGGCGGAACGGCAGGACGCGCTCGCTGTAGAACGATTGCATGTGCCTATAATCGGGGCCGTGCGAGACCTCGACCAGGCCGAAAGTCCGCGAGATTTCCTCCGTCGCCTGCTCCAGGGTCCAGCCGCAATACTTGGTGCGGTAGGCGATCTGGACCATCGAGGCGCGGTTGATCCCGTGGTGGCAGTGGAAATAGACGGGCTGGTTCTTCGGGTCGGCCACGATCGCGGCGGCCTCTTCCAGCCGATCGGAGATCGTCTGTTTGTCTCCGATGCTGCGCTGATCGACGATCGGGACATGCACCCAATTCAGGCCCAGCTCGCGGGCCAGCGCCTTCTCGCGGACGACCAACGGGTGGTCGGGGGGGTGGGCCAGGGCCACGACGGTCTTGATCTTGTGGTCGCGCACGAGTCGCCGCATTGGCCAGGGTTTCTGCCAGGCACCTCGGTAGACCTTCCCCGAGTCCACTTCCGCGAAGCGATCGGCGAAGACGTAATCGTGTCCATGCCGCCAGATTTGCCCGCAAGCGAAGACCGCCACGGCCAGGGCGAGGCCCCGCTTCCACCAGAGGCGTCGGTCCATCATGAACACCACACTCCGATCGCGGAGACGGGGGAATCGCCCGGGAGTGATCAGGGGGCGGATGGTAGCAGAGCCTCCCCGACCCGGCAAGGCGGGTCGGACCGGCGGCGAGTCCCCCTTTCTGCGTAGATCGGCATCGTCGCGACGTGGCGACGAGAATTCGCGGCGAGGCGCGGGACATTGGAGTCGCGAAGACTCGCGGAATGGCTAAGATCACGTGCGGTCGTCGACTCGCGACGAGACCGGGACGCCCCCGTCCGGGGAGGATGCAGGTCAAGGATGACACCGCGACGCGCGCTCTACTGGCTGATCGGTGTATCGACCGCCTTGCGACTGGCCTGGGCCGCCGCCCTGGGTCCGGGCAACGACGAGGCGTACCACTACCTGTTCACCGTCCACCGCGACTGGAGCTATTTCGATCATCCGCCGATGCTGGCGGTCGTCGAGATGGTGGGGATGGCGATGTCGGGGGGCTCGTCGACGTTCGGGCTGCGACTGGGTTTCATCGCCCTTTTCGCCGGCTCGACGTGGCTGATGGCGGGGCTGACGTCGCGGTTTTACGGCCCTCGCGCGGGCTTCCTGGCGGCCTTCGCGCTGAACGTGTCGGCGTACTACACCGCGGCGGCCGGCGTGTTCGCCCTCCCCGACGGGCCGCTGCTCTTCTTCTGGCTCCTGACGCTCGACCGGCTCGCACGCGCCGTCGAGTCGCCGACGGGCCTCGGGCGATGGGCCGTGGTGGGCCTGGCCTGGGGCTGTGCGCTCCTGAGCAAGTACCACGCGGTCTTCCTGCCGGTCGGGACGCTGCTTTACTTGCTGGTCGAGCCCTCGGCGCGGTCCTGGCTGCGGAGGCCCGGCCCCTATCTGGCCGTCGCCGTCGGCCTGGCCGTGTTCTCGCCCGTGATCGGCTGGAACGCCGCCCATGGGTGGGCCTCGTTCGCCTTCCAGGGCGGACGCGCCCTGGGGGCCCTCCAGTTCCGTCCCGGCAACCTCGCGATGGCCCTACTCGGACAGGCGGCCTATCTCTTCCCCTGGATGTGGGGGGCGCTGGTGGCGGTCATGGTCGTCGGCCTGCGTGGAGCCCTCAAGGGTGCAGGCCCTCCCGCCGATCGGTTCTTGCTCTGCCAGGCAATCGTGCCCCTGACCGTGTTCGCGGCGGTGGCATGCGTGCGCCCGGTCCTGCCACACTGGACGCTCGTCGGCTTCCTCTCGCTCTTCCCGATGCTGGGCCGGTCGTGGGACGATCGGTGGGCGGCCGACCCCGGGCCATTTCGGCGTCGGCTGGCGTTCCTGGCCGCGCTCCCGGTGGCCGTGACCGTCGTGCTGACGGTGCACGGTCGGACCGGCCTCTTCCAGCAGGGGGGAAGCGGGTCGATCGGGCTGGTCCGCGTGGCGCGCGACCCGAGCATCGATCTCTATGGATGGGATCAGGTGGCCCTCGAGCTGAAGCGTCGAGGCCTGCTGGACTCCCCGAAGACGTTCCTGTTCACGAGCAGCTGGTATTCGAGCGGGCAGCTCGCCTTCGCGACGCGGGGAGCCCCCGCGCCGATCCTCTGCTACAACAAGAATGACGCCCGGGGCTTCGCCTTCTGGAGCCGGCCGGGCACATGGGTGGGCCGGGATGGAATCCTCGTCGCCCTCAACGACCGATCCACCGAGCCGCATTGCTACGACTCGTGGTTCACCCGGATCGAGCCGATCGGCTCGTTCGACGTCCTCCGCGCCGGCACCCCGGTCCGCAAGGTCCGCCTCTTCCGATGCGTCCGCCAGGTCCGGCCATTCCCGTTCGACGGATTCCGGTCCCGAGCGCCCGAACCTCGGGTGGCCCGGGGCGGGTCGCGCGACGATCGCGCCGTGATCGAGTGAGTCGTTCGCGGCCGTTCGTGACGTAGAGTCCAACTGTCGACTGGGCATCTTGCCGCGGTCCGGGATCTCGGCCTTTGCCGGAGGGGGTAGAATGGGGCGAGCAAAGACCTCCCGGCCGCGAAAACGTCGGGCCGGATCGAAGGCCGACACGACGGACTTCCGGGCGTCTGGGCGACACGGCATGAAAGACGATTCTCCGACGCACGCGAGGCGACCGATGGGCCCCATCTCCCGGGTCGTCGGGCTGTATCAGACGTTGTTGAGGCGCAGTCTCGAACATTTCTTCCCCGACTCCATCCTGGACTCCGGGGGGGACCGCAGCTTCATCAACTGGGACGGGGCGCAGGACGAGGAGCACTACCGGGTCCTCGAAGATCCCGACGGCCTCGGGGTGCAGATCGACTGGTTCCGCACCCGTTACCTGTTCCAGCCCGGGAGCCCGTCGCCCTTCCTCCCCGCCGAGCGTCGGCTGATCGCGACGGTCCTCAAGGCGCTCGACCTGAGGTTCCGGGGGCTCTTCGACCTCGAGGTCGAGCACCGCACGGAGCGGTTCCACCACGTCCTGGAAGACGTGATCGTCACGGAATACCTCGACCTCCCCGACCCCTTCCGCGTCCCCCCGGCGCTCGAGGCGCTCCGCGTGGCCGCGCTGTCGACTTATGAGAACCGGCGGGTCTCGTTGGGGGCCTTGTTGCTCGGCACGCCGGACGATCCCGCCGAGCCCGGCTGGGCGAACTCCGAGGGGGCGCCTCGGTTCAACACCCGGCTGACGGCGATCAAGGGTTTCCACCGGATCTGCGACGGGGTGCGCACGCTCTTCCTGGTCGATCGCCAGGGAGACCTGACGCAGGTCGTGGACATCCACCGATGGGCCGAGGAGACGCAAGGGTCCGAGCCCCTGGAGCATCCCTGCCCGAGGCTGTTCACCAGCCACGCCAAGGCGACCCGATCGGGCGAGCACGTCGTCCTGGTGCTGACCCCCTCGCAAGAGATCAAGATCTTCGCGGGGGGGACGCTGGCGTTCGCCTTCAGCGACGCCCGCTGGCGACTGCTCGACATCCCCACGAAGTTCCGCGCCTGGTGCGACGCGGTCGGGCCGTCGCGGTCCGAAGGGCTCGCCCTCCGCCTCTTCCAGGCCGCCCTGAACCTGAGCGAGGAGCGCAAGGGGGCACTCTTCGTGCTGCTCCGCGACCCCGACGCGTCGCTGCCGCATCTGATCGCCCCCGCCGACCGGATCGTCGATGACGTCATGGCCGACGATCCCCACGACCCCGACAACCTCTCGCCCCGCCTGGCCAAGCGAGCGCTGCACCACGTCGTCCGGGGCCGGGGTTTGCTGGATATCGACGCCTCGGTCCTCGAAGCCCTGGCCGGGCTCGACGGCGCCGTGGTGACCGACCAGGACGGCCGGCTCTTGACCTTCGGCGCGATCCTCCGCATCAACGCCGAGGCGCTCAAGTTCACCCGAGCCGTCGAAGGCGCGCGGACCCTTGCGGCGCTGGCCGCCTCGTACCACGGCCCGGTCCTGAAGGTCAGCGAGGACGGGTTCCTGACCATGTACCTGGCCGGCAGACGCGTCTGGGAGCTCTGATCGGATCGAGTCGGTGACGTCGGGACGATCTCCCGTCATGCGCACGCGACGGCGGGGATCGAGACGCGGATCAGCCGACGGTCTCCGACGTGAATTCGGCGTGCCGGACGGCGTAGCGCCGGACCTTCAGGGGGTCGACCTGGTAGCCCAGGCCGGGGCGAGTCGGGACGCCCAGCAGGCCGGGCTGGGCCATCTCGATGAGCGGGGTCACGTAGTCGTCGACGAACCACCGGGCGCCGGGCTCGATGTCGGTCGGGTACTTGCAGTTGGCGAGCGCGGCCAGGTGGATGCCCTGCGCCTGCCCGACGCCCAGCTCGGGCATGGTCCCTACCCAGCAGGCGACCCCATTGTCCCGGCAGAGGTCGTGGATCGCCAGCGCGGGGCCGAACCCCCCCACGCGCTGGAGCTTGATGTTGACGACCCGGCAGGCCCCGCGTCGGATCGCCTCGAGCGTCCGCTCGGGGGTCTCCGCCGACTCGTCGATGCAGACCGGCGTGGTCACCGCCTTCTGCAGGGCGGCCAGGCCGTCGAGGTCGTCGGCCGCCATCGGCTGCTCGAACATCAGCAGGTCGTAGGCGTCGAGCTGGCGGAAGACCTCGACGTCGGCGATGGTGTACGAGGCGTTGGCGTCGACCATCAGGGGGACGTCGCCGAAATGCTGGCGGACCGCGCGGACGAGGTCGACGTCGTGGCCCGGCTTGATCTTGATCTTGACCCGGCAATATCCCTCGGCCATGTGCGTGTCGATCGCCTGGATCAGGTCGACGATCGTCGGATAGAGGCCGACCGCCAGCCCGGAGTCGACCCCCCGGAGAATGGCGTCTCCCGAGGCGCCTAGCATCTCCGCCAGCGACTCGTGGCGCGCGTGGCCGAGGAGGTCCCAGCAGGCGGTCTCGGCCCCCGCGACCGCGAACCGGCTCCCCGTCCAGGAACCCGCCAGCTCGGCGATCTCCTCGACCGTCGCGAACGATCGGCCGACCAGGCCGGGGGCGATCCGATCGGCCAGGTCGGCCCAGCACCCCTCCGGCGTGTCGGCCGAATAGCCGAACCCCGCCGCCATCGGCGAACTCTCGCCGACCCCTTCCCCGTCGCTCGTCGCCAGCGTCACGAGGATCGCGTCCTTGATGGCGACCTCGCCCGACGAGATCCGGAAGGGTTCCTTCAAAGGGATCTGCAGATGGGTCAATGTGACCCGCTCGATGATGCCCGTCATGGCCACTCCTCCGTTCGGACTCTCCCGGCCTACCTTCTCGTTTAGCCCAGGGACGACGAAAGAGCCACGAAAATCCGGTCCGGTGGGTGAAAGAAACGATCGGCACCGCATCTCGTCATGCCACCCCGACAAGACCCGAAACCGCAGAACTTGCGGATTGGCTTCGACTTGGGTCCGAAGCGGGTTGCGACCTCGGGCCCGGGTTGATAGACTCGGAGCGTTCAATCCTCCCGAGACGACGTCCGAGTGACATCGATGAGTCTTCCCGCGTCCGACGATCCCTGGTATCGCGATGGCCTGGCCTTCGAATGCACCCAGTGCGGCGACTGCTGCCGAGGGGCACCGGGCTTTGTTTGGGTCGATGCCGAGGAGATCGCCCGCCTCGCCGAGCACCGGGGCGAATCGGTCGTCCAATTCTCGCGACGATACGTCCGGCGCGTCGGGGATCGCTATAGCCTGATCGAGAAGCCGGGGGGCGACTGCGTCTTCTGGAGCGAGCAGGGCGGCTGCACCGTCTACACCGCGCGGCCGGTGCAATGCCGGACCTGGCCCTTCTGGGCCGGGAACATCGAGTCGCCCGCCGACTGGGAGCACGTCCGGGGCGTCTGCCCGGGCTCGGGGCGCGGCCAGTGGTTCAGCCTCGAGCAGATCCAGGCCTCCGCCCGGCAGACCCGGTCATGATCCCCCCGGGCGAGGCGACTCCCCTGGACCCCGACCTCGTCCGCGACCCCCTGCGCGTCCTGTACGGCGACCTGGATGCGGCAGTGGCGAGGTTCGGCCCGTCCTGCGAGCTGAGCGGCCGATGCTGCCGGTTCGCCGAGTATGATCATACGCTGTTCGTTTCGGCCCCCGAGATGTCCATACTTTTGGCCGACGCGCCGCCGCCCTCTCGCCCGCTCGACGACGGCGAGACCTGCCCGTGGCAAGACCTGAAGGGCCGTTGCACCGCACGCGAGGCCCGCCCCCTCGGCTGCCGCGTCTATTATTGCGACCCCACCTACCAGGATCATGCTCATGCACTCAGCGAGGTATTCCTCGGGCGGCTGAAGCGCCTGGTCGACGAGATGGAAATACCCTGGAACTACGCCCCACTGCATCACCACCTGCGACAGGCGGAGGCCGAAGGACGGTTCCCTTCGCGAGCCGATCGTGCCAAAGACGGCCACCGGGCCGGGCATTTTGGCTTGACTCTACTCCAAGCCACCAATACCGTTGAGCTCATCGATGTTCGGAACGGGCCGATCGTGCCCCCAGGGAGACCGCCATCGTGACCAAGAAAGAGATTGTCAGGAAGATCTCCGAGGACATCGGCCTGACGCAGCTAAAGACCAAGGACATCGTCCAGCGCACCCTCGATGCGATCATCGCCACGTTGGTCTCCGAGGGGCGAATCGAGCTCCGGAACTTCGGCGTCTTCGAGGTCAAGCGACGGGCCCCGCGCAAGGCGCGAAATCCGCGGACCGGCGACAAGGTCTATGTCCCCTCGAAGAATGTCGTGACGTTCAAGCCGGGCAAAGAAATGGAAGAACTCGTCCGAAAGATGAATCCGGAAAATCTTCCCCTGTTGGACGACGCGCCCGATGCCGATGTAGAGAGCAACGGACCCGTTGAGCCGGTCGCCGAGCCCCGTTCTACCTCGCCCTCGGCGGGGGATGATGACGATTAAGGCATGGAGTCGGAACGGGCAGCGGTCAGGTTTCCGCCCCGCCGAGGATGTGGTCGTGGCGGTGGGTCTCGAGGATGCGAATGGACTCTGACTCGTGCTCCGGGCCGGTCTCGGCCCACGAGTCCCCCGGATTGGACCCGCGCGATGGACCGCGCGGCCGGACCGATCCGAGTGGTTACCGAAAGCGGGAGGATCCCGGGTATGCGGAAACCTATGGCGGCCTTAGTTCTTCTTGTGGTGGCCCTCGTCCTGGGCGAGGGATGTGCCCCGGTCCCCTTGCCGCACTACGCGGCCTACCCGGCCAAGCGGGTCGAGGAATTGCTCGTCGATTCCGAAAACCTCCGGCAGGCCGGGGACGAGTGGGAGCGTTTCTGGTTTCTCGACCAGCCCTCTCACATGACTCCGTTCCGGACCCACGGCGGCCTCGGTCCCTGATCCGATCGCGATTCGTCGCGATTCTCCGCACGCCGATCTCCCGCTCGACTCCCCGGACGGCCGGTCGAGGCTCTTTGCCTCGTCTCGGCCGTTCGCATGCGCGCCGATTGCGAGTGTTCGCAGGGCTCGGGCTCGTGATTCCGAGCGGTCGCCGGCATAAAATCGTCCCCGAGGCCTGGAGCGTTTGAAAGAGAAAATGCTCGCGGGAACGGATTGGTCCCGGTAGGGTGAGGAACACGTTGGACCACCTGATCACCGGGGACGGGAGATTGTCGATGCTCGGACTCAAGCTGGGGACGATTACGTACAACATCGCCAAGGATTGGGACTTGCCGACGCTGCTCAAGCGGCTGGAGGCCCTGAAATACGAGGGGGTCGAGCTGCGGACCTCCCATGCGCACCTCGTGGAAGTCAACCTCTCCTCCACGCAGCGGGCTGAGGTCAAGAAGCGGTTCGACGACTCGCCGGTGGAGCTGGCCGGGATGGGGAGCGCCTTCGAGTATCAGGCGACCGACCCGGCCGTCGTCCGGAAGAACATCGAGGGGACCAAGGAATACGTCCGGCTCGCCCACGACCTGGGCGCCCCCGGGGTGAAGGTCCGGCCCAACGGCATTCCCAGGGGGGCCGATCTCGACGCGACCTTGCGCCAGATCGGTCGGGCGTTGCGCGTGGTCGGCGAGGATGCGGCGGGCTTCGGCGTCGAGATTCGCGTGGAAGTCCATGGCGCCGTCACGCAGGAGCTTCCTAACATCGCCAAGATCATGGCCTACGCCGACCATCCGAACGTCTTCGTCTGCTGGAACTCGAACCAGACCGACGTCCGGAACGGCTCGATCCGCGAGAATTTCGCGCTGGTGGCCCCCAAGATTCGCGAGGTCCACCTCCGCGACCTCTTCGACGAGCAGTACCCCTGGCCGGACCTCTTCGCCCTCTTGACGACGCACGGCTACCAGGGATATACCCTCGCCGAGATCCCCGAGAGCCCCGACCCCGACCGGGTCCTCCGCTACTTCCGGGCCCTCTGGCTGGCCTACCAGCCTGCGTCCATCAAGGCCTGAGGCACTCTATCGCCGGGTGTCCATCAGGAGCGACAGGAGGACCATGAGCAGGGGGGCGAACAGGAGGAAGAGGATCATCCACGTCATGACCGAGCGTCGGAGGGCGCCGGGGGCGGGGGCCAGGTCGTCCCAGGCGTCGTCGAACTCGTCGTCCTCGACGCCGGAGGACCACGACTGCTCGAGCAAGATGCGAGCGTCCCCCAGGAGGGGCTGGGGGACCTGCAACTTCACCCCGCCGGTGGCCACCTGATACATCGAGAGGCTCCCCATCCGCTCCCCTTCGAGGAACGTGGGGATCCCCTCGGTTTCGAGCCGGATCCGAGGGGCCTCGGCCTTCGTGGCATCGTCGAACGTCCCCACCGTCACCCACCGAGGGACCGGCCCGCTCGCCCCCGAGAGGAAGTCCGCCCGTCTCGGGGCGCCCTCGTCGAGCGCGACCTCGTGCTTGGGGCAGGGCGTCCCCGCCGCCAGGGGCCAGTAATCTTCGCAGGTCGCACAGTAGCCCTGGGGCTGGAGCGACTCGCCACAGTCCGCGCAGAGCGTCGTCTCGCCCTCCGGGACCGTGCGACGACATCGAGGGCAGAATCGCGGCCCCGCGACCGGCTCGGACCGCATCGGGGAGTCGTCGATCTGCATCTTCACTCCCTCGCTTTCCTGGGTCGCCCATCGCTCGGCGACGGCGCGAACGACTTCCAGCATACCAGGAGGTCACGACACACTCAAATCGCCGGCCTGCTCCCGGTCGAGTTCAGCGACTGGTTGGGTGGGGGACCGCGCCGGGAAGATCTCCGACTGAAGAGAGGCGGTCTGCGTCGTTCGGGCCGAACCCCGGCTGCTCGACTCCTCACTCCAAATAGAGAATACACTGGTCAAGCGTCCCGGAACTTTCGTAGCCGATCCGGCCCACGGCGCAGGTGCCGTTGGTGTGGAAGAGGACACGCGTCCCGTCGGCGCTGGCCGATTGCTGCGGCTGCGCCCAGAAGTTGGTGCCGCAGGTGGTGCCGGTGCGCGCCAGCACCTTGCTCCTCCCGTCCACGAACACCTGCACGATTTCATCGAGGTACGGTTCGTAGCCCGGCGGCAAGCGACCGCTTTGCGGGAAGAAACTCAGGAGGAACCAGTCGCGCACGCCGGCTGGCCAGGTGATGTGATAATTGCGCACGTAGCCCAGCTTCTCGCGCGGCACGGTGAACACGACGCGGTTCTCGGTGCCGTCAAGATTCACCACTCGGACCTTCATCCCGGGAGCTTGATTGAAGTAGCCATCCACGTACGCCAGCTTGCCGTCGGGAGAGAAGTCGTGATGCCCGACGTTGATCGCGTCCAGGGTGTGAAACAGTGTGCCAGCCACGCCATCGTAAATGCGCGTGAACGGGGGCCTGGAACTCGCGCCCTCGGGCGGCGGCTGGTTCTGTTCGAACGTGAGCGCGAAATAATCCTTGTGTCCGGTGAAACGCAGCTTGTCCCAGTTCGCATACCAGCCGTCGGGAATCTCGATGCGGCAGACGCGCTCGTCGTCGAGAGCCGGCAGTCGGTAAGTGCGGACGGATCGGTCCGTCATGCGCAGCAGCAAGCGTTCGCCCTTTTCATCGAGCGAGAGACCGCTCGGTCCGGCTACGGACGGATTCTCGAAGGTTTTCAAGCCCTCCGCCTTGCCCGCCTCTACGTCGTAGCGATACACCGTCCCGTTTTTGTGGGTGTAGAAGAAACGCGGGTCACGCCGATCCCACGCCAGGGTCCAATCGTATTCCTTCTGGGTAAACAGCTTTCTGAGGAACCGCCCGTCGCCGTCGTAGAGTGTGACCTGATAGTCGGTCGAGCCTTTGGGCGTCTCGATGCCGAGCAGGCGTGAGTTGTCCGCGTTGAACACCGATCGGTAGTGGTACAAGTCGTGTTCATCGCCGGCGGGATTGTAAATCTGCCGGATACGTCCGCCGTAGGTGGGATCGGTGAAATCGATCATCCGCAACGGCTCGCCTTCGGGCGTCTCTGCGCCCGCTGCCACCCCGGGAGGGCGAGGCTTCACCCTGCGACCTCGATTTTGGTCGGGGGCGGAGGGCTGTGCCTGAAGATGAGGGGCGGACCACAGAAGGGCCAGGAGTGTGAACAGGCCGAGTTTACGCATTGTCATCTCCTGGAATGCTGGAGTGGAAACTCCTCTTCCAGGCCATACTACCCGCAAAGGTCCCGAACCGATCCCTGCTTGACTCCTTCGTAATCGGCTACCGACGGCTCGTATCACGGCCAGATGCCGCCAAGGGACCCCGCGGGTGGCCCTCCTCGGCCTGGGTCTCGATCGCGATCAGATGGACGCCTCCGGAACGGTTGGCCACCGCCAGGAGGCCACGGTCGCGGTCGAAGGCCAGGCCGGTCGGCCGCTGCGCGGAGAGGTTCATCCGACCGCGCAGGGGGAAGTGGTGCGTCCGTCCCGAGATGATCTCCAGCCCCGAGCCTTGCGGGCTCGCCTGGACGACGAGCCGGGGCGAGTCGCCCTCACCGCCGGCCACGAGGGCGTCGCGGTCGGGGGTCGGCACGACCCAGGGCCCTGCCGGAGAGTCCATGAGGCGGGGAGGGCCTTCGGGCAGCACGGATCGCGACGTCAGGCGAGGCTGGTCGCGGACCCTGAGGTCGACCCAGGCGACCCGATTCGTCCCCTCGAACGTCACGGCACCCTGCTCCCCGTTCGCGTCGAGGACGAGACGCGAGGGGTTGTCGCCGGGCACGTCGAAGCCCAGTCCGGCGACGACACGCGCCGGCTCACTCCCGGCGCCCAGGCTCATCACTTCGAGCGACGGTCCGGGCCGGTGCGAGTCCCCTTCGCCGTGGCCCGAGGTCAGCACCAGGGCATGGCGGCCGTCGGCCGTCACCGCCAGGTCGTCGGGGTAGTGGCCGACGCGGACCTTCGAGCCGATCCGCCGGCCCTCGAAGTCGAACGTCTCCCACCATCCCCCCTCCATGTGAAGCGCATCGCCGGCCGGCCGCTGCAACACGTAGAGCCGGTCGGGGGACGGCCAGACGGCGACCGGTCGCCCTTCGAGGGAAATCTCCCGGACGGGCCTCAGTCCGTCCTTTCCGGCCACGCCGAAGAGGACGACCCGGTTGTACCTCGGGCACGTCACCGCCAGCAGCCGGCCTCCATCGGCGAATGCCACGCGCTCGGCGCGTTGAAGCCCGGTGGCGACCCGGGTCGTCTCGACCAGCCGATACGGCCCGACCGTCAGTGCCGGACGTCGAACGGCCTGGATCACCAGGCCAAGAGCCAGGGGCGCGACCACGATCGCGACGAGGAGGCCCGTCGCGATCCGGCCACTCGGCGGTGTCGACCCCTTCCGGCCCATGCCGACCTTCGGTTCGGCCCCGGCCCAGATCCTCGCAATGTTCGTGCGATGCCTCACCACCAGCAGCAATAGCAGGGCGAGCGTCGCGAGGCTCATGGCCCGCCCGTCTCGATCCCACGGTCGGTCGGTTCGAGCGAAATGGACGACCACGAAGACGAGCCCTCCCAGGAGTGAGGAAAGGGAAACATAGCGGGTGATGATCAGGAAGATCACGAACGCCGCGAGCGTGGCACCGCTGGCGACCGGGTCGAGCGCCAGGAGCGCACCCAGGCTGGTGGCGACCCCTTTGCCCCCGCGAAGCTTCAAGTACGCGGGGAAGTTGTGCCCCAGGATGGTCGCCAATGCGACCAGCACGCGGAGCTCGGGGAGTCCGCGCCCTCCCAGGGCCCGGACCGCGTCCGGGAACCCGAGCGTCGGCAGCAGCCCCTTGAGCAGGTCGAGGCCGAAGACGAGCAGGAAGAAGCGGAACCCCAGGACCCGGCCGACGTTGGTCGCGCCGATGTTCCCCGAGCCGACCGTGCGGATGTCGATCCCCCGGGCCAGTCGTGCCGTCAGGAACCCGAACGGGATCGAGCCGATCAGGTAGGCGACCGCGACCGCCGCGACGTTCAGCGCCAGGGAGAGGGGGCTCACTGGTCACGTCCCATGATGAGTCTGGGCCTCTCCGCCTCCCCCAGGAATGCGGCCCGACGCGCCTCGAAGATGTCGTTGGCCGTCGCGTAATCGTCGTGCCGGCCGATGTCGAGCCAGTAGCAGTCCTGCCGGAAGCAGTGGACCGGCCGGCCGGCCTTGCGCATCGCCTCCAGCAGGTCGGGCATGGGGAGCGCCCGGCCCGGGGTCAGGAAGTCCCAGGCGACGGGGTCGAGGATATACACGCCCATGCTCACCTGGAAGGAGAATTCCGGCTTCTCGCGATATCCGGTCAGGACGTGCGGGTCGTCGCCGAACTCGAGGACGCCGAAGTCGACCCGGACCTCGCGCGGATACGAGGCGATCGTGGCCGAGGCCCCCCGATCGACGTGGAACCGACGCATCTCGGCGAAGTCCAGCGTGGTCAAGATATCGCCATTGATGACCATCACCGGCTCATCGGGGCGGTCGATCAGGGTCAGTCCGCCGGCGGTCCCCAGGGGCGTCAGCTCGCGCCGATAGGTCAGCCGCGTGCCGAATTTGCGGCCTGATCCGCAGAAGGCCTCGATGAGCTCGGTCAGATAGCCGGTGATCACCGTGACGTCGCGGAATCCGAACCGCGCCAGCTGGCGGAGCACGACCTCGATGATCGGCATGGGGTCGGCGTCCCCCAGGGGCATCAACGGCTTGGGGAAGACGTGGGTGAACGGGCGCAGCCGGGTCCCCTTTCCTCCCGCGAGCAGGACGGCTTTCATCTCGTCACGCGTCCTTTCGTTTCCACGTTCGCGACCGTCGACTTCGCGATCGCCGCATGAGGGCCACGATGTACCCTGGTGGCGGCCACCTCCTCGAAGACTCGAACGAGCTTCGCCACATGGTGGTCGAACGTATGCGACCGGCCTAGTTGTGCGGCATGCTCGGCCATCTGGCGGCGTGCCCGGTCATCGGTCATCGCCCCGATGGCCCCGGCCAGCTCGTCGAGGGCGTCGGGCTCGGGGATGACGTACCCTTCGCGGCCGTTGGTCATCAGCTCGCCCGCGCCGTTGCACGCGGTCGTGATGGCGGGGAGGCCGCAGGCGAGGGCTTCGAGGACGGCCAGCGAACAGGGATCGTAGTAGGTCGGCGAGACGAAGAAGTCGCTGGACCAGTAGCAGGCGCGGATGTCGGGGACGAAACCGGCCACGTGGACCGTCCCTTCCAGGCCGAGCCGGCGGACCACCCGCAGGATCGGCGCGGCCTTCCCCGCGCCGCTGACGAGCAGGTGGACGGGCCTCTCGGCGGGAAAGTCCTCCTTGCGCCGCGCGAGTGCCGTCAACAACGGCTTCAACCCCTTGAGCCAGTAATTATGGCCGACGAAGAGGCCGACCAGGTCATCGGGCTTCAGCCCGATCTGGTTCCGGAAGGCGCAGCGGACCGCCCCGGGCTGCGCCACTTGCAAGCGATCGGCGTCGATGGCGTTTGGGATCACGGTGATCCGCGTGCGGGCGATCCGGTGATAGCGGAGCAGGTGGCCACGGACCAGGTTGCTGACGGCGACGGCCCTCGCCTGCCGGTCCGGGTCGTACTGCCGGCGCTCGATCGCCTGATAGGTCCAGAACCTGGGGTTGGCGACCTTCCCCAGCCGATAGAGCGTGCGTCGCCAGCCCGAGGCGAACCGCCTGGCGTTAGACTCCAGGCTCGCGCGATGCACGCCCCCCTGGGGGATGATCACGTCGTGGTGCCAGGTGTTGATGAGGCCGACCGTGCAGTCGTACGAGGCCCCGCGCAAGGCGGCCTCGGAATTCCTGGCGAAGTTCCAGGTCCGGGCCATGCGCGTGCGCCCGGGCGCCTCGACCGCGACGCACCGGACCTCGTCCGGCAAGACGCCCTCCCGCCACGACTCGGCGTAGAGGTCGACCTGGTGCCCGAGCCGGACGAGGCTCCCGCAGAGGTCGGCCACATACGTCTCGGCGCCGCCGCGCGAGGGGTCCACCCGCTGGAAGTTCAAAGCCAGTCGCATGGGCATACTCCTCAGGCCTGACGGTTGTGTACGCGGTAACGCTCGGCGCGGAGCGCGACGATTCGCGCCTGCCGGCGCGGCCATTTCAATCCGAGCCGCCGCCGATACCCCGCCCAGAATCGTGATCGGTCGCGGTCGTCGATCCCGGCCACGTCGAAGGACGAGAAGAGGAGCTGCCCCAGGTCTTTCCAGCGCCACCAGGCCGCCGTCAGGCGATGTTCCGCCAGCCGGTGCAGGTCGATCAGCGCCAGCCGGCTACGTCCCGGTTCGCGCATGTCGAGGTAGAAATGGCAGAGGTACAGATCCTTGTGAAACACGCGGGCCCGATGCAGCCTCGCGGTGATCTCGGCCATCTCCCGGATCAGCCCGCGCTTCAGACGGCCGAACGAGTCTCGATCGAGCCTCTCCGCCAGGAGTGGGATCGCCTCGTGCAAGGGGAGGCAGCCGGTGAGCTCGGCCACCATCAGGAAGCTTTGCAGCTCACCCCACGGGCCGATCCGCTCGCCCGCGGCGACGACCTCGGGCACGTCGATCCCGAGGGCCCGGGCCCGTTCGAGATTCGCCCATTCCGCCTTCGCGGGCGAATAAAGTCCGCCGGGATGGACCAGCGCCGCGAGCCCCGATCGTCGGGGGAGCCGGTAATGTCGCTTCAGGTAGACTGCCAGCGGCCCCCCGCCGGTGTGGAAATGGACCCGGGCCGTCGAGCGCCCTTGCTTGGCATGGAGCCGATCGCGGCTCTCCAGGTCCATGACCGTCGATTCGAGGTCGGCCGGCAGCGCAGTCCGGTACGGCTCGGCGAGCCAGGTCCAGCGCGTCCCGTGCACCAGGCGATCCCAGAAGCTGGCGCGACTCACGGCGACATCCCCTCCCACGAGTCGGGCCGCCGGTAGCGATAGACCCGGACGCCGACCTCGCGCCCGCCCGGACGCTCGGGGAACCCCGCACATGGGGTCGCCGCATGGGCCAGCACGGCACGGAGGGTGGCGGCTCGCCGGCTCGACGCCTCGAGTTCGTCGGTCCCCACCACGACGTAGGCCAGCCTGGAATCGGTGAACGACTGCCGGACGTGCCAGTAATCATAGCTCGGCCGTCCCGAAACGAAGGCCGCCCATCCCCTCGTGTCGAGCACCGCCTCGCCGGGCGCGGCGTGCGTCCGCAACCATTGTCCCGCCGCCCAGTGCCCCCATCGGCTCGGATGCCCCGGCCTCACCTGGAACGCGACGCCGACGAGGATGGAGGCCGCCAACGCCGTCGCCCCGATCGTGCGGGCGAGGCGATCGCTCCATTGTCGCTTCTCCGCAAGCCTCCGGGCGCAGACCCAGATTCCGGCCGCCGCCCAGGGGACCGAGACGATCACCAGCGTCAGCGTGTGCCGTCCGGAGAGATAACCCATCTTCATGGCGTGTCGGACCAGGACGGCCGTGAAGAGCGCGAGGTAGGCGGCGATCAACCGGCGTCCGCCCGACCGTCGTCGGGTGCGGGCACGATCCTCGCCATCGTTGAGGAGGCCCCGTATGAATTGGTCGCGCACCAATCCCCAGGTCGCGAAGAAGGCGAAGACGCCAACGAGCCCTTCGGCCCATTGCCAGACCAGGAGCCGCAGCACGGACACCGAGGAGGTGCTCGAAGGTTCCTCCGATTCCTCCTTGGGCGAAAAATCCCAGCGCGGATCCTCGAGACCGGCGGGGAGGGGGTGGCCCCCTGGTCGGGTCGTGGGCGCCCGGACGGCCAGGCCTACCCCCTGGCGAAGGGCCAGCTTCTCCGACACTTCCCCCTTGATCAACGCATAGGTACCGATCGTCACCAGGAACGGGACCGCGAGCGCCACGAGCTTGCCGACAGTCCGAGGTGGAATCGGGAGGAAAAAGCCCCTCATCCCTCTCCGGAGGGCGGGTGAGGGGCTCCGGCTTCGAGAAGGCAACCGCCCTGCCCAAGAGGGCAGTCGCCATCGCATCGCGGTGACGAGGACGACCGCCGCGGGCACGACCAGGACTTCCGGACGCGTCAGGAATCCCAGTCCCGCCACGAGCCCACAGGCCACGGAGGCGTTCCATCCTCGGGAATGCAGGGCCATTTCGCCCAGGCGGAGCGCCGACACGAAGCCGAGGAGCGCCAGGCTGTCGCTCAGCGTGTCGTGCCCGACCTCGCTCGGCAAGGGGAGCAGGACGTAGATGACCGCCGCGAGGGTGGCGATCTGCTCGTTGAAGAGGACGCGGGCCAGGCCGAAGAGGGGGAAGAGCAGGGCAACTGCCGCGATCGCGGAGACCGATTGGGCCGCGACCCGCCAGGTTTCCGGCCCTTTGCCCAGGAACAGTGAGACAACCGGTTCGGCGACGGCAACCAGCGCTGGGTAGAGCGGGTGCTGGTCGGCACCTCGGATGGCGTCGATCCAGGGCCTCGTCTGGAACTCGCGGGCGATCCGGATGAATTTCAGGCCGTCCTGCGCGGGGAGGATCGCCCGCGCCATCCCGATCGCGTGCAGCGCGGCGGCGAGCAGGACGATCGCGACGAGGAGTCGCCGGCTAGCCATCGCGATCCTCCCTGCATCCACCCGACGCGGCACGATCCATCGGCCGCGGGCCGCATTATACGGGCGCCGACGACCCGGTCAATGGCAACCGAGGGCGTGCCCTCGCCGCATCCCAGAGGTCTGCAAGGCTTTGCTTCCAACCGATTTCCGGACGCCAGCCCGTGTCCGTCATGAGCCTGGTGGGATCGGCCCGCGAGTCGTCGGGCCCTCGCCCCTGGGAGCGGAGCGGATCGACCTCGACCACGACTTCGCGACCACTCAGCCTGACCAGCCCGTCCAGGCCTTCGCGCACGCGATGCGAATGTCCCGTGCCGACGTGATACGACTGGCCGGGGTGCCCGAGGAGTGCCAGGCTCACGAAGGCCCGGGCCACGTCGCGGACGTCGATGAAATCGCGCCGGGCGTCGAGGTCGCTGACGGTCAGGTGGAGGGGGTCCGGACTGGGATCGTTCAGCAGCTCGGCGAACCGTCCCAGCGCCTGGGTGCCCGGCTGTCCCGGTCCGACCGGGTTGAAGACGCGGGCGACGACCACCTCCAGGGGAGGACGCGCCGCGAGCCCGGCGGTCGAGGCCAGCCACTTGCTCAGGCCGTAGGGATCGCCGGGTCGGCATGGATAGTCTTCGCCCACGGGGAGGTCCCCGACGGGGACCGGGCCCAGCTCGGCGGCCGAGCCGGCGAGGACCAACCGCGTGGTCTTCGGCAATTCGCGGAGGGCGTCCAGGAGGTGGAGCGTCGCCAGCGTGTTGGAGAGATACAGGGCCTCGGGTTCGGCCGGTGGGGTCCGTCCCGCCGTGTGGAAGACGACGGCCGGCTCGGTCGCGGTCAGCACGCGGCGCAGGCCCGGAGGGTCATTGAGGTCCGCCTGGAGGAAGGCCCCGCTCGGCCAGTTCGCCGGGAGGCGCCGGCCGAGCGCCATGACCTCGACGCCCGGCATCCGCCGCTCGGCGAGCGTCGAGAGCAGGTGGCGTCCGAGAAAGCCCGATCCCCCGGTGACCAGCCAGACGGACATGGGAGATTCCTCAAGCGTGGACGATCGCGAGTGACGGGCGCCCGTTGGCTCGATGGGAGGGGGGCAAGAGCCGGAGCGCGGCGTCGTAGACCGCCTCGGGAGTCAGCTCGCGCATGCAGCGGTGATGCCCGAGTGGACAGATCGGCCGCTGGCAAGGTCCGCACGCGACCGGGTGGAAGAGGTGGTGGGCTTGCGGATGATAGGTCCGGGTCCAGGCGATATGCGTCGGCCCGAAGAGGGTCAGCACGGGGACCCGGAACGCGGCGGCGAAGTGTCGAGGCCCCGAGTCGGTCGTGATCAGCCCCGCCGAGCGTCGGATGCAGGCCTTCGTCAAGCCGATCGAAAGGGGATGATCGGCCAGGCTGACGACCCCGGGGTGGGCGGCTCGGGTCGCGATCTCGCGGGCCGCGTCGCGTTCGCTCGGCCCGCAGACGACGAGGACGGCGAATCCCGCCTCGTCGGCGAGGCGACACGCCAGGCTCGCGAAGTGCTCCACCGGCCAGTTTTTGGCCGGACCGAACGCCCCCCCCGTGTTCAAGCAGACCACGGGCGCATTCCCGTCCAGTCCCAGCGACGACCAGGCGCGGTTGGCCGCCGCGTCATCGGCCGCGGTGGTGAAGAGTTCGGGGCGGACCGAATCCACCCGGCATCCCAGCCGTCGGGCGATCGCCAGGTAGGACTCGACGATCGGGGCCGGCAGGAACCTCCCCGACCCGTCGCGAGCGGGCTCCAGCCGCTCGGTCAGCAGGAAACCCCGGCCTCCCCGGGCATAGCCGACGCGGCGTCGAGCCCCCGACCGCCATGCCATCAGCGCCGAGCGGAATGAATTGGGGAGCAGGACGGCCACCTCGGGGCGCTCGTCGCGTAGCCGCGTCAGGACGGCCCGCATGCGGTGACCCGGGTCGCGCGCCCTGGGGTCGAAGAGGATGCGGTCGTCCAGCCAGGGGACGCCGTCGAGCGTGGGCGAGACGTGGGGCTTGAGGACGCCGAGGATCCGCGCCCCCGGAAACCCGAGGCGTAAGGCGCGCAGCGTCGGCGTGGCCATCACCGTGTCGCCGATCAGGTTGGGGCAGAAGACGACGATCGTCATCGAGGGCCCGGCCACGGCCCGCCGGCCGCCGCGAATCGCCCGGCCACGGCGGCGTGGAGCAGGGGGATCATCAGCTCGTGGTGGCCGGTCAGGGCGATCCCCTCGGAGCCCGGGCGTTGCAGGACGTTGAGCAGCCCCCGATATTTCTGGTCGAAGTCGAGGTTGGCCGTGGTCAGCCCGTCGAGCGACCGGCCCAGGTTGCGGGCGACGGCCACCGCCTTGAGGAAGACCTCGGGCAGGACGACGGCGCTCCCCAGGTTGAGCCAGACACCCCCGGCCATCCGCGCCACGAGGTCGCACACAGACCGGAAGTCGGCCAGGGACGCCTCTCCCAGGGCGGCGCCATCGAGCCTCGAGGTCATGTGGACGATGTCGGTCCCGATCGCGACATGCACCGTCAACGGGATCCCGTGGCGACGCGCGGCCACCAGCAAGCTCGCGTCGAGCCCCGGCCCGCCCTGCTCGATCACCACGTCGCCCAAGGCGGCCCCCAGGCCGATCGACGCCTCCACCGCGCGTCGGCAGGCCCTCGCGAACAGCTCGGATGTCTCTCGCGCGAAGCCGAACGTCCCCGCCATGAGCCGTGGGCCCACGTCCTCGCTGGTCTTCCCCGCGATCGCGAGCTCCAGGTCGTGGATCGCGGCCGAGCCGTTCAAGACCAGACCATTGAGGACCTTGCGCTCGACCCAATCCTTCAAATAAGGCGCACACCCCGTCTTGATGACGTGCCCCCCCAGCGCGGCGACGACGGGGCAGCCCTCGACCCGGGCGCTCACGATCGCGTCTCGGAGTCGCTTCAAGCCGCGACCGGCCAGGAGGTTCGGCAGGCTATCGAGCAGGCCCTCGACCGTCGCGCCGGCAGTCATCGGGCGGCCGAGATCGCCCAGGTCCACCTTGCTGGGCCGGTCGGCCAGGGGTTCGAAGCGCAACGCCTCAAGGTCGATCGGGGCCGCGTCATGATAGCTCAAGGGGGAATCCTTTCCCGAATGGGGAGACGCTGGCGTCACCTCCCCGGAGGCAAGAGCGATGAGAGGGCCGCCTCCATGATCGCGTCGCCCCCGAGGAATTCCAGGCCGATCCGGAGCGCGTGGAGTGGCGATGGTCCCAGGGCCTCGACGCGCAGCTTTACCAGATCCTTCTGGGTGGTCAAGACCAGATC
>JAABUS010003566.1_pt1 | contig 24833 bp, 19 predicted proteins | sample 5560161 | NCBI WGS metagenome assembly JAABUS01 (sample SAMN10711885, study PRJNA513376) | rock metagenome | isolation source: Antarctica rocks | place: Antarctica: Victoria Land, Trio Nunatak nord | collected 2016-01-04
GTCCCTTCGGACGCACTGTCCTGCCGATCAACGAGGCTCTCGACTTCATTGCGCATGAGGACATCTTCTGGGTGCTATGTTAAGTCTTCAATCCCGTCGAAATTGCGGAAAGTCGAGCTGAGGACACGGCCGGTCTTTACGCCGGCTTTATACTTTACGCCCTAAATGACGATTGAGCCTTGTTGCAGCAACCGTCCATTTCTTGGCGCAAGAACCTGAAAGGCGCATCGATGGCTGACATCCTCGTCGCCGTGCTCGGCACGGGCGGCATCTTGCTCATGGCGGCCTACGCGGCGCTGTGCGAGCGGATCTGATCGCATGCTCGATCTGATCCTGGGCGGCGCGGTCGCGGCCGGGCTGCTGGTTTATCTAGTCTGGGCGCTGGTTCGCCCCGAAGACTTCTAGGACATTCAAATATGACGCTGATCGGCTGGGCGCAGATTGCGCTCGTGCTGGCGCTCGTGTTCGCGAGCGCCGTGCCGCTGGGGGGATACATCGCCCGGGTGGTGCAGGGCGAGCGCACCTTCCTTTCACCTGTGCTTGGACCGATCGAGCGCGGTTTTTATAGCATCGCCGGCGTGGACGCCGCGCGCGGCATGGGCTGGCTGACCTACGCCACCGCGCTGATCGTGCTGCAGGCGGCGCATTTCCTGATCCTGTTCCTGATGCTGCGCTTCCAGGACAAGCTGCCGTTCAACCCGCAGGGCCAATCGCCGCTCTCGACGGCGCTTGCGTTCAACACCGCCATCAGCTTCGTCACCAACACCAACTGGCAGGCCTACGGCGGCGAGACCACGATGTCGTATGGCAGCCAGATGTGGGGCCTTACGGTCCACAACTTCCTCTCGGCCGCTACCGGCATTGCCGCCGCGGTCGCCATCGCCCGCGCCTTCGTCGCCGGCGGCGTCAAGGAGCTCGGCAATTTCTGGGTCGATCTGACCCGCATCACGCTGTATCTGCTGCTGCCGATCGTGCTGGTCTACACTGTGTTCCTGATCGCCGGCGGCGTGCCGCAGACTCTGGCGGCCTACGCGGACGCGACGACGTTGGAGGGCGCCAAGCAGAACATCGCACTCGGCCCCGTGGCGTTCCAGGAAGCCATCAAGCTGCTGGGCACCAACGGCGGCGGCTTCTTCAACGCCAACAGCGCCCATCCGTTCGAGAACCCCACGGCACTCACCAACGTGGTCGAGACCTGGTCCGAGATCGTGATCCCGTTCGCGCTGACGGTGATGTTTGGCGCGATCGTGCGCGACAAGCGCCAGGGCTTCGCGCTGTTCTGGACCATGGCGATCCTGATGGTCGCATTCGTCATCTGCTGCTACGCGGCCGAGGGCGCCGGCAACCCGCTGCTGACGGCGGCCGGCATCGACCCCTCGATGGGCAACATGGAGGGCAAGGAGGTCCGCTTCGGCACCGCCATGTCGTCGCTGTTCGCCGTCACCACCACCGCCACGTCGGACGGTGCGGTCATCGCCATGCATGACAGCTTCACCCCGCTCGGCGGCATGGTGCCGCTGTTCCTGATCCAGTTGGGCGAGGTGGTGCCCGGCGGCGTCGGCTCCGGCCTCTATGGCATCCTGGTGTTCGCGTTGCTGGCGGTGTTCGTGGCCGGGCTGATGGTCGGCCGCACGCCGGAGTACCTCGGCAAGAAGGTCCAGGCGCGGGAGATCAAGCTCGCCATGCTGGCCGTGCTCATCTTGCCGCTTTGCATCCTGAGCGGCACCGCGTTGTGTCTGGTGCTGCCGAACGGGGTGTCGTCGCTGGCCAATGCGGGTCCGCATGGGCTGAGCGAGATGCTGTATGCGTTCAGCTCGGCCACCGGCAACAACGGCAGCGCGTTCGCCGGGCTGACGGCGGACACGCCGCTGCTGGACTACGGGCTGGGCGTCTGCATGCTGCTCGGGCGGTTCGCCTTCCTGGTCCCGGTGCTGGCGATCGCCGGCAGCCTGGCCGCCAAGCCGAAACTGCCGCCCAGCGCCGGCACCTTCCCGACGCACGGCCCGCTGTTCATCGGCCTGCTGATCGGCGTCATCCTGATCCTCGGCGGCCTGCAGTTCCTGCCGGCGCTCAGCCTCGGCCCCTTGGCGGAGCACTACTCGATGCTCGCCGGCAAGACTTTCTAGGAACGCCCACATGGCACAGAACGCCGACACCATCGCGCTGTTCGACGGCGCGATCCTCGCCCGCGCGGCCCGCGACGCCTTTGCCAAGCTCAACCCGGCCAGGCTGATCCGCAACCCCGTCATCTTCGTCACCGAGATCGTTTCCATCCTCGTGACCGTGCTCGCGGTCCGCAACCTGGCAACCGGGCAGCCAGCAGGGTTTGCTTTGGCGATCGCCTTGTGGCTCTGGCTCACCGTGCTGTTCGCGACCTTCGCCGAGGCGGTCGCCGAGGGCCGTGGCCGCGCCCGGGCCGAAAGCCTGCGCCGCGCCCGCAGCGACACGATGGCCAAGCGCCTCGTCGGCACCAACCGCACCCAAACGAAGAACGTGCCCGCACCCGACCTGCGCCGCGGCGACCTGGTGCTGGTGGAGAGCGGCGACCTGGTGCCGTCCGACGGCGAGATCGTCGAGGGCGTCGCCAGCGTCAACGAGAGCGCCATCACCGGCGAGAGCGCCCCGGTGATCCGCGAGGCCGGCGGCGACCGCAGCGCCGTGACCGGCGGCACCCAGGTGGTCAGCGACTGGCTGGTGGTGCGCATCACCGCCGACCCCGGCAACACCTTCATCGACCGCATGATCGCGCTGGTCGAGGGGGCGCAGCGCCGCAAGACGCCGAACGAGATCGCGCTCGACATCCTGCTCGCCGGCCTGACCATCATCTTCCTGATCGCGGTGGTGACCCTCGTGGGCCTGGCGAAATACTCCGGCACCGACCTCGCCGTGCCGGTGCTGGTGGCGCTGTTCGTGACGCTGATCCCCACCACGATCGGCGGGCTGCTGTCGGCCATCGGCATCGCCGGCATGGACCGGCTGATCCGCTTCAACGTGGTCGCCACCAGCGGGCGCGCGGTCGAGGCGGCAGGCGACGTCGATACCCTGCTGCTCGACAAGACCGGCACGATCACCTTCGGCAACCGCGCCGCCGCCAGCTTCTCGCCGGTGCCCGGCGTGGACGAGCGCAGCCTGGCCGATTCCGTCGTGCTCGCCTCGCTCGGCGACGACACGCCGGAGGGCCGCTCGATCCTATCCTTTGCCCGGGACCGCTTCGGCGTCGTGCACGACACGCCGGCCGGCGCCACAGTGGTGCCGTTCACCGCCAACACCCGGGTCAGCGGGCTCGACGCCGGCGGCCGGTCCTGGCGCAAGGGCGCCGTGGACAGCGTGCTCGCTCTCACCGGCGGCACGGCGCCGCAGGCCTTTACCCAGGCGGTGGACCGCATCGCCCGCTCCGGCGGCACCCCGCTCGCGGTCGCGGTCGATGGCCGGCTGCAGGGCGTGATCGAGCTGAAAGACATCGTGAAGCCCGGCATCCGCGAGCGCTTCGCCGCACTCCGCCAGATGGGCATCAAGACGGTGATGATCACCGGCGACAACCGGGTCACCGCGGCGGCGATCGCCACCGAGGCCGGGGTGGACGACTTCTTGGCGCAGGCCACGCCGCAGGACAAGCTCGACTATATCCGCAAGGTGCAGGCCGAGGGGCGGCTGGTCGCCATGTGCGGCGACGGCACCAACGATGCGCCGGCGCTGGCGCAGGCCGACGTGGGCGTGGCGATGCAGACCGGCACCCAGGCGGCACGCGAGGCCGGCAACATGGTCGATCTCGACAGCGACCCGACGAAGCTGATCGAGATCGTCGAGATCGGCAAGCAGTTGCTGATCACCCGCGGGTCGCTGACCACCTTCAGCATCGCCAACGACGTGTCGAAGTACTTTGCGATATTGCCGGCGATCTTCGCCGCGACCTATCCGGAGCTCGGCGCGCTCAACGTCATGCGGCTGCACTCGCCGCAGAGCGCCATCCTGTCGGCGGTGATCTTCAACGCGCTGATCATCGTGGCGCTCGTGCCGCTCGCTTTGCGCGGCGTGAAGTTCCGGTCGATCGGCGCGGCGGCCCTGCTGCGCCGCAACCTGCTGGTCTATGGCCTGGGCGGCCTCATCGCCCCGTTCGTCGGCATCAAGCTGATTGACCTCATCCTCACCCTGTTGGGATTGACGTGACATGCAGCATCTTCGCCCCGCGATCACCCTGATCGTGCTGTTTACGCTTCTGACCGGTTTGGCCTTGCCGTTGGCATTTGTCGGCGCGGCCGGGGCGGTGTTCCCGTTCCAAGCCGGCGGCTCGCTGATAGAGCAGGAGGGCAAGGTGGTCGGCTCGGCCCTGCTCGGACAGACCTTTGCCCAGGACAAGTACTTCCAGGGCCGTCCGTCGGCGACCTCGACACCCGATCCGGCCGACGCGACCAAGACCGTGCCGGCGCCGTATAACGCCGGCAACTCGTCCGGCTCGAACGCCGGGCCGACGTCGAAGACGCTGACGGATCGCGTGACCGAGGACCTCGGCAAAGCCGGCGACAAACCGGTGCCTGGCGACATGCTGACCACCTCCGCGTCCGGCCTCGACCCGCATATCTCGCCCGCCTTCGCCGGCCGCCAGGTGGCCCGTGTCGCACTCGCGCGGTCATTGCCGGAGGCACGGCTGCGGGAGCTGGTGGCGGCGCATACCGAAGGCCGGCTGTTTGGTCTGATCGGCGAGCCGCGCGTCAACGTGCTGGCGCTCAACCTGGCATTGGACGCACAAACACTGGACGCAAAACCCGCCTCATAGCGTATTGAGGGGCATGGACGACTCCCGCCCCGATCCCGACGCGCTGGTTGCCGCCGCGGCCCGGGAGGGGCGAGGGCGGCTCAAGGTGTTCCTCGGTGCGGCGCCGGGCGTAGGCAAGACGTTCGAGATGCTGGCCGCCGCTCGCCGCTTGCATGACAGCGGCGCCGACGTGCTGGTCGGCGTCGTCGAGACGCATGGCCGAGCGGAAACCGAGGCGCAGATCGGCGATTTGTCCATCCTGCCATACCGGTCGGTGCCGTATCGCGGCCAGGTGCTGCAGGAGTTCGACGTGGACGCCGCACTCGCCCGCCGGCCCGGCCTGCTGCTGGTCGATGAGCTCGCCCACACCAACGCGCCCGGCAGCCGCCACGCCAAGCGGTGGGAAGACGTGCAGGAGTTGCTGGACGCCGGGATCACCGTCTGGGCCACGCTGAATGTCCAGCATCTGGAAAGCCTGAACGAGGCCGTCGCGCGCATCACCGGCGTGCGCGTGTCCGAGACCCTGCCGGACCGCGTGCTGGAGGGCGCCAACGAGGTCGAGCTGATCGACATCCCGCCCGCCGAGCTGCAGGCCCGGCTGCGCGAGGGTCGCATCTACCGCCCGGACGTCGCCAGCCGCGCACTCGACGGCTTCTTCAAGGGTGGCAACCTCGCGGCGCTGCGGGAGATCGCGCTGCGCCAGGTGGCGGCGCACGTTGACGAGGACGTGCGCGACTACATGCGCCGCAACGCCATCAGCGGCCCATGGCCGGCGAGCGACCGCGTGCTGGCGCTGGTTGGCGGCGACAGCAACGCCGTCGCCGTTGTGCGCCAGGCGAAGCGCCTGGCCGACGCGCTGCACGCGCCCTGGATCGTCGTGCACATCGAGCGCAGCCGGCACCCGACCGACGCCAGCGCCGCGCTGTCGCTCGCCACCCAGCTCGGCGCCGAGGTCGAGACGCGGGCCGGCCCCGACCTGGTCGCCGTCGTGCTGGAGCTGGCCCAGCGCCGCAACGTGACGCAGATGGTGATCGGCCGCGGCCGTCCGGCGCTGTGGCGGCGCGTGCTGGGGCGCACGCTGTCGGCGCAGTTGCTGATGCGCGCGCCGGAATTCGCCCTGCACTTCGTGCCGTCATCTGGCACGGCGGCCCGTCGCCTGCCCCGCGTGCCGGAGGGCTGGCTGGCCTGGGGCGGCACGACGGCGCTGGTCGCGGCCATCACCGGCGCCGGGGTGCTGCTCGACGGCCGTGTCCCATCCGAGGCGATGGGTTTGATCTACCTGGCGGCCGTCGTCACCGCGGCCAGCGCCTTCGGCCTGCGCGTCGCGTTGTTTGCCGCCACGCTGGGTTTCCTCGCCTGGGACTTCTTCTTCCTCCCGCCGCTGTATTCCATCACCATCAGCAACGCCCGCGACGGCATCGCGCTGGTGGTGTTCATCCTGGTGGCGGGCCTGACCGGCAGCCTCGCCAGCCGGGTGCGGGCGGAGGCGCAGGCCGGCCAGGCGCGCATCGAGGGCCTGCGCCGCATTGCCGGCTTCAGCCGCAGCCTGGGCGAGCCGACGACCGAGCCCGAGCTGGCGGCCGAGATCGCCCGCCAGGCCGCCGGCGCCGGCGGGCGCGCTGTGGTGCTGACCGGGGAGGGGGACGACCTCGCCATCCGCGCCGCCGAGCCGCCAGCCGATGCTGCCACCGTGCTCGACGACGGAAGCTGGGCTGCCGCGCGCTGGTGCAGCGACCGGCAGGAGGCGACCGGGCGCGGCACCGCCACGCTGCCATCCGCAGAGTGGCGCTTCCTGCCGATGCGGACGGTGCGCGGGCTGCTGGGCGTGGTCGGGGTCCATATGGCAAACGGCCGCTTCGATCCGACGGCGGCGCAGACGCTCGCCACCCTCGCCGACCAGGCCGCGGTCGCGCTGGAACGGGTGAAGCTCGCCAACGAGGCCGCCCGCAGCGCCGCCATGGCGGAGACGCAGAAGCTGCGGACCGCCCTGCTGAACTCGCTCAGCCACGACCTGCGCACGCCGCTGACCGGGATACGCGGCGCCGCCGACACGCTGGGCTCGACCTGGGACCGCCTGACCCTCGCGACCCGCGCCGACCTGCTGGCCAGCATCCAGGAGGACACCGCCCGCATGACGCGGTTCCTGGCCAACATCATGGACCTGACCCGGCTGGAGAGCGGCCAGATCGCGCCGCGCCTGGCCGCGGTGCAGGCCCTGCACGTGATCGACGCCGCCATCGCCCGGGTGCCGGACGCCGGGCATGTGCTGGTGAACGTGCCGCCCGACCTGCCGGCGCTGCGTGCCGACCCGGCGTTGCTGGAGCAGGTGATGGTCAACGTGCTCGACAATGCGGTGCGCTATGCGCCGCTCGGGTCCGATGTGCGCATCCGTGGCACCGCCGCAGGCGGACAGGTAAACCTTGAAATAATCGACGAGGGCGCTGGCATCTCGGCCGAGGACCTGCCGCACGTGTTCGACAGCTTCTACCGCGCCCGGCGCGGCGACCGGACCGCGCCGGGCACCGGGCTCGGCCTCGCGATTGCGCGCGGCATGATCGAGGCGATGGGCGGCACCATCGAGGCCGTCAGCCCGCGCCCCGACGCGGCACGCGACGGCTCGCCCGGAACCATTGTCGTGCTGCGGCTTTCCGCTACATCCATGCAGGGTGCTCCGGATCCAAAGATTTGAACCGCACGCGTATTCTGGTCATCGACGACGAGCCGCAGATCCACCGCTTCCTGCGCCCAGCGCTGGAGGCGTCGGGCTATGCCGTCGAGCGTGCCGACACCGCCGAGAGCGGCCTGGCGATGGCCCGCACCCATCCGCCTGCGCTGATCCTGCTGGACCTCGGCCTACCGGACATGGATGGCCAGGATGCGCTTATCCAGCTTCGCGCCACGAGCCAGATCCCAGTGCTGATCCTTTCGGCGCGTGACCAGGAGGTCGGCAAGGTGGCGGCGCTCGACAACGGCGCCGACGACTACGTGGAGAAACCGTTCGGCCTCGACGAGCTGCTGGCCCGCATCCGTGCGGCGCTGCGCCACGCCCACCCCGGCACCGCCGCCAGCGAGCTGTTCCACGGCGACGGCCTGACGGTTGACATGGCGCGGCGGGTCGTCACCGCGTCGGGCGCCCCGGTGCAGCTCAGCCCGCGCGAGTATGCCCTGTTGGCGCTGCTGGTGCGGCATGCGGGCAAGGTGCTGACGCATCGGCATCTGCTGCAGGCAGTCTGGGGCCCGGCGCATGTCGAGGACGTGCAGTACCTCCGGGTGTACGTCGGCCACCTGCGCCAGAAGCTCGGCCCGGTAGCGGCGCGGCTGCTCACCACCGAGCCCGGCGTCGGCTATCGTTTGCTGGACCGCGCGCCGCCGGATGCCGCGGCTTGATCTCAGTGCTGGCGACGCTGTTCGGCATCGTGCTGCTGCTGATTGTGCTGCAGGACGCGTTCGAGGTCATGCTGCTGCCCCGCCGGGTGCAGCGCAACCTGCGGTTCATGCGGCTGTATTTCCGGGTCATCTGGGCCGTTTGGTCGAGGATTGCAGCCCGCCTGCCGTTCGGTGCCCCGCGCGAGCGGTTCCTCAGCGTGTTTGGCGCGTTATCCATGGTGCTGCTGTTCGCGATCTGGGCGACCGCGCTGATTACCGCCTTCGCGCTGATCGAATGGTCCCTGCAGGCCGGCGGCCCGGTCTCCGCGCTGTCCGAACAGCTCTACATGAGCGGCGTCACCTTTTTTACCCTGGGCTATGGCGACGTGGTGCCGCGTACCGCGGGCGGGCGTCTGGTCGCCGTCATGGAGGCCGGCACCGGCATCGGCTTCATCGCCGTCGTCATCGGCTACCTGCCGGTGCTTTACCAACTTTTCTCGCGGCGGGAGGCGCACGTCATCCAGCTCGACGGGCGCGCCGGGTCGCCGCCCACCGCCGGCACCATGCTGGCCCGGCACGCAGAGGCGGACTGCCTCGACAAGCTCGACGAGCTGCTGCGCGAGTGGGAGGTCTGGGGTTCGGAGCTGCTGGAGAGCCATCTGTCGTATCCCATGCTGGCCTACTACCGCAGCCAGCACGACAACCAGTCTTGGCTTGCGGCGCTGGCCTGCGTGATGGACACCTGCGCGCTCGTGCTGGTGGGGGTTGAGACCATGCGGCCGCTGCAGGCGCGCATGACGTTCACCATGGCCCGGCAGGTGGTGGTCGAGATGGCGCGGTCGTTCCGCATCCCGCCGTCCCGCTACGATGGGGGCAACCGGCTGGACGCAGCCGCTTATGCGCGGCTCATGGCGGTGTTCGAGCAGTCCGGCGTGGCCTGGGCCGGGGGGCCGCAATCGGAGGAGACGCTGGCGGCGCTGCGGGCGACCTATGAGCCTTTGCTGGACGGGTTGTGCCGCTATCTGCTGCTGCCGTTGCCGGATTGGACGGCCGGGGACGACGACGCCGATCATTGGGAGCGCGGTCCGCGCGGGCTGATCGCCAGCCACCTGATCGAGCAGCTTTCAAGCCGTGGCGACGTGCCACGGACCGGCAGAATCGGCACAGTCCACTGGCGGAGGCTGCTCGGCGGGCGCGGATCGGGCGGGACAGGCGCATAGACCCCTTCCATAGCGGTCGATTCCACTGCTATGCCGAAAGGCTCACCCTGGAGACTCCATCATGAACACTGCCGAACTCGCCGACCACATCGCCACTGGCCACGAGATGAACAAGTCGCAGGCCAAGCAGGTGGTAGAGGCCGTATTCGCGGCCATTGTCGAGGCTGCCAGCAAGGGCGAGGAGATCTCGCTGCCTGGCTTCGGCAAATTCAAGGTCGCCTCACGCGACGCGCGTCAGGGCCGCAACCCCGCCACCGGCGAGACGATCCAGATTGCTGCGTCGAAGAAGCTGGGCTTCACGCCCGCCAAGCAGGTCAAGGACGCGATGAACCCGACCGCGCCCGCTGGCAAATCGGCTGCCAAGCCCGCGGCAAAGCCAAAAGCCAAGAAGGCCTAAGATCCACCTCGGCCGCGCTGGCGAAGGAGCGCTCCGACGATGTGCCCTGCGCGGCCGCATCACTTCGCATCATGGAAAATCACCCCCAGCGTGTGCCGGTGCCCGGTATGCAGCCGGCTGACGCCATGGCGCATCGCCACGCGATAGGTGCCGCGCGTGCCGGCGACCGGGCGCTGGTTCGTCGCAAACACGACGGCCTCGCCCTGGCGCAGGCTGACCACCTCGGCGCGGGACTGCATGCGCGGGCGCTGCTCGGTCAGCACGAACTCGCCGCCGGTGAAGTCGGCGCCTGGGCGGCTGAGCAGGACTGCCGCCTGAAGCGGGAAGTGCAGGTCGCCGTACAGGTCCTGGTGCAAGCAGTTGTAGTCGCCGGGTGCGTAGCGCAGCAGCAACGGCGTGGGCCGCGACTGCCCGGCGGCATGGCAGCGCGCCAGAAACTCCGGATGGCTGCCAGGGAATGCAGCCGTCAGGCCAAGCGCTGCTGCCCAGCGGTTCGCGATGTCCGCCAGGGCCGGATACAACGCGGCGCGCAGTTCGCCGACCAGCGCTGGCAACGGATAGGCGAAGTATTGGTATTCGCCCTGGCCGTAGCCATGCCGGGCCATCACCACCCGGCTGCGGAAAGCCTCGGCGTTGTCGTAGCCATCGACCAGCGCGCCGCACTCCGCCTCGGTCAGCAACGGTCCGGTCGTGGCGCAGCCGCGCTGGTCCAGCGCGGCTGCGATCCCCGGCCAGTCCAGCGCCGCGACGCGATCCGCCGCGGATGCCATATCGATCCGCGCCAGCATCATGCCTGTTCCCGCGCCAGCAACACCAGCTTGCGTTCGACTCCCCAGCGATAGCCTGCAAGCGCGCCGGTCGAGGCCACCACGCGGTGGCACGGCACGGCGACCGCCAGCGCATTGGCGGCGCAGGCGCCGGCCACCGCCCGAACCGCGGCGGGCTGGCCCAGCCGGGCAGCGACGGCGGCGTAGCTCAGCGTCTCGCCCGGCGGGATGGCGCGCAGCACCTCCCATACCCGGCGCTGGAACGCCGTGCCGCGGATGTCGAGCGGCAGCGCGAGCGCGTCGCTGCTCCCGGGCTGCTCCACGAAGGCGACCACCTGGGCGACCCATCCGGCAAACTCCGGCCCGGCGTCGCGCAACGCGGCTTTTGGAAACCGCGCCCGCAAATCCGCCTGCAACGCAGCGCCGTCGTCGCCAAGCAGGATCGCGCACACGCCGCGCCCGGTCGCCGCCACCAGCACGCTGCCCAGCGAGCAGTGCCCGACGGCGTGCTGGATCGTCTCGCCCGGTCCACCCTCGCGGTAGTGCGATGCCGTCATGCCCAGCATGGCGTCCGCCGCCGCATAGAACCGTCCGGACGAGTTGAACCCGGCGCCGTAGATCGTCTCGGTGACACAAGCGCCGGCAGCGAGGCCCGCCTGCACACGGGCCTGGCGGCACGCGGCGCCATACGCCTTGGGCGTGACGCCCGCGATGCGGCGGAACATGCGGTGGAAGTGGTGCGGGCTGATGCCGGCCTGCGCCGCGAGGCTGGCGAGCGAGGGTTCGGCCTCGGCCGCCTCGATCGTGCGGCAGGCGGCGGCCACCAGCGCGGCCTCGCGTTCCGCCCGCGGCGGCAGGTCGGGGCGGCAGCGCTTGCAGGGCCGGTATCCGGCGCGCTCGGCGTCCTGCCGGGTGGCGTGGAAAGCGATGTTGTCGCGCAGCGCCGGGCGGGCGGCGCAGGACGGGTGGCAATAGACGCCGGTGGTGGCAACCGAGAACAGGAACACGCCGTTGGCGGTCGCGTCGCGCCGACGTACGGCGGCAAGCCGGGCCTCGTCGTCGCGGAACCCGGTCGAGGCGCTGGCGGTCAGGAAATCCAACATCGGGCGAACCTCTCGCAGCGAGCGCCGGCTGGATGCCACGCTCTGATCAGCCGAACGTGGGCAAATGGACTGTCCGCCGCACCCCGCCGCTTGCTCCGGAATTCGGATTCCTGCCCTACCCACGAATCCGATGCTAAAACGGGTTCTTCACCGCGCCCCGCTTCTTCGGCGGCGGGATCGCGTCGGGGAGGGCAGCGTCGGCTTCGAGCGCCTGCGCCACCGACGCCAGCACGGCCTGCAGTTGCCGCGCCAACGCCAGCCCGACCTTGTCCCGCGTCAGGTCCAGGCTGCCGTAGCAGGCGATGCGGTCGCGCCCGTTCTCGAATTTGAGGTCGCCCACCTCGAAGGCTGCGCTGTCATCGGCGAAGGGTTTCAGCTCCGGCATCATGGCGTCCTGCGGTGGTGGCTCGGTCGGTCTCCGGCATAGCCGTGCGGCGTGGGCTCAGGCAACCGCAGCATGGCGTTCCGGGCACGCGGCGAAAGCGCCGGGAAGACGTCGATCCCGGTCAGGCGGGCGAGTTGCGCCATGCTGATGGGCGTCCAGGCGGCCTCGTCGGCGTTCTCGCACACGTAGGCGGCGGCGGTGCGGCTGCGCGGGTCCAGCACGGCCTTGAAGACATAGGTCGGCACGACGACGTGCCCGACGGTCGCCAACTGGTCGCTCTTGAAGATCGGGCCGGTGACGACATACAGCTCGCCGCGGCGCTCGGCCATGGTGCGCACGGCGCTCTCGATGCCCTCCCACAGCCCGCGGTTCAGGCGCGGCGCCTGCGGGATCATGTTGGCCAGGCTGAAGCTTTCTTGCTGTGCAGCGGTGTCCGGCATGTCGCCGCTGGGCGCCATGTGGCCGCGGTCGAAGCCGCTGCGGGCATAGTCGGCGAGGTCGGCCCGCTCGCCGGGCGGCAGGGCGGTCTCCTCGTGGAACTCGCCGGTGCGGGCCGTGCCATGGGCGGCGTCGATGCGGTCCGCGGTCAGGTGCTCGGCCGAATACAGCGGGGTGCGGGTGAGGCCAGAGTGCAGCACCGCGAAGCTGTTGAAACACAGGGCGCGCGTGCCGGGCGCCAGGCGCGGGTTGACCAGGTTCGGCGCCTGCCCGGTGGCGAAATGCTCGGGGCAGGCGGTCGGCGCAGCGTGGGCGGCCCAGCTTTGGAACAGCAGGATGGCGGCCCAGACGAAGGCACGGCAGGTCTCTCTCAAAGCGGGGATCCTAATCTCGACTCGACATCCGACTCGGCGCACGAAGCTTACCCTAGCGGGTCGCGCTGGATGCTGTCGCGATGTCGTGCGGCCTGCGCTATCCTGATTGCGTGAGCAGCCAATCTTCCTCGTCCGTCAATCTCGCCCCCGTTGATCTCGCCATTGACGGGCATGTCGCCGTCCTCACCATGCAGGACCCGGCCAAACGCAACGCGCTCGGCAGCGCCATGCTGGACGGGCTGACCGGTGCATTCCGCAGCCTGGAGGGCCTGGACATCCGGGCGGTGGTGCTGCGGGCACAGCCGGGCGACCGCGTGTGGTGCGCCGGGTTCGACATCGGCGACCTGGCGCCCGATTTCGATCCCCTGGCGCAGGACGGCCCGTTGCAGGCGATGTTCCGCTGCGTGGCGGAGTGCACGGCGCCGGTGATCGCCATGCTGCACGGCTCGGCCTGGGGCGGCGGCACCGACCTCGCGCTGCGCTGCGACATCGCGGTGGCGGACCCGACCTGCAGCCTGGCATTCACCCCGGCGCGGCTCGGCCTGCCGTATGATCCCGACGGCCTGCTGAACGTGCTGCTGCGCGGCGGCCTGCACGTCGCGATGGAGATGTTCAGCACGGCCGACCCGGTGCCGGCCGACCGCGCGCTGGCGCTGCGGCTGTTGAACCACCTGGTCCCGGAGGCGGAGCTGGAGGCGTTCACCTACGCCCTCGCTGGCCGCATCGCGGCCAACGCGCCGCTCTCGGTTGCCAGCGCCAAGCAGCAGTTGCGGGCACTGGCGCAGGCGATGCCGCTGCCGCCTGCGGTCGCGCAGCGACTGCAGGAGGGCCGCCGCCGGGCGCTGCGCAGCGAGGATTTCCGCGACGGGCTGGCGGCGTTCCACGAGCGTCGCACCCCGGTGTTCCGCGGCAGGTAAAGCTTGGTTCAACCGGTCGGGCGCTGCTCCATGATGAAGCGCCAGACGTCGTCCAGCACCGGTGCCCGCCGGCTGAACAGCGGCGTGAAGGCGGTGACGATGCCGACATGGCTCAGTCCCGGGTAGAGGCGGCTTTGCACGATCCCGCCCGCCGCCGTCACCCGGGCCGCGAGCGACTGCGTGTTGCGCGGCTTTACCGTGGTGTCCGCATCGCCGGCCAGCAGCAGCAACGGCGGGTTGCTGCCGTCCACATAGGTGACGGGCTGGCTCGCGGGACCGTCGGCCACCGGGGCGAACACCGGGATGATGTCGGGATCGGTCATCGGCAGGAAGTCGTATGGCCCGGCAAGCCCCACGACCCCGGCGAGCTGCGCGCGGCGCAGCCCGGCCCGCGCCATCCAGCGCGGGTCAACGGCCAGCATCGCCGCGTTGTAGGCCCCGGCGGAGTGCCCGACGATGAACACGCGGTGCGGGTCGGCGCCGAGCTCCTTCGCATGGGCGATGGCCCAGGCGACGGCCTGCGCGTTGTCGTCGAGGAAGTCCGGGAAGGCGACCTCGGGATACAGCCGGTAGTCCGGCACCACGACCACGGCGCCGCGCGCGGCCAGCGGCGTTGCGACAAAGGCGTAGGTCCCGCGGTCCCCGGCGCGCCAGCTTCCGCCATACAGGAACACGATCAGTGGGAATGGCCCTGCCGCGCCCGTGCTCCGATAGACGTCAAGCCGTCGCCGCGGGCCTTCGCCATAGGCGATGTCGCGGTCAACCGACACGCCGCTCCGCTGGACGGTCGCGTTCAGGATGCCGGCCGCGGAGCAGCCCGAGAGCAGGGCGGCGCATAGCGCTACAAGGACAGGCACAATGCGCGGCATCGGTGATCAACCCAGGCCTGTCATGTAAGTTGCTACGCCCGGCCCAGGACCCACCCGACCCAGACCGCGGCCAGGCACGCCAGCGCCGAGCCGGCCATGTAGCCCAGCGCCGGGCCGTAACGCCCTGACTGCAGCAGCTCGAGCGACTGCAGGCTGAAGGACGAGAACGTGGTGAAGCCGCCGCACAGGCCGACCATCACGAAGGCCCGCAGGTCCACGAACCCCGCAAGCTGGCCGTCCGGGCCCAGCGGGGCGCTGAACAGCCCACGGTCGCCGAGTGCCGCGGCAAACAGCCCGATGACGAAGCTGCCGAGGACATTGATCAGCATAGTGCCCCAGGGAAAGCTCGGCCCGGTCAATGCCGTGACCCAGGTTGCAAGCCAATAGCGCGCCAGTCCGCCCAGCGCGCTCCCCAACATGACCCAAAGCGAAACCGTCACGCACCATCCCTCGCCCATGTCCCGAACCAACGCGGACCGCGCCAATGCCAGGCACGCATGACAGGTTGCGTCGCGGCTTGGCAGTCTCCCGTCCCATTCGCCTGAACATAAAACAGCAATTCTCCAAAGCCACAAAGGTTGACGTCGGGAAGGCAAAGCCCGATACTTTCAACCATAGGTAGAATTCGGTGTAGTGTCATTATGTTTACGCAGCGGGAGACCACGCCGTTCACGCCGTTTCACATCGATGCCGGCGACCTGCTCATCCTGCAGCGTTCGGGCCTGTTTGCACTGGATTGGTTCGTGCAACGCAACGTTGACCTCGACGAGGCCGGGCTTGACCCGCTGGTGCACTACTCCCGCTATGGCTGGCGCGAGGGCCGCTGGCCCAACCCGTACTTCGATCCCGCCTGGTATCTGCGCCGCAACCGCGATGTGCGCGAGAATGGGCTGGAGCCGCTGCTGCACTATATCGAGCACGGCGAGGCCGAGGGCCGGCAGCCCGTCGCGTGGTTCGATCCCGAGTGGTACCGCATCGCGCACCGCATCCCGGCTGGGCAGCTCAGCCTGACGCACTTCCTGGCGCATCGGCACGGCGGCGTTGTCAGCCCGATCCCGGAGTTCGACGCGGCCCACTATCTCAGCCGGTCGCCCGACGTGCGCGCGGCGCGAATGGACCCGTTCGAGCACTACCTGCTGCAGGGTGCGACCGAGGACAGGGCGGCGGCGCCAGGGTTCGACGGCGCATTCTACCGCGCGCGCTACCTGCGCGACCTGCCCGGCACCAACCCGCTGCTGCACTACCGCCGGCATCGCCATGAGCCCGGCGTGTTCGCGACCCGTCCTGCCGCCGACAGTGACATTCCCGCGGAGGTGCGGCGCAACGCGCAGCCGGGACCGTTGTTCGAGGAGGTGCAGGCGCTGCCGCCCGACGCCGTCCGCCGGGCGAAGGTGCTGGCGTTCTACCTGCCGCAGTTCCATGCAATGCCGGAGAACGACGCCTGGTGGGGCCGCGGCTTCACCGAGTGGACCAACGTCGCCCGCGGCCTGCCGCGCTTTGCCGGGCACTACCAGCCGCGCATCCCGCGCGACCTCGGCCACTACCGGCTGCATGGCACGGAGACGCTGCGCCGGCAGGCCGAGCTGGCGCGTGGCGCCGGGGTGCATGGCTTCGTGTTCTATTTCTATTGGTTCAACGGCCGCCGGCTGCTGGATGCGCCGCTCGACGCGCTGCTGGCCGATCCGTCGGTGGACCTGCCGTTCTGCCTGATGTGGGCGAACGAGAACTGGACCCGCCGCTGGGACGGGTCGGAAAACGAGGTGCTGATCTCGCAGGACTACCACACAGCGGACGAGCCGGCGCTGGTGGCGGAGTTGCTGCGGCACTTCCGGGATGCCCGCTACATCCGGCTCGGCGGGCGGCCGGTGCTGATGGTGTATCGCGCTGGGCTGATCCCGGAAACCGCCGCGGCGGTGGCGCGGTGGCGCGCGCTGTTCCGCGTGCACGGCGAGGACCCGCTTTTCGTCATGGCACAGAGCTTCGACGACCGCGATCCGCGCCCGTTCGGGATGGACGCCGCGGTGGAGTTCCCGCCGCACAAGCTGACCAACCACCTCGAACTGTTGAATGCCGGGCTGCGCATGCTGGACCATGCGGCGACGGCGCGGGTGTACTCGTATGACGACGTGTCGGCAGCGGTGGACCTGGCCCCCATGCCCTATCCGCTGATCCGCACGGCGCTGCCGAGCTGGGACAACGATGCCCGGCGGCAGGGCGCGGGCATGGTGCTGCATGGTTCGACCCCGGCAGCCTATCAGGCCTGGCTCGACCGGCTGATCACCGCCGCGGTCGCGCAGCCGGTCGAGGGTGAGGCGATCGTCTGCGTGAACGCCTGGAACGAGTGGGCGGAGGGCGCGTACCTCGAGCCTGACGTGCATTTCGGCGCTGCCTACCTGAACGCCACCGGGCGCGCGGTGGCCGGGACGGCGTTGGACACCGGACGCCAGCGGCTGCTGCTGGTGGGGCATGACGCCTGGCCCGCGGGTGCGCAAATGCTGCTGCTGAACCTCGGCCGCCACCTGCGGCAGGTGCGGGGCATAGAGGTCGCATTCCTGTTGCTGGGCGATGGCGCGCTGGCGGCGGAGTACCGGGCCGTGGGGCCGACCACGATCCTGGCCGGGCTGCAGGACCTGCCGCGCCAGGCGCAGGCGGCGGTGGCCCGGGGCTTTGGCCGCGCGATCGTCAACACCTCCGCCGCGGCGGGCGCCTGCGAGGCCTTGGCGCAGGCTGGCATCGCCTGCACGCTGCTGGTGCACGAGCTGCCGCGCCTGTTGCGGGAGCGCGGCCTGGTGGAGGGGGCCAGCCGGGCGGCGGCGGTGGCCGAACGCGTGGTATTTGCGGCACCCTATGTTTGCGACCGGTTCCACGAGCTGGTCGCCGTGCCGCCGGGCCGGGCGGTGGTGCTGCCGCAGGGCATCTATCGCCCGGTGGCTGCCACTCCCGCGGCCGTGGCGGCGATGCGGGCACGGCTGGGCCTGCCCGAGGGCGCGCTGCTCGCGGTGGGCCTGGGCTACGCCGACCTGCGCAAGGGCTTCGACCTGTTCCTGCAGGTATGGCGCTTGGCGCAGGCCGCGGACCCCGGCATCCATCTGCTCTGGGTCGGCGACATCGACCCGCACGTGCTGGCGTATCTGGGCGCCGAAATGGCCGCAGCCATGACGGCCGGCACCTTCCATCACATGCCGTACGGCGCGGACGGGGCGGACTGGCTGGCCTGCGCCGACGTGTTCCTGCTGACCTCGCGGGAGGACCCGTTCCCGAGCGTGGTGCTGGAGGCGATGTCCGCCGGCGTGCCGTGCGTGGCGTTCGAGGAGAGCGGCGGCGTGCCGGACCTGTTGCGCGAATACGGCGCGGGCTGCTCCGTGCCGCTGGGCGACGCCGCCGAGATGGTGCGGCAGATGCGCGCGCTCGCGCTGCGGACCCGGCCGGACGACCGCGAGCGCCTGGCCCTGGCGGCGCGGCGGCACTTCGGTTGGGATAGCTATGCCGACAGCCTATTGCGGTTGGTTGATCCAGGCATGTTGCAGGTCTCGGTCGTGGTGCCGAGCTACAACTACGCGCAATATCTGGCCGGGCGCCTGGGCAGCGTGTTCGCGCAGACCCACCCGGTGGCCGAGATCGTGGTGCTGGACGACGCCTCGACGGACGACAGCGCGGCGGTGGTGCGCGACACGGCTGCGGCTGCCGGGCGCAGCGTGCGTTGGCTGTGCAACAGCAGCAACTCCGGCTCGGTGTTCAAGCAGTGGCGCCGCGCGGCGGACCTGGCGCGGAGCGAGTGGATCTGGATCGCCGAGGCCGATGACCAGGCGGACCCGGGCTTCCTCGCGGCGCTGTGCGCGGCGCTGGCGAACGCGCCTGACGCCGTCCTGGCGTTCAGCGACAGCCGCGCAGTGGACGCCGGCGGGACGGCACTATGGCCGGACTACCAGGGCTACTATGCCCAGGCCGGCGCGCCGATGCTGGCTCAGGACGGCGTGTTCGAGGCGGGCGACTTCCTGCGCGACTGCCTGGCGGCGCGCAACCTGATCCTGAACGCCAGCGCCGTCGTCTGGCGCCGCACCGCTTTGCAGCAGGCGCTGCGGCGCTGCGGCGCGGATCTTGCCGATTTCACCATGGCAGGCGACTGGCGAATCTATGCCGAGGCGCTGTCGCAGGGCGGCACCGTCGCCTACGTCGCTCGGCCGCTCAACACCCACCGGCGCCACGCGGCAAGCGTCACGCACCGCCTGCCGATCAACCGTCATTTGAACGAGGTCGCGCGCATGCACCGGCACATGCAGTCCGTGCTGGGCGCCGACCCCGCCCTGGTGCGCGGACAACGGCAAGCGTTGACAGAGGCGCGGACTGCGCTGCGTCAGGCGGCCGTCGCGCAGGTCCGTTCAGACGTCGCCTTTCGGCCGCCGGTCGATAACCCGGCGTGCCTTGCCGAGGCTGCGCTCGATGCCGCCGGGCGGTAGCACCTCGACCCGGGCGGAGATGCCGATGCGCTCCTTCACGGCCAGCGCCAGTGCCGGTCCCGCGCCGGTCGCGCCGAACCCGTCGGGGCGCGCCTCGACCCGGATCAGCATCTCGTCCATGCGGCCCACGCGGGCCAGCTCGATCTGGTAGTGGCCGGATAGCTCGTCCCGCGCCAGCACAAGCTCCTCGACCTGCGTCGGGAATACGTTGACCCCGCGCACGATCAGCATGTCGTCGCTGCGGCCGGTGACCTTCTGCATGCGGCGCATGCTGCGGGCGGTGCCGGGCAGCAGGCGCGTCAGGTCGCGGGTGCGGTAGCGTATGACGGGCGTGGCCTGCTTGGTGAGCGAGGTGAACACCAGTTCGCCGGGCACGCCGTCCGGCAGCACGGCGCCGGTCTCGGGGTCGATGATCTCGGGATAGAAGTGGTCCTCCCAGACGTGCAGGCCGTCCTTGGTCTCGACGCACTCGCTGGCGACGCCAGGTCCCATGACCTCCGACAGGCCGTAGATATCGACGGCGTGCATGTCGAAGTCCCGCTCGATCTCGGCGCGCATGGCGTTGGTCCACGGCTCGGCGCCGAAGATGCCGGCCAGCAGCGAGGTGCCGCGCGGATCGACGCCGGCAGCGCGGAAGCCGTCGAGCAGGGCCAGCATGTAGCTCGGCGTGACCATGATGAGGTCGGGGGCGAAGTCCTGGATCAACTGGACCTGGCGCTCGGTCTGGCCGCCGCTCACGGGAATCACGGTGCAGCCAAGCCGTTCCGCGCCGTAATGCGCGCCGAGGCCGCCGGTGAACAGGCCGTAGCCATAGGCGACGTGCACCCGCATGCCGGAACGGCCGCCGCCGGCGCGGATCGACCGCGCCATGACGTCGGCCCACACGTCCAGGTCGGCCTTCGTGTAGCCGACGACGGTGGGCTTGCCGGTGGTGCCGCTGCTGGCGTGGATGCGGGCGATCCGCTCACGCGGCACGGCGAACATGCCGAACGGGTAGTTGGCGCGCAGGTCTGCCTTGATGGTGAACGGGAAACGCGCGAGGTCGGCCAGATCATGGAAATCGTCGGGATGCACGCCGGCGGCGTCGAAGGCCCGGCGGTAGTGCGGCACGTTGGCGTAGACGTGTTGCAGCGTCGCCGCCATGCGGGCGCGTTGCAGGGCAGCGATCTCGTCGCGCGATGCGGTCTCGATCGGATCGAGGTCGCCGGGGCGCGGGGACAGGTCAGCCAACACCGACGCGCTCCGTGCTGTTAAGATGTCCGCGGGCCGAACTGCGCCGGACGCTTTTCCAGGAAAGCCTGCACGCCCTCGCGGAAATCGGCCGACGCGCCGCACTCCCGTTGCCGGTCGCGCTCGAAGTCGAGCTGTCGGTCCAGCGTGTTGCCTTGGGCGGCATTGAGCGCGCGCTTGGTGAGCGCGATCGCCTGGGCGGGCTGGGTGGCAAGATGGGCGGCGATGCGCTCCGCCTCCGGCAGCAGGTCGTCGTCGGGCAAAGCGCGCCAGACCAGGCCCCAGGCCTCGGCCTGCGCGCCGGAGACCGGCTCGCCTAGAAGCGTCATGCCGCGGGCCCGGGCGTCGCCGGCCAGGCGGGGCAGCGCATAAGTGCCGCCAGCGTCGGGGATCAGGCCGATGCGGATGAACGATTGGATGAACCGGGCGGACTGCGCTGCCAGCACGATGTCGCAGGCGAAGGCCAGGTTGGCTCCGGCGCCGGCCGCCACGCCATGCACCGCGCACACAACCGGCAGCGGCGAGGCGCGTATGGCGCGGATCAATGGGTTGAAGCGCTGCTCCAGCGTGCCGCCGAGATCCTGGCCCGGCGCGACCTCCGCCAGGTCCTGCCCGGCGCAGAAGCCTCGGCCGGCGCCGTACAGCAGCACCGCCCGCGTTTCAGGATCGGTTTCCGCTGTGGCCAATGCCGCACGCAATGCCGCATTCATCGGCTCGGTCATCGCGTTCAGCCGGTCCGGCCGATTGAGCGTCAGCACCATCACGCTGCCCTGGCGCGCCACGAGCAAGCTGTCGTCCATGCGGTCCTCCAACCCTGGAGGCCACGATGGCGCACAGCCACGCCAAGTCAAGCGACGCGGCGCTTCGGCTCCTCGATCACCTCGCCCAGCCGCTTGCTGAGAAACCGCGTCACCGCCAACTCCTGCGCGGACAGTCCGGCAGTATCGTGCTCCAGCACTGCATCGGCGCGGGCCTTCAGACCTTCCGCCAGGCTGCCGTCCAGGTAGCCCTCGAACACCGCCGGGTGGATGTAGCATTTGCGGCAGATCGCCGGGGTGTTGCCGAGCCGCTTGGCGACACTCTCCACCGCCTCGACCAAAGCGCGCTTGGCTTTGGTCTTGGTATCGTGCACCTCCGCCATCGCCAGCGCCTCGGCGGCCAGGTTGGTGGCCGCCCAGGTGCGGAAATCCTTCGCGGTGACCTGCTCGCCCGTGATCTCGTGCAGGTAGCCGTTCACATCGTCCGAGCCGACGCCATGGGTCTCGCCGTCCTGGTCCACAAACTGGAACAGGTCCTGGCCCGGCAGGTCGCGGCAGCGCTCCACGACACGGGCGAGGCGACGGTCGTCCAGGTCGATGTGGTGCTCGACCCCATGCTTGCCGCGGAAGTCGAACGTCAGATGGCCGCCCTTCACGCGGGCATGCCGATGGCGCAGCGTCGTCAGGCCAAAGCTCTGGTTCTGCTTGGCGTATTCCTCATTGCCGACCCGCATCATGGTCTTTTCCAGCAGCGCCACGATGGCGGCCAGCACCTTGCGCTTGGGCAGGCCATGCAGCGCCAGGTCGTGCCGCACCTGCGCGCGGATCGTCGGCAGCACGCGGCCGAACGTCAGCATCTTGCCATACTTAGCCTCGTCGCGGACCTCGCGCCAGCGGGCATGGTAGCGGTACTGCTTGCGGCCGCGCGCGTCCCGTCCCACGGCCTGCAGGTGCCCGCGCGGATCGCGGCAAATCCAGACGTCGGTGTAGGCCGGCGGAATGGCGAGCTTGCGGATGCGGTCGAGCGTCTTTTCGTCCGTGATCAGGCGGCTGTCCACGTCGTGGAACGCGAAACCCTCGCCGTCCCGCGTGCGGCTGATGCCTGGCCGCCGATCCGAGACGTACCGTAAATGCGCGGCGCGGGCAGCGGCCACGGGATCGCTTAGGCTGGTATCGTCGGCTTCGGCTGCGTCGTTCGGCATCGCTATGGCCCCGTTCGCCCGGCGGAACGGCCGGGCAGGGGCACAAACACGGATGGGCGCCGCGGGTTGCCTGCACGCCCGCAAGAACGAACTCGGACCAGGATCCTACGTTGATGCACCCGTTGGAAAGGACCGGGAATGCAGTTGGATGCGGGGCGGGGCGATCTGCAATCCCAGATAGCCGGGGAAAGCTGTCGAGCGTTGCTGTGTTTTTCGCACCTCCGCTGGGATTTCGTCTTCCAACGCCCGCAGCACCTGCTGACCCGCGCCGCGCGGACGATGCGGGTGTTGTATTGGGAGGAGCCGGTCTGGACCGACAGGGCTTCCCCCAGCCTGCACACGAGGCTGTCATCCGAAGGCGTGCTGATCGTGCAGCCGATTTTGCCGTATGACGCCGATCCGGGTCCAGCGCAGCGCCGGTTGCTCGATGCGATGCTGCGGGACCAGGGCGTGGCCGATCCGATTCTTTGGTACTATACGCCGCAGGCCCTTGAGTTCTCCGACCACCTGTCGTCGCGGCTGACGGTCTATGACTGCATGGACGAACTCTCGGCCTTCGCCGGCGCCGACCCCAGCCTGCCGGTGCGCGAGCAGACGCTGATGCGGCGTGCCGGCCTGGTATTCACCGGCGGCCAAAGCCTGCATGAGGCCAAGCGCCGCGACCACGGCAACGTGCATGCGTTCCAAAGCGGCGTGGACGCGGCGCATTTCCGGCCGGCCCGGGACGGACTGGCCGACCCCGCTGACCAGTGCCGCATCCCGCACCCTCGCATGGGCTTCTACGGCGTGCTGGACGAGCGGCTGGACCGAGATCTGCTGGCCGCAGTCGCCGACCTGCGCCCCGGCGTGCAGTTCGTGCTGGTCGGACCCACGGCGAAGCTCGACCCGGACAGCCTGCCGCAGCGCCCTAACCTGCATTATCTCGGCGCCAAGCCGTATGCAGCGCTGCCGGCCTACGTCGCGAACTGGCAGGTGGCGCTGATGCCTTTCGCCATCAGCAAGGCGACACGGTTCATCAGCCCGACCAAGGCGCCGGAATACCTCGCGGCTGGCCTGCCGGTAGTGTCCACGCCGATCACCGACGTGGTGCGGCAGTATGGCCGGCTTCCTGGCGTGCTGATCGCCGGCACGCCGCAGGGCTTTGCGGATTGCACCGATCAGGCATTGGCGCTGGCGAGCCGGCCCGCGTCATGGCAGCCGGGGGCGGATGCCGTGCTGGCCGGCATGTCCTGGAACGGCATCTGGGCCGGGATGGCGGCGCTGATCGACCAGGCCATGCCATCCCGGCGCGTGCCCAGGAGCCGCGTGCCCAGGAGCCGCATGCCCAGGACTGGGGGAGCCAAGAGCGGCGGGCGGAGGTTCGACTACCTGATCGTCGGCGCCGGGTTCGCCGGGTCGGTGCTGGCAGAGCGGCTGGCGGCGGACGCCGGCAAGCGGGTCCTGCTGATTGACCGACGCCCGCATATCGGCGGCAACGCGTATGACCAGCTCGACGCGGCCGGCGTGCTCGTCCACCCCTACGGACCGCACATCTTTCATACGAACTCGCCGGCCATCGTCGATTACCTATCCCGCTTTACCGCCTGGCGCCCCTACGAGCACCGGGTGCTGGCGCAGGTGCAGGGCCGGTTGCTGCCGATGCCGATCAACCGGACCACCATCAACGGGTTCTTCGGCACCGACCTTGCGCCGCACGAGGTCGATGCGTTTCTCGAGACCAAAGCCGAGCGTCCGGGCGCCATCCGCACCTCGGCCGACGTCGTGCTCAGCAAGGTCGGGCGGGCGCTGTACGAGGCGTTCTTCCAGGGCTACACGCGCAAGCAGTGGGGCCTGGATCCGAGCGAGCTGGACAGGTCGGTGACGTCCCGCGTGCCCACCCGCACCGATGACGACGACCGCTATTTCACTGACCGGTTCCAGCAGATGCCTTTGCACGGCTACACCCGCATGTTCGAGGCGATGCTGGACCACCCGAACATCACCCTGGCCATCGGTACCGAGTACACCGCGGTGGACCCAGTGACCTATGACCGCCTGATTTTCACCGGCCCGATCGACGAGTTCTTCGGACACCGCTACGGCAAGCTGCCCTACCGCTCGCTGCGGTTCCAGCACGAGACACACGATACGCCATGGTTCCAGGACGTCGGCGTCGTCAACCACCCGGCGGAAAGCGTGTCCTATACCCGCGTTACCGAGTTCAAGCACCTGACGGGCCAGGCGCATGCCCAGACCAGCGTGTGCTACGAGTTCCCCTCGGCCGAGGGCGACCCCTACTACCCCGTGCCCCGGCCGGAAAATGCGGCACTTTACCAGCGCTATCAGGCGCTCGCGGACGCGACGCCAGGGGTCACGTTCGTAGGAAGGCTCGCGACATACCGGTATTACAACATGGACCAGGTCGTCGGGCAGGCGTTGGCAACCTATCAGCGGCTGCTGGCCAAAGGTCGGGTGGCGGAGGCAGCGGAGTAGTCATACCAACTGCCTCATTTGCTGACTTGATCGATGGCGTGGATGATCCAGGGATAGCTGGTCAGGCTGGTAAGACGCCCGGTCTCGTCACGTAACGCATTCCAGGCGGCGCAGAGCGCGTCCAC
>JAABUS010003569.1_pt1 | contig 24819 bp, 28 predicted proteins | sample 5560161 | NCBI WGS metagenome assembly JAABUS01 (sample SAMN10711885, study PRJNA513376) | rock metagenome | isolation source: Antarctica rocks | place: Antarctica: Victoria Land, Trio Nunatak nord | collected 2016-01-04
TGCCCGAGCCGGCCCGACGGCTGCTCGAGGTGGCGCGGCTCCGGGCCGAGTGCCACCGCCTGGGCGTGCGGGAGCTGAACGTCACGAAGGGTCCCGCCTTCGGCGGTCCCGCCCACACCGCCCGGATCGCCCCGCTGGCCCTGCGCACCAGCCAGGTGATCCGCCTCAACCGCCTGTTCCGGGGAGCCGTCTACAAGGAAGACCTCGAGCAGGTCCTCCTGCCGATCCCGCGCACCCCGGACCTGGCCGCCACGTTGGTGGACCTCCTCCGCACGCTGGTCCCGCCGGCGGCCGCCGCCAGCTGATCCTCACCCAAAGTGGTCCCTTGCACCCAATACGTGACGTGTTAGGGTGTCCCGATCGTTGCAGCCGAAGGGGAGAAGGCACCAGTGAAGACCACTCGAACGGGGCCGGCGCGAACCTAAACATCCCTGGTCAGGCGCAGGGCCGTTGCGGGGTATGGCACGGATGTTCCCGATTTCGGCACGGCCACGGCGGTGCCGCAGTGCCCTGGGCGGTATGAGGGTTGTCAAGGTGCGTGGCAGGTGGAGGTGTAGGCCAACTTGGCAGCGTGCTGGCCGTGGGCATGTGATCACGGCTGCTCACCGAGATTGGGTTCGTTCCGCGGGGCGGTGTGAGCTCCTAGTTGTCGTCCTCGTCGTCCTCGTCGTCCTCGTACGTCACGGTGCTGAGGTCCTAGGACAGTTCGCGTGCCCGCAACCGGTCGTAGCGGTCGAGGGCGGCGTCGAGCGATCGGTCGATCCGGGCCCGGTGCCTGAGAGCCTTCTCGAGGCTGTCGCTCAGGATGGCGTCAGCCGCGACCGCCTCGGATCGACCCGCGGTCTGTTGGTAGCGAACCCGGTTAGCGAGGGTCTTCGCCCGTACCCAGGCCTCCGCCTCGCTGGGGTTCGGGAACCTCGCATCGATCATGGCCGTGTACACGGCCCGCCACTCGTCGTCGGTTGAGGGGGTGTGGTCGCTGTCCCACAGGCCCTCGATGACGACGTTGCCCTCGAAGGCATGGGCACGCAGATAGTGCGCCAGGCCCATCCAGCCGATGTGGGGGTATGCGCTGTTGATGGGGGACGGAAGGCCGGGGATCATGACAGTCCCTCCAAGAGCTCGCCCAGCACCTCGAGGACGGCGTCGTGGTAGTCGATCTCGGCTGGGTCACCTAGGGCGGTGAGCGTGGCCTTGGTCAACATGGCGTCCCCCTGGACCGCCGCTGTCTGGTAACGGTCGAGGCGTTCGTTCCAGAGGTAGTTCTCGCGACTCGTCGTGCTTGTAAAAGCTCCTGGGCATCGCAGGGCCCGAGGCTCGAGATGATCTCGGTGAGGAAGTCCACGACTTCGAGGTGTTCCTCCCGGAAGATTCCTCGGGTGATCGCCACCTCCGGTTGGCGTGTAGGCCGTGCGTGAGTCGGTTCATGGACGCAACGGCCATACCGCCTGCAGTCCGTGGTCCTGTCGACCGTTGTGTCTGGCCTCACCCGTCTCCGGGCTCGCAGCGGCTACCCGTTTGGTCCGGGGCGAGCGCCGAGGGGTCGAGCGTCGTCGGGTCGACCTCGCCGCGGCGGAAGATCGACCGGATGCGGGCGTGGGCGTACTGCATGTAGGGGCCGGTGTCGCCCTCGAAGGCGAGCATCCGGTCGAAGTCGAGGACGTAGTCCTTGACCCAGTCGCTCGACAGGTCGGCGTACTTGATGGCCCCGATGCCGACGGCCCGGGCCACCTCCTGGCGCTCGGCCCCGACGAGGTCTGGGTTGCGCTCGGCGATGGTGGCCTCGGCCCGCTCGACGACCTCGTCGAGCAGATCGACCAGGCGGACCGACGTCCCCGACCGGGTCTTGAACATCTTCCGGTCGGCGCCGAGGAGGTTGCCGAACGGGACGTGCTCGCACCGGACGTCGTCGGGCAGCCACCCGGCCATGCGGGCCACGGCGAAGACCATCTCGAGGTGGTCGCGCTGGGGGGCACCGACGACGTAGAGCATCCGCGGCTGCGCGGGTCACCTCGATGCGCTGGCGGATGGTGGCCAGGTCGGTGGCGGCGTAGCCGTAGCCGCCGTTGCGGTTGCGCACGATCATCGGCTGGGGCTGGCTGTCCCGGCCGGTGAACCCGGGCGGGAAGACGCACTCGGCGCCGTCGTCGAGGACGAGCAGGCCCTGGGCGTCGAGGTCCTCGACGATGCCGGGCAGGGCGTCGTTGTAGGAGCTCTCGCCGACGATGTCGTCGGGCGTGAGCAGCACGCCGAGCCGGTCGCACACGACCTGGAAGTACGCCGCTGACTGGTCGACCAGCAGCTGCCACAGTCGCAGCGTCTCGGGATCGCCGGACTGGAGCAGGACGACCCGCTCGCGGGCCCGCTCCTTGAAGGCGTCGGAGGCGTCGAAGCTGGTGTGGGCCTCTTGGTAGAAGCGGTTGAGGTCGCCGACGGACAGCTCCGCCACGGCCTGGTCCTCGCCCACGTCGACGAGGTGCGCGATGAGCATCCCGAAGGGCGTCCCCCAGTCGCCGACGTGGTTCTCGCGCACGACGGTGTGGCCGAGGTGCTCCAGGACCCGGACGATGGCGTCGCCGATGACCGTCGAGCGGAGGTGGCCGACGTGCATCTCCTTGGCCACATTGGGGGCCGAGTAGTCGATGACGGCGCTCCGGGCGTCGGGGTCGAGGGCGACCCCGAGACGCTCATCGGCCGCGGCGGCGCGGGTGAGCCCGGCGAGAGCAGAGTCGGACAGGGTGAGGTTGAGGAAGCCGGGGCCGGCGATCTCGACCTCGTCCACGAGGTCAGCCACGTCGACCTGGTCGAGCACCGCCCGGGCCACCTCGCGCGGGTTGCGGCCCAGCCGCTTGGCCAGGGGCAAGGGCGCCCTTGGCCTAAAGGTCGGCCCGGTCGCTCTTGCTCACGGTGGGCGGCGCCGGGACCTCGGCCGGGTCGGTGCCGGCCTCGGCGCAGGCTGCGTCGCTCACGGAGGCGAAGGCCGGCGCGAGCCGATCGGTCAGGAGAGCGACGTCGGCCACGCAGCATCGTCGACGCCGGGCCGGGCCCGGTCAAGACGGTTGGCCGACCACCGGGGGTCGGCGCGTGGGCACGACCGGCTGGAGACGGAGCCCCTCGGCGCACGACGGCGCAGTAGCGTGCCCGAGGTGAGCCGCAGCCGTTGGATCCTCGTGGGTTGCGACCTCGTCCTCGTCATCGCGGCCGTCGTCGGCCTCTTCGTGCTGCGCTCCGGCGACGAGCCCGCCCGCGACCGTCGGGAGGTCACCGCCGCCGCGCCCACCGAGCCGCGTCGCACGACGACCACCACCCCGACGACGACCACCGCCCCGACGACGACCACCGCCCCGACGACGACCACCGCCCCGACGACGACCACCGCCCCGACGACGACCACCGCCCCGACGACGACCACCGCCCCGACGACGACCACCACCCCGACGACGACCACCACCCCGACGACGACCACCGCCCCTCCTCCTCCGCCTCCGCCTCCTCCTCCCCCGGCTCCGAGCGGCTCTCCGACCTCGTTCACGGTCGCCCACCCGGTGGTGACGTCGGTGACCCTGTTCGACGCCCCTGACGTCCCCGCAGCCGACGGGAAGGTCCTCTCCAACCCGACCCCCGAGCGCCTCCCGGTCGTGTTCCTCGTCCACGAGCAGCGGGACGGCTGGCTCGAGGTGAGCGTCTCGGACCGGCCCAACGGGCGGCGCAACTGGGTGCGAGCGGCCGACGTCATCCTGCGCACGGTGCCGAACCACGTGCTCGTCGAGGTCGGAGCGCGCCGGGTTACGGTGTTCCACGGGGACGAGGTCCTCCTCCAGACCACGGTGGCGGTGGGCACCTCCGCCACGCCGACGCCGACGGGTGACTTCTTCGTCGACGGCGTCGTCGCCACCGGCAACCCTGGTGGCGCCTACGGGCCCAACCAGCTCAGCGTGAGCGCCTTCTCCGAGGTGCTCGACTCGTTCGGCGGCGGGAGAGCCCAGATCGCCCTCCACGGGACCAACCGGCCCGAGCTGCTGGGGCAGGCCGTCAGCAACGGGTGCGTGCGCATGAGCAACGACGACGTCGTGGCCATGGTCGACCTGGCGCCGCCGGGCACCCCGGTCGAGGTGGTGCCTTGACCCAAGCCCCCATCCGGCAGGGGCGATGGCTGCGACTGGTCGGGAAGGTGTCGGTCGCCCTGGGCGTGCTGTTCCTGCTCTTCGTGGGCTACCAGCTCTGGGGGACGGGGCTCCGCATGGCCCAGGCGCAGTCGGAGCTCGACCAGGAGTTCCGAGACCTGCGCGACCGCCAGGAGCGCCTCGTCGCGGAAGCCTCGACCACGACCCTCGGCCCCACCGGGCCGAACGACCCGCAGCCCACCCCGACCACGACGACGGCCCCCGCTCCGCCGCCCCTCCCCCCGCCCGTCGAAGGCGACCCCGTCGGGCTCATCGACATCCCCGCCATCGGGATCGAGGACCTGAGCGTGGTGGAGGGGACGACCGTCGACCAGCTGGCCCGCGGACCGGGTCACTTCCCCACGACGCCCCTCCCCGGCCAGTCCGGCAACGCCGCCATCGCCGGGCACCGCACCACCCACGGCGCCCCGTTCTTCGACATCGACCAGCTCGAGCCGGGCGACCTCATCGTGGTCGAGACCCTCCAGGGCGAGTCGCGCTACGAGGTGGTGGAGCAGCGCGTGGTCGCGCCCTCAGAGGTCGGGGTCGTCGGCGACCAGGGCGACGATCGCCTCACCCTCACCACCTGCGAACCCAAGTACTCCGCCGCCCAACGCCTGGTGACGGTGGCCCGCCTCGTGACCGCCCCCCTCGTCGCATGGCCGGCGGCGCCGGCCCCGATGCCTGCGCCGACCGCCACCACCGCTCCAGAGGCCGGCCCCGGACCCGATGGTCCCGTCCTGCCGGGCGAGCCGACGGCCGAACCGCCCCCGTCTGACGCCGACCCCGGACGTGGTGCGCCGTCACCGGGCCCGGGACGGCTCGACGGCGGGGGCGGCGACGCCCTCCACGCGGTGGCGTGGGCGCTGGTCTGTGCCGCGGTGGTCGACGCCGGATGGGCGGCCACCCGTCTGGCGCGCCGCAGTCCCTGGCCGCCGGCACGGGTGCTGCCCTCGGTCGTCGGCTTGCCGGTGTTCCTCGTCGCGCTCTTCTTCTGCTTCGAGAGCGTGTCGCGCCTGCTGCCCGCCAGCTACTGAGGCGGACCGGTCGCTCGAGCCACCCAAAGGTGGGGTCTGAGCCGCAACCGCGCACAGTCCCTATGCCGGCACAGTCGATGGTGTACGGTGACGCCCGACACTGGATCCGCCTGCGTCCGCCCGGGAGCAGCGTCATGCCCACTAGCTACCCGGAGGTCCTCTCTTGTCGCACTCCACGTCGCTCATCGATCAGCCCGTCCGGCGCCGATCCCGCACGCGGAAGGGGTTGCTCGCGCTCGCCGCGTCGGGTCTCGTCCTCGCCCTCGGCGCCGCACCCGCCTCGGCCGATCCCGTCGACGGTTCGGCCTTCGGCATCGCGGCCGACGTCCTCGTTACCGGTCCCGGCGGGCTCGCGATCGACGCCAGCATCCCGCCGACACCGGCCGTCGCCTGCCCTCCGGACGACGCCGAGGAGGTCGTCGGGGTCGACGTGCCGACGGTCCTCAGCGCCGGGGCCCTGACCGTCGAGTGCACCACCACCGACAACGTGCTCTCAGCCAAGGCGTCGGTCGCCGACCTCAACCTGCTTGACCAGCTCACCGCCGAGCTGGTCACCGCCGAGTGCACCGCCAACGGCGGGGTGATGGGCAGCTCGTCGCTCGTCAATGCCGAGCTGGCGGGCGTACCGCTCGACGTCGCCCCGGGCCCCAACACCGTGATCGAGATCGCGGGCCTGGGCACGGTGACCCTCAACCGGCAGACCGTCACCAAAGACGCCGAGGGCAACGACACCATCACGGTCGAGGCCATCGTCGTCGAGCTCGACGCCACGGTGCCGGTGTCCGTGCTGCCGCCCGAGCTGGGGGGCCTGCTGCCGCCCGACCTGCAGGACCTGGTCAGCGTCGCGGGCGAGCTCGTCGTCTCATCGGTCACCTGCACCGCCGCCCCCGACGCCGTCCCGCCGAGCTCGGGGCCGACTCCCACCTCCGCCCCCGGCGGCGGTGGGACCGGCACCACCGCTCCCCCGCCCCCCGCGGGTGAGCTGCCCCGCACCGGCGGCGGCAGCAGCACCGGCACCATCGCCGGTCTCGGCGTCGCTCTGGTCGCGGCCGGCGCTCTCAGCCTGGCCGCCAGCCGCCGGGCCCGAGGCTCCCACACCGCCTAGGGACTCCGTCTCCTGACCCACCGGCCCCGGCCCTCGGCCGGGGCCGGTGCGCGTCCGGGCGAGGCCCGGCCAGACGCCTCCTGTCAGACGGGTTCGCCGAGGGCGGCGCGCACGTGCCCCGGCACGGGAGCCTTGGTGGTGGTGTGGGGGGCGACGCAGACGTAGGTGATGAGGGCGGTGAAGACGGGTCGCTCCCCCACCGAGCCCCGGTAGCGGAAGGCGAACGACGTGGTGCCCCACCGGGCGACCTCGGCCACGACGCTGATGGTGTCGCCGTAGGTGGCCGAGCCGTGCCAGTCGATCTCGGCCCGTACCAGCATCCAGTCGAAGTCGTCGTCGGCGCCGGACCACCCGAACACCTCGGCCATCCAGGCGGCCGAGGTCTCGGGTTCCTGCTCGCCAAGGACAGCACCGGCCGGTACCTCGTCGGCAACCCCCACAGCGCCACCAGCCCATCGCTGTGGGGCGTGCCGGTGCTGCTCACCCCCCGCCAGACCGAGAACACCATCATGGTCGCCAACCTCAAGCAGGGCCGCAAGGTCTACGCCCGGCAGGCCCCGGTGGTCGAGGTCGCACCGATGGGCGGAGGCACCGCCGAGTTCATCGCCAACCAGACCCTGGTCCGCGCTGAGGAGCGCCTGGCGCTGACCGTGGTCCGACCCGCGGCCATCTGCGCCGTCACGGCGGTCTAGCCCGTAGATGACCCGAGGAGCAGACCTCCCCGGTCCCAACCCCAGTCCCCAGGGGGCCCGCCCCCGCCCCCTGGGGACGGCTCCCCGCCTGACCCCATGAGCGAGGACGTCTGGTACACCGGCGACCCCCTGGAACTGATGGTCGCCACCGGCGAAGTGCTCGAGGCCATCGCCGCGGCGCGGCCCACCTGGCACGCTCACGCCGCCTGCCGGGGCATGGGGCCCGAGCTGTTCTTCCCCGAGCGCGGGGCCAGCACGGCCCTCGGGAAGGCCGTCTGCTCGACGTGTCCCGTCGCGGCTGAGTGCGCCGCAGACGCGTCTGACGTCCGCACGGTGGGCCGGGCTGAGGTGTGGGCGACGGATCGGGTCGCGGCGATCGAGGGAACACCGGCGTCGATCGCCCGGGGCTTCGGGGTGTCGTGGTCGACGGTGTGGTCCGCGGTCCAACGGATCGGCCGCTGTCGGGTCGAGGACCCGGAGCGTGTCGGTGAGACGGTGATGGTCGGGTTGACGAGACGGTGATGCAACCGACGTATCGGCGTCGTCGCCGCCGGTTCGTGACCGCGGTGGTCGACGTGAGCACGGGTCAGATCCTCGACGTGTTCGAGGGCCGCGACGCCGCTGACCTGGGCCGATGGATGGCCACGATGCCGCCGGGGTGGCTGGCCGGGATCGACGTGGTGTCGGTCGACCCGCATGAGGGCTACCGGGTGACCAGCAACACGGCCGAGGCCACCGCCACCTCGGGGGCGGCGGCCAGCCGCATCGAGCTGCTCGACGGGATCCTCGGCCCGCTGGTGACCCTCACCATCGCGTCGCCGACGGCGACGGTGACCATCGCCGCCGACGGTTCCACCGCCACGGCCGACTTCACCAACCCGGTGATCACCATCACCACCAACCCGTTGACGCCCACCATCATCAACGACGTCGTCGAGGGGATCCTGGCCGGCTTGCCCGACGTGTTGGCCGACGCTTTGCGGCCGGTCGTCACCGCTCTCGTCACCCCGACCCTGGCCGGGATCAACACGGCCCTGGATGCCTTGCCCGACCAGGTGCAGGCCGGTGAGCCCATCGACGTGGACATCATCCCCGGCGTGCTCGGGTTGCGGTTGAACATCGCCTCGGGGTCGGCCACCGCCGACGGGGTGGTCCCCGCTGCCGCCCATTCCGGTGTGATCGACCTCGGTGTCCGCCTCGGCGGCCAAGAGGTGATCTCCCTGGTGGGTGGCCGGGCCACCGCCGCCGGTGTCCCCGCCGGCTGCACCACGCTCATCCCTCCCGTCTCGGTGACGTCGACCACGCCGACGCCGACCACCCCGACCACCTCCGGGCCGGGTGCCACACCTACGTCGCCCCCGCCGCCCGGTGCCGCCACGCCCCCGGTCCGCACGGCGCTGCCCCGCACCGGCGAGGACGGGCCGCGGCGCACGGGCACCGCGCTGATCGCCGCCCTGCTGGGCGCCGGCGCCCTCGTGCTCACCCGCCGGGCCCGCACCCCGTCCTGACCGTGCCGCCGCCCGCGTAGCATCCTGTCCCCGTGACGACCTCGCTCCTCCGCCGGCTCGTGCTGTTGTCGGCCGCGGCCGCAGTGGTCGTCGGAGCCTCGGGCTGTAACGCCGGGCGGCCGGCGGCGGCCACCGTGGAGGGCCACGACGTTCCCGCCGCCGTCGTGGATGACATGCTCGAAGCCCTCACCTCGGTCGAGCCGCGCTTCCGGGGCCAGGGGGAGGGCACCTTCGGCCTCCAGGGGGCCACCACTGTGCTGACCTACCTCGTCGACCGCGAGCTCGTCTTCGCCGCCGTGGGCGACCGGGGTGTGAAGATCTCCGCGCAGGACCGCACCGCCGGCAAGACGAACCTGTTGAGCCAGCTGGGCCAGGACGAGAAGAAGGCCCAGCAGGTGTTCGGTCGGCTCGACCCGTCGACCCGAGACCACCTGGTGGAGCGGGAGGCGGCCCAGATCGCGCTCCAGGGTGACCTGGGCAAGGGCGCCGACGCCGAGGGTCGGGCCCGCCAGGCCTACGACGCCAACCCGGACCAGTTCGCCGCCGCCTGCCTGAGCGCGCTGACCGTGGAGGACGACGCCGCCGCCGCCGCTGCTCGGGAGCGGATCGAGGGCGGGGAGGACTTCGCCGCCGTGGCCGCGGAGGTCTCCATCGACGACCAGGCTGCCAACGGCGGGGACATCGGCTGCATCTCCCTCCAGCAGATCAACGACCCGCAGGTGGCCAAGCTGATCGCCGACGCCGAGGACAGGAGCCTGGTCGGCCCGTTCGGCCAGCCGGGTCAGATGGTCCTCGTCCAGGTGCGAGAGCACCGCCAGCAGACCTTCGACGAGGTGAAGGACCAGCTCGTCGCCCAGCTCCCCCCCGCCGGCCAGGCCGAGCTGACCGAGGCGATCAGCCGGTTGAAGGCTCGGGCCCACATCTCGGTGAACCCCCGCTACGGCCGCTGGAACGCCAAGCAGGGGATCGTCGTCCCGCCGGCGGGGCCCCGGGGCATCGCCAGCACGACCGCGCCGGTGGGTCCTGCGCCGGCCGGCGCACCCTGAGGTGACGCCGCGGATCACCGTGGTCGGGCTGGGCCCGGCGGGGCCCGACCTGCTGACCACCGCCACCTCCGACGCGGTGCAGCGGGTGGAGCACCGGTTCGTCCGCACGCGGCGCCACCCCTCGGCGGCGGCGATCGAGGGGGCGACCTCCTTCGACCAGTTGTACGAGTCCGAAGCCACCTTCGACGACGTGTACCGCCGCATCGCCGACGAGCTCCGAGCCGCCGCCCGGCGCCACGGCGAGGTCCTCTACGCCGTCCCCGGTTCGCCCCGGGTGCTGGAGCGATCGGTGGCCCACCTCGTCGCCGCCGCCTCCGAGCCCGGCGCCGACGTGGAGGTCGAGGTGCTGCCCGCTCTCTCCTTCCTGGACCTGGTCTGGGCCCGTCTCGGCGTCGACCCCATCGAGGAGGGCGTCCGCCTGGTCGACGGCCACCGGTTCGCGGTTGCCGCCGCGGGGGAGCGGGGGCCCCTGCTGGTGGCCCACTGCCACAACGCCCGTGTGCTGTCCGACATCAAGCTGGCGGTGGACGACCCCCCGACCGAGCCGGTGACCGTGCTCCAACGGCTCGGCGGCGACGACGAAGCCGTCTTCGAGGTGGCGTGGTCCGACCTGGACCGCGTCGTCGACGCCGACCACCTCACCTCGCTCTGGCTTCCGGCCCTGGCCGCACCGCTGGCCGGGGAGGTGCAGGCGTTCGCCGAGCTCGTGGCCCACCTGCGGCGGGAGTGCCCGTGGGACCGTCGCCAGACCCACGCCAGCCTCACCCGCCACCTGCTCGAGGAGGCCTACGAGGTGGTGGAGGCCATCGACGCCCTGCCCCCCGGGGCGGACGGCATGCACCCGGGCTACGGCCACCTCGAGGAGGAGCTCGGTGACCTCCTCTTCCAAGTGGTGTTCCACAGCGTGCTGGCGGCCGAGGCCGGTGCCTTCGGCCTGGCCGACGTCGCCCGGGGCATCACCGAGAAGCTGGTCCGGCGTCACCCCCATGTCTTCGCCGGCGCCAGCGCCGACCTGGACGACATCGGCCGTCGCTGGGAGGAGCTCAAGGTCGAGGAGAAGGGCCGAGCCAGCGTGATGGACGGCATCCCCGCCGCCCTGCCCGCCCTCCTCTACGCGGCCAAGGTGCTGCGCAAGGCCGAATCGGTGGGCCTGGCCTGGACCACGGGCGACGGTGCGGGGGACGGGCTCGGGGACCGCCTGCTCGCCCTGGTGGACGAGGCCCGGCGGTCCGACGTCGACGCCGAGTCCGCCCTCCGCCGGGCCGCCACCGCCGTGGCCGACGCGGTCCGCACCGCCGGGGAGGACGGGGCGCGGTAACGTCGTTCCACTTTCACAGGAGCCACATCGTCCCCATGAGCACCATCGAGCACATCGTCGGCCGGGAGATCCTCGACTCGCGCGGCAACCCGACGGTCGAGGTGGAGGTGGTCCTCGACAGCGGGGCCCGGGGCCGGGCGGCGGTCCCCTCGGGCGCGTCCACCGGCCAGTTCGAGGCGGTCGAGCGGCGCGACGGCGGCGACCGCTACGGCGGCAAGGGTGTGGCCACCGCCGTGGACCACGTCAACGGCGAGATCACCGACGTCGTCCTCGGCCTCGACGCCCTCGACCAGCGGGGCCTCGACCGCACCCTCGGCGATCTCGACGGCACGGACACCAAGGCCCGCCTGGGCGCCAACGCCATCCTCGGCGTGTCCCTGGCGGCGGCCAAGGCGGCGGCGGCCGAGCTCGACGTGCCGCTGTACCGCCACGTCGGCGGGGTCAACGCCCACGTGCTGCCGGTGCCGATGATGAACGTCATCAACGGTGGGGCCCACGCCGACAACAACGTGGACTTCCAGGAGTTCATGGTCATGCCGGTCGGGGCGGCCGGCTTCTCCGAGGCGCTGCGGTGGGGCACCGAGACCTACCACCGGCTCCGCCTCCTCCTCCACGAGCGCGGGCTGTCGACCGCGGTCGGCGACGAGGGGGGCTTCGCCCCGGACCTGGCCTCCAACGAGGCGGCGGTCGAGCTGCTGGTGGAGGCCATCGAAGCCGCCGGGTTCACCCCCGGGACCGACATCGCCATCGCCCTCGACCCGGCCGTGTCCGAGATCTACGTCGACGGCGCCTACGTGCTGGCCGGCGAGGGCCGCACGCTGACCTCGGCCGAGCTGGCCGACCTGTTCGCCGACCTGTGCGACCGCTACCCCATCGTGTCGGTCGAGGACGGCATGGCCGAGGAGGACTGGGACGGCTGGGCCCTGCTCACCGAGCGCCTCGGCGACCGGGTGCAGCTCGTGGGCGACGACGTGTTCGTCACCAACGTGGAGCGGCTGCAGCGGGGCATCGACTCCGGGGTGGCCAACTCGATCCTGGTCAAGGTCAACCAGATCGGCACGTTGACCGAGACGCTGGACACGGTCGCCCTCGCCACCCGGAGCCGGTACACGGCGGTGATGTCCCACCGCTCGGGGGAGACCGAAGACGCGACCATCGCCGACCTGGCGGTGGCGACCAACTGCGGCCAGATCAAGACCGGGGCCCCGGCCCGCAGTGACCGGGTGGCCAAGTACAACCAGCTCCTGCGCATCGAGGAGGACCTGGGCGAGTCCGCCGCCTTCCTCGGTGGGGACGCCGTCGCCCGGAGCCGCTCGTGAGGCGGCGGATGCTGGCGGCGTTGCTGGTGTCGATCCTCCTCGTGGGCTTCCTGCTCCTGGCCGTGTTCCCCACCCGCACGTACCTCGCCCAGCGGGCGTCCACCTCGTCGGCCCGCACCGAGCTCGACGACCTCCACCGCCGCAACTCGGCCCTCGAACGACGGATCGAGCGGTTGCAGACGCCCGAGGAGATCGAGCGCCTGGCCCGGGAGCAGTACGGCCTGGTGCGCCCCGGCGAGGAGGCGTACGCCATCCTCCCGCCGCCTCCGCCGCCGGTGCAGCTGCCCGAGGTGTGGCCCTTCGCCGGCGTGTCCGACCACCTCAACCGTTGACATCAACCGTTGACATCGTGACCTTCGTCGACTTCGTCTCCTCAGGTCGGGCTTCGCCCATCCGGGTGTCACTTGACGGCGGCTCCGCCTGGCGGACTGCGCCGCGTCACCGGCACAAGTGCGGAAGCGGGTCCAGCGCTCGCTAGCGTCGCCCCTCGTGTCCGACCTGCCCATCGAAGCGTCCGGCCTGGTTCGTCGCTTCGGCACATTCGTCGCCGTCGACCACGTCGACCTGGCCGTGCAGCCGGGCGAGGTGTTCGGTTTCCTCGGTCCCAACGGCGCCGGCAAGTCCACCACGGTGCGCATGCTCACCACCCTCCTGAAGCCGACGGAGGGCTCGGCCCGCGTCGCCGGGTTCGACCTGGTGCGCGAGGCGGCCAAGGTCCGCCGGGCCATCGGCGTCGCCCTTCAGGACGCCGCCATCGACCCGCTCATGACCGGCAACGAGCTGCTCCGCCTGCAGGCCACCCTCCAGGGCATCCCCCGGTCGGTGGCCGCGTCGCGGGGCGCCGAGCTGTTGGAGCGGGTGGGGCTCACGGCGGCGGGGAACAAGCGGGTGGGCGCCTACTCGGGTGGCATGCGCCGCCGCCTCGACCTGGCCCTCGCCCTGATCCACCAGCCCCGGGTGCTGTTCCTGGACGAGCCCACCGCCGGGCTCGACCCGACGTCACGGGTGGCCCTCTGGGACGAGGTGCGGTACCTCAACCAGGAGCTCGGCACGACCGTGCTGCTCACCACCCAGTACCTCGAGGAGGCCGACCAGCTGGCCGGGCGCATCGCCATCATCGATGGCGGCCGCATCGTGCGGGAGGGCCGACCGAACGAGCTGAAGGCCGAGGTCGGTTCACCCACCCTCCGGGTAGAGGTGGAGTCCGGTCAGCAGGAGAAGGCGGGATCGGTGCTGGCCGGCTTCGGTGAGGCCCGCCCCGCCGGCGACGGGGCCCTGGCCGTGGGCCTCGACGGCGGCGCCGGTCGCATGGCGGAGGTGGTGCGGGCCCTCGATGACGTGGGCATCTCCGTGGCCAGCATGGAGCTGCACCCGCCCACCCTCGACGACGTCTTCGCCGACGCCACCGGTCACCGCCTCGAGGGCTCTGTCGGCGGCGACGCCGACGGGGACGGCGACGGCGATGGCGCCGGGACTCGCTGATGGCCGCCGCCACGCTGGCCCAGACCGGGGCGCTCTCACGCCGCTCGATCCTCAACATCTGGCGCCAGCCGCAGGTGTGGGTGCCGTCGCTGCTGTTCCCGCTCCTCTTCGCCGCGCTGAACACGGCCGCCCTCGGGAAGGTGCCGGGCCAGCTGGCGACCCGCCTCGGGATCCACCCGTTCGGACCGAACGACCACTTCATCGACTTCCTCTTCGTCGCCACCCTGACCCAGGGCGTGCTCTTCGGATCGCTCAGCGGTGGGTCCGAGCTGGCCCAGGACATCGAGAGCGGGTTCTTCGACCGCCTCGTCACCACGCCGGTGGCCCGTTCGTCCATCCTCGTCGGCCGCCTGGCCGGCAGCGCCGCCCTGGGCGCGTTGCAGGCGGTGGTGTTCATGGCCATCTTCTTCGCCTTCGGCGTGCGGGTGGCGGGCGGGATCGGTGGCGCCCTGGTGCTGCCGGTGGCGGCCGCCCTCATGGCGCTGGCCATCGGTGGCCTGGCCTGCGCCATGGCCATCAAGACCGGATCGGTGGAAGCGGTGCAGGGCGCCTTCCCCCTGATCTTCATCTCCATCTTCGTCAGCTCCGCGTTCTTCCCGACCGCGCTGATGAAGGGCTGGTACCGCGCCGTGGCCACCCACAACCCCCTGACCGTCATGATCAACGGCATGCGCCACCAGGTGCTCTACGGGTTCGACGCCGGGCAGGCGGCCCGGGCCGTGCTCGTGCCCGGGGCGATGGCCGCGGTGTCGATCGGCCTGTGCCTGTTCGCGCTGCGGGCGAGGCTGGCGAACCGGTGACCGCCGTCCCCGTCGACACCCGCCGCGCCGCCCCCGACACGCTCGTCGGCGAGGCCCGGATCGGACCGGTGGTGCTGCAGCTGGCCCGGCGCAGCGTGGTGCTCATCACCCGGCTGCCGTCGGCGTTCATCCCGTCGGTGGTGTTCCCGATCTTCCTCATCCTCGCCTTCAGTGGCTCGTTCAACGGCCTGCGCAACGCCAACGCCTTCGACAACGCCATGTCCTGGTACGCGCCGCTGGCGGTGATCCAGGGCTCCGCCTTCGTCGGCGTGGGCGCCGGGTTCTCGGCGACCAGGGAGATCGAGTCGGGTTTCTACGACCGCCTCCTGCTGGCCCCCACCCCCGGTGTGGCCCTGCTGCTGGGACCAGCGCTGGCCACCATCGTGCGGGTCATCGTGCCGCTGGTGACGGTCATCGTCGTGGCTCTGATCGGCGGCGCGGCCGTGCCCGGGGGCGTGCTCGGCGTGGCCACGCTCACGGTGGCCGCCATGGGCACCGCCCTCATCCACGCGTTCTGGTGCCTCGGCCTGGCCTTCCGGTTGAAGAGCCAGCGGGCGGCGCCGGTCATGCAGATCGGCGTCTTCGTCACGAACTTCCTGGCCACGGCGCAGGTGCCGCTGCACCTCATGACCGGCTGGCTCCACAGCGTGGCCCGGGTCAACCCCATGACCAACGTGTTCCGGCTCGGCCGGGCCGGGTGGGTGGAGGACGTGCGCTGGGACAACTGCTGGGGCGGTCTGGTGGCGCTGGCCGTCTTCATCGCCCTGTCGTTTTGGTTCGCCCGGCGCGGCCTTCGACACATGGTGCCGTAACCCGTCACCTCCTCCGCGGCACCCGCCACCGTCGCTTCTTCGTGCGGCACGAAGAAGCTCGCATCGAGGGCCCGTTCCCGTTCTTCGTGCGCCAAACGCCCACCAGGGGCGTGATCGACACGTAGAAGCGGAGCCGGTTGGCAGGGCCGACCGACCCGGTCCTCCCGGTACGGTGCCGCCGTGCCCACCGATGCCGACGTCGACGCGGTGGCCGCGCTGCTCGGTCGGGCACCGTCGGCCGGCTTCGAGGTGGTGCTTCGCGCCGATGGTGGGCGGCCGGTGGTGATCCGCAACGCGCCCCTCCTGGACGACGGGACCCCCATGCCCACCCGGTACTGGTTGGTGGGCGAACCCGAGCGCACCGACGTGAGCCGGCTCGAGAGCGGCGGCGGGGTGGCCGCCGCCGAAGCCGAGGTCCCCGCCGACGCGGTGGCCGACGCCCACGCCCGCTACGCGGCCGAGCGCGACGCCGCCCTTCCCGCCGACCACCGTGGTCCGCGCCCCAGCGGCGGGGTGGCCGGGACCAGGCGGGGGGTGAAGTGCCTGCACGCCCACTACGCCTGGCACCTCGCCGGTGGCGACGACCCCGTGGGCCGGTGGGTGGCCGACCGGCTAGGCGCCGGGGCCGACCGGCTCGGCGCCGGGGAGCCGCAGCCGTGAACGCCGCCCGGGTGGCCGCCATCGACGTCGGCACCAACTCCACCCGCCTCCTCGTGGCCGAGGCCGACGGCGCCGGCGGCCTGCGCACGGTGGAGCGGCTCATGCGCATCACCCGCCTCGGCCAGGGCGTGGGCCAGGCCGGGGCGCTGGCGCCGGAGGCGGTGGAGCGCACCCTGGACGTGCTCCGGGAGTACCGCGGGGTGCTCGACGCCGCCGGGGTGGGCCCGGGCGCGGTGCGCATCACCGCCACGTCGGCCGCCCGGGACGCCGCCGACCGCGGTCGCTTCCTCGCCTCCGCCGAGGGAGTGGTCGGAGCGCGGCCGGAGCTTTTGAGCGGCGAGGACGAGGCCCGCCTCTCGTTCGCCGGTGCGACCAGCGGGCTCGACCCGGCCGAGGGCCCCTTCCTCGTGTTCGACCTCGGCGGCGGGTCCACCGAGTTCGCCTTCGGCACCACCGAGGCCGAGGCCACCATCTCGATCGACGTCGGCTGCGTCCGCCTGACCGAGGCCTACCTCGACCACGACCCGCCGTGGCCCGAGGAGCTGATGGCGATCATCTCGGTCACCTCGACCTGGCTCGACGACGTCGCCCGGGCGCTCCCCGAGGCGCGCGAGGCGCGGACGGTCGTCGGCCTGGCCGGAACGGTGAGCACGGTGGCGGCGGTGGAGATCGGCCTGACCGGCGAGGACCGCTCCCCGCTGCACCACTTCCGTCTCACCCGGGCGGCGGCCGAGGACGTGTTCCGCACCCTCGCCACCGAGGCCCACGCCGACCGGGTGCACAACCCCGGGTTGGAGGAGGCGCGGGCCGACGTGATCGTCGGAGGCTGCTGCATCCTGGTGGCCATCCTGCGCTACTTCGCGCTGGAGGAGATCCTGGTCTCCGAAGCCGACATCCTCGACGGGCTGGCCCTCAGCCTCCTCGCCGCCGATCGGTAAGGTGCCGCCCGATGGGGGGACGACCGTGAACGACCCCGAGGTCGTGTGGCGCCCAACCCTCGACGGGACGACCAACGTCGAGCGGTTCATGGCCACCCATGCCATCGCCTCGTTCGACGAGCTGCTGGCCCGCTCGATCGCCGAGCCGGCGTGGTTCTGGGACGCCGTCGTCGAGTTCCTCGGCATCCCGTTCGCCACGCCGTACAGCTCGGTGGTCGACACCAGCGACGGCATCGCCTGGGCCCGCTGGTTCACCGGGGGGACGACGAACCTGGCGGCGGCCTGCGTCGACCGGTGGGCGGCGGACACCCCGGCGGCGACGGCAGTCGTGTGGGAGGGCGAGGACGGCTCGGAGCGGGAGCTGACCTTTGCCGCGCTGGCCGGCGAGGTCGATGCGCTTGCCTCCCTCCTCGCCGGTCGGGGGATCGGCGAGGGAGACGCCGTCGGCATCTTCCTGCCCATGGTCCCCGAGGTGGTCGTGGCGGCCATGGCGGTGGCCAAGCTCGGCGCCGTCTTCCTGCCCATCTTCTCGGGGTACGGCGTCGACGCCGTGGCCGTGCGCCTGGCCGACGCCGAGGTGAAGGCCCTCGTGACCGCCGACGGGTTCCTGCGGCGCGGCGCCCGGGTGCCGATGCTGGATACGGCGCGGGCCGCGGCCGCCGCCGTCGAATCGGTGTCGACGGTGGTGGTGGTTCCCCGCCTCGACCCGGGCGGCCTCGAGCTCGACCCGATCGAGGTGCGCTTCGAGGGCGCTGGGGAGAGCGCTGGGGCCGCCGGCGGGGACCGGGTACCCACCCGCCAGGTCGACAGCGAGCACCCCCTCCTCCTGGCCTATACGTCGGGGACGACGGGGCGGCCCAAGGGGTCGGTTCACGTCCACGGCGGCTTCGTCGCCAAGGTGGCCGAGGAGGCGGCCTTCCAGCTCGACGTGCGGGCCGGTGACCGGCTCTTCTGGTTCGCCGACTTCGGCTGGATCATGGGCCCGTGGGAGATCGTCGGCGCCCTGGCCAACGGCGCCACCGTCTGCCTCTACGAGGGGGCGCCGGACTGGCCCGGACCCGACCGGCTGTGGTCCTACGTCGCCCGCCACGGCGTGACCGTGCTCGGCATCAGCCCAACCCTCATCCGGGCGCTCATGGCCCACGGCGAGGAACCGGTGCGCGCCCACGACCTGTCGGCGTTGCGGATCCTCGGCTCCACCGGCGAGCCGTGGAACCTGGAGCCGTGGTGCTGGTTCTTCGAGGTGGTCGGGGGCAGTCGGTGCCCCGTGATCAACATCTCCGGTGGCACCGAGGTGGGTGCCTGCTTCCTGTCCCCTCACCCGGTGCAGCCCCTCACCCCGATGACCCTCGGCGGCCCCGCCCTCGGCATGGCCGTCGACGTGTTCGACGACGACGGCCGCCCCGTGCGCGGTCGGGTCGGCGAGCTGGTCTGCACGAAGCCCTGGCCGGGCATGACCCGAGGCCTGTGGAAGGCGCCCGACCGCTACCTCGAGACGTACTGGAGCCGCTGGCCCGACGTGTGGGTGCACGGCGACTGGGCGTCGATCGAGGACGGGCAGTGGTACCTGCACGGGCGCAGCGACGACACCATCAAGGTCGCCGGCAAGCGGCTCGGCCCGGCTGAGGTGGAGTCGGCCCTGGTGTCGCACCCGGCGGTGCTGGAGGCGGCGGCCATCGGCGTGCCCGACGACGTGAAGGGCGAGGCGCTCTGGGCCTACGTCGTGCCCGCGGCCGGGGTCGAGGCGACCGAGTCGCTCCGGGCCGAGCTGGTCGAGGTGGTGGCCGACCACCTCGGGAAGTCCTTCCGGCCGGCGGCGGTGCGCTTCACCGCCGCCCTCCCCAAGACCCGCAGCGCCAAGGTGCTGCGCCGCGCCATCCGGGCCACAGCCACCGGCACCGATGCAGGCGACCTGTCGTCCCTGGAGGACCCCGCTGCCGTCGACGCCATCCGGGACGCACGGTGAGCGAGCCCTCCACCCTGTTCGGCGGGCGCATCATGTTGCGACCGCTGGTGCTGTCGGACTTCCCGGCCTGGCGGGACGTGCGCACCAGGAACATCGACTGGCTCACGCGGTGGGAGCCTCGGCGCATCACCAACCAGCCTGACCCGAGCGTCGATCGCGACGCCTTCGCCGTGCGCTGCAGCGCCCGCCAACGCGAGCGCCAGCTCGGGACCGGGTACGGGTTCGGGATCTTCGCCGGCGGCGACCTGTGCGGCGAGATCAACCTGTCGGCTGTCCAGAGGGGTCCCTTCCAGAGCGCCTACGTCGGCTACTGGGTGGATGAGGCCCGCGCCGGGAGGGGTTACGTGCCCGAGGCGCTCGTGGTGCTGGCCCGGTACTCCTTCGAGGAGTTGCACCTGCACCGCATCCAGATCGCCATCATCCCGAGGAACGGGGCCAGCCTCCGAGTCGTCGAGAAGCTCGCCATCCGAGAGGAGGGCCTCGCCGTCCGCTACCTGGAGATCAACGGCGTGTGGGAGGACCACCTCCGCTTCGCCATCACCACCGAGGAGTGGGGCGAGCGGCGCGAGCAGCTCGGGCTCGACTGGCTGGCCGCCCGCCAGCGGTGAGGCCGTCGCGCTGGCCCGGGCCCCGGCGAGGCTCAGCCCGAACGGATGCGGGACTGGAGGGCGGCGAGGCGCTCGGCGAAGGCCGGCTGGCCGAGGGACCAGAGCTGCGGTTCGAGCTCCGCCTCGACGGCATCGGCGTGCGTCGCCACGTCGGCCATGGCGGCCAGCGTGGCCTTGGCGCGGATCACGAGGTCGCGCGGCGCAGCCGCCGCCCGGGCGGCCAGCTCCCGGGCCTCGCCGAGCAGCGCGTCGTCGTCGACGCACCTCCACACCAGGCCGCACCGTTCGGCCTCGGCGCCGTCGAGCACCTCGCCGAAGAGGACCGCCGCCGCCGTCGCCTGGGGCCCGGCGATCCGCCGGAACATCCAGGTGTGGCCGCCACCTGGGTGCAGGCCGAGCTGGAGGAAGCGGGTGTCGAACCGGGCCTGGCGGGCGGCCAGGCGCACGTCGCAGGCCAGGGCCAGGTTCATACCGGCGCCGACGGCGGCCCCGTTCACTGCGGCCAGGGTCGGCAGGGGGCTGCGGGCCACGCGCAGGAACCCCTCGTAGATGCGCCGGAGACCGTCGCGCTGGGAAGAGCCGAGGTGGGACAGGTCGGCGCCGGCACAGAAGGCGGGGGCGGTGCCGGTGACCACGACGGCGCCGACACCCTCGTCGCCCTCCAGGCCGTCGAAGGCTGCTTCCATCTCCTCGACCATGGCCAGGGTGAGGGCGTTGCGGCGTTCGGGGTCGTCGAGGGTGACGAGCCCGACCCCGTCGGTGACCTCGGTGCGGATCAGCCGACGTCGCCCTGGTGCGGGCGGACCACGGCGGGGGAGTGGCGGAAGAAGTTCTCCACGTCCTCCTCGTAGTGGTACGCCGGCTCGTCTCCGACGGTGCGGCGCAGGCGGACGGCCTCGGCGAAGGCCTCCACCGCGCCGGCCGACGTGTAGTCGTAGGTGAATCCTGCGCCCTTCAGGCGCCGGTTGTCGATCCCCCGCCCGTACTTGAGGACCTCGATCAGCTCGGGCGGCAGGTCGACGCCGACGCGCCGCAGCGGCGCGGCGGCCAGGTTCGTGCCGACGAACGGCATGGCGAAGGTGCGCTTGCCGCAGATGCGGGCGACCTCGCTCCACGGGAGGAGCCCGTCGCCGGCCACGTTGAAGATGCCGGGGTTGTCCTCGCCCAGCACGAACATGACCGCCCGCACGACGTCGTCTTCGTGGACGAACTGGATCCTCGGGTCGAAGCCGAACACCGAGGGCACGAACGGCAGCTGCAACGCCTTGGTGAGCGGGGTGGTGATGTCCTGGCCGATCACGTTCGAGAAGCGCAGCAGCGACGCCGACACGTGAGGGTTGTCGACGGCGAAGTCGCGGACGTAGCTCTCCACCTCGAGCAGGCTGCGTTCCACCCGGGTGCGCACCGGCGCCTTGCGGCGGTGGTCCTCGCGGCACCACACCGGGTCCTCCGGGGTGGACCCGTAGACGAGGGCCGATGACTTCACCACCACCGAGCGCACCGTGCTGCCCGGTGCCGAGGCGGCGGCGAACAGGTTCATGGTGCCGATCACGTTGATCTCGTGCAGCGTCTTCCCCGACATCTGGGTGGAGTCGACGACGAGGAACGTGTGCACGATGGTGTCGACCTTGGTGGCCTTCACGATGCGGGAGAGGATCGAGTAGTTCTCGTCGCTGCGGACGTACTCGGTGCGCTCGAGCTTCACCGTCGGCTCGGCGCGGTCGAGACCGATGATGAGGTCGACCCCGGGATCGGCCTCGAGGGCCTGGGCGAGGCGTCCTCCCCAGAACGTGCCCAGGCCGGTGACGAGGACCCGTCGTCCCATCTCGGATCCGGTCAGCCGAACCAGACCGAGCGACGGCGCTTCAACATTTCGTGCAGCGCCTCCTGGATCTGGTGGCGGATGGCCTCGGACTCGTCCATGATGCGGCTGCGCGAGTAGCGGGGCTGCTCGGGGGGCACGTCGAAGCTGACCGGGTCGAGCACCCTCAGCTTGAACTTGGCCGGGAAGGGGGCCAGCGCGCCGAGCGGGCCGAGGGCGAGCATGTTGGCCGTGATCGGGAAGTACGGGACCCCGAGCGCCTTGGCCATCGACGGCAGCTTGAACAGGATCGGCATCGACTCCTCGGCGCCGACGACGGCGATGGGCACGATCGGCACGCCCGCCCGCATCGCGATCTCGACGAACCCGCCCCGGCCGAAGCGGCGCAACCGGTAGCGCTCGTCGTAGGTCTTGGCCGTGCCCTTCGACCCCTCGGGGAAGACCAGGACGAGCTGGCGCTGCTCGCGCAGGAGACGGAAGGCGTTGTCGGGGTGGGCCACCACGCCGCCGTTGCGGGCCCACAGCGTGCCGACCACCGGTGCGCCCTTGAAGAAGTGGTCCGCCAGGCCGTAGACGGGCCGGTCGAGCTCGGTCTCGATGCCGTGCATGATGGCGGGCGCATCCGAGGGGATGGCGCCGGCGTGGTTGGCCACGAGCAGGGCGCCGCCCTCGGTGGGGATGCGCTCGAGGCCCTCCCACTCGACCCGGAACCAGTTCTCGTAGATGGGCCGATACACCCGGTGGGCCAGGTCCCGCATGTGCTGGCTGCGGCCCCACTCGTCGACGTCGCTGCGACGGGGGTCGGGCAGGGGTTCGGGCTCCTCGACCACCGGAGGCAGCGACACCGGCACCAGCGCGCCCTTCGTCTTCACCTGGTGCTCGGGGGGAGGGGCCACGCGGTGATGCTACGCGCCCCTGGCGGCGCCGTTCCAAGGGCCCATTCCCGTTCCGGTCACGGTGGGACGGGACAATGGGGCGGTGACCACGACGGCGACCCGCTTCACCGTTCCCGCCCTGCTGGCCGGGCTGGCCGACGGTTCGACGCGCCCGGTCGCCATCGACGCCGGCGACCTGGCCGAGCTGCTCGGATGGTTCCGGGCCGCCTGTGCCTCGGCCGTGGAGGGCATCCCGGCCGAGGCCCAGCCGTTGCGCCTGCCCAAGGCACGCGTCACCGACCTGCTCGCCTGCGAACGGGGGGCGGTGGCCCGCCTCGGCGACGTCGCCGTGGGCGAGGCCCTCGTCCGGGGGCGGATCACCGACCTGCTGGTCGCCCAGCACGCCACCGTCGGGCTCACCGCCGACGTGGAGGCCGACGTGACCGGCGCCCTCGACGCGCTCGGTGACGAGGGATGCGAGGTGCGGGCCTGGTTGACGGAGGGCGCTGGCGACGATGCCGGAGGCGGCGCCGATGCCGTCGGCCGGGTGTGGCGCCACGCCGAGGTGGTCCGCTCCCGCCTGGCGGGCGGTTGGGGACCGCTCGACCGGGCGTGGTGGCCCCGGTGCCAGGAACGGGCCACGGTGCCCCTGGCCGGCGGTGCCCTCGTGCTCTCGGCCACGTTCGACCTCGTGCTCGGCGGGCCGGCCACCGGCCGGCCCTGGGTGGTGGTCGAGGTCAAGTCCGGCCAGGTGTCGGACCGCCACCGCACCGACCTGCTCTGGTATGCCCTGGTCGCCGCTCTGCGCCACGGGTCGGCCCCTGCGTGGATCGCCACCTGGACTGCCGCCGACGACGGGCTCGTGCCCGTTCCCGTCACCCTCGGCACGATCGAGGCGGCCGCGCACCGGGGCCTCGCCGCCCTCGACCGGTTGGTGGGCCTGGTCGCCGGTGGGGTCCCGACGGTGTCGCCCCACTTCGGGTGCAGTTGGTGCCCGGAGCTGGACCGCTGCGAACCGGGCATGGTCCGGGTGGCGGGCGGTGCCGGCGGCGCGGTCGACGAGGAGCTCGGGCCGTGATGGTGCACCGATGAGCGAGCACCTCGTGCGGGGGGTGGAGTGGCGGGCCCGGGCCACCGCCCTGCTGGCGCCGATCACCGACCTCGTGGCCGTGCCCGCCGGACGCACCCCGGCCTACTCCGATGTGGTCCGCATCGACGGCCACGTCGTGCGCCGGGCGTGGGAGTGCCTCGGCTCCGCCGACCCCGAGGACGAGTACGTCGAGTCGGCCGCCAACGCCCGCCGCCGGGTGGGCCTGGCCGTGCTCGCCTGCATGCGCGACCGGCCCGGGCTCGACCCCGTGAGCGCGTTCGAGGAGGTGGTGGCCGATCGGGCCGCCTGGTTCAGCGACCGCCTCGTCGGGTGGCTGGACGGGCTCGGCTCCGGCGGCCGGGGAGCGTTGGCGGCCGAGGCGTGCGGGTACGCCGTGGCCGTGGCTGGAGAGGTGCCGCCGGCCCGCATGGGCGACGTCCGCATCAGCCGGCCGAGCGACTGGCTCGAGTGGACCGTGCCGGGGCGGGCCCTGCGGCTGCGGGGCCGCTGCGACGCCATGACCCCCCGGCGAGGGGCGCGGCCGCCGGGTCGGCGGCTGCTCGTGGTGGTCGGCACGCTGGCGGGGGCCGAGGCCGTGGCCGGCCACACCGCCCTCGCGTACACCCTGACCACCGCCAGCCTCCCCGACCGGGTGACGGTCCTGGCTCCGGCCGTGGGCCGGGCGGCGTTCGTGGTGGACGACCACCTGCTCGGCGAGGCCCTCGCCCGGGCGGGGGCCGCCGCGGCAGCGGCGATGGCGGCCCGCTTCGGCCCGCCGGCGGCGACCACGCCGGGGCCCTGGTGCCGCCGCTGCGCCCGGAGCGGGGATGGCGGCGGGGAGTGCGCGCCTGGCACCGCCTGGACGCGCTCTCACCCGGTCCGCGTCGGCGGCCTCCTGCCGCGGCCCGTGCCCGCCGTTCTTTGAAGCGAAAACCTCGCCATGCGGGGAAAAAGCTGCCAAGAACGGGTGGCGGCGGGACTGTCACACCTCGGGGGGACAATGGGCGGCGATGGAAGCCACCTCCCTGCGGTTCGCCGCTGCCGCCCGGTCACTCGGGGCGGCAGCCCGCGGGCGGGGACTGGCCGCGCCGGGCTTCCGGAGCCCACCCCGGGTCGAGGGGGCCGAGCGCACGTTGAGGCGCACGGCCGGCGGGGGTGCCACGGTGGCGGTGCGCCTCCGGGGGCGACCCTTCGTCGCGGTGGTGGCCGACATGGTGGAGGGCGTGCTCGTGGCCAACGAGCTGACGGGCACCGAGGCCACGCGGGTCCGGACCGCGCTGTGGGCGGCGGTGGCGGCGGAAGGGGGCGACGAGGTCAAGGCGGCGTGAGTGGCCGGCGGCGCACCTACCGTGGAGCGCTCACGCCCGGGTGGCGGAACAGGCAGACGCGGAGGGCTTAAACCCCTCTGGAGCGCGAGCTCCGTGTGGGTTCGAATCCCGCCCCGGGCACCGGTGTGATGTCGCGAGACATCGGAGACAGGTGTCGCGAGACATCGTAGACGTCGGCCTCAGGTGAGCCGCTGGTAGTCGCAGCTCGGGTCGATGGTGAGGTGACGGATGAGTTCGCCGTCTTCGCTGA